>Ga0315289_10010203_pt1 | contig 13459 bp, 14 predicted proteins | sample YL17G11_40_MG_FD_203452 | JGI IMG/M metagenome (GOLD analysis project Ga0315289, IMG submission 203452) | Sediment microbial communities from Yellowstone Lake, YNP, Wyoming, USA - YL17G11_40 | ecosystem: Environmental > Aquatic > Freshwater > Lake > Sediment | place: USA: Wyoming | collected...
TTTGGGGCAGGTTTGTCGGTTTGAGAAGGGTGGTTTCTGTAAGAAGGTGAGGATGGGGTGTGAGGCCCGGAATTGCCCCCAAATCAGTAAATGGGTTTAAAGACCATTTAAAACCAATTTCTAAACAGCCTAGCGCGCCTTCGAGCCTGCAGACATCGTAAGTTTTCACGGGAACAGGCTCATCCTTCAACGTCGCCAGCAACGTCCTCAGCTCAGCCTCCCTCCTGGCGTCCGCATGTTCCAGAAACCTGACCGCGCGGCGTTTAAGACTGAGTCGAAACAAGGGATCAACCGACCCACAGCGCTTGACGATCAGGAACCCCGCATGGGGCGCTTCTTGCCTGCGTGTTTCTCCGCCAGAATCCTGTTGAGTTCCTCCTCGTCGACGTCCTCGTCCTCGCCCTCTATCGCCTCCACCTCCTTTGGCGTCGGCTTATCGACAGGGACCAGGCTGTCCACGAGGTTCTTGTACAGGGTCCTAAGCTCTCTAAGCTCGACCAAGATCTCCTCGAGAGTCTCTTCGCCCAAACACGCGCCCCCACCAGAACCTACTCAAGGACCCTCATAAAGCCTTAGGACGTTCTCCGAGACCCCACTCAACCCCACTCGGACGAAACGCGAGAAAATAAATTTTTTCCGTTATCCTATGTAGCATAGGATAAGCCCGTCAACCGTCCATGCCGGCGAGCTTCTCCCGCATCTCCTCGAGCATCGCCCTCAGCCTCTCGATCTCCCTCCTGTTATCCACCTCAGCCGTAAGGTTCAGCAGGTCGATCGGGTGATACACCTCGTCCCCGGCCTGGTAGATCATCGCCGCCGTCTCGTTGTCCCAGGCCCTGAAGAGCTCCATGAAGGCGTTGAACCGCTCCGTATCCTTCAGCGCCGCCCTGTACTTGTCCCTGAGCTTCACCATCAGCCTCTGAAGCATAACACGCTGGCTGTCCCTGATGATCCTGCCCAAGCCGCCCACCGGCGAGGAAAGCCGACCCCAGCGCCTATAAACAAGACTCAGCCCGCGGGAGGAGAGGGATGGGAGAAACAGGGACGCCTGCCCGCGGCCCGGACCGCGGACCACCATCCACGCGGCGAAGATCGATCCATCAACTCAAGCCGAGCCCTGCTCTTTACTCAACAAAAACGAGTTCTTCAGAGCTATCTCGACGGCTAACTGCACCTGCCTCCGGTCGAAGCCCAACTCATTCAATACGTTCGTCAAGTCGCCCAGATCGGTAATTTTCCCGGAGCTATCCTCGATGGACCTGACGATCCGTCTCGCGTCGTAGTACCCTATGGAGCTCCGAAGCTCCCTGTAGAGCGCCCGCCTAAATAGGAGCCCGAGCCTCATCGATACCCTCCTCCTTGAACTCCATCCTCTTGACCTTCTGCTCGACCTTCCCCAGGGCCAGCAGCAGCCCGTACAACAGGGCCTCAGGACGGGGCGGACACCCCGGGACGTAGGCGTCGACGGGGATGACCCCGTCAACGCCTCCCATCACCGTGAAACTGTCATGGCATATCCCCCCTCCGCAGGCGCAGTTGCCTACCGCGACGACCAGCTTAGGCTCGGGCGTGGCCTCGTATGCGCTCATCAGGGTCTTAAGTGACTGCCTCGTCACCGGACCCGTCACCAGCAGGACATCGGCGTGCTTGGCGGACGAGGCCACCTTCACACCGAACCTCTCGGCGTCGAAGTACGGTGTGATCGTGTCGACGATCTCGATGTCGCAGCCGTTGCACCCCCCGCTGTTCACGGGGAACACCCAGGGGCTTCTCCCAAGCCTCCGAATCTTCTCCGCCTTAGCGGCTAGATCAGCTTCAGGACTCATATCGGGCCTCCCTGTACGCGTCCGCTAGGGTCTCGCTCCAGTCCATCCGCCTGCAATCTGGGCACAGGTAGATCATCTCCTTGAACTCCCCCGCGTATCCGCCAGCCAGCTCAGAGTACTCCGCAACAGTGTCATCAAGGAGCCTCTTCGTCGTGAAGTACTTCCCGCAGCCCCTACACTTCACGCGCAGGAGCTGCAGTTCGACCTCTAGGTCCTCCCTGGTGGCTGAGGCGAGCTCGAACTCCTCGCTAAACCTGTAGGCGTCCACGGGGCAGACCTCCTCGCATAGCCCGCACATGATGCACCTCCCGTAGAAGAGCCTCAGGGTCCAGACGTTCTCCTTCTCCTCCACCGTCAACGCGTTCGGGGGACACATCTTCGCGCAGGCCCCGCACCCGATACAGGTGTCGAAGTCGAGTACGGGTCTCCCCCTCAGCCCCTCCGGCGTGGGGGTCTTCTCCGCGGGATACCTGAGGGTCACGCGACCCCTCTTGATCCCTACTCTTAGCAGTTTCAGGATGCTACTCATGCTGGTCCCTCCACGAGTCCACGGCCCGAGATTATCCTCTCCTCGCCGGTCCTGTCATCGACGACCATCATCCTCTCGGTGCACGAGATGCAGGGGTCCACGCTCCCTATGACAACCGAGGCGTCTGCGAGCGTCTGCCCCATCAACATCAGCGGGGTCGCCGGGAGGTTCGCGTAGGTCGGGGCCCTGACGCGCCACCTGTACACCGTGTCCTCCCCGCCGGTGATCAGGTAGTGGACGTCCGTCCCCCTCGGACCCTCCACGAGCCCCACCGAGGTCATGTCCGGCGGGATGTAATCGATGGGGATATGTACGGGGCCGTCCGGGAGCGACTCCAAGGCCTGCTTCACTATCTTTATCGACTCCAAGGTGTCGTATGCCCTCACGACGGTCCTTGCCAATACGTCTCCCCCTGTCTGGACCGGCGTCTCAAACTCGAAGTGAGGATAAGCCTCGTACGGGTAGTCCCTTCTGGCGTCTATGTCCACGCCTGAGGCCCTCGCCACGGGGCCCATCACGGAGTACTTCTCCGCGTCCCCCTTCGACAGGTAGCCGACGCCCTTTAGCCGGCTCTGCAGCGTACTGAGGCCCAAGGCAGCGTCCAGCAGCTCCTGGTACTCCCCCAGAATCTCTGCGACCTCCCTGAGGGCTTTCTCCTTCTTATCCTCCCTTATGTCCCTCCGTACTCCGCCTGGGACAATCATGCCGTACTGCTTCCTGTTCCCTGTGAGCAGCTCGGCGAGGAACATGATCCTTTCACGGACCCTCCAGAACTGCATCAGCCCGGAGTCGAAGCCCACCATATGGGTGGCTACGCCGAGCCAGAGGAGGTGGCTGTGTATCCTCTCGATCTCGAGCATAATCGTCCTGATCCACTTGGCCCTCTCAGGGGCCTCGAACCCGGCTGCCCCCTCAAGGGCCTGCGAGTAGGCCTCCCCGTGGACTGAGCCGCAGATGCCGCAGATCCTCTCCGCGACGAACGGCACCGTCTCGTAGCTCATCCTCGTCTCCGCGATCTTCTCCAGCCCCCTGTAGTTGAAGCCCGCCCTGAGATCCACGCCGGTGATCCTCTCGCCGTCGACGTGGAACCTGAAGTATATCGGCTCGTGGATGGCGAAGTGGTAGGGGCCGTACGGGACGACGTTGAACGAGCCTGCGTTCTCCGGGGCCACGAAGGGAAACTTTGCGTCGGCCTTGATCGGTGGAGGCGTCTCGTTCTTGAAGCTCTTCCTCATTGGGAAGAGGTCCTCGGGCCAGTCATCCGAGGTGAGGAGCTTCCTCGGGTTGGGGTGACCCACCGGGTTCAGCCCCAGGGTCTCCTTCACCTCCCTCTCGTACCAATCGGCGACGGGCATGCGGGGTGTGGACGCCGGGAAGTTCTCGTCTCCCTTCGGCACACTCGCCCTAACTATCAGAATCGTCCCCTGCTCGTACCATCCCAGAACGTAGTCAACTATGAAATGGTTGAGGGATTCCACGTAGTCGGTCCCGGCCATCGTCAGGAGCTGCCCCTCGAGGGAGTTGTGAGCATAATCTAGGACCTGGGGGAGATCCTCCCTCTTCAACTCTACGAGCAGTAACTTCTCGCGGAGCTCGCTGACCTTTAGGATACTGTCCGGGAACCTCTCTTTCAGCTCCTCTATAATGTTTTTGTCCGTTTTCTATTCACCTCGATCCGGGCGCGAAGAATGCTAGTATCAAAGCCAACGATGAGAAAGCTAAGACGATCGCGTAGAATCTGGACGCCTCGAGCAGCCTGTATCTGGCGTTGAGAGACTCCGCTAGGGATATCAGGAGTGTGCAGAGCAGAAGGCTCACGACGTACAGGGCGACTACGGCGATGGAGAAGCCGTCCCCCTTCATGTCGACGGGTATGAACGCCGTCATGAAGAACTTCGGTATCGAGTACAGGGCGAGGCTTCGGACGTATTGACCCATTTTCAGCATGGCGAGGGGTGCCCCGCTGAACTCTATCATTGCGCCTCCGGTCAGCTCCGACTCAGCCTCAGCGACATCGAATGGCACCCTCCCGCTCTCGGCGAGGAGGCTCAGAAGATACGCGACGACGGCGACTATGAGGGAACCTCCGACGGCGAGGCTTTTCGAGGCGTCGTCGAGGGTCGTGGACCCCTTGAACAAGATCAGGGCCGTCAGCGAGACTATGATCGAAGGCTCCACAAGGGTGGCCAGGATTACCTCACGGGAACCCCCCACCACTCCGTAGGGGTTTCTGCTCATACTTCCGGCGATGGCGAACACGAACGCGGACAGGACGGCGAGCTCGATGAAGATGATGCCACCTCCTTCCATAGGTGACTGAACTGTCACCGTCGCCATCATGGCGAACATCGCGAGGGACAGCATGAGCATCAGCGCCGGGAAGACCCTGAGCAGGAACCCGGCCTTCTCAGGCAGTATCGTCTCCTTGCGGAAGAGCTTGAGTATGTCGTGCCAGGACTGCGTTACAGGCGGACCGACCCTGTTCTGGAGCCTAGCCGTTATTTTCCGCCGCAGACCGTCGAGGAGAGGCGCGACAATTATCGCCAGCGCGAGGTTCAGGGCCAGTATTGGCAGGTTCATATAATCACTCCGATAATCGCCAGCATGACGATGAGCGCGAGGAGCATCAGGGGGCTAGTCTTCTCAAGGGCCCGCGAGACACCGTCATCCGGGATACTGATGCCGTAAACCGGTTCGAATATCTCCCTCCACGCAGTGAATATCTCCCCCCTCGACCCTTGCAGGTCATCGACCGTAGTGTAGCCGGTCATCCACGACTTGATCTTGCCAGGTTTCGCGCCCCCCATGACCACTACCGACAGTATAGTCGCTACTAACATGATCAGGAGCAGGCTATTCAGGGCCTCAAACTGGGGAGGTTTCCCCCCACTCACAAGGGAAAAGGCGAGCAGCGGCCACATCGGGACTAAGGCTATCAGCAGGTTGCCCGCTGAGACCAGGGCCACGGCAAACTTCTGGGAGCCGCCTGAGATGATGCTGCTATTCGAGAAGCCCTCGAATACGAGGGTGTAGCTCCGAAAGAACACGGCGAGCGACGACGCTGCCGCGAAGAGCATCACGCAGCCTAAAAGAATGAAACCTATGCTCCCCTCGACGCCCATCTGCACGAGGACTTCGGCTCCCATGCTCAGGAGGGAGAACAGCACCAAGTAGGTCGCGAGGGTGGAGGCCGCCTCGACCCTCATGACGGTGGAGAGGCCGCCGAACTCGAACATGCCGTTACCCGTCTTCTCGTTGAGGCTGTCATGGACATGGTTGATTACGGAGAGGCTGATGACCGCTGGTAGCAGCAGGTAGGAGAACAATGCATCGAGTTCCTTGACAGAAGCCGAGACGAGGAGAAGGCCGAAGGCGATCTGGTGGATGGTTGAGAAGAGGTCGGCGAAACGCCTGCTGATCATGCACTGGAACACGCCGACGATCGTCGTTAAGGCACCGAGTAACAGCAGGAGTGGGGCGACGGCGGCGTACGACGCTAGGTTTTCGTTTAGGAAGACCACTGCCGTGAAGGCGACCAAGACTCCCGCAGATTTATAGTTCGAGTACATGTCGGGGAGCCACTTCTGGAAGGGGAGAGCGCCTACCAGCATGAGCACGAGGGGGGCGCCCGCGAACGGATACCCAAAATATTCTAGAATGAGGGTCAGTGAAAGGGCGATGATCACGTATAATCCGACTCTCCCCTGGTTCTTCTTAGAGGATAAGGCGAGGACGACGAGGAGCGCCAGCGCAACAAGGGGCAGGTTCACCGGGAGAGGCGTAACCCCAATCAACGCTACCAGCGCGAGAAGCTGAGGGTTGCTCACGGGATCTATGAGCAGGATCAACGAGACCACTAGCACGAGGATCTGCTGAAGCTGTAACGGGTAAAACCCGGTTGCATGAAGTACGAGCAGAATCGCCTGCACAGCTGCGAGGAGTATCCTCGCTGATCTCTTGTTGTAGAGGTAAATCAACGCTGGTAATACGAGTATGGCTTGGTACACTAGGTTCAGCCTCCTGTGTGTTCGGGTTCCCTCTCCGGGTTCCTTTGTATCACTCTCTTTCCGGTGAGTAGCTTCACAGCCTTGCTCTTGGAGGGTTCCACGACTTCCTCGTACTCCCCGTACATCATCGCCCCGGTTGGACACAGCTCCACGCATGCTGGGGGCAGATCGTCTCTGGACCTCTCCATGCATAGATCACATTTCGTCATGAATCCTCTGGTGGGATCTATGTCAGGCACCCCAAAGGGGCACGCTGCTACGCATAGTTTACATCCTATGCACCTGTTGCGTCGGAAGCGGACGGGGCCTTCCCCTTCCTTGTATACGGCCCCTGTGGGGCATACTTCAACACACACGGGGTTGGTGCAGTGTTGACATGTTATTGGCACAAGCACTCCGTCTTTTGTGGAGATTATCTTCGCCCTTGGCTTCGAGTTCAGGAACTCGCAGACCTTCTCACATACCTCGCAGCCGATGCATTTCTCCATGTCTACGATCTTAACCTTGGTCAAAATCGCACCTCAAGCTGTGCCATGAAGGTATCTGTCAACCCAAGTGGCCGTCTTCAGGCCGGTCTGCAGGGCTCTCCCCACCTTGCTGATTCCCGTCGCCACGTCGCCGGTCGCGAACACCTTGTCCTTGGAGGACATGAACTTGCCATTGACCTCGATCCCGCCCCACCTGACCGTCTTTATCTCCTGGAACTCCTTGCTGAACGGCGGCGTCGGTATCTGTCCTATCCCCACGATGATGTTGTCCACGTCGTCGATTATCCTCTCTGTGCCGGGGATCTGCTCCATTTTTAGAACCACTCCGCCCTTCACCTCGGCGCTCACGTTGACCACCTCTATCGACTCGACCTTTCCCTCTCCCAGAACCCTCTTTATGACGGTCCTCTCCGTATGCGAGACACCTTTTCTCTTAAGTCTGTTTATTTCGTAGCTTCCTGATGGGGCGTCTAATCCGTTCTCTATGGAGATGAGGTTAACGGAATGCCCCTCTCTGACGGCCTCCAAAGCGGCGTCCACAGCCACAAGCCCAGACCCGATGACGGCCACATTGGAGCCGAGTTTTATCTTCTCTTTTTCCGGCATCAGGCCTAGCTCGTGGGCCTTGCTTCTGAACAAATATTCGAGGGCGGAGTAGATCCCCTTGAAGTTGGATCCTTCCGCCGGAAGGCTTCTGGAGTTCCAGGTGCCAGTCGCTATTATCGTGGCGTCGAATTCATCCACCACTCTCTGTAACTCCACCGTCTCCTTAACGAAGCCATCGCCGAGAATATTGTTCCCGTTAGCCATCACTTTGCATGAGGTTTTTATTTCCACGCCGAATATCTCTTCTAACTCTTCGCATCCTAGGAGTACTCTTTTTCTCGGGATCCTAGATTCGGGAATCCCGAAAACCATTATCCCTCCTGGAAAAGGGAGCCTCTCGTACAGAGTGATCCCGTAGCCTTTACAGGCAAGATAGCCTGCGGCTGCTAATCCAGAGGGCCCAGCACCTATTATGGCGACTTTCTTATCCACTCTTTGATCGGGCTTTTCTTTTTTGCACATAAATGTAAAACGCATGTAGTCGCCTGTATTCACGGTTAATCATAATCGCTACCCTATAGAGATACTTAAATTAAACGCAGAAGATGAGGTTCACGAAAAAGCTTGAATAAAAATAATGATCTCAAAATATTTTCAAGGATGTCCTCGAGAATCGTGTATGCGAGGAACTACTAAATATACTTCGACCGCGGAGCGCTTACACCCACTATGCAGTCTCTGATGACATTAAACATAGGAAGCTGTTCTTCAACAGAGGAAAGTTCGTATTCAGGTTCCTAGAGTCGAGCTAGCCAACGCACTCGGTTACGTCAGGAGCCCTCATGGTTATGAAAGATTGGTGTGGTTTCGGTTATGTTATATTTGAGATGAGCTACGCAGAGTTAAGGGGATCAAGATGATTTACGAGTGGAGAGTATATGAAGCCTGGCCGGGCAGAATGGACGCCCTGAACGAGCGCTTCGCCAAGACGACGCTCGGCTTCTTCGAGAAGCACGGAATAAAGGTGATAGGCTTCTGGACAGCCGTCGTGGGCACCAGCAATGTCCTATACTACATGCTCGCCTACGACAGCCTCGCCCACCGCGAGAAGGCGTGGACAGCCTTCAGCACCGATCCAGAGTGGATCAAGGCGCGGAAGGCGACGGAGGAGAAAGCGGGGGGACCCCTCACTACGAGGATCACCAACACGATCCTGGCGCCGACCAGCTACTCGCCCATGAAGTGAACAGGGCGCACCCCCATTTTCTTCGATTAGATACTTCGAGAAGGTGATGGTTGTAGATACAGTTGAAAGGCTACTAGGTTACTGGAAGTTGGGGACGACCTCGTCTGCGAAGACCTCCGCCTCGCGGCGCAGGTTCTCGCCCATGAATCGGATGATAAAGAGGCTCACACCGGCGTCGACATAGCGCGTCACCTGCTCCACGATCTGCTCAGGGGTGCCTGCGAGGGGCGGGTGCCTCGCGCCACCGGCACGCCCGTACCTCGCCTCGACTTTCCTTGTATACTGCTTCATACTCATCTCCGCCCCCTCATCGGTCTCGGCGATGAGGGTGTAGGCTGCCCACGACCTCCTCACCTCGGCCGGGTCCCTGCCCACCCTCGCGCAGTGCCTGTCCAGGGCCTCCGACTTCGCCTTGAACTCCTCCAGTGTGCCCATCCATGCGGCGAAGTTACTGATGTCGGCGTGCCTCGCCGCCGTCCTGAGGGTGAGCTGCTCCCCTCCTCCCGCTATCAACAGGGGCGGACCTGGTCTCTGAATGGGCCTGGGGGAGCAGTAGGCGTCGCGTATCGAGTAGAAACGTCCCTCGAAGCTGGGCGTCTCCTCCGCCCACATTTTCCTTATTATCTGAGCGGCCTCGTCGAGGCGCCTCACCCTGACGGCTGGCGGCTCATAGGGGTAACCGTACGCCCTGAACTCACCCTCGTGCCACCCAGTGCCGAGGCCGAGGATGAGCCTGCCGCCGCTTATGGCGTCGAGGGAGGCGGCCATCTTCGCGAGAAGCGGTGGATGCCTGAACGGGTTGCAGAGGACAAGCTGCCCGAGCATGATCCTCCTCGTATCGGCGAGGAGGGCCGACGAGGCCGTCCAGCACTCTAACCGGGGGGCGCCTGGCTCCTCGTACATACCCAGGACGTGGTCGCTTATCCAGACGCTGTGATAGCCGAGCTCCTCGCAGAGCTGCACATCCTCAAGGAGGGGCCCGTAGCTGGGTCTCTCTGTGCTCAGGAATACGCCGAAGTCGACAGAGCCCATGTAGGAAGCTTAGAGGGTTGCGGTTATGACCTTTTTCCGCCCATGCGGGTCGGTGGCTCATCAGGGCAGGCTGTTCGAGGAGCATATCTCTCTGTAGACGGGCACCGCTCTAGTGGGTACCCTCTTCTTCGTCACCCTGTCGACGCTGTATAGGCCGAACCGCGTCCCGAACCCCTTGTTCCACTCGTAGCTGTCCATCAGCGTCCAGTGGAAGTAGCCGCGGACGGGTACACCGTCCTCGCTGATAGCCCTGTGCAGCTCGTCGAGGTAGCCGAGGAGGTACCTGACGCGCTTGGAATCCTGGGCGTCTGCTATCCCGTTCTCGGTCACATAGACCGGTAACCTGTACCGCCTCCAGACCCAGTCGAGGACATACCTCAGCCCCCGAGGGTGTATCTCCCAGCCGATGTCCGAGCAGTTGCCCTCCTTCACCTGTTCGCCGAGGCGGGACTCGTCGTGCCTTACCCTCTGCCTGAGGTAGTGGTTGACGCCGATGAAGTCGCAGCCCTTCGCAAGGTGGGGGAGCCGCTCGCCCGGGCCGGCGACGCCGTCAAGGTCCATGTCGTAGTCGCCCCTGGTCACCGCGTTGAGCGACCACTCGTTCCAGAGATACTCGTTGAAATTGGCTGCCGCCACGTCCTTCGGGTCATCGGGATTTTCAGGCTCGTAGTACTGGAGCACCGCGACGACACCGACCTTCGTACCGTCACCGCCAGGCGAGGGCGCCCACCGCTTCAGCTGCTCGTAGGCGAAACCATGAGCCGCCGAGAGGTTCCTGTACGCCGCCATGAACAGGTCGAAGTCCCTGAGCCCAGGCGGGAACTCGCCCCTCAGGTATGCGTACTCGCTCGCGATCCTGGTCTCGTTGACGGTCGCCCAGAGGTCGACGAGGTCTCCGAAGCGGCGGCCGGCGTATGCAGCGTACTTCGCGAACTCGACTAGCGTCGCCTCGTCTAGCCAACCCTTCCGCCCTGCGTTGGCCACGTCGTCCCTGCAGGCCACCGCGTCGTGGAGCCAGGCAGGCAGCGGCCAGTGGAAGAGAGTCAGCATGACTTTCAGCCTGAGGCGGCGCGCCTCTGAGAGTATCTCCCTGTACCTACGCACCGCAGCGGCGTCCGCGAGGTCCTCGAGCCCACGCATAGCCTCTTCGTCGACGACGATCCCCGAGATGTTCCCTGAGCCGTCATTCTTCACGTCGACCTCGACGGCCTCCGTAGAAGCCGGAAATATCCTCGCCCAGTCGATGGAGAGGCGGACGGCGTTGTTGCCCAGCTCCTCCTTCGCGAGGCGGAGGTCCCCGGGGTATAGCTCCCAGAACCCTGGTCCGTCCTCGGGGAACTCGCCACTCACCCTCCCGCCTGAAATGTTCACAGCGTCGTGAACCCACGTCCACCAGTCTGAGGCGGAGGCTGACTCACCCCTCCCCATCTCCGCCTGGAACGAGCTGATGGCGGTCCCCCAGAGGAAGCCTTCGGGGAAAAGCCTCGGCACCAAACCCCTTCGACTAAGGTTCAGCTGAACGATTAATAAAGTAGAGGAGGCCCAGCGCCGGTGCTTAGCGTTTTATCCCCCATCAGTGCTGATCCATCCATGGCTGATTTCGGAATAGTCCACGATTCCGGCGAGCTTAGAAGGGTGATCGTCCACCACCCCGGCAGGGAACTGAAGCTCGCCAACTCGGACCCCATCTCACACCACTTCGATATGCCCGTCGACGTGAAGCACTTCCAACGCGACCACGGCATGCTGATGAAGGCCCTCGAGGAGGCGGGCGTGGAGGTCCTCAACGTCGGCGCAATCGTCAAGAACGACCCGAAAATTGCGAGGCAGGTCGGACAGTGCCCGAACCTCGTCTTCACCAGGGACAGCAGCTTCGTCACGGACGCTGGCGCCGTACTCATGAGGATGGGGCTGCCGAGCAGGAGGAAGGAGACGCCGGTCATAAGAGCCGCCCATGAGGCCATCGGCGTACCAGTCGCATACCAGATCAGGGAGCCCGACACATTCGAGGGCGGAGGCTTCGCCCTCCTGGAGGGGCGAGTCGCAGTCGCGGGCCTCTGCCAGCGCACCACCAGAGGAGCCCTCGAGGGGCTGGGCAGTTTCCTCCTAAACGAGGGGCTCGCAGACCTCTACATCATCCTCAACATGCCGCCGACGGACATCCATATAGACGGAGACTTCGCTGAGCTACCCGGCAAGATCGCCATCACCTACTCTCCGAGCCTCGACTTCGCAGAGGCCGAGTTCAAGACCTGTGACGATTCTTGGAAGGGCTCATACGTTGAGTGGCTCAGGGACGATGGCTGGGACATCGTCGAGATCACGGAGAGGGAGATGCTCGACATGGCCGCTAACTTCCTGACTGTAGCTGGTGACCTCGCCATCCACTACACGGGGAACGAACGTGTCATGAAGGAGGTCAGGGAAAGGGACATAGAGGTCATACAGATACCCGGCGACGAGATGAAAAAAGGCTGCGGCGGAATCCACTGCATGACCTGCCCGGTCCTCAGGGTCTAGGCTTTCCTCAGCCCTTCTGCCAGGGGACACTCGCCTTCGTTGCCCTCCAACCCTGAGGCTTCGTAGCATCCAAGACCATCCGTTCGCCCACGCAGAGGGCATCTTCTGCGGGCTGGGACCTCGTCGCCAAGGCCCAGAGCGCCTGCCTGACATCCCCCTCATCAATATCCTCGTCAACCACAACCACGAGCCTGCACTGCTTGAGGGACGACTCGTCGAGGAGCTTCACCGCTCCCCGGAAGCCGGGCGCCACCTTGACGACGGCGAAGCGGCGGTCTCCCCTCCACGGGAAGGAGATGGCCCTCACGCCGATTAGCTTCACAGGATCCTTCTTAGAAGAGGCAGATTTTTCGGCGACTACGCCGATTCCTGGGCCGGTCGCGTCTATTATCATCTTCGATGAGACCCCCTCCCTGACGGAGGATGGGTCGAGACGGTGGGAGAAGACGCCGCTGATGACGTCGATGCTTGAGCCCGGCACGAAGTCGCACCTCGAGGCGACGGCGCCGAGGACCTCCGAGAGGTCAGAGATGTTCACGTCGTCAGACACAATCACGGCGAACTTGACATACGGGTCAAGCCCCATGAGGAGCAGGGCGACCTGCTTAGCGAGACCCGGGATCGACGCCATCGACCCGTCTAGGCTGACGATGCAGACGTAGTGGGTGCCCGAGACCGGCCAGTAGATATCCCTGACGGCGGGTATGGGAGTCGAGCCGCTCAGGGTCCTGTATATCCTGGCCTGCTTCGGCAGCCCGCTGAGGAGGAGGTGCTCGTCCGAGTTGCTCGGCATTATGGTGAAGTAGACCGCGTCCCTCCTCATCGTCATCGCGTCGACCTCTATAAGATTCCTAGTTGACCTCCCGCTCAGGTAGCCCGTGTACTCCGTGAATGGGCCCTCGTCCTCCTCCTCGAGGATTATCCGGCCCTCCAGCACGATCTCTGCCTCGGCTGGGACAGGGAGATCATTCGTCTCCGACCTGACCAGCTGCACCGGCTCGCCCATGAGGGAGCCTGCGGTCGAGTACTCGTCGACGATCTTGGCGGCTGCCGCTAAGTAGATGGCGGGGTGTGCGCCTATGATGATGGAGACGTCCATGGGCTTCCCGGCGGCCTTAGACGTCTCGAAGTAGCGCCACATGTTCCCCCTCGAGTGGAGGCTTGTGCCGAGTCTGTTCCTGCCCTTGAGCTGCATCCTGGCGTAGCTCAGGTTCACAACCTCAGGCTTCTCGGGGTCCCTGGCCACGAGGAGGCCACTCGTTATG
>Ga0315289_10010204_pt1 | contig 13459 bp, 18 predicted proteins | sample YL17G11_40_MG_FD_203452 | JGI IMG/M metagenome (GOLD analysis project Ga0315289, IMG submission 203452) | Sediment microbial communities from Yellowstone Lake, YNP, Wyoming, USA - YL17G11_40 | ecosystem: Environmental > Aquatic > Freshwater > Lake > Sediment | place: USA: Wyoming | collected...
AGGTATGCACAACCTTACAAAAAGCGTGTATTGGAACGAGATAGTTCCGTTAGGAGTGTATTAAAATGTCTCCTAAGAATCTCACTAACTTTAGTTGTGAGAGTGTCAAGATAAAATGGAAATAGAACAGTTTGAAAAAATAGCAAAAGAAGTGTTAGTCGATACAGGTCAACATTCTACACAGTTGATGGTTGAAAGAAAATTAGTAAACAAAATTGAAATGAATATTATGGTGTTGTTGTATGATGATGACAAAAAGGAAGATATGTTGAAGAACTTGAGATTTTTGATTAATAATGGTTCTGTTGACAGGTATTTCTTTATAACAGAAGCTTGGATGTCAAAAGACATATATACTATGCCAAGTAAGGCAGATGACAAGGAAGAAGTTCTTGTTGTGTCTGAGTTCAGGAGGGATAACAGGAACAAGATTTTATACAACAAGTTCATAAGAAAAGACAATAAGATAGTTTTTACTGAGCGTAAGTTGTTGGAAGGAAAAGACTTTCAGGGATTTTCACGTTTTAATTTCTTTCTTGAAGATGTGATGGGTGAGGTTATTAAAAGGGCAAGGATAGAGGAAAGTCTCAGTTGTGTTGATGACAATATGATTAGTGAAGTGACAAAAAAAGCAAGAGAATTTTTTAATGATGAGAACATAACAGAGGAATTGATGAAAAAAACAGTCGTTAATATGATTAAGAAAGGAAGAATAGGCTTTAAAAAAAAGAAAGATTTAAATACTATATGTGATTAACTATAGAAGATTATAGATAATACGAGGTAAAAAATGACAACAGAACATAAAGTAATAATTGATGATTATATGACTATAGTTCTAAAAATTCCAGAGGAAATGACTGCCTTGGAATTAAAGAATTTAACTCTTAAAGCAAGTAAAATATTCAGCTTGAGTGAGATTACGGTTAAGAAAAAATATAATAAAACTGTTAATACTAGAACAGGATTTATGAAAAGGAAAGGAAATTATGGATATTGGACACCAGAGATGAGAGATGAATTGATGAACACAATAGGAAAAGGAAAGAGAGAAGGTAGGAAAGTAATAGACATAATGGAAGAATTAGCAAAAAAATTTAATTTAACATTTCAACAGGTAAAGACTAAATATGGAAATGTAAAACAGAGAGGATTTTAACAAGGTGTGTGATGGAGAAAAAAATGACAGAGAATAATAATACAGAACATACAATAAAAATCGATAATTATATAGATATGAAAATAAAGATACCACAAGAGTTAGATGTGTTAGAGTTTAACTCTCTGCTTGAAAAAGCAAGAAAACTACTTAAATTGGGTAATATAGAGGTAGGTACAAGAAAACGGAAATATTTGACTGGTGATGACAAACGTATGGAACTGATAAGAGACTATGAGACTACTCCAAGAGAAGGAAGACAAAAATTAGCAGAAAAATATTGTTATTCTTCTGTTATGTCATTAGATAAGTCATATTATAGGGCGAAAACTTTGTTAAAAGATACCCTTAAACAGACACTTCCCATAGGTAAAAAGATTGTTAATAAAGATAAGCAGAAAAAACTGATAGATGGGTATTATTCTTGTAAAGATATTGATGAAAAAATACAGTTCGCGAAGAAATTAAGTTTGACAATAAGCCAACTTTATGCAAGAGTTTCTTATTACAAGAAGATAAATAAATATAAGAAAAAAAAGTTGAAAGGAAGTGTGTTGAAGGAAGATACAAAAAATGATAAAGTAAGAACTACTCCACTGTATAAGTATAGTGATGAGTTGATAAAGAAAATAATCACTTTGATAAAACAGAAAAAAGGTGTAAAAGAAATATCGGATATTATTATCAGGGAAGATGGAATAAAGGATATGACACCGAAAAAGGTGTATGACATAATCTTTAATAGGACAGGAAAAAGAATTGAAGAAATAAGAAATGGGGGGATATAAAAATGGCAGAACAGATGTTAAGGTTGAAAAAGAAAAAGGAAATTAAAAAAGTAGCATTATTGACGAATATCTCTGAGATTATACATAAGTTGTTTGTGATAATGGGACAACACATAGGACAGGAGAACAAAATATCTCATACAGAATTGTTCAGGAAAGTTTACAATATAGGTCCATCAGACGTTTCAGAACTCCAGGAATGGATTATGTGGGAACTTATCAAGAAGGCCTTGCATAGGTGTAGGCAGAGAACCAAGATGTTTGTCGTATCAAAGTCGTTTTCCTATATCACGATATTCTTCAAAATATCAGGGTATTTGGTATTATTGGGTTGCTAATGATATGACTGACTTTGTTGTTTATCGTGATAATATAGAACGTAACATAAGGGCTATGAGAAATATGGAAAAGAAGTGTGAACGAAGTATTAAGAATGGTTGGTATAAGGAAGATTGGACATACAAGTAAATTTACTTTTTTGTGATTTTTTTTAAAAAGTTCAAAGAGGTGGTAAGAAAATGAAAAAGAAAAACAAAAAACAGAAATATACAACAATTCAGGTTACAACTGAATTTAAGAAAGAACTGAAAAAAACAAAGGATGAAAAACATTTCGATAGCTATGAGAATGTTATCAAATACCTTATAGATGAGTGTAAAAAGGATTAAAATGGTTAAGGGACTTTTCAGGAGAGACATCAAAAAACACCACATAGTAGAGAAAGTCATAGAGAAAAATGGCAGATACTTTGTTGAGTTACCAGAGGTTTGGTGTGACAACGTTGAGTATGTGATTATTTATAAGGTATTGAAAGTTAAATAAGAAATAAAAATGAAGTTAACTATTTCAACTCAGGAAATGGAGGAAATGTTAATCAAAGAAGACATTATTCCAAGAGGATATAGGTTATGTGGCGCAGGCAGGACTACTGTTGGTTTTAATATTTACCTTGAGAAAATATTTAAAAAGACAAAAGAAAAAGATGAGCCGTGAAAAGCTATATACACAGAACTTGTCAAAAAGGATAAGGTTTCTTTGTAGACGTTGTAATAGGGAAATGACTTTTTCAAGACATCATAACAGGATTGTTATTGAATGTCCGGTATGTGGGATTTATTTTGTCATTACAAGTCAGGTAAAGTCATCATCTTCAAATATCGTGTATTGGGGGTTCACAAAGAAAACATCGTTTGGTTAAAGAAAAAATTACTTGAGTAGTCTTTCTTTTACCTGTGTTGTTTTCGTGAAAGAAGTTTTTAATCAAGCAATCTCATTAACTTTAGTTGTGAGAGTGTCAATAGTATGTCTGAAAAAATTGTAATAAAATATATTTTTTGTCCAAGGTGTGCACGGAAAATATTTGACATTAAGTGGTATGATTATAGGAAATATAGGAGAGCTGATGTGTATTGTAGTGTTTGTGGTGAGATATATATAATTTTTGGTGTGATAAAAAAGAAGGAAAAATGATTAAAAAGAAAAATTCGTTGTGGCTTGATATTCAAGGATTGTACTATAAGATATGAGTGAACTACCACATCCTAAATCATAAATGATTTTAGGGTGTGGCTTCCGATGACGATAGGAAGGCGACAGTTCACTAGCAAGAGTTGAGAAAAATGGAAGAACTGAAACTAATAAAAAAACAGACAAAGGAACAATAGTTACAGTAGAAGTAAAAGGTAATGAAAAAGAATTTGAAGAGATGTTGTCTGTAATAAAGACTTATTTAGTTCCAAAAGAAGTGTTGTTTACTGTTAATGATGAAACAATAAGATACAAGGAACCATACAAGATTTTTGAGACTAAGTTGACTACAGAGATAGAAGAAAATAATATATTAAAGAGAACTGTAAGAAATACAAAAGTAAATATATTAAAGTCAGAAAATAAGTATTTGTATGAGATTGGTATACCAATACAGAAAATAGACTGTGAGTTCAGTATAGATGTTCAACAGAAAATACCCTTGAGTATAGACAGGGAAACAGTTTTACCGTCTTTCCTTAAAGACTTATACGCAGAAGTTCTTAACCAGACTTATCAGGAGATAGAAAAAGACAGTTCTTCACAGATTTGGGTAAGAGAAGCAGTGTCAGATGACAGGATAAACAAAGAGGCAGTTAAGGACATAATAAACAAAAGGTATGGTGACAAGGTATGTGTAGCCAATCCTTTTGATAAGAACAGTATAGATGAGGCAATATCACGTGGTTATAATGTCGTTTATGGAAGTGAGATGAGTAAGGAAGAATGGGATAAAGTCAAGGAGAATGACCTTATCAGTTCATCATCTGACTTGTTTGGTACTGATTTCACTAACGTAGAACATATCGAACCTGATGAGAATATGAAAAAAGTAGAAGAGTTTGCTAAGAAGATAGCAAAAAGATTATTGAGCATAGACTTGAGGGTAGAGTTTGTTAAAGGTGGTTTTAATATGGTATGTGCTCAGTTTGGAAATAACACGTTGACGTTTAATGTAAGTAAGTTGAAGGGATTTTTTACTACTCCTATTTCTTCGAAAGTAATAGATTTGATTGTTCACGAATTGTGCCATTCTGCTGGTTCACACACAGAAAAAGAATATCATAGTTTGATTACAAAAATGGCAGGTGAGTTAGTTATGATTGCTTTGGAAGAACCTGAGTTTTTTAAAATTTGTTAGTTGTTATTAATCTTAAAAAGAAGAATAGACATATTGTTATGTAATAGAACAGTAAGATATATTCTATCTTTTTGTTCTCCTCTTTTCTGAAAATAAGGAAGAACGTGAATGGAATGAAGTAATATCTTGGGTCAATCAGTAAAGAAAGTGACAAGAAGATAATACTGAATGGATAAAGTAGGTATTTTTCTGTGTCTTTGTATTTGAGAGTTAGGAAATAAGATAAACTTACGCAGATGGCAATAACAAAGAATATCCTGAAAAAGATGTTGTCTGTTGACAGAAGAACTTCATTAAACCAAAATCCTCTTTCGTGGTTGTAGAAATGTTTGTTTGTGAAACTTATGAAGCAAAACAAAAATGCTATAATCAGTATTAATAAATATGGTTTTTTCCTGTTCATAACATAATTTTTTATGTATTTTATATGAGATAATATTATAGGGAAGAACATAAGAAAAAATACAAACAGTGAAAACCATACATTACCGAAGTGAACTCCGATAGGGTGTTGAATGTTGTCACCCAAGACTAATTTGCCTCTGTATAAGATATAGATTAATAATATTAAGATACTGATTAGGTAACCTATTATCTTTTTAAAATATTTCTTTACTCTTTGCTCTTTGCTCGTTGCTCTTTGCTCTTTAAAATAAATATACGAACAAAAGAACAATGCCCAGATTAGGTTGTCCTGTCTTACAAATATAGCAAATAAACTAGAGAGAGAAGACAAGTAATAACTGTTCTTTGTCAACAACAGGAATGAGAGTAATATTAAAAATAAACTGAATAGGTCTGTGTATAACAGGAAGTAGAACATAAACATAATTGGAAAGAAGAAGAACTGTAATGTCCGTAAAACATTAAAGTTACAGGATATGTAAAATACAGGGATTAAACAAAACAGTAAAATTAAAAAGTTTATTAATCTGTAACCACCAGGAGTATTTATCTTGAACATCTTTGAAATACTTCCTATAATGATGTGATATGTTGGTGGCATAGTCAGTTTTTCAATAACTTTGTCATATTCACCTGTCACGTAGTAGTTAATATTTGCACCGTGTCCTTCATCTTCGTCCATAATAAAATTCTTACCTTTTACAGAAATCCATAATGTCATACCGATTATAAAACATATGACTAAAATAAGGATTAGGATTTTTATTTTATTATTCATTTTATAACAAATTCTATATACATACCAATAAAAGTAATAACAAATCCAAACCATGTTCCGATAACAAATGATGTTAAGTCCAATTTCACTTTTATCAATCTTAGTTAGTTTTTTATTTCCTCTAATGTTCTTGTTTCACGCATTAATCAAAATATAAGCGGTCACCTAATAGGAATCCACTTAAAGTAAACATTCCAATTATTAAACAAATCAGTATTTCCATCATTTTGATTATTGGCGTAGTGAACGTGAAACGTGAATTATAATCCCTCTTTTTTAGAGGTCACCGAAGGTGAAGGTTTGAGGTTTTTCCTTATTTTCATAGCTTGAATATAAATGGATTCTCTGTATTTGGTTACATCATCTTTATACATTTCAAAAGAGAATTTCAAAACCCATCTTTCGAGTTACTAAGTTATGGATGCACTTTTTCATTTAATCGGATGCAAACCTGCGGTTCACTATCGAATGGGTTTTGAATTTCCCCTTTAGGGTTTAGTTTCCGAACCATTATTATTTTTATTATCAGTATGTGAGGGAATTGGATTTAGCGTTAATTCCATTCCCTATTTTGAGGTCGGCGAAGCCAGAGTAAGAGGTTTATCACCCCTATAATCACAATACATACAAGTATACTGTTTCATTAGTGAATCTATATAATCATAATAATATCCTTTCTTTTTACAATTTGGACACACTTCACGTTTGAATGTTTTTGGTAAAAATCCATCTCCTTTATTTTTCATTTAAAACCTCTTATTGAATGGAATGTATAAGGCTAAATTCCCATAGGGAAAGTAGCCGAAGGCTATTGAATTTAGCCTTTATTATCGGATAGTAACCCCAAATCGCTTCTTTAGTATTTGTATTATCGCTTCTCTCTTATCTATGATTTTGTTGTCTATCATATAGTGCTTAATCTCTTTGTCTATACTATCTGGTAAATTAAGTTGGATTTGTGGCATTTTTAATCAGCTTCTCTTAAAAGTGATATATGATACTTCTTTTGTAAGGTGTCTAAATCTTGACCAAATGAACCACCATCAGTATCTTTGAATGGTCTAAGTTTATAAAATGTTTTACCTACTTGAACAATTACTTCTTTCTTTCCCGCTACTAACTTTTTTTGTTGTGGTTTGTTTAACATCTTGTATCACCCTATAACATAGTAATACACCCTAGTATATAAACATTTCGCTTTTGTAGTATATAATAGCGATTTGGGGTTATTTTCGATAATGTTCTGGTTAAGAGAGGGAATCCACAGATTCTCTCCCTGAAAGGTTGAGCTTCGCAAAGCGAAATCTTAACCTTAATTGTCGGATTCCCTTACTCTGCGATTTACTTCCTGCTTTATCAAATGTCTTTCTATAAACTTTACATCCTGCGATTTTCCAGAACCTTGAGGTTTGAGGTTTTCTTTCCTACACAATCTGCATCTTTTTGTTATATCAATCGGATATAATTTCGTTAATAATCCACAAGTAAAACTTCCATGCCTACAACAAAACTTATCCATATCTTCTTTCTTTAATTCCTTTTTATCAATTAACCATTTTGGTATTTTTGCCATCTTCATAACCTCAAACTTTTCGATAATGTTTGCGGTTAATTGAAGTTTTAATTTGCGAAGCGAACAATTAACCGCTATTGTCCGCCTCATCTTTTATGAGTTTAAGTTTTTTTGTGGGCGTTCAGTTTGATATAATCTTTAGTCTTTAACTTCCACATAATAGGTTCACCATTCCTAAACAACATAAGAGGGTAACTTCTCGCTACAATCCCTTCAGCATTTAAATTCTCCTTTGAAATAGCACTTGGAAAACTAGATTGAACAAGAGATATAGCTTCTTCTTTTGTGCGTATACCTAACTCTGGAACATAATCAATTCCTAACTCTTTAGCAAGAGCTTTAACTTTATCTGGTTCAAGCCACCATCCATCAATTAAAGCATCAAACAAAATAAATGAATTGTCTTCTCTATACTTCTTTCCAACAGATTGTATTTTATTGCCATATCCTTCTCCGTATAACAAAACCCCATTTCTGGATTCTGGGAATTGTTTGTTCAATAACTCTCTTGTAAACTTACCTTTTAGATAATTTAACAAAAATGGCGGGATTTGTGCTTCATCTGTTCTGCCATAAAATATAGGTTCTTCTCCATTATACAATATCCTAATATTTGTGCCATCAATCTTCTCAGTTATATGCCATTTTTTGATAGCATCAAATTCAGGGCAGGAGAAGTCACCCTCTATGATATTCATATTATTCTTTTCATCTCTTTTCCATATAGTATTTATCTTTGGATATTTCATCTTTCTTTCTCCGTAGCCCACAAAAAAATTGTGGACAAGTTATAGTATAACGAACTTTTACTTATATTTTAACTTCATTAGATTTCTTTACCTCTTCCTTAAATGTCATTAGCTTTACAAAAAAATCCATAATCATCGGTCTTAGGATAAGTATAATTATTGCATAGGCAACCATAGTATTGAAGCCCTTCTTAGCTAATAGGTAGTCAATTATCAGTTTCTTTAATGCCCAAAATAACAAAGGGATTAAGATAAGAAAAGGAAATACATATGCCCAAAATTTCCAAGTAATGTCGTCTGACCTGTTCCATTCTAATCCTTTCTTTATATATTTATTCTTTATCCAATTCAAGAAACTGTCTGCTATTTTTCCCATTTTTCAACCGCTCATTAAACTCAATTACTCATTAAACTCATATACTCAATTACTCAGATACTCAGATACTCAGTTTATTTAATAGTTTATCTTTGACATGTCAATATTATTTAAATTGATGGTGTCGAAGAATTTCTGTTTCTGTTTATACGCATTAAGTCCGATTGTAAGTATTTTCTCCGCAAAATGACTCTTATCGTCAGTCACTCTTGGATGGTTTGCTTTTGTCGTCCTTGTCTCTTCGAGTTCTTTCAGTAAATTTTCGTCTATGGAGATAGTAAGTTTACACCTCATAAGGACACCTCTTTTTTTACTCATATACTCATATACTCAATTACTCATATACCTCATATACTCAATTACTCAGATACTCAAGTTTATAAATTTTTCTGTTAGATATTGTTGTATGATGTTTTACACTATCTTACAATATTTTATAAACCTTTATATAGTAGATAGTCCATAATACTTTTTAGAATGATATATTTCTATAAAACAAAAGGAGGGGTGATGTAAAAATGGCATACAGTTATACCTACACTAAAGACGATTTTAAGAACATAGTCGTAGATGGTATGGGAACTGCTGGGGCCTCTGTTGTCGATTGGATTGACTTGTTCATCCTATTGATAGTATTGGGCTTCATAATCGGAACATTTATAAAGTTAGGAAAATTAGTTAGAGGGTGAAAACTTCTGACTTATTTTTGTAATTTTATCTGAATGTAGTTTCCAACAGTGAAAACACAAAAAAGTTTTTTTTATTATTAAAAATGTAGTTCTTTGAACTCAATTAGATAAAAAAAGGAGGGGAAAAATGGCATACAATTATACCTACACTAAAGACGATTTTAAGAACATTGTCGTTGATGGAATGGGAACCGCTGGGGCCTCTGTTGTTGATTGGGTTGATTTGTTCATCCTATTAATAGTATTAGGCTTCATCATAGGAACATTCATCAAGCTGGGAAAATTAATCAGAGGGTAAGTCTTTCTGATTAAGGAATTGTATCTTTTTTTTAACTTAATCTATTAAGTAATTATAAAAAAAGGAACAATTTTTCCATTAAAGGAATGAAAACAATACAGCATATTAAAAAAAAATTGTCTATATTAAGTCTATTTCTTTTATTATCTATTATAAGTTTTTCTGTTAGTGCTGATTCTGTAACTGAATGTGTTGGATTAAACACACCAAATACAATTTATACTTTAACTCAGGATGTAAATTCAATAGGAACCTGCTTTACAATCACCGCAGAGAATATTACTTTGGATTGTCAAGGTTATAAAATAAATTATTCTTCTGGTGGAATAGAAGGTTATGGAATTTATTCTAATACGTTTAATACAACAGTTAAAAATTGTATTATAACCGATGGGCTTGGTAATACGTCAAATAGTTATGCAATTTATTTTGCTAGTGCGAGTAATGGTATAATAAATAACAATACAATTACAACTTCTGGTATTGCTGGTTTTGGTATTCGTTTAGATGCGGCGGTTTATAATGTTATTTTATCCAATACAATTACAACTACAAATGATCATAGTCGTGGTATTTATTTGAGTGCAAGTTCAAGTTTTAATGGTATTTCAGATAATACAATTACAACTTCTGGTATTGCTGGTTTTGGTATTCGTTTAGATGCGGCGGTTTATAATGTTATTTTATCCAATACAATTACAACTACAAATGATTATAGTTGTGGTATTTATTTGAGTGCAAGTTCAACCAATATTCTTTCAAATAATATAATTACAACTTCAGGTAATATTGATGGCACAAGTCATGGTATTTATTTGGAGACAAGTTCAGAGTCTAATATTGTAAATAGTAATACAATTACAACTTTAGGTAGAGATGCATATGGTATTGCTTTGTATTTAAATTCAGATTTGAATAATCTTTCAAATAATAATATTACAACTTCAGGTTATAATAATTTTGGTATTTTTTTATCTTCAAGTTCAGATGATAATGTTTTAAGTAACATAATAACAACTTCAGATAGTGTTGCTGATGGTATTCGTTTAGTTGAAAGTTCAACTAACATTCTTTCAAATAATAATATCACAACTTCAGGTAATGCTGATGGTATTAGTTTAATTCAATATTGGGAGGAGGTTTTGGGGTATAATATTGTTTCAGGTAATATTGTAACAGTATTTTCAGGATATTCAATTAAAATATATGGTTCAAACAATAATTTAATATATAACAATTTATTAAATTCTTCACAAGTAAGTATTGGTTCATCAATTAATAATTACTTTAACATATCAAAACAATTAGGAACACGAATTTATTCTTCAGGAACAGAAATAGGAGGGAACTATTGGACTAATCCAACTGGAGATGGATATTCAGATACCTGTGCTGATTTAGATACAGATGGTTTCTGTGATTTGGCTTATGATGTTGAGGCAAACTCATCCTGTATACCTGATGATACTTGTGGTAATAATACAGATTTCCTTCCTTACAGTGATGATTATTCTCCAATAATTCCAATAACTGAATGTGGTGTATTAAACATATCAAATACAATTTACACTCTAACTCAGGATGTAAATTCAATAGTAACATGCTTTGCAATCACCGCAGAGAATATTACTTTGGATTGTCAAGGTTATAAAATAAATTATTCCTCTAATGGAGAGAGTAATGTATATGGAATTTATTCTGAATATGATAATACAAGTGTTAAAAACTGTGTTATAGTTGAAGGACTTAGTAATTCATCTAATAATTATGCAGTTTATTATAACGGTGTGGATAATGGTGTAATATATAATAATATAATTACAACTTCTGGAAATAACGGTCACGGTATTGTATTACTCTCAAGTTCAATTAATACTGTTTCAAATAATACGATTACACCTTTTGGAAATGATAGTCGTGGTATTTATGCATATGGAAGTTCAAGTTTTAATGGTATTTCAGATAATACAGTTACAATTTCTGGTTATGGAAGCCTTGTAGGGATTTATTTATCTGAAGGAGATAATAATATCGTAGAAAAAAATTTTATTACAATAACTTCAAGTGGAGATTGGAGTTATGCTATTGAATGTGATTCTGGTTCAAATAATAATATTTTTTCATTAAATACAATTACAACTTCATCAAATAATGGTGGAGGATTTATTTTTTATAATAGTTTAAATAATACTATTTCAAGTAACAGTATTATAACTTCAGGTAATTCTAGTTTTTATAGCTTTGGTTTTAATGATGCAAATGGTTCTTTAATCTATAATAATTTAGTAAATTCTACATCAATAAGTCCTAATTTAGAGTCAGTTATAGAGTTTTGGAATACAACAAAACAATTGGGTTCACGTATTTATTCTGATGGTATTTATATAGGAGGGAACTATTGGACTAATCCAACTGGAGATGGATATTCAGATACCTGTGCTGATTTAGATACAGATGGTTTCTGTGATTTGGCTTATGATGTTGAGGCAAACTCATCCTGTATACCTGATGATACTTGTGGTAATAATACAGATTTCCTTCCTTACAGTGATGAATATAACTGCACACCAAGTATTACAAACACTTCCTGGAGTGAATGGACTAACTTAACGTGTTTAGAGGATGATACGATGAACCAATCACGTTACCTAACTGAGTATGACCAAAATTACTGTGGAGAAGTATCTAACATAACCTATTACGAATACCAGAACATAGAAGTCTGTGATTATTGCACTCCAGAAATTACAAACACTTCCTGGAGTGAATGGACTAACTTAACGTGTTTAGAGGATGATACGATGAACCAATCACGTTACCTGACTGAGTATGATTTAAATTATTGTGGAGAAGTATCTAATATTACTTATTATGAATACCAGAACATAGAAGTCTGTGATTATTGCACTCCAGAAATTACAAACACTTCCTGGAGTGAATGGACTAACTTAACGTGTTTAGAGGATGATACGATGAACCAATCACGTTACCTAACTGAGTATGACAGTAATTACTGCGGAGAAATCTCTAACATAACCTATTATGAATACCAGAACATAGAAGTCTGTGATTATTGCACACCAAGTATTACAAACACTTCCTGGAGTGATTGGACTAACTTAACGTGTTTAGAGGATGATACGATGAACCAATCACGTTACCTAACTGAGTATGACCAAAATTACTGTGGAGAAGTATCTAACATAACCTATTATGAATACCAGAACATAGAAGTCTGTGATTATTGCACTCCAGAAATTACAAACACTTCCTGGAGTGATTGGACTAACTTAACGTGTTTAGAGGATGATACGATGAACCAATCACGTTACCTGACTGAGTATGACGAAAATTATTGTGGAGAAATATCTAACATAACTTATTATGAATATCAAAATATAGAATATTGTGACCACTGTTTATCTTATGAATGTATAGATTTTGGTGACTGTCAACCAGATATTACAGGAGGATATAAAAACTGCACAGAAGTGAATGAGACTTTAGAATGTGTTTATAGTGGAGATTATTCTGAGTTCAAAGAGTGGTGTGATTATTGTTTAGTGGAGGAAGAACCAATTTATGGGAGTTGTGTTAATAATTTAAGGTTAACAACTTATGTTTTAACTAATAATGAAGAGTGTTGTGTTGTGACAGGAAATGAAAGTGATTGTTCTGTTTCAAACACATTAAATAGTTCTTGTGGATACTTTAAAAAATATAATAATACAGATTTTAAGAACATCGTTGTAGATGGTATGGGCACAGCAGGGGCAAGTGTTGTCTCTTGGACTGACTTTGTTATATTGTTAATTATAGTAATCTTTATTGTTGGTTCAATTATAGGCTTAGGAAAATTAGTTAAAAAGTAAAATAAAAAATGACATACTCCCAAAATAAATCCGACTAAAGTCGGGGGTTTCTCACGCAAACCCCTTAACTTAAACCTTTCCCTCTAACGAGGTCGTGCCAGTGG
>Ga0315289_10010206_pt1 | contig 13458 bp, 13 predicted proteins | sample YL17G11_40_MG_FD_203452 | JGI IMG/M metagenome (GOLD analysis project Ga0315289, IMG submission 203452) | Sediment microbial communities from Yellowstone Lake, YNP, Wyoming, USA - YL17G11_40 | ecosystem: Environmental > Aquatic > Freshwater > Lake > Sediment | place: USA: Wyoming | collected...
TCACCAATAACCGGAAGCCCCCTATCTTCAAAGCGCCCATGCCAGTACTTCTCCCGGGCGATAAAAACCGGAATGCAGTTGATAAGGCCACAGCCAGCAGCTAACACCTGCTCTATATACCACTTAGTTGCCTCTTCGCTACCAACGGGCAGGTAGTTAAGCACCATATCTGCTTTGGTTTCCTTAAGGATTCTAACTATATCAGCAGTTGGTCCCGGCGCCTTCTGTATTATCTGGGAAAGATACTTACCCAGACCATCGTGGGTCATGCCCCGCTGGACTTTAACCCCCGTAGTCGGCACCTCACAAAACTTGAAGGTATTATTGGGCTTGGTAAAAATCGCCTGCGCCAGGTCTTTGCCAACCTTGTTCTTATCAATATCAAAGGCAGCAACAAAGTTAATATCGCTTACATGATAACCACCAAGATTAACATGCATGAGCCCAGGCACAAACTCAGTAACTTTTGCCTTCTTATAGTAGTAAACTCCTTGAACTAATGATGAGGCACAATTACCCACTCCTATTATGGCTACATTTATCTTGCCCATGGCCTAACTATCTCCTTTCTGGCAATAAAAACCCTACTGTAAGAGACTTGCCTGTTTCTCCTCTTTATGTTATCCTCAACTGGCAACATGCCCAATTTATCACAATTTTCGTAAGAGGTCAAAAAATGCTTTATGACTTTCACACCCATACTTCACTGAGCGACGGTGTCCTGCCACCAATGGACTTAATAAGGTATGCCCTAGTCAATGGCTATAAAGCTATCGCTCTCACTGACCATGCTGGCAATGGCTCATTAGACCGCATAATTCAAGAGACCGCCGACACATGTGCTCTAGCTCGTTCACACTGGAATATCCTTGCTATTCCTGGCATAGAGCTTACTCATGTTCCCGCCAAAGCAATTGCTGAAATAGCCAAAAAGGCTAAGCAACTGGGGGCATGCATTGTGGTGGTTCATGGTGAAACAATCACCGAGCCCGTCGAAAAAGGAACCAACCTAGCTGCACTTCAAAGCCCCCATGTTGATATCCTAGCCCACCCCGGTCTTCTATCTCTAGAAGAGGCCAAATTAGCCGCTGCAAATGGCATCTTCTTGGAAATCAGTGCCAGAAAAGGTCACTGCCTGACCAATGGATATATCGCTCATCTGGCACAACAGGTAGGAGCTAAACTCCTACTATCATCTGATGCCCATGACAAACAAGATTTACTTACTGCGCCTTTTGCTGATTCCATTATGCGGGGTACCGGATTAGATGCTATCATCTGCCGTCAGGTTCTGGCTACAAATCCACAAGAACTATTAAAACGCCTACCCTCCAACCTATTATGATAGCTATCTAACCCGCTGACCTTACCTCAGCAATCAGCTACTAGCCTTTACCGATTCTGAATACTTTGGTTCCGCAGCTTGGGCAGACGCCCCGCGTAGCTGGCCTCTTGTTCTTCAGGGTGACCTGCTGGGGATTTCTTATTTCTACCTTACGCTTACACTTGAAACAATATGCCTGCACCTCTTGTTACCTCCTTTTTAGCCTGATTACACTCCTATTATACACAGCCTGTCAAGACCTTTTACTAATTTATTTAACCAAAGCTGGAAATTTAGCTACAGAAAGACCTTTTCCGGTTGCCATTGCCTTCTTTCTGAATCAAAGCGGAGCACAGCTAAGAAGCATCCATCTTGGGTATAGGCACGGCAATAATTCGATGCCGATAGTGGGGGGGACTGCTCAAGGTAATCAAGGGGACGTCCCTTCCTTATAGATTGAGAGGTACTATCGCTAACAACCACTGCTTCTAAGTGTGAAAGCACAATATCTATGGGATAAATAAAGCGTTGCCAGTAACCATATTGGAAGGCATCCTCAAGTTGAGGCAACGAAACGGCATCTTCTATGTCAAAAATACCACACCTCAAGCGAATTAAGCTCTTTAAACTAGCACCGCAACCCAGGGCTTGCCCCAAATCATGAGCCAGCGAGCGGATATAGGTGCCCTTACCACACACTACCTCTACAGTTACCACAGGTGGTTGCCAATCTATAAGTTCTAGATGGGTAATTTTAGCCTGCCTACTTTTTCTATCAACCATGATGCCAGCCCGTGCCAGTTCATAAAGGGGCTTACCGTGATACTTCACAGCACTATACATTGGGGGAGTCTGCTGAATCGAACCACAAAAGGCAGTTAACGCTGTCTCCAATTGTTCCCGGCTAACCCCAGAAGAGTCCCCTCTGTAGGTAATGTTACCACTGGCATCATAGGTATCTGTAACCACGCCCAATTCAATCTGGGCACGATAAGCCTTGGTAGCATCTACCAGAAACTCGATAACACGTGTTCCCTGACCGATACAGACAGGTAAAACGCCTGTGGCCATTGGGTCAAGGGTACCGGCATGTCCAACACGCCGCTCCTTGGTCAGCCGTTTCACCATAGCCACAATGCTAAAAGATGTCCTGCCCTCGGGCTTATTAATATTTAGTATGCCGTCCACAGTTAATCACTATGCTGGTCAGGGGTGCTATCGGCACTAACCTTATCGATTAAGTCCAGGAGGTGAGCTCCCCGCTCAATAGAATCATCCCACTCAAAATTTAGTTCAGGGATACGCCGCATCCTCAGACGCCTAGCCAGTTCGTTACGGAGGAAACCTGAAGCAGCAGCCAATACTTTTAGAGTCTCTCGTTTTTCTTCCTCGCTACCTATGCGACTTACAAATACCTTAGCATATCTCAGGTCAGGGGAAGTGGAGACCTCAGTGATAGCAACAAAACTGCCAAGTCGTGGGTCTTTGACTTGGCGCTGAAGTAATTCACTAATTTCCTGACGGATAAGATTATTCACTCGTTCAATACGATGAGCCATAATTATTACCTCTTAGCTAGCCTTTTCCTTTCGGAAAAACTCCAATATATCACCAACCTGAAAGTCACCAAAATCCTGGATGCCCACGCCACACTCATAGCCGGAGGTCACCTCCTTAACATCTTCCTTGAAGCGTCTCAGGCTACTAACTACAGATTCAAATACTACCCCTCCCCCACGCCGTATCCTAACTGAGCCACCACGACTTACCTTGCCCTCGGTAACATAGGCACCAGCTGCTTTTTCTTTCTTACCGCTGGAGAAGACAGCCCGCACTTCAGCACGCCCATCGATAACCTCAGTATATGTGGGCTCCAGCATCCCTTTGAGTGCTTTCTCCACATCATCCACCAAGTTGTAAATGATATCATAACAACGGATGTCTACGCCCTCCACATTAGCCAATCGCTGAACTCCAGCCTCAATGCTAGTACCAAAACCAATAATGAGCCCCTTAGAAGCAATGGCTAACATAACATCACTTTCAGTAATATTGCCACTGCCACTATGGATAATTCTGACCTTCACTGCCTCTATTCCCAACCGCTCCAAAGAAGTTCTTATCGGTTCAATACTGCCCTGAACATCGGCCTTAAGAATCACATTAAGCTCCTTTACCCGGCCGGCACTTATCTGGGCGAGAAGGTTATCAAGTCTCACTGCAGACTTTTGTTTCATTTCCTGTTGACGCTTTTGTATTAAGGCACGGGCTTGGTGTTCGCCAGCCACCACAGTTAGGCTATTCCCTACCTGAGTCACATCATTTAGGCCAAGAAGTTCAACCGGGGTAGCTGGTTCAGCCTTTCTCAGCCGCTTGCCCATGTCATTAAACATTGCCCTTACCCTGCCCCATGTGGTACCAGCTACTACTGTATCACCAAGCCTTAAGGTTCCGTCTTGAATTAGCACTGTAGCTAACGGTCCCTTAGTCTTGTCCATCTTAGCTTCGATAACTACCCCTGCTGCTGGCTGAGCCGGGTTTGCCTTGAGGTCTCCTACCTCGGCCACAACCAGCAAGTTTTCCAGTAGCTCAGAGATGCCTTTCTTCTCTTTAGCCGAAACTAAGACACAGACTGTATCGCCTCCCCACTCCTCAATAAGCAGACCAGCATCAGCTAGCTGTTGCTTAACCAGCTCCGGGTTGGCCTCAGGCTTATCAATCTTATTGATAGCCACCACAATAGGCACCCCAGCTGCTCGGGCATGACTTATAGCCTCCAAAGTCTGTGGCATTACCCCGTCATCTGCAGCCACTACCAAAATAGTAATATCGGTTACCTGAGCTCCACGAGCTCGCATCGCAGTGAAGGCTTCATGCCCCGGGGTGTCTAAGAAGGTAATCTTTTGCCCGTTGACCTCTACTTGATAGGCACCAATATGCTGGGTAATACCACCAACTTCGCTAGCCATCACGTTGGTTTGCCGAATAGCATCCAAGAGTCTGGTCTTACCATGGTCAACGTGCCCCATAATAGTAACTACTGGTGGCCGTGTTCGCAAACCACTAATTTCCTCGGCTGGAAGCTGCTGCCTCTTAATCTGACCAGCAGTACCGCGAGCGGCAAGAGGCACCAGTCGTGGCTCATAACCAAAGGCAGCAGCTACGGCAGCTGCTACTTCATAATCAATGACCTGATTAATATTAGCCATAATGCCATTTCTCATCAGCTGTTTGATGACGTCTATGGCACTAATCTGCAGGAGGTCAGCCAACTGCCTTACACTCAGGGAATGGGGAATCTCAATCGAGTGTGCCTTTGGTGATTCAGCAACTTTATCCGGTTTACTTACCTTTGTCACTAATTAACCCCTTATAGAAAGTCATCTCCATATCTAACAAGCCGCTCTCGATTTTCTTGGGTAATGCTGGTTCGTAAAGTATGTTCAAGCCGATTACTCTTCAGTCCAGTCTCCCAACACTCCCGTGCCCGGCATAAATAAGCACCACGCCCCGCTTTCTTTCCGCTGGTATCAACCTCTACATTTCCATCAGAAATGCGCACCAAGCGGATTAGCTCACGCTTAGGCCTTACCCGGCGACAAGCAATACAAGTCCGCTGGGGTATATGTTTAACCGAAACTTGCTGGCTAATATTCTCCTTCCTCCTCAAAAATTTCCAAGCCACGGTGCTGCTTCCTGAGCTTTACACCATCCTCAGCACCTTCCCGGTCATAAGCACCCTTCTTTTTCTTCTTCTTTGGCTTAGCCCCAGTCTTAGCTGGTCTATGTAGCAGAATATCCTCAGCAAACCGAAGCTCAGGTTTGTCCACTTTTACTTGTAGTTCAACTTCTGGAGGAATAAATGGGGTATCCAGAGTTGGCGAAGGCTCAGCCGCTTTACTCTCGGCAGAGACTAAAGCTGGCTCCGGAACAGCTGGTATCTCGGCACGAAGCTCCTCAATAGCCGGGGCTTCCTTTTCGGTCTCAGTTACCGGTTTAGCTTCTGCCACCCTTTCTGCTTCAACAGACGAGGCACTCTTAATATCAATTCGCCACCCGGTAAGTTTAGCAGCAAGCCTAGCATTCTGCCCCTCCTTACCAATGGCTAATGAAAGTTGCTTATCAGGGACAACCACAGTAGCTATTGCTTGCCCCTCGTCCAGCCTAACGTTTAACACCTGGGCTGGGCTAAGGGCATTAGCAATAAAGACAGAGGGGGTTGGATCCCACTGGACGACGTCCAGCTTTTCACCACCTAGCTCATTCACAATATTTTGTATCCTGATACCACGTAACCCGACACAGGAGCCAACCGGGTCAATGCCAGCTTGGCGTGCGGCTACAGCTACCTTGCTTCGATAACCAGCTTCACGAGCAATTGATTTTAACTCCACTAATCCATTAAAAACCTCCGGAACCTCAAGCTCAAAAAGCCGGCGAAGGAAGTTTGGGTGGGAACGTGATACCACCACCCGGGGTCCTTTGTTTGTCTGGGCTACCTCCAAAAGGTAAACCCTAAGCCTCTGTCCTACTCGATACCTCTCATTGTGCACCTGCTCCGAAGCAGGTAGCACTGCCTCTGTTCTACCTAAATCAATAAAGAGCTGCTTAGGCTCAATCCGCTGTACCACACCAGTAACAATATCACCTTCCTTATTAGCGTACTCCTCAAATACAGCACTATGCTCTGCTTCATGAAGGCGCTGCAAAATAACCTGTTTTGCTGTTTGAGCAGCAATGCGCCCAGCATTGCGCGGGGTAGCCTCCACAGTAATAGTCTCACCAATCTGCGCATCTGGTTTGATTCTACGCGCCTCATCTAACGATATATCGCGGTGGGAATCCAAAGGCTTCTCGACTACAGCCTTCTCCGCCCACACTTCAATCTTGCCTGTAATAGGGTCAAGCTTCACCGAAATATTCTGGTGAGGAGCAAAATTATCTTTCCTAAAAGCTGAGACAAGCGCCGCCTCTACCGCACTAATAACCACTTCCCTAGGCAGGTTCTTCTCAGCCGCAAGTTGAGTGATAGCAAGCAAAAACTCGGTCTTCATCTTGGATTCAGACCTCCCCTAATTTTGCAATTAAAAAAGTGGGATTCGACCCACTTAACTAATTCCTCTTCACCTAGTATTTAAGTATAACATAATCAAGTTTAATATGCAATATGTATGCCAAAGCATTTTGCACAATTAGAAAACCTAGAAACTCTGGTCGCTTTAAGTTATAATAACCCTATAATTGTCGTTAATTAGGCTGTTACCCTCAGAGGAGGGGGAGCTTGGATGTAGAAAAATTAAAGGCTTCAGTTATCGGCGTCGTAGGTGCCCATCACCACCTACTTACTGAGCTGAGCCAAAGAATCCACGCCAACCCCGAATTAGGTTTCCAAGAGGTTCAGGCAGTAGCCTGGCTAACCCATTACCTAGAGGAGAATGGCTTCTCGATAGAACACGGCATCTGTGAGCTACCGACTGCATTCAGGGGAAGCTATGGGCAGGGAAAACCAGCTATCGCCATTCTGGCTGAGTATGATGCTCTACCTAAACTTGGTCATGCCTGTGGTCATAATCTAATAGCTGCCTCTGCTGTTGGTGCCGGGGTAGCTTCTAAGCTAGTGATTGACCAGTTCGGGGGTAGTGTCCTGATTTTGGGCACACCGGCTGAGGAGCTATATGGAGGCAAGGCAATAATGGCAGATAGGGGTGCCTTTGATAATGTGGACATAGCTATGATAGTACACCCGGGGACACGTGATACCGCCACCACTCAAAGCCTTGCTTGCATCACTTTGGATGTTGAATTTTTTGGTAAAGCGGCTCATGCCGCAAGCCGACCAGCGGCAGGCATCAACGCCCTGGAAGCAATGCTTCTGTCATTTGCTGCCATTAATTCGCTCAGGCAGCACATCAGGAATACTGCCCGCATCCATGGTATCATTACCAACGGTGGAGAAGCGGCTAATGTTGTGCCCGCTTACAGTGCCGGCACCTTCCTGGTGCGTGCCGAGGATGATGTCTATCTTAATGAACTGAAACAGAAGGTCATAAACTGCTTTATTGGAGCCGCTACTGCCACTGGAGCCCGCCTGGAATACAGGTGGGGAGACATATGTTATGCTCCCTTACGCAATAATATAACACTCGCCCAATTATTCAGGCAGAATATGGAGTCCCTGGGACGCAAGATGCAGCTCTCCGACCCTAATAAAAGCTTTGGTAGCACCGATATGGGCAACGTCAGCCAGCTAGTGCCCAGTATCCACCCCTCAGTAGCTATAGCGCCGGTAGAAGTAGTAACTCACTCTCCAGAGTTTGCCTTGGCTGCTGCCTCAGAGGCAGGTATCCGCGGTCTCCTTGATGCTGCCAAGGCTCTAGCTCTCACCGTCACTGACCTGATAGCCAATCCTGAAATATTTGCTAAGGTTAAAGAGGAGTTTAAGCAGCAAAAATGATTAAGATAGGCATTCCCAGAGCTCTTCTTTACTATCAATACTATCCTATGTGGAAGGTCTTCTTTGGGGAACTGGGAGCGGAAATAGTGGTTTCGCCGCCAACTACGCAGACTATGATGTCATCAGGCTCATCTCGAGTAGTAGCCGATACCTGCTTACCAGTAAAGGTTTTTTGCGGGCACGTTCTTTCTCTGGTAAAGGAGTGCGACTATATTTTTATTCCCGCTATCCGCAGTGTAAAACGCAAGGCTTATAACTGCTCCAAGTTCCTTGGCTTGCCGGATATGACTAAAGCAGTCATCCCTGAATCCCCTCCCATACTGGATATAGACATTGATATTAACAAAGGGAAGCGCGAACTATATCAAGCCATTTACAAGCTGGGGCGGCGCTTCACCCGGAATCCGGTTAAGGTCAGGCGAGCCGCTCTGGCTGCGTTCAAAGCCTACCTGAACTATCAGTATCTAATGACAAGCTACAAGTTAACACCACCACAGGCGATAGAAAAAATCACGGGCGAGGTAGAACCAAAACCATCTTCCAGCTACCCACCTCAAGCGCAAACCACCATTGCTGTCATCGGTCATCCTTATCTTCTATATGATGAGCATGTAAATCACCGCCTTATCCACCGACTGGAGCAGGCTGGTAATAAAGTATTAACCCCGGAGATGCTAACTGTTGAGGAGTTAGAACTGGCTACTGCCAAATTGGCCGGCAGAGCCTACTGGACATACGAGCACGAAGTGGTTGGAGCTGGGCAGCACTACCTGGAAAGCAGTGCTGACGGCGTGATTGGCATAATGACCTTTGGTTGTGGACCCGATTCAGTAATGATGGACATGGTACACCGGCAAGCGGCTCGGCTGAAGACTATCCCCTTTATGTGCCTCACTCTTGAGGAACACACCTCTGAGGCAGGGGTGGTTACCCGAATGGAAGCCTTTCTTGATATGATACATAGAAAGAAAAGGAGCCGGTCAAAAGTATGCGTGTAGCCATACCCCACATGGGTAATATATACATACCCCTCAAGGTTCTGTTTCAGCAGCTTGGTGTTGACCTCGTGATACCACCATTAAATAACCAGCGTACCCTGTCTCTAGGGGTCAAGTATTCTCCGGAAGGATTGTGCATACCATTCAAGCTGACTCTGGGTAACCTTATTGAAGCGGCTGAGTTGGGGGCAGATACCCTGCTAATGCCGGGTGGCTCTGGCATCTGCCGCCTGGGCTACTACGCCAAAATTCAGGAACAGATTCTTTGCGACCTGGGGTATAATATAGAAATGATTCAATTAGGGGTCTCGCAACACAAGCTCTTCGGCTTACTTCAAATTGTTAGGCGCTTGTCAAACAATGCCCCCTGGTCTAAGATTATATCAGCCTTCCGCTTTGGCCTGGCTAAACTGAATACTATGGACAGAATAGAACGAGTGGTGCAAAAAGTTCGTGCTGTAGAGCAGGTAAAGGGGACAGCCAATCGGCTATTTACCGAAACAATTAGTGCCATTGATAAGGCGGATGATTATGCTACCTTAAAGAAGGCGCAAACAGACTATATTGACCGGCTTAACCAGGTAACCAGAGAGCCGGACTCTCAACCTTTAATAGTAGGTATTACTGGAGAGTTTTATGTCGTTCTGGAACCTTTCTCCAATCTGGATGTGGAGATTGAGCTGGGTAAGCTGGGGGTAGAAGTAAGGCGAACAACATTTGTTTCGGAGTGGACGAAGTTTAGCTGGTTCTTAAATCCTCTAGGAGTAGATGAAAAGGACAGGATTCACAAAGCGGCTCTGCCTTATCTAAAGCGTGATATTGGCGGTGACGGCTGGGAATCAGTGGGAGAAAAGGTTCTTCATGCTGAGGAGTATGATGGCTTGGTCCACCTTGCCCCCTTCACCTGTATGCCGGAAATAGTAGCTCAAAATATAATGCCTTCAACCAGGGAGAGTATTCCGGTGCTAACCATACTCTGCGATGAACAGATAGCTAAGCCCGGTATGCTAACCAGACTGGAAGCCTTCGTCGACCTGCTGGAGCGAAGGCGACAAATTACAGCGAGTAGCCGTAGAGGAGAAGTTCGTGGAAGCCTACTTAGGCATTGATGTTGGCTCAGTAACCACCAAGTTTGCCGTGCTGGATAAAAGTAATGAGCTTGTTAGCCACCTCTACCTGCTGACACAAGGCAAGCCTATAGAGATGGTGCAGCAAGGCTTAAAACAAATTAAGCAGCAACTACCTAGGGATGCTGAGATTTGCGGGGTAGCTACCACTGGCAGTGCTCGCTACCTGGCTGGGGTCATCGTTGGCGCCGATTTAGTCAAGAACGAGATTACCAGCCATGCCGTGGCAGCACTACACTATACTCCTCAAGCGCAAACTGTTATTGAGATTGGGGGACAAGATAGCAAGCTCATAATTATAAGAGACGGGATAGTAACTGACTTCGGCATGAATACCGTATGTGCTGCCGGTACCGGTAGCTTCCTTGACCACCAGGCACTGCGCCTCAATATGAGCATAGAGGAATTTAGCCAGCGAGCACTGGATAGCAAATCGCCGGTGCGCATTGCCGGGCGGTGTACCGTTTTCGCCGAATCGGATATGGTCCATAAACAACAAATGGGGTACCGAACCGAGGATATTCTCTACGGCCTATGCCAGGCACTAGTTCGTAACTATCTCAACAATGTTGGGTTAGGAAAGCATATTCAGTCCCCAGTAGTATTTCAGGGTGGGGTTGCCTTTAATCAGGGTATAATCAAGGCGCTTCAAGAAGAGCTTAATACCAAAGTCATTGTTCCACCCCACCACGAGGTCATGGGAGCGATAGGCGCTGCTCTGCTGGTGCATGAAGAGATGACAAGCAGTAACAACGGAAGCAAGTTCAAGGGGTTTGGTATAAGTGAAATAGAGTATCATAGTTCCTCATTTGAATGCAAAGCCTGCCCTAACCTGTGTGAGATAGCCCAGCTTTCGATTGATGGGCAGGTTCTTGCCCGTTGGGGAGGACGCTGTGACCTCTGGGAGAGAAGCCAGAGTAGCTAAAACCTAGGGAAGGAAAAGTAGATGAGAATCGCTGTTGATGCCGCCGGTGGAGACTATGCTCCCCATGAAATTGTCAAGGGAGCAATAAAAGCAGCCCGAGAGTACCACGTGGATATCGCTCTGGTAGGCAGGAAAGCCATACTCCATGTGTTAGCCGGCCGACACTTGGGGAACTCAGGCATCAGCATCGTTGAAGCCAATGAGATTATTGAGTTTCATGAACACCCGATGAAAGCTGTCCAAAGCAAGCCAGATTCATCAATAGTAGTTGGGATGAACCTGGTAAAAGATGGCTTGGCTTCTGCATTTGTCTCTGCCGGTAACACCGGAGCAGTATTATGTGCTGCCCTTCTTAACCTGGGAAAGATAGAAGGTATCGAGCGCCCTGCCTTGGGCTGTATTCTTGACATAACCTCCTCTGCTCCTGTCTTCCTTATTGATGCCGGTGCCAATGTCGATTGTCGACCAGGCCAATTAGTTCAGTTTGCTCAGTTGGGCGCTACCTATGTTAAAGAGATTCTTGGTGTCAGCTCACCACGCGTTGGCTTACTCAGCAATGGTGGGGAAGAAACAAAGGGTAACCATCTGGTTCAGGAAAGTTACCAGCTACTAAAAAAGGAAAGCAACTTGAACTTTATCGGCAATATAGAAGGCCAAGATATAACAAAAGGAAAAACTGATATAATTGTAACCGATGGCTTTACCGGGAATGTAGTGCTCAAGACTATTGAAGGGTTAAGTGAGACTTTCCTAAGCCCTCTACTGCAAGCTGGGCAAGCACTTTCCGGTGCTCTTCTCCGTGATATAGGACTACGTTCCTGGGCAAAAAGAATAGACTACAGGGAATATGGTGGGGCGTGTCTCCTGGGGGTGAATGGCAATGTCATCATAGCTCATGGTCGTAGCCAAGGCAGAGCTATCATGAACGCCATTGGCTTAGCCAAACAGACAGTAGAACGAGGCATCCCGCAGATAATTAGAGGGGGGAAGATATGAATAAACCAGCTACAATAGATGACAGCAATTTCGACCAGAACGTGTTAAAATCAGAAAAGCCAGTGCTAGTGGACTTCTGGGCATCCTGGTGTCACCCATGCCGCATGATTGCACCGATACTGGATGAACTGGCTGATGAGTATAGCGGGAGGGTAAGTATTGCTAGGATGGATGTTGACCAGAACCCGAAGACTGCTGCTAGGTACAATATAATGTCCATTCCTACCCTTCTCCTTTTCAGAAAAGGAGAACCTGTCTCTCACCTCGTCGGCTTCAGACCTAAAGAAGAGCTGAAGCGGAGCCTGGATGCTGCCCTTGGTTAAGATTCAGATTACCGTTGTTGATGATAGTTGGGCAATTTGATATCCGCGTGCTACTAGATGCTATTGAAGTTGAACTGGAGATGAAATCATGAATGAGGAATATGATGTAATCATTATCGGTGGTGGTCCGGCTGGACTTACCGCCGGGCTTTACACCTCAAGAGCCAGGCTAAATAGCCTGCTTCTAGAAAAGGGGGTGGTAGGCGGTCAGATAGTAGAGGCTGAGCTGGTGGAGAACTATCCTGGTTTTGACGAAGGTATCAGCGGTCTTGAGTTGACCCAGTTGATGCACCAGCAAGCGATAAAATTTGGTCTAAAAACTATTATTGCTGAGGCTACCGGCATTGAGCTTAAAGAGAAGCAAAAGGTGGTCAAGGCTACAGAAGGTAATTTTACTGCTAAAGCAGTGATTATCGCTGGCGGTTCACAAAGACAAAAACTGGGTGTTCCCGGAGAAAGAGAATTTACTGGCAGAGGGGTATCCTACTGCGCTACCTGCGATGCTCCCTTCTTCCAGGAACAGCAAATAGCCATAGTTGGTGGTGGCGACTCCGCTATCACCGAAGCCCTGCACCTTGCCAAGTTTGCCTCCAGAGTCATTGTGATACACCGCCGTGACCAGCTCCGTGCCACTCGCATCATCCAAGAGAAAGCCTTCTCCGAACCCAAAATGGAATTCCTGTGGAGTACTATAGTTGACGAGATTGAAGGCAAAGACGTGGTTAAAAGACTAAAGCTCCGTCAGGTGAAAACCGGGAGGAAATCCACCATGGATGTAGCCGGAATCTTTGTATCTATCGGGCTCAAGCCCAATACAGGTTACCTCAAGGGTGTTTTGCCCTTAGACGAGCTTGGTCATATTATAACCAATGAGAAGATGGAGACCTCAGTACCTGGAATTTTTGCTGCCGGCGATATACGCCGTGATTCTGCCCGTCAAGCGATATGTGCTGCTGGTGATGGTGCTACCGCTGCTCACTATGCCCAAAAATTCATCGGTGAGTAACCTTTCACTCTACTACCAGTTGAAGTATAATTAGTAAAAGGGAGAAATTATGAAAGTTGTCTTTCTTCAAGATGTACCCAATGTGGCAAAGGCTGGTGAGATAAAAGAGGTAGCTGATGGCTATGGGAGGAACTTTCTTATCCCTAAAAAGCTAGCCTTACTGGCTAACTCATCCGTTGTCAGTACTATAGGGACGCAACTCAAAACAATAGCCAGCAGTCAAGAAAAAATAAAGGCGGGATTAGTTGAACTGGCTAACAAGCTAGAAGGGAAAGAGGTTATCTTAAAAGCCAAAGTCGGAGCTG
>Ga0315289_10010208_pt1 | contig 13456 bp, 7 predicted proteins | sample YL17G11_40_MG_FD_203452 | JGI IMG/M metagenome (GOLD analysis project Ga0315289, IMG submission 203452) | Sediment microbial communities from Yellowstone Lake, YNP, Wyoming, USA - YL17G11_40 | ecosystem: Environmental > Aquatic > Freshwater > Lake > Sediment | place: USA: Wyoming | collected...
TCGTCTGCAAGGTAATCTATAACCTTCTGGTCGAAGTCGTCTCCACCAAGGTGTGTGTCTCCATTGGTTGACTTAACCTCAAATACACCTTCCCCTAGTTCGAGTATGGAAACGTCAAACGTTCCTCCGCCAAGGTCGTATACTGCTATCTTCTCGTCCTTCTTGACTTTGCCAAGCCCATAAGCTAAGGATGCGGCTGTCGGTTCGTTGATGATCCTCAGCACTTCCAGTCCAGCTATCTTGCCTGCGTCTTTGGTTGCCTGTCTTTGACTGTCGTTGAAGTAAGCCGGAACGGTTATGACTGCCTGAGTAACCTTTTCTCCAAGGTATGCTTCGGCAGTTTCTTTCATTTTCTGAAGTATCATTGCTGATATTTGCTGCGGCATATAGTCATTATTCTGAATCCTGACTACCGCATTGCCAGCTTCCCCTTGAACCACGCTGTATGGCACTTTCTTTATCTCATCGCCGACTTCGTTTATCTTCCTTCCCATGAAGCGCTTTATGGAAAAGATGGTGTTTTCTGAGTTAGTTATTGCTTGCCTTTTAGCAACTTGTCCTACGAGTTTTTCGCCTTCTTTAGTAAAAGCAACAACTGAAGGCGTGGTACGCATACCTTCAGCATTAGCGATGACCTGTGGGTCACCGCCTTCTAATATGGCGACACATGAGTTCGTTGTTCCTAAATCTATTCCTATTATTTTCGACATGATATATACTCTCTCATAAATTAAAACACGAAAAAATCAATAATGGAGTATAGCAAAAAACTGATTACTGATCACTATCTTCTCCGTGTTTATTTTTCAGTTCAACCCTTTAGATACCGATACCATAGCAGGTCTTACAACTCTATCTTTCAGAATGTAACCCTTCTGTAATTCCTGCACAACGACGTTCTCAGGGTATTCATCAGAAGCTACGTGCATCACAGCCTCATGCACGTTAGGATCAAAAATCTCACCGACAGATTTTATCATTATGACGCCTTCTTTTTCAAGAAGGTTTATCATCTGGTTCAGTATTAGCTTAACACCTTCAATGAACGAATCGAAATCTTTGGATTCGTTTGCAGATTCGATGGCTCTTTCAAAGTTGTCCACAATGGGAAGCAGTTCTTTTAGTAAGTTTTCGGCGGCGTATTTTCTGGTATTTTCATACTCTTTTGCATTTCGTTTTTTATAATTATCAAACTCCGCCGCAAGGCGCATCATCTTATCAATTGCAACCTGAGTTTGAGTTCTCGCATCTTCAAGCTCATTTTGCATGAGAGTCATATCTTCTTCATTGGTTCTTTCTTCATCCTCGTTATTTACATTTTCCTGAAAATCTTTAATATTTTCCATATCAACTCCTGATAATTTATTCCTATCATTAATTTTCAATCATTCAAACTAATTTTGGATTCTAGCTTTCGCTGGAATGACAAAAAATATATTACACATGGAATCGGAAATATACAATATCTCCATCTCTGACCACATAGTCCCTGCCTTCGAGGTGCATAAGCCCGTGATCACGGGCATCTTTCATTGAACCGACAGAAACAAGGTCGTCGTAATGAATAGCTTCCGCCCTTATAAATCCTTGTTCCATATCTGAATGCACTTTTCCAGCGGCTTTTGGCGCCAATGTTCCCCTTGGGATCGCCCATGCCCGTAGTTCGTTTTCGTTTGCAGTAAAAAAGGTTATTAAATCCAGCAGGCTGTATGATGCCTTGATTAGCCTTTCCAGACTGGATTCTTTCAATCCCATTTCGGACAGAAAAGATTTTCTCTCTTCCGGTTCCAGTTCGTTCAGTTCCATTTCCAGCTTTGAACAAACAGAGATCAGTTCAGCCCCTTGCTCTTCGGTAATTCTATTCGCAACTTTTAAATATTCATTCGAACCATCAGATAACGCATCTTCACTAACGTTTGCTATGTATAATATTTTTTTGCTAGTTAGAAGCTGGTATTCATTTATAAATTCCTTTTCATGTTCTGATAATTGAATTTTTCGTGCAGGCACACCGGACTTCAGGGAGTTCAGTATTTTTTCCAGACAATGTGCTTCCTCTATAATGCTTTTATCACCTGTTCTCGTAGCACGACTGGCTTTATCAAAACGCTTCTCAATAATTTTCAGGTCAGCCAGTATCAGTTCTGTGTTCACTATATCTATATCAACTTCAGGATCAATTCGATCAGAAACGTGTGAAACGTTCTCGTCATCGAAACAACGGATAACGTGAATCACCGCATCCACGTTTCGAATGTGTCCCAGAAATTCATTACCGAGACCTTCTCCGTGGCTTGCGCCCCTAACCAAACCTGCAATATCAACGAATTCCACCGCAGTAGGAGTCGTTTTTGGAGGAGAAAGCAGGTCTTTCAGTTTCCACAGCCGTTCATCAGGCACAGGCACAACACCAACGTTCTGATCAATCGTGCAGAATGGATAGCTCGCAACTGCCGCATTTCCATTCGTTAGAGCGTTAAATAATGTAGATTTTCCAACGTTTGGCAGACCGACTATACCTAGTTGCATTTTGTTGCTTCCTTATTTTAGAATATCGTATATTGTATCAGCAAGTTTTTCTATAAAATCAATTGCATCATTTACCATAATTTCGTCAATTAACCATCTATCCCCTGGTGATGAAGGGTCCATATCTGCTTCATGCACAATTTGGTTTCGACGATCTACAATTGTATCCAATTGTGTTTTTAAATCACCGGCGTTTTTCCCCTGTCTTGTGGCAATTTCTTCCCATATTTTAATATCTGAGATCAATTTCATTGCTTCATGTATATTATCCGATTTCTGAAAAGATTTCCGACTGTGCTGATCTATGATTTCATATTCTAACCAATTAGATGATATAGGATTAGATATTACATAATTCACACTTTCTAATGGATTTTTTTCCTGCATAGCTTTCGATGGATCTTCCAGAAAATTGGAGATTGCATCCTTTACTCTTTCTAATGGAACACTGAATTTTTTAAATGATGGAGTCTCTAATCTCTTTCCGTCAAAAATTTCCAACATACTAACTCTGACGATCCCATGTATATAATGATCGAAAGCACTTACAGCAAAAGCCAATTCCGCTCTTAGAACATCAGATATATCAATAATATTCGTTATATTTGAGTTTAAATGAGCGTAGATTGAATTTAAGTTCCGTATTCTTTGTATATTGTCTTTGAATTGGTTTAATATTATCTTCATTTCAATTGATAGACATGAACACTTTATTTCTTGGTTTATTTATGATGAGCTTTCTAACCTTCTGTAGAAGTTAATATTAAGGAGTCTGCTAATTCTGTTAATTTTATGACTTTATTAGCAAGATCCTCAAATACTTTATGAAACGTAGTTACACTATCTGTCTGTTTATCTAATACTATGCCAGTCTGTTTAGCTTCTTTAATCTGTTCATGAGTTAAAGCAAAAACTGGGGTTTGATTTTTTTGAGATATAGCAATCAATGTATTAAATTCAGATATTAAAGCCAAACAGTAATCATCTCTTATACCGTTGTCTTTGTAATATTCATCAGGCATAATCATTTCCTGAGATTTGAGTTTTGGAACCAATTTTTCTCCGACTATTTTATTTATTTCATCTATCCAATTTTGGAAACCTTTGGATGGTTTGCCACCCATTAAGCGATACTTTTGTATAATAGTTCCTAGGAACTTAGGTATAACCTCTGGGAATGGATATACAGCCTCTTTAATTATATCCATCCCTTGAATCATCTTTGACCATCTATTCCATCTATCTAAGATCATTACTAGAGAATCAATTGCCATGACAGAATAATAATCTGGTGAAGCAGGAACAATGAAAAAATCACTGATCATGAGCAAGTTTTGGTTGATAGAGCTTAAACTTGGACTCATATCAATCAATACATATTCAGCGGAATATTTTTCAGCAGTTTTATTTAGTAGATAATTAATGGATCCTGGCAGATTTTGGAGTGTTATAATTGATCCTGAAATATGTTGAGCCATACCAAGTGTTACATCATATTCAGCCAGACGAATATGACCCGGCAATAAAAACAAACCTTCTGGTCCATCTATTGTAACGCAATTAACTGCCTCAATTGGCGAAGGTCTTGACTCAAAAGCTGGAGCTAATCCATCTCTTAAATTGTTATTATTCTTACTTTTATAAAAATCTTCTAATTCGGTCTGTTTATATCCAAGTATTAAACCTGTCAGATTACACTGCGGATCAGCATCAACTAAAAGAGTTCTTTTGCCTTGTTCAGCTAACATCCAACCTAAATGAAAAGTAGTTGTAGTTTTGCTAACTCCACCTTTGTGGTTAAAAAGTGATATTTTCTTAATCATTATTTTTCACCCCATTTTGAATTCGTAAGATCGGTTTCTCCAAAACAATCACAGTATCATGCTTGATAGTTCCTGCCCAGATCGGATTTCTAGGCACATTTAGCTTTCGATTCTTTAGTAGCAAATGAAAATGAAACTGCTCACGAAAACCAACATTGTAAGCTAATTCGCTAAGGATAGATGCCACAGGAATATTAACCCCACAAATTCTGCTCACGTCACCTATCGAAAAACAGTAATATCCACCAGCTTTCAGATGTCGAAAACTACTAATAAAATGATCTAACATATCCATAAAGTATTTATAAACAACCCTTGCTCTTAGTCTGTTCTGACCAGTAGTAGCTTTATAATATCTGCCTGTATAAATATCGTCAATTATATTATCAAGTTGATGATTTCCAGTTTGTCCTAGTTCGTTATATTCTTCTTTAGGTATCCTCTCGGTTCCAATTTCTTTTGAATACAAATTTAGCCTATCTTCATCATTATGGATCATACCGAGCCAATGTAATTCAAATTTTGAAGCCCAAACATAGTCTATCGCATTGACATAAGGAGGAGAAGTGATGATAGCATCACAAGTCCAATTTCCATCAAGATTTCGTGCATCTTGCAAGGGTAGTTCCCTGGCATTTTTTATTGAGCCATTTACGGTTTCATTCCACTCAGCAATAGCTTCAATGGCTTTTTCTATGTATATTCGGTAATACTCAAAAACATCAGAACGAGAATATTCTGGTATCTTCTCGATATGTGAACGTTTAGCCGCTAGCAACATCCCATCATTCATATTTGAGGTTTTTCTGACTGTTGCTGCAAAAGCTAACCATAATATTGGCTGAGTTGTTAAGGATGATTCTAAAATATGCTCTCGCAGAATTTCTAATCCATCCTGAACTGGCTTTTGAAACCAGAAATCTTTATTTACAAATCTGACTGCTTCTGGTGCTTCTTTTTGTTTTTTGGCTTTTCTAATGATCCTCTCTGCTTCCTCTCGAACCTCGTCGAGTAAAAATCGGGTTGTTTTGACACGACAAATCAACCTGCTAAGAGGATGATAATCTAGCCAATAAGCAGAAGTTCCGTGTATCAGGCTTTCAATTATGGTTGTTCCGGAACCTGCAAATGGCTCTAATACAGTGAAAGGCAAGCTGGCGTATTTTTGCAAAAACCAGCGGGGTATTTCTGGAATAGCTTTCGCAGGTTGAAATCCTAGCGCATATATCTTAAAAGGGGGTTTCCTATTAAGAGATATGAAAATTCCTTCAGGCAGATCAATCGGAATATCACCATCAATATTTAAGTATGAAATCTGTTCTTCTAATGCCAGGCTCATAGTATTCTTTACTCTTTATCTTTCTGTCGAGTGTTAAATTTATTCATCGCAGGTTCAACGCCTTCAAGAATCATGATTTTTAATGCTTCAATCGCCGTTTGTTCTGCTTTTTCGATCTCATCTTGTTCATCGGAAGAAAATCTGGTCAGTACGTAGTCAATTACTTCAATGCCCTGCGGCGGTTGACCGATACCTATACGAATTCTTGGAAACAATTCGCTTCCAAGTGACTCTATTATTGATTTTACCCCCCTGTGTCCACCAGCACTGCCGCTTCGCCTTATTCGTAGGAGTCCGAGTTCAAGGTTGAGATCATCATATATCACAATGACATCATCTAACGGGATGTCATAGCTTGAGACCAACGCCTGAACGACTGTGCCACTGGAATTCATGAAAGTCTGAGGTTTTGCCAGCATTATATTTTGAGATTCTAAATGGCCTTCCGATACCAGTGAGTGATGCTCTTTTCTAAAGTCTTTATCCAATCTAAGCTCGTGGCGGAAAAGATCAACTACGCCAAAACCTACGTTATGCCTTGTATATTCGTATTTATTGCTGGGATTCCCAAGACCAACTATAAGTTTCAATTCCACTCCAAATTAATGTAAACAGGGTGCGCATACCAAACCACTAACCAAGAGGAGGTAACCTATATACGCACCCTCATGTTGAATCTCTACATAATAATCTTAGCAGATACGTCAACAGAAAGTCAAGTGTAATGTGCTTTTGGTATTTATTTGATAGATGAGTCGTTTTTGAGTGTGAAAATACATCGGAGTAGCAAAATTCAGTTTGCGCTTAAGGTATGCAGGCTGAAGTTTACTACTCCGATGGTTGCCTAAGTTACCTTCTCCCTTGATGGGAGAAGGTCAAGATGAGGGATTTTGTTGTCGGGTTACGCAGTTGTTTGATCTTCAATCTCAGTAGTTTCGTCTGAAGCAGTAAGAGCTTGTTGCTCTACCGCAGGCAAAGCACCTAGATTTCTGTATGGAGGAGCCCCGCTACCTGCAGGAATGAGTCGTCCCATGATGACGTTCTCTTTTAGCCCACGGAGTTCATCTCTTCGACCACTGAGAGCCGCACTGGTAAGAACGTTTGTGGTCTGCTGGAACGATGCCGCCGAGATGAAGCTTTCTGTGCTTAGAGCCGCTTTTGTAATCCCTTGCAATATCGGTTCCGCTATTGCAGGTGTGCCTCCAGAGTCAATAACACGGTTATTTTCTTTCCTGAAAATGAACTTATCAACTTCATCACCTACGAGGAATTCTGTATTACCAGAAGATAATACTCTAACTTTTCTCATCATTTGTTTGACAATTACCTCAACGTGTTTGTCGTTGATATGCTCTCCTGCCGCACGATAAACCTTTTGAACCTCGTCTACCAGGTACTGTTGTACTGCGTTTTCTCCCAACACAGCTAACATATCGTGAGGATTAATGGGCCCATCTGTGAGTCCGTTTCCTGCAGATACCCAATCACCATCTCTAACGATGAGGTGCTTTCCTCTGGCAATACGGTATTCTTTTTCCGTTCCATTGGGGTTGGAGACTTTCAAAACCCTCGTACCTCTGCTGGTGCCGGTGAATTTGACAAAACCATCAATATCGGTGATAGTGGCGCAGTCTTTTGGTCTTCTGGCTTCAAACAGTTCAGTCACTCGTGGGAGACCATGCACTATATCTCTTGCTTTAGAAAGCTCTCTGGGTATCTTTGCAAGTGCATCGCCGGGGGAAACCATCTGCCCATCGTCAATAGAAATGGTTGCTCCTGTTGATATATCATACCTTGCAATGACTTCATCATTTTCATCCAGTATAGCGACCCTCGGATGGAGACTTTCCTCCTTGTGTTCAACGATAACCCTGTTTGAGTGTCCTGTAGTCTCGTCAATCTCAATGCGCATCGTCACGTTTTCAATGACGTCCTCAAGTTTTGATCTTCCACCGTATTCTGTCAGAATGGCGACGTTATTGGGGTCCCATTCCATGAGCGTTTTGCCTATTTCGATTACTCCACCATCAGATATTGTTATCGTAGCACCATATAGGGCAGAATGGCGCTCCCTGACCCCTGTGCGAACGTCCAGCCGATTGCCCTTTTTCCTGATATTGTAGACCTTCTGGTCATCAACTATCCACCATTCAGAATCTTTTACTTTTCCATCAATCACAAGAACTTCGCTTTGAGAAAGTGTCAGGTTCCTTGTATCGAATTCTTGCCTGACGACCTCGGAGGTCCGATGACCTTTAAATTCTTTGGAGACCGTTCCGGCATCTTTTTTCTTTAACTCAAAACTAAACAGTATTTCATCCTTTTCCCCAAGTATCGAGATTTCACCATTTCTGTTCGTGACGACAAGTGTGCTATCAGGTTTTTCCACAGTGGTTACATTGGAGAACAGTACGATACCTGTATTTTTAGCTTCTACACTTGATTTTATAGTAGAACCACTCACTGCTCCACCTGTATGGAAGGTTCTCATCGTAAGCTGTGTACCAGGTTCACCTATTGATTGGGCAGATATGATACCAGTCGCTTCTCCTATGCTGACTAGCTTCCACGTAGATAGGTCGGAGCCATAACACTTTCGGCATATCCCGCGCTCTGATTCACAAGTCAGCGGTGAGCGAACTTTGACACTAACAATGCCTGTTGCTTCTATTTTTAGAGCGAGTTCTTTGGTGATCTCGTCATTACTATTGACTATAATCTCTCCGGTACTGGGATCTACAATGTCTTCGCCGGCAATACGGCCTGCGATCATTTCCGTAAGCACACCCAGTTCATCTTCATATCCCAGTGAAGTTTTGGTTATACCATTAAGCGTTCCACAGTCTTCTTCGGTGACTATAACGTCCTGTGCTACATCCACGAGCTTTCGAGTCAGATACCCTGAACTAGCTGTTTTAATAGCTGTATCAGCCAAACCTTTTCTTGCACCGTGAGTGGATAGGAAGTACTCCAAAACCGTAAGTCCCTCACGCAGGTTAGCAAAAATGGGAGTCTCAATGATCTCACCTGAAGGCTTACTCATCAAGCCGCGCATCCCCGAAATCTGGTTGATCGGGTCCTTCTTGCTCCTTGCACCTGAATCGGTCATTATATGCAGTGAATTGAACCCAGGTGGCCCGCCTCCCGGTGTATTTTCATATAGTGATCTAAACAGAGATTTTTCAAGATCCAATTTCAGTTGGTTCCAAATACCAACAGTTTTGTTATACCTTTCACCGTCAGGAATACTGCCTTTCTTGTAAGCATTCATTATAGATTCAACTTCAAGCTTTGCCCTTTCAATAAGGTCCTTCTTGTCCGCCGGGATCACCATATCATCTATGCAAATTGAAAGCCCCGCTTTTGTTGCGTATCTAAAGCCAACTCGCTTAATATCGTCAAGGAATAGAGCAGTTCGGTAATTGCCATGTTTGTCATAACATTTAGTAATAAGGTTTTCTAAATCACGAGCCTGCATTTCAATGTTGACGAATGGTATTTCCTTCTTTAATTCGTTATCATAGAACATAAGGTCTTTTGGTACGATTTGACTGAATATCACACGTCCCGGGGTAGTTTTTACGATTTCTCCGTTAATTCTGAATCTGATGAGAGAATGTAAACTGAGCAACCCAAAATCGTGGGCATATATCACGTCGTCAGTATTCGAGAAAGTGGGTATGATACTTTGAGTCTCAGATTCTTTTTCCCCTGATTTCTTTGCCGTAACTTCGTATACTGACTTGGTTAAATAGTTGCATCCAAGAACGATGTCAAGGTCTGGTACTGCTATTGGATGTCCATGTGCTGGTTTGAGTATGTTTTGTGAAGCCATCATGAGCAATCGGGCTTCGATCTGTGCTTCTGATGACAGAGGTACGTGAACAGCCATCTGATCGCCGTCAAAGTCCGCATTAAATGCGTTGCAGACCAGAGGATGTACCATGATTGCCTTGCCATCCACGAGGATTGGTTGGAAAGCCTGAATTCCAAGCCTGTGAAGCGTTGGCGCTCGGTTGAGTATAACTGGATGCTCGGTAATGACTTCCTCAAGGGCTTCCCATACTTCGGGAGAAGCTTTTTCTGCCATTTTCTTGGCACTCTTGATTGTTGTAGAATAACCCTTTTCCTGAAGCTTGCGAATGATGAACGGTTTGAACAGTTCAAGAGCCATTTTTCTTGGTAGTCCGCACTCGTTCATGCGCAGTTCAGGACCGACAACGATAACAGAACGACCTGAATAGTCAACTCGCTTACCCAGCAAATTCTGTCTAAATCTTCCGGGCTTACCCTTCAGCATATCGCTAAGAGACTTCAAAGGTCTGTTCCCTGGTCCACGGACAATCCTTCCATGACGTCCATTATCGAGCAGCGCATCCACAGCTTCCTGAAGCATACGCTTTTCATTTCGGATTATCACGTCTGGCGCACGTAACTCCATCAATCTTTTCAATCTGTTATTTCGATTGATAACTCGGCGATAGAGATCATTAAGATCGGAGGTAGCAAACCTTCCACCGTCAAGAGGCACCAGAGGACGCAATTCTGGCGGTATAACAGGTATCACGTCAAGGATCATCCACTCAGACCTGTTTCCAGATTTCTGTACCGCCGTGAGTAATTTCAGTCTTTTTATGTATTTCTTTTCTTTCTGCTTGGACTGAGTATTACTCAAATCATCCTTCAGTAATGCTATTTCGGCATCAATATCAATACCAATAAGCAGTTCCTTTATGGCGGCGGCGCCCATTTCTGCACGAAAATCATGGTTCTTCTTAAGCTTATTATATTCTTCTTCTGTGAGTAACTGCTTTTTTCCCACTGGGCTGTCTTTTGGGTCCAAAACAACGTAAGATTCAAAATAAAGGACCTTCTCCAGCTCTCTGTGCGGCATATCCAAAACAAGACCTATACGGCTGGGCATCCCCTTAAAGAACCATATATGGGATACTGGAGCCGCAAGCTGAATATAGCCCATTCGTTCTCGTCTAACGTCTTTTCGGGTAACCTCAACTCCGCAGCGATCACAGACAATACCTTTATGTTTTATGCGTTTATACTTTCCACAAGAACATTCCCAGTCCTTCTGCGGACCGAATATAGCCTCACAGAAAAGACCTTCTGGTTCTGGTTTGAAAGTTCTATAGTTGATAGTCTCTGGTTTTTTGACTTCACCACAAGTACATTTATCTTTACTTCTGCCGGATGGGCAATGGCACGCAGTTTTCTTTGCCCATTCTTTTATTTGCTCTGGAGAAGCAATCCTGACGGTAATAGCATCAAAATGATTAAGAGATACCTGCTGTCCAGCTCGCAAAGCTATTCCCTCCTTAAAGTAGGCTCGTAATGGATTTAAGATTGGAAAATTAGAAGATTGGAAGCAAAAGACAAAATTTTAATCTTTAATTCTTAGAATCTTCAATCATTTATCCTTTGTCTCTAATTCCAAGCCAAAAGTTTTTTCTGTCAAAAGCGAGCTCTTTTCATCTTTAGAGCTTGTATGCTCTAATATCACGTCCAAACATAGGCTTTGGAGTTCCTTCACCAAAACGTTAAAGGATTCTGGTGTTCCCGGTTCGGGGGCATTTTCTCCTTTGACTATGGATTCATAGATTCTTGTTCTACCAGCCACATCGTCGGATTTAACTGTAAGCATTTCCTGAAGAAGATGAGCCGCTCCGTAAGCTTCAAGTGCCCAGACTTCCATTTCTCCAAAACGCTGACCACCGAATTGAGCCTTACCTCCTAATGGTTGCTGGGTGACAAGGGAATAAGGTCCGATAGACCGTGCGTGAATCTTGTCTTCAACAAGATGAATCAGTTTCATTATATACGACATTCCAACAGTGACTTTGCGATCAAAAGGCTCCCCTGTTCGACCATCGTAAAGCGTTGTTTGCCCTGTGACCGGGAGGTTAGCTTCTTTAAGTGCTTCTTTGATTTCATCCTCTTTTGCACCATCAAAAACAGGGCTTGCTACGTGAATCCCAAGTTCCTTTGCTGCCCAGCCTAGATGTGTTTCTAAAACCTGGCCGACGTTCATACGGGACGGAACACCCAGTGGGTTCAGTATAACGTCAACTGGAGTGCCATCAGGTAGATAGGGCATATCTTCTTCTGGAAGTATCTTGGCTATAACGCCCTTGTTTCCGTGGCGACCAGATAATTTGTCTCCAACGTCTATCTTGCGCTTGCTGGCAACGTAAACCTTAGCAAGTTTAATGACACCGGGGCGTAATTCGTCCCCTTTCTGAATCTTCTCAATCTTGTTATCGCGCTCTCGTGTTAGCTCTTCAATACGACCTTCTGCCAGATAGCGTATTCTTCGAATATCAGAATTTACTTGCTCATCTTTTACTACGAACTCATCCAGAGAAACTTCGGAATCCAATATCTCTTTAGTAATTTTAGTGTCTTTCTTTGCCACAAGCCTATCATCGTTATATACACTACTCGCAAGCGTTTTTCCCAATAATATTCTTTTTATCTCTTCGTTCTTTCTTTCATTAATCGTATTAACCTGAATAGCGTATTTTCTCTCGATAGTTTTAATCAGGGAATTTTCTCGGAGTTGAGTTGCCTTATCTTTTTCTTTCTCCCTGCGAGAGAAAACTTTAACACCAACGACAACTCCCTCAACACCCGGTCGGGCTGTCAAAGAAGCGTCCCTCACATCTCCTGCTTTTTCTCCAAATATCGCTCTTAGTAGCTTTTCTTCGGGTCTGAGTTCGCTTTCTCCCTTTGGGGTGACTCTTCCTATCAGGATGTCCATCGGTTTGACTACGGAGCCTTCCATTATAATTCCATCATCATCGAGACTCCTCAAAGCATCTTCAGGAATGTTTGGGATGTCTCTCGTAAATTCTTCTCTGCCAAGCTTGGTATCACGTGCTTCCAGTTCAAATTCTTCAATGTGAATTGAAGTGAACATATCGTCTTTAACAAGCCTTTCACTAATGACGATAGCATCTTCAAAGTTATAACCTTCCCAGGGCATAAAAGCTGTTAATACGTTACTGCCAAGGGCAAGCTCACCTTGCTCTGTAGAAGTTCCATCAGCAATGACCTGTCCAGATTCGATTCTATCTCTCAGCCTAACCAATGGTCTTTGATTTATGCAAGTACCATTGTTTGACCTTTTAAATTTGGTCAATTTATACACATCATATCCAGTCTTGAAAGACGCTTCAGCGGGGCTTGTCGAAGGAAGATCAGCCCGAATTATAATCTCGTCAGCGGATACACTTTCGACTATTCCAGTACGTTTGGCAACGATCACTGCGCCGGAGTCTCTGGCGGTTTTGTATTCTACTCCTGTGCCGACGAGGGGAGCCTGTGGTTTAATCAATGGAACTGCCTGACGTTGCATGTTTGAACCCATCAACGCTCTGTTAGCATCATCGTGTTCAAGAAAAGGTATCAACGCCGCAGAAACACTGACTATTTGGTTCGGTGACACGTCCATGTAGTTGACTTCCTCCGGTTTGACTCTGGGAAAGTCGTCCTCGATCCTTGCCAACACGTCTGCTTCGGTAAGCCTTCGTTTATCATCCGTAGGGGCGTTCGCTTGAGCCACAACAAACGGGTCCTCCTGATCTGCGGACAGATACTCGAGTTCGTCTGTGACAACCCCGCCGGCGACCTTTCTATAAGGTGTTTCAAGAAAACCATACTCATTGACCCGTGCATAAGTGCTTAAAGACACGATCAGTCCAACGCTTGGACCTTCAGGCGTTTCTATTGGACAAAGCCTTCCATAGTGTGT
>Ga0315289_10010209_pt1 | contig 13455 bp, 17 predicted proteins | sample YL17G11_40_MG_FD_203452 | JGI IMG/M metagenome (GOLD analysis project Ga0315289, IMG submission 203452) | Sediment microbial communities from Yellowstone Lake, YNP, Wyoming, USA - YL17G11_40 | ecosystem: Environmental > Aquatic > Freshwater > Lake > Sediment | place: USA: Wyoming | collected...
ATAATGCGGTTGAAAGGCATACGCAGTCTACGAGAACTCACAAGGATCCTGGACGTAGACCAACGCCTCAGAAGACTCTGCCTGATAAATAAGAAGGAGAGAGGCTACACCAGATCAGTTATCAGCCGCTTCACCAGACGCATCGGAGCTGAGACTCTTCAACTCATCATCGAGGAGAAGGTCATCCTGCTCCTCAGGAGAAGCAGAACGGTGGAGGTGGATGTGCTTCTGGACGCCAGCTTCATCAAAGCCAGAAGCATCAGACACCCCGACGACAGCAGAACAAGATTCTCCGACGCTGACGCGATGGTTGGGCGGAACGGGCGCTTCTACGGCCTCGGATTCAAGCTTCACGTCGCTGTGGATCACCGTAGCTTGCTTCCTCTCGCAACGCTGCTGGCTTCGGCGAATGATAATGAGAAGAAGCATGCGCCGTCCCTCATAGAGAGGACCCGGATGGTTCTCGGTAAGGCTGGTGCTAAGCTTCGTAGCCTCGTAGCGGATAGCCAGTATAGCAGTAAAGCGGTGAGAGGTTTGGTTGAGGAGTCGGTGATTCCGTATACGTCTAATCAGAGGGGTGGGGATGTGCTTCGGGTGGATCGGAGGTTCAGAACTCACGGTCCGGCTGGAATGGTTGTGGAGTATCATAAGCGGCCGTTGGTGGAGTCGGTGTTCAGCTTTCTGAAGGATCAGTTTGGTTTGAGGGTGAATAACGTGAGGGGTTTGGTGAATGTTGGGGTGTATGTTTTGCTTAGTTTGCTTTGTGGTGTGTTGAGTCGGGAGGCGGCTGAGAATGTGGGTCGGCCGGATAAGGCGTTGTCTCCAACGTTCTTCAACACCTGAATGTGTTTCGTGGGTGGTTTGGTGGTGGGGTTGTTAGTGGATACTGGGTTTATGGTTCTTTTATGATCCCGTTTTTGGGATGTTTGGGGGGTGGGTCTTGTGTGGTGTGGTCTGTTTTTGTTTGTTGGGGTTCTGTGATTGTGTTTTACGGGGCGAGGATCTGCGCTTTGGCTCTATTTAGGGACAAGGCAGCGCCTAGCACCTGCTCCATTTCCTTTGAGGACTGGTTCTTACTCGTTCTTCAGAAGTTCCTTCACAGTCATAGTGATTATTTCGATGTCGTCGTGGTTCTTTTCAAAGGTAACTCACAGTTCACCTTTTTCAAAGGATTTGGGGAAGTTCACAGGAGACTTGCCAAGAAGGTATTCATCTCTTTCAAGAGGTATCCCTCTTTCCGCAAGCTCCATAATGCCTATAGTCATGAAATGCGGGGCAATATTTTCCCTATGAGCTTCTTCGATGCTAGAGTGAATATTAAGGTCAACAACAAAGGCAGCTATGCTTTGATCTTGAATAGGATCCTCCGCCATATTCTTACATAGAAGATCGAGACCCAACGCGAAGCATGTAACACCATTCTCTTTGAGCAGATTGACGAGGGTATCGTAATGAGGCCATGATCTCGCACTGCCTTTCACGTCACGAAGCCCATAACTAAGATCAATAGTGTATGAACAAGTTTCATGCGGTAAAAGCACCATCGTGTTACGTGGCTTGTTGATCAAAAGGCATGCAAGTTTGATTGGTGTAACTTCCCTACCATTTTCAATTAGATTTTCCCTTCCCATTTCATACCTAACGTAAAGCTGCTTCTGTTTTTCCAGGGCATCTTTGATCTCGGTTCCTGACAGTGGCTTCTCGCTCTCAGAATCACCATGGAATGTCCGCTCCGCAGGAACAAACATGGTGCCTATGGCTAGGCTAGATGCAGGCCCGTTCCCGGTGTTCTCAACCGTGATATTCAGCTTGTTCTTATCGAAAGAAAGTGATTTGATATATGGAATCGGATCATTTTGAGAGCGAAGAATCATCGTTTGTCTAACAAGCATATTTACCTGACGTTTACCTTCACGGACGCTCAGATACGTAACCGCAGCGAGGACAACCGTCGCAACCGCACCCAGTAAAGTTGCAAGTGTTACGGGATCCGTGGACAGAATCTGGTCTACCACGTACAGATGTTATTGTCAGGAGTTCATAAAGATGCAGTACGCCCAACTAATCCAGAAAATCTCTGTTCACTCGCCTTTCCATGCTCCACCGCTTCCTGAACAGCCTCGCAAGTCGCTACGCCCCGCGTGCCACGAAGTCGCGGCCCACACGGAGCACCGCCTCAACCCGGGAGTCCCCCCGAACTGGGATGATGGGCTCAGCGCCGAGCCACTCCGCCGCGTTCCTCACGTTAACGGAGCTGTACTGGGTGTCAGCCAGTACCGCTTTGAACTTGACGCCTAGGCTGTGCACCCGTTCCAGCAGAGGCTCGAAGTAAACCTTGTCGTTCTCGTTGCAGGGAGCCACCGTGAAGGCGATTGGGAGCTCTGAGTCGGCGCAGCACGCGGTGTGGACCCGGTAGCCGAGGATGAACCCGCGTCTTCCGCGTCCGACTCGGGCGTCGGGGTCGCTTCTTCCGGTCCTGTTATCCATAGCTCTTCCACTGTAGGCTTTGAGGTGGGTGCTGTCCACCGCGATGACTTTGCCGATTATTGTTCCCGATTCGAGAAGCATTCTGGTGAGGGTGTCGAATATGCGGTGGTAGGTCTCCTCTCCGAGCCGGTGTCTGAAGTGGGTGAAGAGTCCGTGGCTCGTCGTCTGCCTCCTGAATCCGCATGCTCTTGCTGCCTTGTGGTCGTGTTTGAGTCTTAGTGCTAGTCTTCGGTCGCTGATTATGTTTAGGAGGTGCTTTGCTAGTTGGGCTTTGAGCATGGATAGTGGGTTGATTGGTGTTCTTCCTGGGCCATCGATGTGGTAGTGGGTGGCTAAGTCGGTTCGGATATGGTCTAGGTTGAGTGAGTCAAGCACACGCTTAACGTTCAACCTACCATCAACGACTATGAGGGGCAAGGTATTTATTTCTAAACAGGTTAGCGCGCATGGAGCCCCGCCCTCATCAACGCACGACCGAGGAGGCTACCGCTCCACGTAATGCCTTGACCCGCTTCACCTCCAATGAGAATCAGACGGTATCATTTTTCAGTCCCTTACAGACCATCTCCGACATAACAATCAAACGTTAGATTCGGCTGTATATTAAGTCGCACCAAATTGTGATGAGATTAAAATCGTCGACTGAATTGTAGACACACGCTATTTTATAGACAGATTTTTTCGATCAGGGTCTTGAAAGTTTTTGTCCCTCTATCCAGCTGGTCGAGTGTAATGTACTCATCCGGCGAATGCGCCTGAGCGATGTCTCCGGGACCACAGATGACGGTTGGTATACCAGAAGTGGTGTATGACACGGCTTCAGTGTAGTAGGGGACACCGATAGGCTCCGTACCCAGTATTTCTTTAAGGATTGTGACGATCTCAGAGTTCTCCGCGACATTGAGCGACTCACTCGCCCGAGCGTTAATTATTTCGGCCTTGAAGGTCGGGTCCTTGGCTGCGAGGTTATTCACGATCCCCTGCAGCCACCTCTCCAAGACGCTGCTTTTAGAATGTCTTGGTATCGTTCTAGAGTTCAGCGTTATCTCACAGTAGTCTGGTATGATATTGGATTTGAAGCCGCCTTTAATGAGCGTCGGCTTGATGGTCGTGTAACCTAACAGCGGGTGCTGCGTCTTAGCTAGCCTCTTCTGAAGCTTGTTCAGCCCTTGGATGAAATCGGATGCCTTTAAGATGGCGTTAACACCAAGTTCAGGTCTGCTGCTATGCGAAGCCCTCCCACGTATCCCAACAGTCGCCCCACCTGCGCCCTTATGGGCTCGAACTATATTCATCATGCTGGGTTCCGGGATCACCCCGAGCCTCGCATCCTTACGCGTCACAAGCTTTTGGTCAATGATCCTCGTCACGAACCATCCGCCTGTATCCTCCCCCGCCGTAAAAGCTACAACGAGCCGCCTCTTGAAGTCGCTTTTAGCCAACTCCTTAGCCGCCTGAAGGATGCAGGCGTCGGGTCCCTTCATGTCAGCTGATCCTCGGCCATACAATCTTCCAGCTCTCACAACAGGGTCGAAAGGCTTGGACTCTTTCCATAGCGAAAGCTCCCCAGTCGGTACAACGTCGATGTGGCCCGAGAGAAGCAAACCCGGGTCTTTACTCGAGCCAAACTTGCCCACAATGTTCGCCCTATCCGGCTCAACCTCTTGGACTATGACCTCCGCGCCGAGGTCCTTGAGGAAGTCGCCTATCCAAACCGCCAATGGCTTCTCCTTTGTGGGTGGACCGGAAGTATCGAACGAGACCATCTCTTTAGCGATATCGACAACAGTCATGAGGATATAAGGGTTCAATTAGAATAAAAGACTAAGCGTGCGCACCAACTGCATCTAACTTATTAATCCCAGCTAAATCAACAACCGTAGGACCCAATAACTCACATCAAATTAAACAATTTAGAGACCGTCTTCCTTAATCTCCTTTTCAATTGTTGTCTCCTCTTTTTCTGCTAGATACCTCTTTTTCCATTCCTCGAATTTCTCTTCAGCCAACTTGTTGACTCTGCCCTTTAGCCGTAAAACATACTCGATCAGGATGACGACGAGAGCGAGTAGGAGAAGCGTTTCGGGTTCCATAATTGATCAACCATTAAAAAAGGGGAACTATTGGGGAAGCAATCGATTGAGTAGGTCAGGGTATCTTCTTCGGAGTATGTATGTCCCGAGAAGGACCACGGCGATGACTATAAGTGTCATCTGTAGCTGGGTATCGGGGAACAGCATCGTCTCCATTCTGCCCAGGAAGAGGCCGATTCGACCCATGAAGGTCTGAGCAAAGAGCGCGCCGAAACCAGCGTAGAGGACGAGGCGACCAACTTGGGAAACCTTACCCAGAGGACCGGTTCTCCTCGTCGTGTACTGGAAGAAGATCAATGTGGTTACTACGAAGATTATTACGGCGATGTTTGTTAATGTGGTGAACCAATCGATGCCCCATAGTGGTAGTATCGTAGCCTTAATCTGAGCGATGATGTTGGTGATGACTCCTGTTCTTGTAGTGATCCCGACGCCCACTGCAATGCTCACGGTTATAGGTATTCTAGCGATCCATGCGTACTTCGAACTCACCCTAGTCAGCATCATTAGGCCGAGTATCACCGAGATTAGGGGTAGGATGTTACTCATAGGATCAGCTATGATGGGTGCGAATACCTTCGTCTGAAGATATACTACTGTGATAACTGCCAGAAATCCGATGGCCGTTCCTACGTAAGAGTGTTCTGCGAAAGCGTAGAATGGGTTATCGACGCCTGTCAATATTGAAAACAGCCCAAAAGTGATTAGGGTCGCTAATACAGTGCCCAGGAAAAGAACTATGTCCATTATGCAGTCCCTCCCTTTTTCACGCGCGTGCGCTCCCAGCCAAAGTAGCCTATGTTGCCAAGTACTATGAGTAGTATCAGGTAGACATGTATCGCTGAGTAAGCATCCATGCTAAGGAGCGCTTTACCTTTGAAGCCGCTTATGTACTGGTACTCGGCTCCTCCACGAGTGCTCTTGATGATCCCCTTGTACTGTCCAGCGTTGTAGTTGTTGATGGCGCCTGGGACGTTCACTCCTATCTCACCTGCGATGATTGGTGTGCCGAAGACGGGGAAGAAGTGGTTTCGAAAGTTGTCCGCTCCTCCGGTACAGTCAAACGAGATGGCTAGATCCACGTCTTGACCCGTTTTGATCCCTATCGCATTATAGAACGGTGTAATATCATTCTTGTACCAGTCGACGGTGCCTGCGCCCTTCCTGAAATCAACGGCCATCGCTGCCCAAGCACTAGTTGCACCGGGGAAGTACCCTAGGACGACATAGTCCTGAAGGTATTTCTTTCCGAAGACATCGTACCACGGTGCGCTTGTCTTACCCTCCATGAGTTTCCCATAAGCGGCGAGGGTCTGCTCTATGTAGATCATTCCCTGATCCATGTCTGTGAGGAAGATCACCTTTACGCCGGGTTGGCTCATCACGTGTGGAACCACTGATAGGACTTGTCCCTTTAGCTCGTCCCAGCCGAAAGCTGCAATGTTGTAGTTAATCATGACGATGTCTCCAGGCTTAAGGGCATGTACTATGTTGTAGCTCACCTGCGTCTCTGCGCTAATCGCTAGTGGAAGGCCAAGCGGGAATAATAGCAACACGATGACGATGATGAAGGTGAAGGCATGCCAGATTCGACGATCCATCGTTGCTAGGAACTCGAACACGCTGGTCATCTTATTTACCCTCCTCCTTCTTGACGCCGACCATACCCATCTCCTTCCCTGACAGGAACCTCACTGCTAAGATGATTCCACCTAGGGCGGTTACGATAGCGAACGTACGGCTGATCGACATTCCAAGGTAGTTGTTGAGCCAGTTGCCTATCGGTACGAAACCATCCCATACTATAGCAGCGATAGGGGCTTGCTGGAGTAATACTAACACTACCACTATGAGAAGCAGCGATGATCCGGTATCCCGCAGCCTAAAGGCTCTGCCGGCCGCAGATATCATGTAGAAGAGCACTATCGAATATATGGTGGCGTCCCCAGGCAGAAGCATTGAGTCCTGTAAGAATTTGAAGATTGGAGTGGTTTGACCTAAGACTAGGCCAGCTATAATCATCACCCAGATCAGGATTAGAACCCAGACGCCGTAGATCCAACCTTTTTGGCGTTTGCCTATTCTTATTATCTCCTTTCTAGTCGCCGTGTATACGCCGACGAGCATTGCGAAAGAGGCGATGTTCACCGCGAACCTGAGGAGCTCAGATTCAGCGGTCTTCATCGGTGCCGGAACGTCTACGAAGTAAGGTATATAGATTAAGAATTGAACGACGATCGCAAGTATCAGGAGGAAAGTTTTGCTCTTTAGGACATTTGACATTTCAATTCCTCCTAATAACCTAGCAGGGTGGCGACTATCTTGTTCCCGAAGGAGGCAAGAACCGACCCCACTATCAGCACGACTATGAACAGGTACTTCATGAGGTCGCTCGCCCTTATACTCGCGATTTGGTTAGGATCCTTTGACAGGTATGCGCCGGCTGCAAGCATATCTTCTCCAATCGCAAGGTAGTCCGCCGAGGCGGCCAGGCATGCAATATTCGTGATATAGTGGGCGCCACTGATCTGTAGCGCCCCAACCTCGTGGCCAATCTCCGATAGGTACATCGCGGTTCCCATCTGCTCACCCAGAAGGATATTTACACCTGGCTTCAGCCGAAGCATCATCCCGACGTAGCCTGAAGCCCAGCTAAACTGCCTGCCGCTGAGGAAAGGCATGTTATCGGGGCGATACTCGTCAAGTTTACCCGCCATCTCGTACTCGGTGCGGACGATATCCCTCGCGACCTCCATCGGAGTGTAAACTGCCTCCGAACCCCCTAAGGGTACGTAAAGAGGTATGCCGAGGGCGACACATTTGCTCGTCACATATTTCAGGATGCTGAGAGCGCTGACGGTCCAGGTGCTCATACCGCCATCGCATGTGCCAATTGAGTTGATTACGGGTCTCCCCATCTCTGCGGAGCGACCGATACCCTCATCGATTGCGTCCAGAGCTGCGACCCTTCTGACTGTTACCTCCCTCTTCGAGTACATATAAAATAGAGTGAGCAACATGACCACGATCAGAAGGGTGAATCCCACAGCTTTACCATCTAAGAAGAAAAGGAATTGTGCCAACTCTCCCCCCGATTCTTTTGTTTGTTTAAATAACTATTAAACGCTTTCGAGAGTTTCACGCGCTAGCTTGTTTAGAAATTATTATAGATGGCATGTTGGGGTTCTCCTTCGCTCTATCGATATGAGTCAGGCCATCAGATGACACAAGGGAGGAGAAATGAGAATTGATGTATGTGGGACTGGACGTCCATAAGCGGGCGTGCTACGGAACAATCACAGATCAGGAAGGCACCATCTATAAACAAGGGAAATTTGCTAGCAGCCCCGAAGGCGTAACAACCTTCATCGAGAACTATAGCTTACTAATCATAGTTATGTTACTATATAGATAAAATTTAATTTAGTTTATTTATTAAATGTTAATCAAAAAATACGTATTTTTTGTTATGCTTTTTACTGCTGTAAAACGCAAACCTTTTATTTAAAAAGCGTTTTGTTTAACACGCTTATGCTTGATACATAAGCACTTGATAAGACTTAGGCAAATAAGACCGCCCTAAGCGGATCGGAAATGCCTAAGCCTTAAATGAAGTCTAAGCCTATCGGGACTGGTTAGGCTTAGAGACGAGACCGAAAATCCAACCTTCCCAGCGTTTAGGGCGCATGGGGATAGGTCTTTTCATAGTTAAAGGTTCAACCAGATGTTTTGCTCAGGTTTACAGTTAAAAACCTGTGACAATTGTACGATGAATCAGACCCCTCTAAACCGCACTTACTCCCGCAGGGATTGTTATGCCGTATCTTGGAAGGTGCGTCAACTGTAACTGGGCTTGCATAGCCGAGCTTGAGAGCGAGGTAAAGGGCGTTCTCCGTAAGCACTCGGAGAAGAGACACGGGACTAGCCGACACACGGTCAGCCGAATCAGCAGGGAGGAGTATTACTTCTACAAGAAGTTCTGGGACAGCCCCATATTCTGGAGAGCGTGGAATGGTGGCAAGCTCAGTGAACCCACACCTATTTCTGCAGAGGGAGCATAGGCGGGGAGTCAGGGTCGATTTCTCAGGGCTCCCACAAAGGGAGAAGAGAACGTATGGAAAACCAAGAACAGGCTCAGGTAGAGCCACAGGAATTGGAGACGCAGACAGTCGTCTCCCCCAAGGACGCGCTGGTGGACACCATCATAGAGAGATGGGGCTACCACGCACATCGGAGGGCACTAGCGTCCCTGCTGATGAAGAGCACCAGCGCGGAGAGGACCAAGGTGACGCAGATCGGGAAGCAGATAGCCGGGAGGCTGTCAGCCTACCTAGCCGAGGGCACGGATGTCCGAGGCGAGGTCGTCACCCTACAGGGCGAGCTGGTTCAGGCGCAGTCCGTCCTGAAGACCAGGGCACAGCCCATCTACGACAAGATGGCCCCCTTCGTCAAGGCCGTCAGCTACCTCGACCGGATAGTGATACCCGGTCAGATAGAGGCGGTGACGGGGAAGAAGCTAGAGCCAAGGACTGAGATAAGCCTCTCAGTCCTCAAAGCCTTGGCGAAGCCACCGAAGTAATCCCCCTTTTTTGCCGAGGTTCAATGTGCTGTCCCGCTTTAGCACACCGACTCGGAGAAGCGGGAGAAGGGAGTCCTTGAGACGATAAACCTGAGGAGGGGTCAACCCGCTGAGCGGGCAGAAAGGGCGGCGAGTCAGGCACCCTTGACGATGTGCCATCAATCCAAGGTTGGGTAAGCCATGTGGCACATGGTGGGAAAGACCTGCGCTTCCTCCGAGCTACCTAGCCGTCCCTGCGTCCGCTCGCGTCCCCGCCCCGAGTACCGGCGACGGTACGGGCGAGTCCCTTAGATCCCGTGTGGATCGACCCAGAAACCTCCAGTAATGGGCATGGAGGTGTTACGCAGGTGCGTATATCGTCCATGGGGACTGCCTCAAGGTTTCACGGATTAGGCGAAGCTGTCCAAGAAGTCGGGTTTAACGGTTGTAGCCTTAATGATGTGCGACTTCCCCCCAGCGCGAGGCGCGTGCGCGGCACGAACAGCTGGGCCAGCCCCATCAGGGGCGGGTGGCGTAAAGATTGGAGGATACGCATGAGCGTAGTACAGAAGCTGGGTGTTCTGCGTAAGAACACCGTGATACACACGGAGGACATCACCTTCAAGGTCGAGAAGGGCACCATCGTTGTGGTGTCCTCGGACACCCTCAGGTTCAGGGACAAGGACCTCGTCGCCTACAGGAAGGGTGATGACTTCTACGTGAGGTCTGAGTTCTCACCTATTCCGTACAAGGTTGTTTTTCCTGACGGTGGCGTCCCGTACCCCTTCACCATGCTCTAACCTTTTTCTGATTGGAGGAATAATAGTATGCCGACGATTGAAGGTGCAGCCAAGCACCTGATGAGCCTCGGTGAGCCCACCGACATCGTAGCAATGGCGATCTGGACCGAGGATGATGTCCTCGGGAAGGCCAAGGAGCGGAGGATCGCCCTCACCGAGGAGCAAGCACAGGAGATCCTCGAAACGATTGATCACAAGCAGGACGCCTCGATAGGCATCTCCTGGGACACCATCGACGCCTACCTCAACGACTACGTGCGAGAGCACGCGGAGGGGAAGCTGAGGTTCATAGAGCTGCTGAAGCAGACGTTCGAGAGCAGCAGTGGCCTGACGCCACAGTTCTCACACTTCTACAAGGTATTCCGCAGAGACTTCACTGACTTCCTGAAAGGACGGGGGATAACAAGGATGACCTTCAACAGGATGCACTTCGAGGTCTCAGGGTTCTTCGAGATGCCGGGTGGGCAGATCTGGTACTTCAACACGGGCGATGTCCGGCGATTTCCGGCCTGTAGGACGCAAGGTATGCTGCTGCGTACAGCCAAGAGCCTCCAGGACTACACTGGAGGGACGAACTGCTTCGCAAGGATGGACGATAAGAATGCATTTATCGGGGACTTCGATAGGACAGTCCATATCTTTTGGAGGAAAAATCGGATGGTGGATGATGAGACTAGGAAAGAGATACTCGACATGGCTTACACAGTGTTCAACAACGACGGCATAGAGGAGTTCGTCCCCGAGCTCGAGAGCTTCTCGATGGAGGCAATCACCCTGAAGAAGGGTGAGATGAGGGACCTTCCAGATAAGAAGCTCGTCAAGGCTGCCACACACGCGGCCTTCGTAGCCATGCTCGGCGGCTTAAAGGTCGATGAGGCGGTCGACCTCGTGCTCAAGAACCGAGACGACATATTGAGTTAAGCTTTTGGAGGAATATGACCTACACAGCCGAAGACATCCGCGCGATGGACGTCACCGAGATAGTGAAGCTGATAGAGAAGAAGACGGGCAAACCACCGACGTCGGGGACCCAGCTGAACCTGGCAATCTCCCACGGCGCGGCCAGGGGCGGGGGCTCCGTGATGACCTTCGACCTCGACACGGGCAAGTCCGGCCAGGTGACGCCGGACTACGAGCAGCTGGCCGACATGTTCAACGGCCCCGACGTGCCGGTGGAGCCGAGGCCGGAGTTCACTCTGAGGATCTCCGACCCCGACCACTTCCTAAGGACCTGGGGCAAGGCCCGGGATGCTGGAGAGGACACGTTCCGGAAGTTCGCGGACGACGTCCTGAGCCTGATCACGTGGGCGATGAGGGACTACAGGGACGGCCTGAACATCCACCCGGACTTCTGCCCGGACTCCTTCTACTGGACGATGGTGAAGGACGGGCACGTCGCCTACAATGGCGGCCTCATCAAGCACGGCGAGGAGAGCCCAAGCTGGAGCGTACACACATAAGCACCTTTTTGGAGGAAAACAAATGGGATACACCCACTACTGGTATCGGGAGAAGGAGATCTCCTTCTCCCCCTTCAGCGCGATAGTGAAGGACTTCAAGACGCTCCTGCCCCTTTTCAAGGTGCTGGACGTCAAGCTAGCCGACGGTCGGGGCGAGGGAGAGCCGGTGATCACCGACGAGGAGATCACCTTCAACGGATCGGTCCACTGCGGGCACCCCGTCAACCACGAGATCGTTATCCCGTGGCCGGCGCCGGACACCAAGAACGGCGTGGCGCCGAGCTCGGGGGGAGCGATCGCGGGAAACTGGTTCGCCGGCGTCCTGTTGAACCAGAGGACGTGTGACGGCGACTGCAGCTACGAGACGTTCGACTTCCCGAGGATCTTCGATCCCGACTTCAAGCAGTATGAGGAGGGCACGAAGATGCTCTTCGACTTCTGCAAGACCGCCTACAGGCCCTACGACCTGGCCGTCACCACCTTCCTGATCATCGCCAAGCACCACATGAAGAAGGACATCCGCGTCTCGAGCGACGGGGAGATCAAGGACTGGTGGGACGCAGCCACTATCTGCCAGAACGCCCTCGGCTACGGCCACGACTTCAAACTCAGGGACTGAGCCTTTTGGAGGATAACATGAAGTTTAATTACTACATGGATCCCGGCCACGGCTGGCTGAAGGTGCCGATAAGTCTCCTCAGGGAGCTAGGCATCGAGTCCAGGATCACGAGGCACTCCTACAGGAGGGGCGACCACGCCTACCTCGAGGAGGACTGCGACGCCATGACGTTCATCAAGGCCATGGCGGATCGTGGCCGCGAGGTGGAGCATGAGGGTCATACCTCAGACAGGGAGAGCGTGATCAGGGGATACGAGCCATGGACTCCATCATCGACCACTCAAGGTGCCGACGCTGCAACAAGCCCATCCCCAGGCTAGTCCTGAGGAACGGGCTCTGCAAGGGCTGCCGGAGGGAGCTGGGGCTCCCCGTTTTGGAGGATACGCATGGGCGTAATAGTTCAGACGATTCTAGCCCTGAAGGGCAGGTACGACTACGTACTGCAGGCAGCGGATGAGATCAATACCGGGAGTCTTGAGACGGACCTCGAGAGGCTCGTGTTCGAGTCCTTTGAGGCTCTGAGACCCCTCAGAGGCGAGTACGTGGTAGTCGGGGACCTCAAGGACGACACCGGCAAGGTGTATGAGCAGATAGGCGTCGGTGAGTTCATAAGGCAAAGGTCAGGCGGGGACACCTACGGCTCGAACTTCAGGCCAGACAGTGAGTGGTCGAGGAGACGTTTTGTGGAACTCATGAGGGAGCACGGCCACCTGGTCACCCCTCACGTCAGGGCCTCGATCCAGGAGGACTTCGGGAGGCTGATGCAGATCACCAGGGACCTGAAGCCCTACGACGAGATCACCGTATCACTCGAGGTCGACCCGCCGATCACCGTGCACAGGCACACCTACAACAAATACTCCAATCACCTCCTCGAGATGGATGAAAAGAGGGTGGTGAAGCTCTTCCTGAGGACCTCGGACTCGGAAAAAATCGTCTATAACAAGGTGAAGGACGACGAGTCAGGCTACTGGCCCGGTGTCCTCGACGTGAGCTACGAGGCGAACATCCCAGTGGTCGAGGACCTCATAGACTACCTGGTCAAGATCTACAAGATGGCCGGCGAACTGGTCGACGAGACCAAGAGACACAACGAGCCCCTCATGGCCGAGATGGACACGCTGGCTAGCGCTTACAAGGTCTCAAAATGCCTGACGTGACTTTTGGAGGAATAGCAATGAAAATTGGGCAAATGTCCAACTACATCATCAGACACTACTTCAGCGAGGGAAGATCGGAGAGGGGCTACGGGCTCCTCTTCCTCGGTGCACCCGGGGTCGGCAAGAGCCTCAACGTCGACGAGGCGGCGAAGAAGATCGCCAAGCGACTCGGCAAGGAGTTCACCAAGGTCGTGGTCCGCTGGTCGTCCGAGAAGAAGGCCTTCGTCATAAACGGCGGGAGGGGCCTCGAGGAGGTCCTCGCCGAGGCCGACAGGTAC
>Ga0315289_10010211_pt1 | contig 13450 bp, 8 predicted proteins | sample YL17G11_40_MG_FD_203452 | JGI IMG/M metagenome (GOLD analysis project Ga0315289, IMG submission 203452) | Sediment microbial communities from Yellowstone Lake, YNP, Wyoming, USA - YL17G11_40 | ecosystem: Environmental > Aquatic > Freshwater > Lake > Sediment | place: USA: Wyoming | collected...
CACCCGGGCGGGGGTGGCAGGGCGCCCCGGGCGCACGCTGCAGCGGCAGCAGCCCAGTAGGCGTGAGCATCTGGGTCGGCAGGCGCGGCCGCGGCGGCGGCGGCCGCGCCGCCACTCCCAGGCGTCCGCGGCCCCGCAGCCACTGCCACCCCTCCCCCTCCATCCATCCCTTCCCCTTCGTCCTCCTCCTCCGCCGGCGCGTCACAGCTCGCCACCGCCGGATCCGGGTGTTGCGCGCACACCCAGCTCACCCCAGGGGAGGGAGACGGGGCCGTGCCGGCTGCCCCCAGGGACCGCCACCTGCCGCACGCGTCGCATGCCACCCACAGCAGCGTGGTCATGGCGTGTGTGTCCTGGCGGTGTGTCCGTTTTTTCTTGGCGGCGCCCGCGACCGCCGCCCGGGCCACCGCCGCCCGGGCCCGGACCAGGGCCGCATCCTCCGCGCTCGCCCGGCGCCCGGTCGGGCTCTCCGTCGCCGCAATGGCTGCCGCTCGCCGGGGTGGCGCCCCCGGGCGGCGAGGGGTGGAAGAGGAGGGGGAGGTGGGTCCAGGCGCGGGCATGGTGGAGTGCGAGGCACCGGACGCGCCACCGCCGCCGCCCTCTTCCTCCACCGCCGCCTCGCTATACAACCAGCCCCGCCCACAGGGTGACCGGGCGAGGGTGGCGCCCGGCGGCGGGGGCGGCACCCCGCCCCGAGACCGGAGGATGAGCGCCAGCGCGGTCACCGTCTTCCCTAGCCCCGGCTCGTCACAGAGCAGGCCGCCCCGGGCGCCGGCTGCGCGGGGTGGGGTGTGTGGGGCCAGCTCGCCCGTCACCAGGCTGGCCCAGAGCGGGGGAGGGCGGGGCAGCGCCGGCCCGTTCTTCACGGCCCGCCAGGCGAGCTGGCGCCAGGCTGGGTGGCGGGTGGTGGAACCCGCCTCGCCGCCGCCCTCCTCGCCGCTCCCCCGCTCCCGCTCCGCCATCCACCGGACGGCCGCACGCTGGTGGGGGAAGAGTTTCAGGTCCAAGCCCGGGACGGCGTCACTGGCCGCGTCGCGGGCGGCGGAGCAGGTCGCGCCAAAGGCCGCCAGCGCGCGCGCGCACCCCAGGCACCCCGCGACTGCCCGCAGCAGCTCGGGAGGGAGGGACAGCAAGCCCGCCGGGCCGGGGCCGCCCGTCCCCGCGCCTGTCGCCCGGCGTGCGGGGTCCGGTGGGCGGGCGGGCAGGGCGTCAAAGACGGCCGCCAGAGAGGGGGCGGACGGGGCGGGCGTGCCCGAGGGGGCGGCCGCGTCGGCCTCCCCGGGCGCGAGGCCCGACTCCGGGTCCCGCGTCCACGCCCACAGGGCGGCCGCCGCGGGGTTGGCCGCCCAGCCGGTGCGGCCCTCCAGGAAGCAGGCCTCCGGGAGGTACAGGTCCAGGCGGACGCGGGCCGTGCTGCCCCCGTCCTTCCAACGCAGCAGCGTGCCCTCAGCGGCCAGGGCGGCCGAGGAGAGCGCGACCCGGCCGGCAGCCTGCAGCGGCGTCAGCCCGCACCGCCGGGGGTCGCCCCCGCCGTCGGTGGGTGGGGGTGAGGACGGGTCGCCCAGGGCGAGCTGGCCGTCCTCGGTCGCCAGGACCGTCTTGCCGCCGGGGCCGCGTTGGAGGTACAGGGGCGGGTAGGGAGGGGGCGGACGGGCGGGTGGGTTGGCGGCAGCGTTGAGCATGCATTGGGCCGGCGGTGGGCATGCGCCGCTCCCGCCGACCCGGACAGCAGTCAGGACCAGGTCGAGGTGGCCCAGGTGGACCTGGTGGGGTCCGTCTGAGGGCTCATCGCCCTGGTCGGTCATAGTTGTAACCCGTCGCTCGCGGAGAAAAAAAAAAAAAAACGCCCACGGCGGAAGTGAGAGAGAGCTGGAGGCGCCCTCTCACTCACCCTCCCCTCATTTTTTAACACCGCGCGGGACACGCACTCACATACGCACGCCCCGTCCGCGTGTCACATACTCTGCCCCAGCGCGGCTGCTAGCACTCTCCCCACACACGCGCACGCGCACGCACGCGCAGCGAGGTGGCAGGGGACACACAGAAGAGAGAGCAAGACAAAAGGTGCGTCGATGCGCGTTGAGCCTGGCAGGTCAAGGCCGTGTGCGCACGCCCACGCGCAGTGGGAGCCTCGTCAACCACCCTCCGCGGTTGATGTAGCAGTCCATAGGCTTCTACGGAAATGAACGCGACCGTGAGCGTGCCTGTGGTGATGCACGCGTCCCTCACCTTACCCCGCGCCGGCTCCGGTCGCAGCTTCTCTTTTTTCCCTCGTCCCCTCACACACGCCCTCCTCTCTCTCTCGCCCGCGTAGGTCCCACGAGCACACTCGCCAGAGCTGCTAGAAATATTGGTGCACACACTCCCGTGATGCCCGGCAATACAGGTAAGGTCATGCGGGCTTGGCAAAAGGGAGGAGCTTCCCTCGCTTGCTGGCGGGGGCGCGAGCGAGAGACCCTTGCGTGCCCCGCTCACTCGCTGCTCCCAGCCCGTGGTCGCGTGCTCCTGCTTGCGCGGGCGGCGGGCCAGCACAGAGACCCAAACCACGCTTCCACGCGCGCGTGCCGGCGGGAGAAGGCCTGCACGCGCTCACAACGCGCCCCCGCTTGCGCGCCCTTTTTCTCAATTCTCTCACCTGACACACCTCGCCCGCCCGCCCGCCCTCCTCTTCTTCACTTTCCCCCAGGCTCCTCGCCCGCCGGCGAGGGCGACCCGCCACCTCCTGACCTGGGCGGCCTCCACCTGGATGAGGTGCCGTCCTCGTCGCCGCCCGCCGCCACCTCGCCCGCCCGCCGGGCCCGCCCGCCGCCGGGGCGGGAGGGCCTGGCGTCGTCCTCATTCGGGTCGTCGGGCGGCGCGTCTGCGTCCGCCCAGCCGGCCGCCGCGTCCTCGGCGCCCTCCACGTCCAACCCCGCCTCCGCCTGCCCACCCCACGGCGCCAAGGCGATCATGGGCAAGCGGCGGGCGATGGAGGACGCCTGGACGATCTGCCCGTGCATCATCGAGCTGCCCATGCCGGTCGCGCCCCTCGCCGACGTCCTCCCCCCTCGCCTCCTCGCGCACTCTGCCGCCGCTGCCGCCGCTGCCGCCGCGTCCAGGGCGGGCGGCGTATTCGCAGGTGAAGAGTCGGACGAGGAGGAGGGCGAGGCCGGGGCGGCGTCCCTGCCGGGAGGTGGTGGCGGCGGGGCGGGCCCGCCCGCGCCTGGCCCAGGCGCGTGCCTGCTGGGCGCGCCTCATGAGGGCGGAGCGGGCGCCGGAGAGGGCGCCGAGGAGGGTGCCGAGGAGGGTGAGGCCTACATGGACACCCTCCACTTCTTCGGCGTCTTTGACGGCCACGGCGGCGCGGAGGCGGCCCTGCACTGCGCCCAGACGCTGCACCAGCGCATCGCCGAGGCGCTGGCCGAAGCGACGGGCGGGTGCGTGCCCGCAGGTGGTGGGGGACATGGGGGTGGGGGCGGCGGCGGCGGCGCCGCCTCCTCCTCGTCCTCCGGCGGGGGCAGCCCGGCGGGCGGGAGTGCCGGGCCGTCCTCGCCGGGGCGGCCTGCGCTGCTGGCGCCGGCCCCGCCCCTCCATGCTAGCGGCGGGCGTCCCTCACAACCACCGCCCGCCCGCGCCCTGCCTGCTGCGACCATCGTTGACACCGCCGCCGCGGCCGGGGCGGCCGTCGGCCCGCACTCCCACGCTCTGGTCCGCCTGGGAGGCACCCCCGGCGACCTGGCCCGGTCCGCCTCCCGGGCGGCCGCCCTGGCGGCGGCAGGCAACGCGGGCGGGGGTGGTGGGCCGGGCGCGGCCCTGCCTGCCTGCCCGGGCGGCCTCCTCCCCGCTGGCTCGGGCGACCTGGCCGACTGCGCCGCCGCGGCGGCCGCTGAGGGCGGGGCGTGCGAGGCGGCCAGCGGGGTGGGGCCGCCCGGAGGCTCCACGGAGCCGGAGGACGACGGCGAGGCCGCCCTGCTCGACGAGATTTCGGCGGGCGAGCGCGCGGCCGCGGCGGCGGCGGCGGCCGCCGCGGCTGCCGCACCAGCCGCACCGGCCGCCGCGCCGCCTCCCACCGCCCTCCCCGCTCCGCCTCACCAGCCCGCCCCGCCCTGCTCCGCCCGCCGCTTCGAGACCGCCCTTGCGGACGCCTTCACCCGCACGGACGCCGAGTTTGCGGCGTCCGACGGCGACGCGGCCGCCCTGGTCGGCACGACGGCTGTCGTCGCCCTGGTCGGCTCCCGCCAGCTCTACGTTGCCAATTGCGGGGACTCCCGGGCCGTGCTCTGCCGGGGCGGGGCGGCCCTGCCCCTGACCGACGACCACAAGGCCGCCCGCGAGGACGAGACCGCCCGGGTGGAGGCGGCCGGCGGCCAGATCCTGTTTTGGAACGGCGTGCGCGTCATGGGCGTCCTGGCAGTCTCGCGCGCGATCGGCGACCACTGCCTCCGCCCCTTTGTGATCGCTCAGCCGGAGGTGACCATCATCGCCCGCCGGCTCGATGACGAGCTGCTGCTGCTGGCGTCCGACGGGCTGTGGGACGTCCTGTCCAATGCGGAGGCGGTCGCCCTCGCCCGGCGGTGCCTGCGCCGCGCGCGCCAGCGGGGCGCGTCGCGCGCGTCGGCCGCCCGCATCGCCGCCACCGTCCTCACCCGGGCCGCCGTGGACCGGGGGTCCCGGGACAATGTGACGGTCGTCGTCGTCGACCTGTCGCCGGACGGGGGCGGCGGCGGTGGCGGGGGAGGCGAGGCGGAGGAGGGCGAGGGTGGGGGAGTGCGGGGCGAGGCGGCCATGGCCGCCGTCGCTGGAGGGCCCTCGACGGGCGAGGAGGCGGCCTAGGAAATGCGCGATGCCGCCCCTCCCGTAGATGCGGAGTGTACTCTGGGTGCGCCCCTTTATAGCTAGTTATCTCCCCCCTCCCCCCCCCCTCCCCTCCCCTTTCGTAGAGAAAGAGAAAGTGGGCGGCACTCAGGCACGCGTGACACGCCTCTCGACCCGCCCGCCCCCCCGCGGAGCCTGGAGGTTTTTGTTTGTATTGGTTGCACGGTTTTTCCCCCTTGATCATTGCTCCCCTTCTCTTTCTTGTTTCTATGCTATGGACACGGGGCCCTTTCTAAGTCTTTTGTGTGAGTGGGCGGCGGGGGACGTTGCGTTCGAACGCGGTCGCACGCGCGGGAGGTGTCATGCAAACACTGAACGGGTTTCACACTGTCTCTCATTCCTGTGCGCGACCGCCGCATTGGTCGCCAGTTCTTTCTCGCCGCCCCTTCTGCGCTTTGGTGAATCCGCATGGCTACGACGCACACCAAGGGCCCATCAGCCGCCTACAAAATGGTGTCCGTGGAGGAGGCGACGGCCGCGGTGCTGGCCGCGATCGGCCAGCCCCTGTCGGCCGAGCCCGTGCCTCTGGGGCCGCGGCTGCTGGGCCGCGTCCTGGCGGCGGACGTGGTTGCCGCCGCGCCCCTGCCGCCCTTCCCCGCGTCCATCAAGGTGATCAAGGCTGAGGGAAAGAGGGAGAGAGAGGGAGGAGAGAGGCAGGCTGTCACAACCCGCAGTGAAAATCAAAACTCCCCGCTCCTACCCGACCATCCCGACGACCCCCTGTCATATTTTTCCATTCTTTTCTCCTGTCTTCTCTCCCTCCCACCACCCCAGGACGGCTACGCCCTCCGCTCGTCCGACCCCCCCGGCACCTACCCCGTCGCCTTTTCCGTCGCGGCGGGCGGCGACCCGGCCGCCAAAACCCTGCCCGCCGGTGCTGTCGCCTACATAACGACGGGCGCCCCGCTGCCCGTGGGCGCGGACGCGGTCGTCCAGGTCGAGGACACGGAGGCCGTGGAAGGGGGGGAGGGGGGGTGGGGGTGTGCGACGGTGGTGCGCATTCTGAAGGTGAGGGCATGAGGACAAAAGAAGAGACGAGAGAGAGGGGCGGACGGGGCGCCCGCCCGCCTTTTTTTTCCTTCATCCCACGTCCTCCTCTATATCTTTTCATGTCATTTCCTTTCTCTCACCCCCTCCTCCTCACTTTTGCCAGGCCGCCCCCGCCCCCGGCGCCGACGTCCGGGCGGTCGGCTCCGACATCGCGCTGGGCGACGTCATCCTCAGGGCCGGCGACCTGGTCGGCCCGGCGGAGGTCGGCCTGGCCGCGACGGCGGGCGTGGGCGTTGTCCGGGTGGTGGGCCGCCCCGTCGTCGCCGTCCTGTCCACGGGCGACGAGCTCACGGACGCCGGCGGGTGGGCTGATGGGTCGCCTGCTGCTGCGCCGCCCACCATCGCCCCGCTGGCCCCCGGCAGGGTGTACGACGCCAACCGGCCGCTGTTGTTGGCGTCCGCGGCCGCCGCGGGGGCGGCCGTGGTCGACCTCGGCATTGCGCCCGACGACGCGCGCGCTGTGGAGGCCGCCCTGGACGCCGCCCTGGCCTCCGACGCCCACATACTTGTCACCACGGGCGGGGTGTCCATGGGGGCGACCGATGCGGTCAAGCCGGCCCTGGCAGCGCGGGGCACGATCCACTTTGGCAAGTGCTGCATGAAGCCGGGCAAGCCGCTCACCTTTGCGACGCTCGGCCGGCCATCGCCGCGCCTGCCGCTCCTCGTCTTTGGCCTGCCCGGCAACCCGGCCTCCGCGGCCGTCACCTTTGCGCTGGTCGTCGGCCCCGCCATCCGCGCCCTGGCGGGGTGGGCGCACGCCCGGCCGAGGCGGGTGCACGTGCGGACGGAGGCCGGGATCAAGCTCGACCCGGAGCGCCCCGAATACCACCGGGCCGTGCTGGCCTGGACAAACGCGCCCCCGTCAGGCACCCCAGTACCGGCCTCGTTGGACGGCGCGTCGCCGACGGGCCTACCCGCCCCGGGCTGGTTCACGGCGTCCTCGACGGGCGGCCAGATCTCGTCCCGCCTGGGGTCGGTGCGCGGGGCGACGGCCCTGCTGGAGCTGCCGGCGCGGGCGGGGGTGCTGCCCGCGGGGAGTGTGGTGTCGGCCCTATTGGTAGGGGATGTGGGGGGGATGCCGGTGATGGAGGTGGTGGCCGGGACGCCCGGGCTTTGATGTTGGGGCGCTGGGACGGGATGAGAGAGAGAAAGAGGGAGACGGGCGAGAAGGGTTGAACTCACTTGGTCGTTTCTTTTGGAAGTGACTCCCTCTCGCATTTCACGCTCGCACCCACCCTTTTTTTACCGCAGCAGCCATGCAAGCCGACCTGGAGGGCGTGACCTGCATCTACCAGGCAAGAGAGGGGCGTGTGAGCGGGCAGAGGCGTGCGCGGCGCGTTTCTCGCCCGGCGCAGCGTGCACGCGCTCTCTCTTTCTGCTCACACGCTCTCCTTCTCCGCACCCCTCTTCTCCAGGTCTTGGGCGTCGCCAAGGATGCGTCCCAGGTATGCGTGTGAGGGCGGTTGAGAGAGGCGTGCGGGCGGAACCGAGACCGCCACTCACGCTGCGCACGCGCGCTGTCCTCAAGCAAGATGCGAGAACGCGCGCTGCGTGCTTCGACCTTGATCAAAATTTCCCATCATCATCCGCTCCTCTCGCCCTCCATCCACACAGCCCGACATCCGCAAGGCCTACCTCCGCCTGGCCGTCCAACTGCACCCGGACAAGAACCCGGGGGATGAGGTGAGAGAATGGGAGGAGGAGAGGAAGAAGACACACGCTAGCTCTTCTTCTGCCTCTCTCCAGCCACCACGACTGTTTCTTGTCACAACCTTCTCTCTCGCGCGCGCCATTCACAGGACGCCAAGGCCAAGTTCCAGTCCCTGCAGCGCATTTACGCCGTCCTGTCCGACCCGGAACGGTGAACGAGGATGGAAGAGAGAGAGTCATACCGCACCAGCCCAACTCAACCCCCCTTCTCCCCATCCCATCCATCCCATCCTCATTCTCCACCCTCCCTCTCTCTCTTTATATATATTTCCCTCTCGCCCAGCCGCAAGCTCTACGACCAGACCGGTGCCCTAGATGATGACGCCTCCCCACTCTCCGGCCAATCCTTCGACCAGCTCTACCACTTCTTCCGGGGCCTGTACAAAAAAGTGAGCGACACCGATTTGGATGACTTTGAGGCCTCTTTCCGGGGCTCGCCGGGCGAGGAGGCCGAGCTGTTGGACCTCTACACCAAGCACGGCGGCGACATGGGCGCCGTCTTCGACTGGCTGCCCTGTTCGGACCCGCTCCGGGACAGCCACCGGTTTGCGGACGCGGTGGAGGGCGCCGTGAAGAGTGGGACCCTCCCCGGGCCGGTGAGCGCTGCTTTTAAGGCGTGGAAGGAGGTCGCCGTCGAGGGGAGGCCCCGCCCGAAAGACCCGCTGGCGCCGCGGGCGAAGAAGGGCAAGAAGCTGAGGGGGGGCGGTGACGGCGGCGCTCTAGCCCTGGCCATGCGCCAGGCGGCGGCGGGGCGGCTGGCGGGGGTGGTCGCCTCGGTCGAAGCGCGCGCGGGTGGTGGTGGGAAGGGCGGGAGGAAGGGCGGCAGGGGCGCCTCCACCCCGCCCGTTGAGCCGAGCGAGGCGGAATTCGCGGCGGCGGCCGCCCGGCTGGAGGCCAGGCGGGCTGGGGGTGGTGGGGTGGGTGGGGGCGAGGCGAAGCGGCGGCGGGCGTGAAAAGGCAAGAGAAAAAAAGAGGCGCGTTTTTGTTTTTTGTTTTTTTTACATCTCCACATTTCAACCCACCTTCCCGCCCGCAACCGTCGCCGTCGCGCACGCACCTACCCCCCCGACCACCTCCAGGGGCACGCCCCGGTACGTCGCCACCCGGTCCTCATTGGTCGCCAGCTCCGGCGCCACGGCCGCCCAGACGGGCGATTTCTTGAGGTTGATCTCCGCGTCGGGCGCGTCGTGTGCAAACCCCGCGACCGCCACGACCGCGCCCGGCACCGCCCCGGCCGGCGGGCTCACTAGCTCCACCTTGCCGTCCGCGCCCGTCGCGGCCAAGACCATGGCATTGGAAACCTCCCCTCGCATGGCCATCGGCCGGATGTTGGTCACGCACACGACGGCCGCCCCGACAAAGGCGTCCAGCGGGATGGCCTTCACAAGGCCAGACACGACCTGGCGGGGGGCGCCCTCCCCGAGGTCGATCTCCTCCACATACAGCGCGTCCGCGCCCGGGTGCTTCCAGGCCTTGGTCACCCGGCCGACGCGCAGGGCGAGGCGGGAAATGTCGGGGGGCGGGGCCGACGGGTCGAGCGCGGGGGCGGCCTTCTTGGGAGGAGGCGCCTTGGCGGGTCTGGGGGCGGCAGCCGTGGCGGCCTTGCCCGCCGCCGCCGCTCCCACATCCGCCTGGACGCCCCCCCCAAACCGGGTGCGCAGCTCCTCCTCCTCCTCCTTGGAAATGGCGGCAAAGAGGACGGCCGGTGTGCCCAGGGGCGCGCCCGATGAGAGGAGGGAGGCCAGGTCAGCACTCGCCCGCCCGACCACCCCATCGTCCAGGCCCAGCGGCGCGCCGCCGCCCAGGCCGACCTGGGCCGCCATCCCGGCCGCCGCGCCCGGCATGAAGGGCGCGGCCATGCCGGACAGCAGGGCGACCAGGCCGAGCGCCCCCCGGATGAGGCCGCTCGCGGACGCCGGGTCCGCCTTCAGCACGGCCCACGGCGCGGCGTCCTGCAGGAACTTGTTGCCGGCAGCGGACGCCGCCAGCAGCAGGCGGGCGCCCTCCCGGATTTTGACGCCCTCCATGGCCGCGATGTACGCAGACAGGATGGGGGCCACGGCGGCCGTGAGGCCGGCCACCGCGCCCTCTGCATCGCTCCCCGGCGGCGCCGTGGCCGGCACCACCCCGCCCAGGCGGGTCGCGGCAAACGAGAGCGACCGGTGGCAGAAATTGCCCAGGTTGGCCAGCAGCTCCCCATTGCACCGGGCCGCCAGGTCGGCCCACTTGAAGTCCGTGTCCGCGGCCTCCGGCCGGCCGGACAGCAGGTAGTACCGCCACACGTCGGGCGGCACGCCCGTCGCCGCGGCGTCATCCCCGAAGACGCCCGACCCGCGCGACTTGGAAAACTTGCCGCCCTCGAAGGTCAGGTACTCCGTCACGCTGATGCCGCGCATCATCGTCCAGCCGCCCGGGCGCGGGCGGGGGACGGCGGCCGCGGGCGTGTCGGGCTGGGCGGACCCGTCCACGCCGGCCGCGCCCGCCCGGGCCGTGCCCAGCAGGGTGGCCGGGAAGATGACGGTGTGGAAGGCTGTGTTGTCCTTGCCCATGAATTGGACGAGCTCCACGGGCGGGCCGGGGGGCGCGCCCGCCGGCACCGGTGCCCCGGCCTTCCACCAGGCCTCCCACACGCCCGGCCCCAGCCCCGCCGTGATGGAGATGTAGCCGATGGGCGCGTCAAACCAGACGTAAAACACCTTGCCCGCGCCGGCCCCGCTCCCAGGCACGGGCGTGCCCCACCTGAGGTCCCGCGTGATGCACCGCAGGCGCAGGCCGTCCCGCATCCAGGCCGCCGTGGTCTGCACACAGTTGGAGGACCAGCCGCCGGAGGAGGCGGCGGCGGCGTGGTAGGCCGCCAGGTCGGGCGTCAGGGACGGCAGGTCCAGGAAGACGTGCGTGGACGCGCGCACCACGGGCGTCGTGCCCGTCAGCTTGCACCGCGGGGCGAGCAGCTCGGTCGGGTTGAGCAGGGCCCCGCACCCGTCGCACTGGTCGCCCCGGGCGTCCGGGAACGCGCACTTGGGGCAGGTCCCCTCCACGAACCGGTCCGCCAGGAACTTGCCGGCCGCCTCCGAGTAGAGCTGCTGGACCTCCTCCTCCACCAGCAGCCCGCCCTCCTCCAGGTCGGTGAAGATGGCTTGCGCGATGGCGCTCTGCTGCCAGGTCGGCGTCCGCCCGAACCGGTCAAAGGCGATGCCAAACCACTCGTACACCCGGGCGTGCACCGCGTGGTACCGGTCGCAGACGGCCGCACAGGACACCCCCTCCGTGAGAGCCTTCGTCTCGGTCGCAGTCCCGTACTCGTCCGTCCCGCACACAAACAGGGCGTTGTGGCCGCGCGCCCGTGCAAACCGGGCGTAACAGTCCGCGCTCAGCACGCAGCCCACGATGTTACCCAGGTGGGGCACATTGTTGACGTACGGCAGGGCGGAGGTGATGAGGAGGTTGCGCTTGCCGGCGGTGGGGAGCGGGGGGCGGGCGGCGCGCGCGGCGGCCGCGTCGGCGGCCGCGAGGGTCGCCGGGGGCGGGGCGCCCGGGGGGATGCCGGCCAGGGCGGCCGCGATGGCCGGGTGGCGGCGGAGGCGGGCCAGGTAGGCGGCCACGGGCGGCGGGAGGGCGGGCGACTGGTGACAAATAAATAAATGAGGAGCGGGGTGGATGGGATGGATGGGATGAAAAGGGGACGTGGGACCATGTGGTTGGGGGAGGAGAGAGATCATGCACGCGCGCGGGCCCGCCCGCCTTCATTCCCATCCCCTCTTTCCGTCTCTGTTACCTCTTCATGCCCGACCAGCGTGAAGTAGACGGCCACGTCCGCCAGCGCCGGCTCCGGCCCGCCGGACAGGTGGGCAGCGGGCGCCGCGCTCACGGCCGCGCCCAGGGTGGCCAGGGCGGCGGCGAGCTCGTCCGCTGAGCCGCCACCCACGGCGGCGGGCCGCAGGGCACGCTCCTCCCACTCTAGCCAGGCATCGTGGGACAGGGAGGAGGGCGGGGGCGGGGTGAAGGCGGTGGGGCCGGCTGTGCAAAATGAGGGTTGTGGAGACGGAGAGAGGGTTGGGCGATCGAGAAGTGCCTGCCCTTTCTTCCTCTCTTCCCGCGCCCCCGCCACCTCTCACACCTCTCACCTAGGTACCGGGCGATCGCGTTCGGCTCCTCCAGCACGCCGGCCTCCCCGCCCAGGTCCAGGCGCAGGCCGGGGCTCGTTGTGGGCTTCAGGTCGAGCGGAGGAGGAGCAGGCGCGCCGCCGGCCGCGCCAGCTGCGGCGACCGCGGCCACCGCTTTCAAGGCCTGCGGGTCGGAGGGGCGGGCGTGGAGGATGGCCATGGTGGTGTGTGGTGGTGTGGTGGTGTGGTGGTGTGACCCTCCTGGTGCGGGTAGGCAGAGGCGCGCGCGCGCGCGGAAGAGAAAAGAGGAAAAAAGGGATTTGGGTGACGAGTGCGGTCGACCGCCACGACCCACACTCTAAAAAAAAGTGAACACTTTCTTCCATCCATGTCCACCGCTCTCCGCGCCACCTGCCTGGCCCGCCGCCTGGCGGCCTGCCCGACTACTGCTGCCTGGTCGGCACCCCGGGCAGCGGCGGCGGCTCGCCCGCCCGCCCGCCGGTCGGTCTCTGCGCGGGCCGAAGGCGGCGAGTCGCCGGCCGGCGTCGTCGCCGACGCGGCCACCGCGCCCGCGCCCCCCGCCCCCGCCTCTGACGATGCGGACGTCCCGCTCCCGGCCAAGCTAGACATCCGGGTCGGCGTCATTTTGGAGGTGGAGGTCCACCCGGACGCGGACGGGTGAGGAGGAGGGAAAAGGGAGGAGGGAGAGGGCGCGAGTTCTCCGCGAGCACCACCTAGCCAAAAAACCTCTTCCACCTTCTTTTTTCAATATTTTTCATAACATCGTCCCCGGCTCGCCCCTCCCTCTCTCCCTCGCTCTCCTCCCCACCCCTCTCCCAGCCTCTACATCGAGAGGGTCGACCTGGGCGACCCGGAAGGCCCCCGCACCATCGTCTCCGGCCTGGTCGCCTTCGTCCGGGCGGAGGACCTGGTCGGCCGGCCCGTCGTCGCGCTGTGCAACCTGAAGGCCCGCAACATGCGGGGCGTCAAGTCGGATGGCATGCTCCTGTGCGCGTCCAACGCGGACCACACCGCCGTGGAACCGCTGGACCCGCCGACCGGGTCCAGCCCGGGCGACCGGCTCGGGTTCGACGTGGAGGGCGGGCGGCCGGGGGAGGCGCCCGCGCCCGTCTCGCCAAACCAGGTCGCCAAGAAGAAGGTGTGGGAGGGCGTGCAGCCGGACCTGGCCACGAGCGCGGGCCGGGTCGCCCAGTGGAAGGGGGCGGCCATGGTGGGGCCGGGGGGTGGGGTGGTCACCTGTGCCAGCCTGGGCGGGGGCAGCATCTCGTGAGAGGTTTTGTTGAGGAGAAATGTTGAGAAATGTTCGTCTTTCATCCTCTACACAAACAACGAACATGAAATAAAAATGGGGGTCTCTTCAAGGCAAGCGGCATCCGCGCCAGAGGCAGCATGAGGGTGTCACGACGTCAAAAAAAATGGAGAGAGGGGCTTCGATAAAAAAAATAAGGGAAAGGGGTGGGGTGTTTGAAAAAGAGGAAGTGCGTTCGTTTCCTTCTTTTGTACAATAAAAGCTTGGTGGATGGATGCAGAGAGCCGGCCGGCCGGACATTCAAGGGGTGGTGAGTATCGAAGGGGTGGGCAGGGGGGTGTCCGTGAGGATGACCTGGCTGACGCGCTTGTAGGGCGCCAGCTCGGCCGCCTGCAGCTCGATTTCGGCGGCCACCAAGGATTGCAGGCCTTCCCGGTCCAGGCTCAGGCCCGTGGCCTCGGCA
>Ga0315289_10010212_pt1 | contig 13450 bp, 18 predicted proteins | sample YL17G11_40_MG_FD_203452 | JGI IMG/M metagenome (GOLD analysis project Ga0315289, IMG submission 203452) | Sediment microbial communities from Yellowstone Lake, YNP, Wyoming, USA - YL17G11_40 | ecosystem: Environmental > Aquatic > Freshwater > Lake > Sediment | place: USA: Wyoming | collected...
CCTGCTAGGGTCACGGATTTCGAATTCAAGAGCGGTACTCGCCGGGTAAGCAACGATGACTTTGGCAGAAGCTATTGTAACTGCGAGCACACATGGGGGACCGTCTGAAGCATCTGTTTTGTGTGTGACTTTATGAAAGATGTTTTGCGTTGAGGTCTTGGTTGGCTAGTCCAATGGTGCGCTGGTCCACGCGACCGAGTGTGTGACTGGACAGAATCCTGAGCTGCTAGAGAACTGGGCTCCGGCGCCCGGATGAGTGATTGCAGCCTGAAGCCAGCCAGGAGGTGAAAGATGGAATGGTGAGGTTCGTGGGGATAGACATCGGCAAGGCGAAGTGTAGGGCTGCAATAATGGATCCAGGAGGCATCATACTGGAAGAGTTCACATTCACAAACAACCATGAAGGCATAGAAGGCCTCGCTGCAACGCTCACCATGGATGATAGGGTTGTGATGGAATCCACGGGAAGCGTCTGGACAAACCTATACAACCGCCTCGACGAGAGACACATACCCGTGGCGTTGGCGAACCCTTTGAAGACCAAAGCCATCGCATCAGCCAAAATCAAAAGCGACAAAGTCGACGCTAGGATCCTAGCGCATCTGCTGCGAAGCAACCTAGTCGCCGAGAGCTACGTTCCACCAAAACATCTCAGAGAAATCCGAGCCCTAGTCAGGCATAGGGTAGGCATCGTCAAGATCAGAACCATGGTAAAGAACGAAATCCACGCCTTGATAGACAAGCATGGTCTCAGACACGAGTTCAGCGACCTCTTCGGAAAGAGAGGACTAGAGTGGCTGAGAAGCCTCGAACTGCCATCGCTGGACAAGTTGATCCTGAACAATCATCTGACCCACCTGGAAAGCCTCGATCAACAGACAGAACGCGTAGACGAGGAGATCCACAGCAAAGCATGCGAGGATGAAGATGTCAGGCTTCTGCTAAGCATGACAGGCATAGACGTCTACTCAGCCCTGCTTGTCAGATCCGAGATAGGCAGCATCGACAGGTTCCCAGACTACAAGAAGCTAGTCTCATGGGCTGGGTTAGCTCCATCCTTGCATCAGTCAGGAAGCATCGAGTATCATGGCAGCATAACCAAGCAGGGTTCACGAATGCTCCGATGGATCATGGTTGAGGCGGCTAGGGTAGCTGTGAACCATGATGACCGGATGCGAGCCTTCTATGAACGCGTAAAGCATAGACGAGGCGACCAGAAAGCGATCATAGCCGTAGCCAACAAGATGCTCAAAATAATCTGGTTCATGCTGACCCGAAGGGAACCATACCAGTCTAGGAACGAGAGGCGTTACCAGCAAAAACTTAACTCAATCACTGACTGAAGAGATAACGGCTGGCAGCAGGCAACGTGGGATCACCAACCTAGACCACAACATCTTTCATGAGTGCGCACCAAGGTACCACGACGACGAAAAGAAGACGGCCGCGAGCTACAGTGAAGTAGAAGCCCGCGTCTAGACCAGCTTGGTTCTTCAGGGTTCCAAGAAGGACTATGCAGTCACGACAGACCGATGCGGGCTTTCTTCTCTCTTTCATCCAGATAGCTCGTCAACGATCCTTTCCGAAGTCACTTGGACGGTCACTCCAAGAACCGCTTCTTAGTCAAGCGTCACCTGCTTCCGGTGAGTGTTATTTCGTGGGTAGGTGCTTGTATCTTTCTCACGATTCCATAAATAGAGAGCCGAACGTGCGATGGCGAGGCCTAATGGGAGACGGAGCGCTGGCGATGAATGCTGAGAATGGCAAGGGCAGCGATCGCAGGTGCAGTCACTAAACAGACGATGACTGTCAATGAGCTTCCCACAGCAAGCAAGAGTGGCGATCCTACAACGAGGAGGCGCATTCTTGGGGATACGAGAACCCGTGAAGGAGGATTGTGCTGGATGAGCTGTCATTCGAGTTGCACGGGGCCTTGGGACCGTTGGTGGGTAAGGACTTCAGCGACAAGGAGTTGGGGCACGAGCGGTTTGATGAGGCAGACATTTTGTTGACGATGGCTCAACGGACACGGCAGCCGAGTTGGTTATGCGATTCTCATGTAGGCTGAGTGCCGCAGATTTCAGAGGGGGTGTTTCTAAGATATTCCCTAGTTACCATTGGGAGCTTGATGATGCTTCTAGTGTCTGCGATAATGCTGGGGAATACGCCTGCCGCCTAGTACAGCCGGTTGTACATCTGGATGTTTCGAAAAGCGTGGCTAACCATATCTCGCAGTTTTCGAGCCTGTATTTGCGCGAGCCACTCTTTTTCATCCATTGAGAACGCTGAAGCCACGCCCAATCTCCAAGCAACCGGAGCATCATGTATGGTCAGAAAAAGGATAGTACGGATTCCGCTTATGTGCACTGTCCCAACCTGCAAACCGTGTCTGCCTTCAGCGTACGAATCCGAGAAACAGGCTCCTGCAGCCCTCGTCGGGGACATGTCCATGAGTTTCACGTTTGTTGCCACTCACTCAAGCACGCTACAAGATGATACAGCGTCAGTCTTGTTCCCCTTGAACTGTTCCGCAAGCGTACTCATTGACACATGTCTTACACTGAAATTCTCAGATAGGATTGAGTCCAAGTTCCGCAAGAATTCAAAGTTCGCGGGGCAGCAGTAGTCCCATTCCTCAGCGGATTGGTTCAAAAATTCCCACGAGTGACAAAGAATCACGAGATGGGGTAGAAAACCGAGCGTTTCTTGCAGAACCACTATGCGCGAAACATGTTGCAGCAACTCTCCGGTTTTCATCTCCTTCAGGTTTTTCAAGTCGAACACTAAGTATCTGTAGTACGGCAGTAGGCCCTTACGCGAAAGCGAAGGGGTCGGGTCTACAGTCACAGGGATCCTGATGAGCCCTTCAGGCCCGCCGAAGAAGACTGGAACAGGAAGAAGACCCCTGTGAGAAGGCAACGATGAGTCCACGCGAAATCCCTTTTCGGCGAGCAATTGCAACGTCGACGTGTCAGCAACCAGATTGGGCGAACGAAATATTGCAGGGCTTCGCAGCCCGGCGGCACGAAAAGCCTCCATTCCGGCCTCCAGAAGCGACTTTTTCTCTTGGAGTGTCAAGGGCCTGTCTGCAAGGTACCACTGGGCCGGCCCCCATAGTTCATGTCGGTAACCATGCAATCCGATTTCAATTCCCTGCCGCTCTAGGGAACGGAGGATCTCTGAGTTCTGTTGCACCAAACTACCTTGAACGAAGATCGTCATGTTCTCCGAGACATTCTGGATATTTCCAAGAAACTGAGACGCTGCCACGCCATTACCTCCGACCCGGTGGCTGCCGTATTCGCTCTCCACATCGAAGGTGAGCACTAGAAAGACCGTGCGTGTCTCAGTAGGTGGCTGCGCGTGTTTCATGATCTGGCGTAGTTTGCGTGCTCTCAGCATTCTTGTGGTGAAGCTTTGCGGCATGCGTGGATCGAATGCCAAATCCAGAATGCGGCCTAGGCAGCAAGTATCCATACGCGAACCTTTCCTTGACTCCCTAGGGCAGGATATGGGAATGGTTTATTTCCGAAGCTGCAGCCCGTGCCGCTCGGTCCTGCATCACTTCGCGGTATACCTGAATCGTGCGATCCGCTACGGCTTTCCAATCGTATGCCTCAACGAGTTTTCTGCCAGCCGAACCCATATCCTTCCTTTTCTTCTCGTCCTGTAGGAGTTGAATCATTCTGTCTACAAGCATAGTCGGCTGAGAGGGTTCGACTAGGAACCCGTTCTCTCCATCCTGCACTAAGCTTAGGACCCCAGAACCCCCACATTTCATCGCAATCACAGGTAGACTTGCTGCCATCGCCTCTTTTACCGCAATCGATTCTCCCTCCACTCTGCTCGGCAGAACGAAGACATCCGACTCTTTGAAGTATCGTGCTACTGCATCGTACGTCGGTGTTACCCCTGTGAAAATGACTTTGGCCTGCAACTTCAACCTTCGTGCTAGTCTTCGAAGATTCGCACCTTCAGGACCGTGGCCTACTATCTTGAGCTGAGTCTCAGGTACTTGCCTTGAAACCTCAGCAAAGGCGCAGATGAGTCTGTCCACGCATTTCAGACGAGTTAGGCGTCCCACGTAGAGTATTTGCGAAGAGGCCTTTTCGGCCCTGACAGAATCGAATAGTGATAGATCCACCCCGTTTGCAATCACCGCTATTTTCTCGCTGCGAATGCCGAGGGCAATCATTTTTTTTCTGCACTGGGGCGATGGTACTATTATCTTGTCATGGGGCAATCTGGCGGCAACAGCTGTGGTAAGATGCCCTAGGAAGCCCCAGATCAGTGAACCCTGGCTTTCAACCCATTCATTCAATCGATATACATCGTGGAAGGTCGATACCAGGGGCACACTACGGAGTTGAGTCGCTATCTCGCCCGAGTAAACTGGAAAGTACGTATTGCAGTGGACTAGATCCGGAGTCAGCTCCATTGCTCGACTTGCTGTCTTGAGTATGTACGATGAAATCGGCAGAATTGTCCTGCGTGCGCCTCCGGTCTTCGGCTCCCTAGTTAATCCGAGCCTATGCACTCTTACTCCCTCTACGAATTCCTCGCTGGTTTGTCCGGGAAACCTGCATGTTAGGATGTCCACTTGATGCCCGCGCCTGGCGACCAACTTTGAGATCTCAAAGAACTGCTTCTCTCCACCACCCCAGACGCCAAGCCCATGCTTGACATCGGGATAGATTTCGGTGATGTAGAGGATCTTCATGCCAACGCAAGCTCCCGACTGTGAAGCATTCTTGATATCAATCTGAGCCTAAGTACTAAGCTCGATACCACCTAAGGCGACCTCGCATGGAGGATAAAGTCATGCATCCGTTCATAGTCGCCGGAAGACCTCAGCTTGTGCGCGCTGAAGTCTTCACCTCCTTGCCTCTGTACCACATTCCGTCGCTCAGATTCAACCTGTAACAACCTCATCGATGATCGACTCTCCGGAGATTCCCGAAGCTGAAAACCGCTTGCAGTCGGTCTTCTCATGTCTGCTGATTTACATCGATAGATTGGTGAAGTTCTCGGCTGATCTTCATGCGCCTAGACGCTGGGGCAACACATTCAGCATAGACAACTACAACGTTTCTCGCACGTTTTCGATTCTGCTCTTGCTGAAGTCTCTCAGGGAGGCTGTCTATCGTACGAAGCAGTCCGGAGTTGGTGGCATAGTCTTGTCTTCTAACGAAGAACAGAAGGTTATTGCGTTCCACAGCGTTCTTCGGATTGGTGAGGCGTTCAAAGTCTTTCCTGAAGTGTGTCAGATCTAGGCGTGTTGTCCCGATCGCGTTAAGGCCGAATTCAACTGCAGCCTTGGGTCTGTGCCGCGCATATGGAGCCTCTTTGTGTTGCATTCTCCAGTGACTTTCCGAGACATACGCTGGATCGACTATCCCCAGATCAAAGTGTCCCCTTGCACCTCTTCCGCGTCCTGGATACACATGCAGGGTAGGATATTCTCTGTGAACCAACACGGTTTCGTCGCCAAAGTGGGTTTTGACGAAGAATGCTCCGAGCTTTCCAGAGATCAATCTGTGGTAGAGGTAGGCATGCATGTCCTGCTCTGAGTAGAAGAAGTGCGGCGCATCAATGAATCTCTCAACTAGCGCCTTGATGCCTGAGCCTAACTCTTCGAATATCCAGTCAGACTCCGACAATTATGCCTCGATGCTGAGGGCGTCAAGCTCCTATTTCACTGCAACAGAAGTTGACCTGTGCTAACCCGCGCCCTTCAAACCGTATCTTGCCCAGAAGACCCCGATTATGCCTCCTACTATCGCAGCAGAGGCTAGGAAGACTGCTGCCTTTTGCCAGAAGTCCATACCTCCCGCATAGAAGGCAAGATACAGTACGATGAACGCGAACCAGATTACACCGGCCAAGATCGTTGCCGTTATGCTTGCGGCAAGAGAGACCATTTTCTGTTCGCACTTCTAAGGCTCCGAGTTCGATTGTTAAGACTTACGTTGGGATGCTCTGTTCGGTTTGTGGCTGTTCAGGTGGGCTGTTCGGAATCGGCTGGTTTAATGGCTACCCAAAGCTCCCATCGCTAGATCTTATCCCCTTCTTTGTTCGTTTAAGGTTTCGTAGGTTAGTGCCGATCAGGAGAAATATCGAAATTAGGGTTGCAGAGACCGCAGCTATATCGTGTGGCATGATGCCGATCCATTTCAGGTCAGCATAGACCATCATGGGCCAGAACGGGACTACGAGCAGTATTGAAATGATGGGGCTGAAGACCACGTTCCTCCCAACGATGCGAATGAAGACCTCAGCGGTGGTCCAGTAGGCAACCCCACCGATCACATAGGCGATGGCTGCAATCCCTAGGATCTTGATAACCCCTTTATAGATACTCAAGTATCCCCCTCCTTTAGGGATGCTCACTGTTTAGTCAATCCTCAATGTCCCCGTTCAACTCTTGAGAAGCTCGCTATGAAGCGTGTGCCCCATAACGATTGTCCAACAAAGCGCATGAGCCGCCGACACCGAACAGAAACCTAAAACCGCCGATTAGCGAACAGAGCCCGTTGGGAACATTGGCGCGTACAAGGAACTACGCGGCAAGAGACTGAGCTGTTTCACTTGGGACTCTGACTGAGCTACCCCTGCCTCCTTTCGTTACTATAGCTGGAGAAGCCTACGCGATCTGCATGGTCTCAAACGAACTCTGCACGAATTGTGGAAAGGAACTGCACCATGTCCGTTGCCTCAATTGCGGGAACTGCGAACGGTGCGGAAAAAAACCTGAACTGCTCGCTCGCGTATTGTCTGAATTCGGATTAGTTGGTGACCACCCGAAGGCAATTGAAATTCGAAATCAGGGCAAGCGACGGCGAGCGTAGCGCCACATGCTCCTCACAAGCTCAAGTTGCGGCATCTATCGTCGGTTCACCGCAACAAATTGGAGTGTGGCGAGTGTTGGTTATAGGGTCTTCCGCGATTGAAACGTCACTCTGTCCCCTTTGCCCTCCCGCAAAGCCCTAGTGCTCAACACCACCACGCGAGAAACCTATTTGTGCGGTTGGCCAACATTCCCTCCAAGGGGGTGTGCTAGCACGATGAACCCTCTTGATCGATGGCTTGCTCATTATGAAGAAGGTGATCGCGCTAGGAGACGCAGCGCTCTCGACCGATTCAGAGAATACTCAAAACAAGAACCTGAAGCTCTACTTCAACGAACCCGCCAGCAGATAAGTGAAGGCAAGCCCCCTGAAGAACTCGAAGACATGCTATTGAACTACTACCGTCACCTTGTTGACAAAGAACGCTTGGCCAAGCCTAGCGCCGCGCGATGGTACTGGGTCGTCCGAAGTTACTTCACGACCAATTATGTTAGGCTCGGCCCGCCACCACGACAGGTGACGAAACAGGGCCCAGCATATGAAAGAGGTAGGCTTCTCACGCAGGATGAAGTCAAAGCAATGGTTGACGCAATGGACAGTTATCGTGATAAAGCCGTTATTGCTTTCCTGGCGCAGACTGGACAAAGAATCGGCATTTTGACAGCAATCAAGCATTCCGAGATTAGACACTTCGGTTCGCGCGGCCTGGTAGAAGTGCCGCCCACTTATTCTAATCAATTGGGGAAGAACGTAAACAAAAGTGAGGTACGCTACAAATTTGCCATCGGAGAGGATACAATGCGTCTCCTGATGGAATTTCCCAAGAAGTGGGCTGGTGACTGGATATTCGGAATAACCGATCGACAGATGGGGAGAATGGTTGACGAAGCCGCCACCAAGACAGGTATCCAAGAAGAAATTGAAACGAAACTGGGGCGAGCTTGGCATCTAGTTCATCCCAACGTTTTCCGGAAATACTGGAAGCACCAGATGAAGCTCGGGGGAATCACAGATCCTGATCTACTGAATTTCATGATGGGACACAAGCTACCGTACGGCGCGGCCTACGATGCGTTTCCAGATGAAGATGTGCTCAAGGCGTACAGGAAGGCCGAACGCCACCTCAAGCTCAGCTGAGTTATGTGAGCGTCTCCTACGCACGTATGAGAGCAAGATGAGCTATCCTAGCTTAGCGCAGGAAAAAAAATCCGCGTATGCGCACGTGCTGCTGATAGGGCGCTCCAGAGCGATCCCGCGAAGCGGGTCTACCTCAGTCCAAAGCCTCTTATGAAAACGATGAGTTATTCACTAATCGCACGTTTCCGCCGGAAGGCTCCTAGTTGGAAAGAGATGGAATCTCAGATTCTTGGATGCAGCCAAGGGACATTCTCACACCCGCAGCTACTCTGCTCGGCCTGGTGCTGGCTGCCATAGGTCTATCTAGTGCCATTGCGGGAGCGTCCACGATACTTCAGACACTTTCGATTGTTCTAATATTCATAGTTGTTCTCTTTGCAGGGGCGGCCTTGGCAACATGTGTCGCCTCTCTCCGGCGGAGCCACCGTGTCCTCAGAGTGGCGGTTGTGCTCTTTGCGATTGGCTGGGCATTCACTGGTATGATTGTTTGTCTCCTTCTTCTTGGATACGCTTGGGGGATTCAGATTTTCCAGATACCAGTGATCACGGTTCCACAATTTACTAGCCTGAACATTGAATCGATCCTTTCTATTGCAGGTGCAGTATTCTCATTCCTGGTCGCCTTGTACAGCTACAGAGGAACTCGAATCAAACAGCAACTCGAAACATTGGTGAATTCCCTTGCCGCGGATCGAGACAAGACGCAAGCGATAGTGCGTCAAACGCTTGACGTGGACCCAAGAGATCCAAAAATGGCGTTTGTGAGGCTCACAATAGATCTGGAGAAGGCGCTCAGAAAGAGGGCTGTGTCGGATCGCCATCCGGAGAGAGATGCTAGAAGCGCTCCGGTGCGTAGGATTGCCGACTATCTACGTTCTAAGGGGACCGTCGATTCCGAAACGGCGGATTCGATCAACCGTATTTGGAACGTGAGAAACATGATACTTCATTCAGGAGCAGATATTTCAGATAGAGACGCTGCAGCAGCGGTGAACCTCGCAGCTGCTGTCCTCTCGCGATTGGGAGTTCGGTAGCTCGGAAAGATGCTCATCTCGACGACGAAAAACCTGTTCGGTGGTCATGCAGAGGGTCTTCCTCCGTCTACGCTATGTATCGCTCTCCTATCCGCTTCCGGATTTCTTCGAGGTACTCTGCGAGCAGGTCTTCCCTCACGATCTCGTTGATGGTCTTAGGGTCGTCAAGGAAGCTTGCCAGCAGCTCGGCGACCTTACGATGGTTCTTTCCGTATGCGACATTGAAGACTTGGTAAAGAACCATGTAGTTCAGCGCCGTCGAGTAGCTGGCGTTGTATCCTTTCTCAATTAGGATCGCTTGCAGCTTCCTCACATAGCGGTCCATGACGGGGTGGAGAGCCACTGTCTTCTTCACCACATGCATTCGAGGTCACCGGTATGACTAGCATACTTTCATACCATTTCCCTATAAGAATTGTGTCTATACGTTTTCAATATAGTGCCAAATTGTAAGCTGGACGGCGCCCGTAAGTGCGTCAAGTGCATCTCTGTCGGAGGCTCCGAGTAACCAAGCTCCTCTATGAACAGCCTTGATTCGGATCTCGTTCGTTCGTCGAATGGCCGCATCCTTATCGATTGGAAACTGCTTCTTCGCGCTAACCCTCTCGTATAGCTGTCCCAAAGGTATCTCAGGTGCAGCTGACTTGAACGTCTCTTCAAACATCTCAGCTAGAATATACTCGACACATATCGCCGAGAGTACTATTGAGGTTCTCCACTGGGCCACGTCATAATAGGTGAGAGAAGGTTCAAGAAACTGGGCGACTGCTTCGGGCACTGGTCCACTCTCTTCAGACGCCAACCACAGATGAGTCGATAGCGCATATGCTCTGTACACATAGCTCGATCCATGTTTCTTTCTTCGAGTCAGACGCTTGATTCTGTTCTCAAAGCCGGGCAGCGATGCCAACAAATGCTCGAACTCGTCTATAGGATTCTCGTTCAGCGAAACAGCGTCTAGAATCACGCTATCCTTCAATTCGAATGCGTAGCCGCTGAGCACATCCAACGAGTCAACAAAAGCAAGCCTTGGTTCTAGGACTGAGTATGGAGACTGGTTGTAGTTTCTAACGCCTTTCCTCCGGACCCATTCGATGAGCGGCTTATGTGAAGCCGGGTCTTGGGCCAGTGCCAGAAGATAGATACTCAGCGCATCCACCGAGATCCTAGGAGGAATCAACTGCTGTGGCTGCGAGTCATACCATGACCTAAGTTCCTTCAAAGATGGGGGTGCCTGTTTTCCAGCGTCAGTGAGCTTCAAGCTTATCCATTCATGAAGTTCCTCAACAGCTGATACAGGAACAGAAAGCCTCAGATGCCAGACGCCTTGGGATATCGGGTTCTTGAGGAACTCAGTCAACACGCTTGATTCACCCAGCTGACAATGAAGAACTTCGCTCTGTAAATCTCCGGATACATGAGATACTGTCTGTACTCAAGTAGATCGTTTGATGTCAGGTAGCCCATCTTGTGCTCGATCCAATCGATCAGCCTTTGAAGCAATCCCATCCTCGGGCCTCATTACTTTCACTTTACTTCCCGATGGTTAGCGGCGTTTTTTCCTCCTGAACGTCAAGTGCGACTGACAGTTCCAGCAAATCTTGTAGGTTGTTTTTCCTGTTCTTGGAGTAACGTATTTGTGATTACGATGTCTCTTCCTACAGTTCTTCTTAGGATCGTAAGCTCCCCAATTTTTCCCCACGACTACCACCTACCTATTGGGGCAGCCCTAGGCTCTATTCAGCCTTTGGATTCGCTCGTCTTCTGTCGGTGGTCGTAATTTGAACTCTTGATTATCTGTGCGCGCCATTAGAGCCACGCGCTAATTGCTGGACAGGGCGGTAGACTTGATATGCGCATGTGCCGCACAAAGATGCCGATTTGTCTTTGCCGAGTGGTGTACAAGTCGTACGACTCGTAGCTGCCGTAAGTGGAATCACTCTCCCTGCAGAAGGGTTCGTGGTAGAGAAGGACTTCCGGCTCGTTGCCTCCAAAGAAAAGTCGCCATTACCTAGAGTATTCGCAATCTTTCAGATTCCAGACGATTCGGAGAGAACCCGCAACAACTGCTTGAACCGACTGAACAGGTTCCTAGACTGTTACAGTTTTCACACGGGATTCCCTGCAGACTTCTCCCAATATTATACTATATCTCCGATCCGGGAAGTCTCCGACGAGGCAATGTGGTCGCCTGGGTCTGAGGAAGTCCGCGTTCACATCGGTGTTGCTCCAGATCATGCAAGAGGAGTATTGTCTGGGAGTGTAGATATGTGTGGAAGACACTACCAAGAATACTTGCAGAACGCCCTGACATTCTATCGGCGGTCTCTTCTAGCGCGGACAAATGACGAAGCCCTGATCGATCTGATTACCGCACTGGAATCAATGTTCTCGCTTGAATCGCAAGAAATTCGCTACCGACTGTCATTGCGGGTCGCTTGCTTCGTTGCTGGGGTGGATACCAAACTACGAAAGCAGGTGTACGACACAGTTCATGAGATGTATGGAAAACGCAACAAAATCATTCATTCAGGCAAATCAACAGACGGGGTCACCTTTAGCGAGATTGGAACTCTCCGTGATTTTGTCCGCATTTCGATATCGAAACTCATAGCGACCAGCCAGACCAAGAAAGGCGTCGTTGCAGGCATCGATTCCGTTATCATAAAATGGAGAATGACAGATACCTAGAACCGAGATACCAACTAGTCCGCGTTGTTGGATGATGCGAGAGGAACAAAGGACTTCTTTTGAGTGTGTGCTCTCTTTGGTGCGGGCGACTGAATTTGAACCGCATGTCGCTGGGCGAATCGGTTCAGCTTTCACTTCTTCGGTTTCTTCTCGATCCTGTCCAGGTAGCTCTCCAAGGCTTCGGTTACGATGCGCGATAAGTCGCCTTGCTTGCGTAGATGCTCTCTCAGGCGGTTCTCAAGCTCATCCGAGAGCGTGACCATGATCTTGCCCATTGTATGGGTGCTTGGCTTAGTGCCCCATGATGAATGGCGGCTTGATGCGTTCCATGCCGGCATGCATGGAACGTCGGTGTTCTGCGCTCGGTACGCTTATATACCAACCTCCATGGCACCTCCGGTCTAAGGACAGCCTCATCAACGGAACGCGAGTGCGCGAGCACGAGGCGTCCGATGAGACTGTGCTTGCAAACACAAAGAAGGAAAGATGAAAATGGCAAAACAAGTCCGAAGTCATTCTAGGACGTTCTTCGCGGTACTATTCGCAGTGCTTGTTCTTGTGACGACTCTAGTTTCGGCCAACGTTGTTCTCGGCCAAGACACCACGCCGCCGACCATCACCAAGAGCATACCAGAGCTGCCAGATTCGCCTCAGTATACAAGTGGCGAGAACACTTACGTTACCTCCGGGACCACCCTGCGTGTCAGAGTCGAAGGTGCCGAAAGCGGAGTGGGAAGCTGCAGCATTACAGTCACGGACAGCTCCAATAGCGTGGTTCTTCAATCCAACATCGAGCTTCCCCCGTGCAGCAGCGGGGATAACGACTTCATGCTTCCGAACTCGCTGCCCGATGGCGCCTACACCATCTCAGCAACAGCGACCGACAACGCAGGTAACACTCTATCTGCTACGGGCAACGATCCCATGACTGTCATCTTGGACAACACCGGTCCTAGCATAACAGTCACTTCGCCGGTTGGAATCTACATCCTAGACCAGCCAAATGTGGTCGCCAGCTACAGCTGCGACGACGGAGCAGGCTCAGGCGTTGCTAGTTGCGTTGGTGACCCGAGCAATGGCGCAATCATCGACACCAGCTCGGCAGCTCTAGGCTCTCACAATTTCATAGTCACGGCCACCGACAATCTTGGAAACAGTGCGTCTGAGACCGCTGTCTACTCTGTGCAGTATTCCGTGAGCGGCGTACTACCGCCTCTTCGGCAAGTCTCAGATCCGAATGACGCGAAAACGTACAAGCTGGGTAGGACTCTACCCATCAAGTTCCAACTCCGCGATGCTGAAGGAGCCTTCATCGGAACCGCTAAGGCAACATTGGCATTGTACGACGCCAACATCAAGAATTCGGGAAAGAGCAATGGTGGCACTGACGTCTTTCGATACGACCCGGTCGCGCAGCAGTACATCTACAACCTAAGCACCAAGAACCTGTCTCAGGGCATCTACAAGATCGTCATTACATTGGAAGACGGCACCGAGATCTCGACCTACTTCAGACTTGGGAAGTAGGACGCGATCTCTCTCCCATTTTTATTCTCTTTTTTCGGATTCAGACGGGGGAGGAGTCGAGATATCCTTAACTCTCGGGGGATGGCCCCAAGACTAGTGGTTCATCAGAATGTACTACCTTTCGCCCGGACCCGTATTGTGGGTGACCCCGCTTTCAGCGTCTGCGATCCCAGTTCCTCTCACGGAATCATACTACACTGTCCCGCTGCAGTA
>Ga0315289_10010213_pt1 | contig 13450 bp, 10 predicted proteins | sample YL17G11_40_MG_FD_203452 | JGI IMG/M metagenome (GOLD analysis project Ga0315289, IMG submission 203452) | Sediment microbial communities from Yellowstone Lake, YNP, Wyoming, USA - YL17G11_40 | ecosystem: Environmental > Aquatic > Freshwater > Lake > Sediment | place: USA: Wyoming | collected...
GCTTCAGGGATCACTGGGCGCGGCTGAGCGGGAAGACGAAGCCGGGCCGCCCGTCGATGTCGGCGAAGATCAGACAGCTGATCCGCCGGATGTCGAAGGCGAATCCACACTGGGGACCACCGAGGATCGTCGGACAGCTGGAGAGGATCGGGATCGTGGTGGCGAAGTCGACGGTGGAGAAGTACATGGTCCGGAAGCGTAAGCCGCCATCACCCACTTGGCGGGCGTTCCTCAGGAACCATGCCAAGGACTTGGTCTCGATCGACTCCTTCGTGGTGCCGACGGTTCGCTTCGAGGTGCTCTTCGTGTTGATCGTGCGGGCCCATCACCGGCGGCGCATCGTGCACTTCGGCGTGACCCAGCACCCGACGGCCGAGTGGACGGCTCAGCAGATCGTGAATGCGTTCCCATGGGACGACGCACCGAGGTACCTGCTACGAGATCGGGACAGCATCTACGGTGTCCACTTCCGGGAGCGGGTCCAGAACATGGGCATCGAGGAAGTGCTCATCGCGCCGCGGAGCCCATGGCAGACCCCGTTCGTAGAGCGCGTCATCGGCAGCATCCGACGCGACTGTCTGGACCATGCCATCGTCCTTGACGAAGAGCACCTTCGGCGCATCCTCCGCAGCTATTTCGGCTACTACCACGACTGGCGGACACACCTCTCGTTGGACATGGCCTGCCCGGAGCCTCGAGCTGCGCAGCCGGCCGAAGCCGGCGAGATCATCGAGGTCCCCGAAGTCGGTGGCCTACACCATCACTACGAGAGGCGGGCAGCCTGACGCGGTGCATTGAGTCCCAATGACGAGCGCTCCGCACCTGGCGGCGCGACCTCGAGCGCCTGGCCAGCCATACGTTCGCCCGACCGAGCTTGCCGGATGGCAGCGACTCGGAGTCCCAGACGCTGCCATAGGTTTGCGGGAAGGACAGGGGCTACTTGCTTTGGGAGCGAAGCCCCTACTCGCCGAGCCGCCCGCAGCACGGTTACCTCATCCGGGCCCAGACCAACAGGGCAGTGCCCTCTCGGGGAAGCCGAATCAGATAGTGCGCTCCTTGCCGTTTGGCTGTCTGTTCCAGGGACCTTCCCTTCGTCCCGACGAGGAGGCGCGGCTGCCGGCTGTCCACCCCCAGATGGGCTTCGTGTGGGCGGACCAACACGCCCACCGACTCGCCATGGTTCATCATCAGCAGCGCGTACTGGGTGTCGTTCTCGTAGCCCACCCAGTTGATGTCCGCGTGCTCGACGCCGGCGATGTCGCACTTCTCCTCGGGCATCTTCACACGGCCTGGGGACCCGAGCAGTTCGCCACGAAGTGTCGTCGGGTCCAGCTCCACAAACTGCGGCGCGCGCAGGTTCGCCTCGCGGACTAGCCACTCCAGCGCCAGCCAAGCGAACTGCGATGTCATCCATTCCGCCCATACCTGTCGGCCGTACTCGTCACCCCGGCTGTTGTTCGGCGTCACCATGGGGCGGACAGTGTCGTAGGGAGGCCCGATCACCCCCGTCGTTGGGTCATCCCAGCCTCCCGTGGCGACCATGCCGTACGCCTGGTCCGGGTCGGCGCAGAAGTTCACGGCCTTGATCGCTCCGGATAGCGCATGGAAAAGCGGATCGCCCGTCAGTTCGTACGCCCGATGCATGCCGATGCCCGTCATCGGGCTTTGCGCCTGCGATGGACCGCAGAGGGACTGCTCGGTGGTCTCGCCATAGCACGTCTCGTACCGCCGGGTGCTGATGACCCGCGTCCAGCTCCAGGTCGCGGCGTCCTTGGCTGCTTCCAGCGCGAGGGCCTTGTCACCCATGTCGGCGAAGACCTCGACCGCGATGGCTGGTTCGTAGCCCTCCCAACTTCGCGCCACCTTGCCGCCTGCTCCCGAGACGTCTTCCCAGTAGCCCTCGTAACGGTGTACTTCCATGAACGTACGCTTGAAGAAGTCGCGGGAGCGCAGGGCGGCCTGCCGGTAGCGGTCGTCGCCTGTGTGCACGGCCATCCTCCACAGAGCCCAGGTGCACCAGATCTGACCCGCCCCGCTGAGATCGGATACCGCCGTGCCCTGTAGGTCCACGGCATACGGCCACCCGCCGTCCGCGCGCTGGTTGGCGACGAGCCAGTCGCATCCGCGCCGGGCTGCGGAAAGCGCCCTGGCATCGTGCCGCCCGCTGGCCTCCCAGTACCAGATCAGCGTCTTGGCCGAGGTGCCCACTGCATGCGGCATCGCCCAGCGATTCCAGGCCTGGTCGCGCCCCACGAGCTTCGGCGGCGTGCCCTCAACAGAGTACTGCGAGAACCACACCCCTGCCAGAGGGCCTGCGGTCTCCTGCACGCTGAGGAGCCAGTCGAGGACCTTCTCCGCTCTCGCCCTCGCGGTCTGGTCGTCCGTGGCCAGGTACCACGAGTAGAGTGCCGGGAGCGTATACGTGGTGCCGTAGAAATTGTAGAAGAACTCGACGCCCGGGTGCGACCGCACGGTCTGCCATCTCTCGCTCCAGACCTCCGGGCGCATCAGGTAGCGCGCGCTGAGCATCTGCATCTGCGTGACCGGCATCGCCCACTGGCGCGGCTGCTGGAAGTGGAACAGCTCTGACACCACGTGGCGGTACGCGTCCCACCAGTCTCCCCTCCGCATGGGCAGCGTAATGCAGAACTCCGACGGCGCCTCCTGGATCGGTCGCCAGATGCCCTCGCCGAGGGGGTGGTGGGGCCTCAGGGCCACCTGGAAGAGGGCCGTCATCTCGTTGTCCGGGCGGAAGCCCCAGGTCAGGTTGTCGGTGTCGGGAACCATGCTCAGCGTGGCATCGCGCGTCTGGATGCACAGCATCCGAGTGGCGCTGTTGTGTCCGTTCGCGGCAGGCGGGAAGTTCGGTCCGTGCTCGGCGGTGAACCAGTCGATGTGCGGCCGGAACATCACCTTCGGTCCGTCCACCGCCAGACGCAGATCGAGGTCCAGGAAGGGGTTCCCCAGCGGCGCGGGGTCATCGGGTATCACGCGGCACCGAAGGGAGAGATCTCCCGCGCCCACGGCGGCCGGCTCGACCGTCACCGCGAGAACAGCCCCGGGAACTGCCGCGGCCACGCGTGCCTCTGAGCTGTGCTCACCAACCGGAATGAGCGGGCAGACCTTGTCGCCCACCAACAGGCGGAGCGTGGCGCCCAGAGACGTGCGCGGCTCTCCCAGGCGCGCGGAGAGCCGTAGTCCACCGTCCCTGGCCGCCCACGTCGCCGAGAGACCCGGTACCAGGGTGGTGAAGGCCTCCCGAGCCTGGCAGATCACACCTCGCCGCAGGGCGGTGCGCACTCCGCCCTGCGCCGAAGCAACCAGACTGCCTTCGGCGTATCCCGGCGCGACTTGTCGGGTAAGCGCGAAGTCCTTCGACTGCCCCGGAGCGAGGGTGCCCAGGCTGGCCGATTCGCCCAGCCACGCCACCGTGACCGCCCTGGCGGGCCTGCACCCCGCATTGCGCACGGCTCCGTTGACAGTCACCCTCTCGCCGGCCTGCGCGACAGTCGCGCCTGCTGGTGAGACACCCTCGAAAGCCAACTTCGGATGCACCCGCAGTACGTAGGGTCGGCTGTCAATGAGCGTGTCGCCGGCCCGCAACTCCAGGCGCGTGGTGATCTCCCCGCAGGTCAGCGGCACGAGTCTGGAGGCGGCCTCGCCGCTTCCTCCGGGTGGGACTGCGGGGAGGGACGCCACCGGAGCGTTCCTGAAGCTACCCCGGGGGGCGATGACTCTCACGGTCGTGTCGGGCAAGGGGGCATCGGGACTGACCACCCGGACTCGCAGCGTGACCGGCTCGCCTTGAACCGGAGCGGAGTGGTTGGCCGCCGCGTTCCCGAGTGTCGTTCCGTAGTACGTCTCGATCTCGTGCGAGGAGATGGCAGGGGCGCCTTCGGCGAGAGCCTTGACAGCGATCCGGTAGTAGCGCGCCTGGAGTGGCTCATCGAGCCCCAACACCTGGGGGCAGTCGGGCGGGAGGTCGCGGAAGCTCTGGTGCAGGGCCCAGTGCTCCATGTCATCGCTGGTGAGCACGTCGACGTCACGCCATGCCCGGGGCACCCGGAAGCGGTCGAAGTAGTGAACGTACCGGGTCACGGCCACCGGCCGCCTGTAGTTCACGGTCACCTCGGCGGGGTGCTCCGGCGTGGGTGCGCCCTGCTGCCAGAAGTTCCGCACGTATGGCTGCGACAAGCTGGTCGGGTAGCCATCGAAGGCCCAACGCACTCCATGCGGCCAGCCGCTGCTGCCAGGGCTGTAGACCCAGACGGGGTGGTTCCAGTAGTCCCACTTCGCGCACTCCATCGTGGCGGCAACGACAGGCTCGTCGAAGCCCTCCGGCAGCTCCAGTCCGAAACGATCGCGGTCCGCCTCGAAGTTCGCCAGCGCCTCGCTCGCGGACAGTGCGCGGTCGTAGACGCGGACTAGGGCAAGCGAACCGATCAGGCCATCGGCCTCGACGTAGGCATTGGCGGGGTTGCGGGCGGCGCCAACTACGTAACCTGAGTAGTGGGTAGGCTGCAGCGTCCGTGGGGCGGGCACGACCGCCTGCAGAAGGCCGTTGACGTACACGCGGGCCATGTCATCCTTCAGCACCGCCACGACCTGCACCCACTGGCGGGCAGGCGTATCGGCGGGGATGGGGCTGAACGTCACCCCATGGAGCAGGAGTGGCGACTGACTCGCCGGCTGGAGCATCAGCGAGACCCCGCCCGTACCGAAGTCGTTGCCGACGAGCGTCGCGGCCCGTAGGCAATGGCCGTCGTAGCAGCCGACACCCTCAACCCGAGCCCAGGCCTCCAGGGTGATCCCGGGGACCTCGAGGTTCCCGGGCCCCTCGACGTAGGACGACTTCCCATCGAACCGCAGCGCGTACGGCTCACCTGGAACCCCGGAGCCCTCCCAGCTCGATGTGCCGTCGAAGCTGAAGTGGTGGAGAGTCGCCGAGCCCGCGACCGCGTCCGGCTCAGCAGCGAGATTGCGCCAGACACGGTTGCCGGACCCCTTGCCTCCCTCCCGTATCTGGGCTGCGGCGTCGAGGTGTAGGATCAGCCCGTTCGTCACCGGAGCAGCATGGGCGCCAACCATCACGACGCTCAAGACCAGCACCCCGCAGAGCCCGGTCATCATCGCGAACACTGTCCTCCGTTGCACGGCAGTCTCTGGGTTGAGGGTGGCCTGCCGACACTCTCGGTGCACTCGCCAGCCCCATGCAGCACCGGAACGGCGCGCTAGCGGAGCAGGGCCGCCTCCGCCTCTCGGCAGAGGTGATCGATCTCCCGCGCCTGGTCCTCCGGGAGGCGGAATGAGTGTTGGGCGATCAAGGCCCCGATCTCCTCCCGGGCTCGGTCCGTGAAGCCGCAAGACCCCTCGGACTGCCACCGCCCAAGTGGCTGCGGAGCCCAGCGCTCGCTCTCCCACAAGGCCTCACGGAAGCCGGTCACTGTCGTCTCATGCCCCAAGAAGCTGCCGGACGGACCGACCTCGCGGATGGCGTCCATGCAGAACGCCTCCTCAGCGAAGGGGAAGCCCTCGACCACGTGCCGATAGTAGCGCACCAGCTCCAGGTCCAGCAGCAACTGCACGGGGCTGAAGACCAGGTCCACGCCTTGCAGGTGCTCAGCACGGAAGGGCTCGGAGGCACCATCGGCAGCCCCAGTGAGCCCTCAACACAGAGCCTCGATGGTATCTGGCGATGCCCACTCGTGCCGGGACCTGAGGCAGTGAGAAGCCCTACCCTTGCTTCCTCTCCTGCTTCCTGCCTGCAGCGGCGTCGATGACCTGTCGGATGGCATCCAGCCGAGCCGTGCCCTCCGTCAGCGTAGGGCAGATCCAGCCACCCTCGCTGAACTCGTTCCAGGCGTAGATCACAACGGTGTTGGCCTCGCACACCTCCGGGTTCTGTGCCACCCAGTCCATGGCGCCTGCCAAGTGCGAGGCCAGCTCGCCCGGCGTGGCCTGGGCGAACCAGCTGTTCTGGAGGTCCCGGTCGGGGAACTCGGCACGCTTCATCGGGCGGAAGTCCCACCCGGCGTTAACGGTTGGTATGAGCGGCTTGCCTGTATCCTTGCACTGCGCCCAGAACCACCGGTTGAGGGCTACGCAGTCGGGATAGGGCAGTTCCCGGTTGTCATTGCCGGGGGGATTGGCGTACGCGCTCAACGCATCCAGCCCCAGTGTCCCGAGCAACTCCGCGCCCTGTGGCGGCCAGAAGCACATGAGGGCCATGTACGGGTCGCCCAGGCCGGCGGCGGCACTTCGCTCGCGTAGAAGGCCGAGTGCAGCTCGCGCCGCGTTCTCGCTCCCCCAGTAAGGCACGAACTCCTCTATGGCGAACCAGTAGACCAGTGGCCGGTTGCCCAGCACCTTCTGGTAGTCGGGGTCGCGGAAACGCTCGACGAGGTAGTCGACCGTGGCGGGCCACTCGCTCTTCGGGCCCAGGTGCAGGCCACCGAACAGGATCAGGCAATAGGCGACATCGGACCTGTGCCGGCTGGAGAGGTAGAGGTCAAGGCACCGGGTCATGTTCTCGGCATTCCGCCACCCGCGAGGGTGGTACCACCCGAACACCCAGTAGTCGAGGCCACCTGCGGCCGCGTAGGCGATCTCCTGGTCCATGACGCCCTGCGTATCAGCACGAACCTCAACCTCGTCGTCCGACACCACCTTGCCGTAGAACGGCAGCCGGTAGTGCCACTCATTCGGGCCCAGGCACTTCTCGTAGCCACCCCACGCGTTCTCGCCGGCCCAGTGGGTCCAAGCATCCCAGCGGATGGCGCCGACGAGCGGCCGGTCCCGCCTCTCCCGAGCATCACCCTCGTCCGCGATGACCTGCGGGGCCCTTGCCGGCCACACCAATAGCGCGAGACACAGAGAGCCGGCCGCTGCCCTGGTCATCACCGGGGCTCCCTTCGGTCAGCGAGGCCTCCACCCGGCATCTGGTTCCGCAGCGCGAGACGGACTCCCTGCAGCGTGCGAGCGCGCAAGTGCGAGGGAGAGCTCTCGCGCGGCATCAGGCCCGGGGAAGCCGCGAGGCGCGCCTCCGCACCGAAGACGGTGGCCGGCTCCACCCGGCGGCTAACCAGGCGTGGGCCATCATCGACAGCGTAATGTGTCGGTGCCAACTATGCCAAGTGCGGACTTCGTGATGATCCAGGCCCGTCTCCCCCTTCGCCTCCTCGAAGCACTGCTCGCTGGTCCAACGGGCCGAGGCGACGTGGGCCAGCTTCGCCAATGGCATGTTCCCCGGGGCATTGGACAGGTAGTAGGCGATCTCATTGGGATCGCTCACCGAACGCCGTGCCAGCAGCCAGACCGTTTCTCCGGGCAAGCCCTCTTGGGTCTCCACGACCCGCTGGGCCGCCCAGTCGTACACGCGCGAACCCTTCTCCCCTTGGGCCACCTCCAGCCGCTGCCAACGGCTGGGCGCCCAACCGGCCACCACTTCCCCCACCGACGCCGTCGGCGGCGCCTGGGGTGCCAGGCGCTCTCTCGTCCGAGGCCGACCGCCGGTTTCGCCCCACGGCTCCTGCACCCGGGGCCGCCGCCGCCATACGGGCGCGCTCTCCCGGTTCCTGGAGGGATGGGAAGACCTGGCCCAGTTGATGCAGCCGGCTACGGTCAAGCGCTGGCACCGGGCAGGCTTCAGGCTCTACTGGCGCTGGAAGTCACGGAAGCGTGGAAGACCACCCATCTCGGCGGAAATGCAGGTTCTGATTCGTAAGCTCTGCCGCGAGAACCCGCTCTGGACGGCCGAGCGGATCCGAGACACGTTGCTGCTTCTCGGTTACGACGCGTCGTGCGACGACACGATCCGAAAGTACATGGTGCAGCACAGGAGGCCCCAGCAACCGTCGACGACGTGGCCCCCGTTCCTGAGAAACCACCTCAACGTGACGTGGGCGATCGACTTCTTCACGGTCAGGACGATCAACTTCGCGACGATCTACGTGTTCCTGGTGTTCGAGCATGGACGGCGAAGGGTGATCCACTTCGCGACCACGCGCAATCCAACGATGGAGTGGGTGATCCAGCAACTCAGGAACGCGATGCCCTTCGGAGCGCAGCCGCAGTGCCTCTTCCGCGACAACGAGGGGATCTACGGTCACGGAGTCGCGCTGTTCCTGAAGAGCTGCGGCGCCCGTGAGGTACGGACAGCGCTTCAGAGCCCCTGGCGGTCCCCATACATCGAACGCTCCATCGGCACGCTCAGGCGCGAGTTGCTCAGCCATGTCGTCGTGCTCAACGAGCAGCACCTGGAGCGGTTGTTGAGGGAGTTCATCGAGGAGTACTACCACGTGGCCCGACCGCACCAGGGCCTGGGTGGCGACCCACCGACCCGACCGAGAGCCCGCCCGACATCGATGGCCCCACAAGCTCATCGCCATCACCGTCCTCGGAGGACCCCACCACAGGTACGTTCGGGTTGCTGCTTGACGCCCCACACAACAAGCGAGGCGAAGCACGACGCCGGTAGCAGTCCAGCGAGGAACTGGCGTTGTGATGCACCAAGACATGCATCGCTGAGCGCCGACGTCTGGCCGACACCGGGGCCCCGAGTTGGCGCGGATGGAGTAAGCCGTAGGGACAGCCCGAGGCGACGTTCGCAGGTCCGGCCTCCAGGCCCGACACCGACAACGACCGCACGCACCAGACTAGAGTTACACCCGGATCACCCGGCCTCCGAGGCGCTCGATCAGCGCCGCAGGCCCGTCGGCTCGAACGCGGTACACCGGGCACCCCTCGTGCGACCCCCCACGGTGGCTACATCCAGCGGCGTCCGGCCCTGTACCGCACAGCCCGTCGCTGTAGTACGGACAGCTTACCCCATGTCTGGAGCCCACCACTTGGCCCCGCCTGGGCCAGCAAGACGACTCGCAGAACCACGACTCCTCCCCCGAGCTCCCCCATCGGCGCATGCTGGTCACCGGCCGCCGCTCGCTGCACAGAGCGCACCCGATGTCCTCGATCGGGATGGTGTACGCGCGTCGATCGTGGAGGTATGTCTTCACCAACTCCCTGTCTGGAGGGTCAACATGGTCGAAGTAACCCCGGTCCCACCCTCGCTTGATGAGACACAGCCCTGCCCTCCCACCGCGCTGCACGAGTGCGAGCAGGAGGTCGGGTGGAGGCGGACGATTGCCAAGTAAGTCCGTTGCCCGCTCTCCAGCTCTCAAGCACGCTAGGTCGACAAGCTCTCCCATCGAGGCAAGCGCGTCCTCGTGGAGGTCGCGCCACACCGTGTCTCCCCTGTGCTCGCGCGCCCAAGTCCGCAACTGCCCGAGACGCTCCCAGCATGCGCCCAGTAGCTCCCGGAAAGCCGGTGCGTCGTCTAGCCCGGCCTGGACGACTCCGGCCCAGTCGCCGAGAGCGTGCAGCCACTTGAGCCTGAGTCGGGAGTCGGCATCGGCTGGTCTCCTGCCCAGACGTTGGAGCAGAGAGGCGGCGCAGCGGTCGCCCAAGGCGCTGCCGTCCATCTTGGCCTCGAGCGCCTGGATAACCGCAGCCCTGTCTTGCTTCAGGAGAGCATCCGCCGCCGCGCTCCGAAGGCCGCCCGAGTCGAGGGCATCCACCAAGTGGCGGACGACACCGGGGTCGTCCGACTCCGCAAGCAAGGCGATGAGCTTTCGGCCGACCCGTTCGTCGGCAGCAGCGCTCTTCGTGACCGCGCGGCCGAGCACGGCTTCCCGCACCTCTGGCGTAAGCTCTCGAAGCGCCTGCCCAAGGTGCCCACTCGCGTCTGGCTCGTCGGACTCCAGGAGCACCCAAGTGGCCTCGTGACGAACCAGGTGGCTGGGGGCCAAGAGACACCGTCCCAAGCTGGCGAGCGCTGCAGCTCTCACGTCCGGCGCGGAGTCGCGAAGGGCCGAACTGAGCAAGGCCACATCCTCGGTGGACGCCACTTGCAGGTTACGCACGGCCCATCTCCGGATGGGCCGGGTACCGAGACGGAGAAACACGCGGACGATCGCGTGTCCTGCCAACCCTCTCACCTCCTGGGTCTGCCTGATTCACCGGAGGCTGAAAACGACGCCGCTTCCCGGGTGAGGCCGTGGCGGCGGTTACGTTCCCCAGGACGACGGTGGGCGAGCCGACTGTGCCCAGGACCTCCCTGGCGTCAAGGACGTCGATCCCCACGAGGACCTCGCCCTGGCCGATGTTGAGACTGATCTCATCGGTCAGGTTCAAAGTGCGACACTCGTGGCCGCCCTGCAGCAGGCGGACCTAGGGAGCATCGACCTCTGGGTCGTAGCTGATCCGCATGCCGATCTCCCTCTCAGAAGCAGAACGCGTATGCAGTGACGACGACGAACTTGTCATCCGTCTCCGCCACGATGGGCGCGATCTGCCTGACAGCGGACGTAGGCCCCTACCATTGCGCGGCGTGGGGCCGTCTCCCCTTCCCGGGCCTCCCGCGCTGGCCGCTGGGCGGACGTCGGGGTAACTGGGTCGTGGGTGACTGGGACCGGCCATCAAGGCTCATAGCCTTGAGGTCGAAGGTTCGAATCCTCCCCGCGCTACCAAGACCCCCCCGAATGGCCCCAGAACGGCTTCTGGGGCCATTCTCGCTGATGGGGCCTCCTGGGCTGACCCGTCAGATCCCGCCGAAAGCCCCGTTAGGTTCGCAAGGTTCGGCGGTATCTGCATCCCAGGAGACAGCCCCATGCCGGGCTCCCTGACGCTCCTTGAGAGTGCTCCTCTCCCCCTCGCGGCAGCCACCGCCGAGTTCACTGCGGACTGCCGGCTGCGCGGCCTGAGTCTCAGGACGATCGAGTGGTACCGGCACGCTCTGGAGCCTTTCCGGCGCTTCGCCGTCAGCCGAGGGCAGCCCGATGCCGCCTCGGTGACCGTGAAGACGGTCCGTGCCTTTCTCGCGGAGCAGAGCGCCCGTGTCGGACCACGCCGCCTCAACCACTATCGGGAGGTCGTGGACCGCTTCTACCGGTGGCTGGTGGCCGAGGAGTACGTGCCCACCAACCCGGCGTCTGGCATCAGGAAGGTGCGTGAACCGAGGAAGCCGGTGGCCGGCCTCAGTGAAGCCGAACTGACGGCGCTGCTGGACCAGCCCGACACCCGCAGCTTCAACGGCCTGCGGGACCACGTCTTCATGCTCCTCCTGCTGGACACGGGCCAGCGCCGAACCGAACTCACCCCGCTGACAGTGGGCGAGGGCGCGCTGGTAGTAGGTGGAGGCGCAGGCGGGCCCGAGCTCGAGGGCCCGGGTGAGGTCCGCGATGGCCCGGTCGGGCTGGCCCATCTCCTGTAGCGTGTGGCCGCGGTTGTACAGCACGCCCGTGTCGTCGGGCAGCCGCTCGACGGCCACCTCGAGGTCGGCCAGCGCCTCCTCGTGACGCCCGAGCTGCCGCAACAGGGCGCCGCGGTTGTTGTACGCCGGCGCGGTCTCTGGGTCGAGCGTGATGGCCTGGGAGTAGTCCGCCAGGGTCTCCTCTGCCCTTCCCAGGGAGTCGTGCACCAGGCCTCGGTAGCCGGTCAGGGGCGCCGTCGCAGGCCGAAGTGCGACAGGAGAAGCTGCCAGTTCAGCACGATGTGGAGGATGCCTGCGACCACCATCAAGTAGGCGCCCCACTCGTGGAGCTCCTTCGGGAACGGCGGCCCGCCATACTCCCCCGGAGGACCGCCCGCGGGAGGGCCACCGCCGCGGTCCAGACCAGCTGCTGCCGCAACGCCGTCGCCAACCTGCGGTCGCGCCCGCGTCCAGGCCCGTCGGACATCCGGCCCCCCGGCCGCACCCGCCTGCTGGGCGCCAGGCCCGTTACGCCCGCACCTGTCTGAGAGCACCGCGGCCCGGAGAATGCGCCTTCGGGGCTCCTCCGGGCGGCGCGAAGTGTCCGATTCTGTAACCTTTTGTCACCTCGCGCGGTCTCTCCTGCAGGCGACCAACCACACCCAGTGCCACCACCGCGCACAATCTGCGGCCCCACCCATTTGCCCGAGCGGGCTTGACAGGCACGCAGGGCGCGGTAGAATCAGCGTGTTCGCGCCGATGCGTGCAAAGACGGGCGACTGGAGGCGAGCCATGGGCGAGATCATGACCACGAAAGAGATGGCGGAGTACCTGAAGTCGAGCCCTGACACGGTGAAGCGCCTGGCTCGGGCGGGTCGGTTGCCGGGGCTGAAGCTCGGGCACACGTGGCGCTTCCGGAAGTCCGACATCGACGAGTTGTTCACGGAGCGCGTGGTTGACCAGGCCCTCGCCGAGGAGGCCGAGCGCCGGATGGCGGCGGCCCGAGAAGAGGACTTCGTCCCTTGGGAACGGGTGAAGGCCGAGTCTGAGGCGCTCCCGTGAGCTACGCGATCCGCTTCGAGCCGACTGCCCAGAGGGAGTACCTGCGCCTGCCCAAGAGCCTGCGCCATCGTACGGCCCCGCGCATCAACGCTCTGTCCGACGACCCGCGTGCGCCCGGCACCGAGGCGCTCAGGGGCAAGCTCAAGGGCCTGCGCAGACTCCGCGTCGGCGACTACCGCGTCTCCTACGAGACGGACGACGACCGCCAAATCGTGACGATCGTCGAGGTCGGGCATCGACGCGACGTGTACCGACGGCTGGCGTGGAGGTGGTAGGGTGGACTGGCGCCGGGGCCCGGACAGAGTGGCCAAGGGCGCGCATTGGAGCCCCGCTGTGGGGCCTACAGGGCGGGTCGGTGCGGCCCCTGGAGCCTCGGTTCCCGGGCGTCTCGGGCCGGCAAGACGCGAAGTGCCGTTGTACCACTAGGCGTCGGCCTGCACCAGCCTGTCATGGAGTTGCTTGCTGATGAGGCGTCTTCCCGGCATGTTCGACAGAGCGCCCAACGCCCCCTCGCCCCGACGCCAGTCAAGGGCAACGGCGCCGCCGCCTGGAAGCGCCACCTGCTCGCCCACCAACGGCTCGAGGGCGCAGGCGAAGTTCGCCTCCGTGTACTCCTTGCCGGAGTTGAGATCACACCGGTGCTTTGCCGCGTCGAACACCCCGAGCATGATCTCCAGCCCCATCGGCCGCCACAGCATGTGGCTCCGGTGATCGCTGAAGGCTGCGGGCCATGTGGCCCTGATGGCCTTCAGGTACTCCTTTATGATGGTGGACTGCTGAGCGGTGGTCTTCCCGGCCAAGCACCCCCCGCTCTCCGTGTGCGGGGCAAGACAGGCCGCCAGATGCTTGTTGGTGACCCAGGTCCCCTTGTCGTCGTCCTTCACCTTGACCTTCTGGTAGAGCGGCGAGTCCTCGTCGCTGGTGAGCTGCCACACGACCTGCATCGTGGCTTCCTTCTCGGGGGGCAGTTCGTGAAGCTGGTAGTACAGATCCAGCAGGTGCACATCCGGAGTATGTCCCAGCCACAGTGGAAGGTGGCGGCAGTTCTCCTGAGTTGGCCGGCTATGCGGCCCTGACCTGCTGAGGGCTGATCTTCTCCTCGTCGAGCACGGCCTTGAGCATCCAGAGGTCTTGGTAGCCCAT
>Ga0315289_10010214_pt1 | contig 13449 bp, 12 predicted proteins | sample YL17G11_40_MG_FD_203452 | JGI IMG/M metagenome (GOLD analysis project Ga0315289, IMG submission 203452) | Sediment microbial communities from Yellowstone Lake, YNP, Wyoming, USA - YL17G11_40 | ecosystem: Environmental > Aquatic > Freshwater > Lake > Sediment | place: USA: Wyoming | collected...
ACGGGAGCGAGTGGTAACGACGTCTGCGAGGCGAGCCGCCGACCAATGGACGACAGCGATCATGACGACGGTGGAGAGAAAACAGGTGCGCGCTCCTCTTCTTTGCTCTCCCTTTTGCGAAAACAAACGACAAACTTCTGGACCCCGAAGTCACGAGCCTCTCGCTGCTGCTGAATAGTTACAATTTTGGAAACGAAGAAGAAAGAGAAGAAGTTGGATGATACACAATATTGAAAAAGGGGGGAAAAGTTAAAAAAAATTCAAAATCTTCGTCCCGCCTCCGCTGCCGCCTCGGCCCTCTGCCTCCCGGGCCTCGATTTCGACTTCGTGCTCTCGCACCCGGGGCTCATTCGACGATCAAGATGTTGTTGGTGTTGGTGCCCCCCTCGTCCGTCGCGGTCGGCCACTCGGGCGCGAGCCTGTACTGGTCCCCGTCGACGACAAACTTGACCAGGTGCCTGCCCGGGAGAAGCCACGCGACGCCCTCGAAGCGCGTCCCGCCCGAGTCCGACGACGAGGAGCCGAAGGGGGACGAGCTGCCCTCGCCATCGCCGTCGCCGCCGCTCCCCGGAGCTCCGACCCCCTCGTCTCTCTGCGCGTCGACGGCAGAGAGCCTGACCCCCTCGCCCCAGCTGTCGAAGCTGCCCACCAGCCTGACGTCGATGGCAATGCCCGAGTAGACCAGGGGGACCCGCCGCGGGACAAAGGCGTCGACCTCTCGCGAGGTCGCCGCGGCCCTCTCCGCCGCGAGGCGCAGGCGGCGCGCCAGGAGTGTCGCCTTCTTCGACCTGTCTGCGGCCGAGACCGCGTGCGCCGCCGCCGCTGCGGCGGCCTCGGCGTCCTCGGAGGACTCGGAGAGCTCCCTGGTGGCCGCGGCCAGGGCCTGCGAAGCCCTCGCCAGGGCCCTGTCCCTGTCCTCCGCGGCCCTCTTCAGCGTCCGGACCTGGGCGTTGGCGGACGAGAGGGAGGAGGCGAGCCTCGTCCTCGAAGCCGCCACCTGGTCGTAGACTCTCCTGTCGATCGTCGTCACTGTCGAGACCAGGGGCTGGGAGGGCGGGGGCGGCGGCGGCGGGGGGCGAGGGACTCGGCGGAAGGCTCCTTCGTTGAAATTGGGAGTGGCGGTGGCGGTCGAAGGAGCGGCAGCAGCAGCAGCGGCAGCGTCGTCGTCGGCCTCGTCGTCTGTGATCGAAATTGGCGCCGCGTTTTGCTTGGCGGCACGGCGAAAGCCCTTTCCGCTCGTTCCAGCGGAGGAGCCAGTCGAAGACGATTGAGCCACGGTACTGTCGATGCGCCGACTCGAGCGGGCGGGCTCGAAACGAGCGGTCGATGATGGCGGCGTCTGCGTCGACTTTCTTGGTCCTGGGCGTCGGCGTCGACTTTCTTGATCCTCGCCGCTGATGCTAGCCGAGAGGCCGCTGCTGGCACGCTGCTGCGCGAGCAGCGCCGCTGGCATCGTGCGTGAGAGAACGAGTGCGAGGGAGAGAGCGCGTCTCTTGCTCCTTATAAAACGAACGAGAGAAAGAGCAAGAGAGCCAGAGGAAGAAGCCGAAACTAAAGAGAAGAAACAGGAAAAAAGCATCGGCTTGGTTTTTCTTCGTTTTCTCAACCTCAACTGTTTTTTTCTACACTGAACGAGAAAACGGAGGGGAGACCCCCCCTCTGAAGTAAGTAAACGGAGAATCGCGCGCAAAGAACACGCTCGAATGATTGTAGTTAAGAAAAAAGGCTGCAATGGTTGATTTCGTGTTCTGATGCGCGACTGAAAAGGAAGAGGAAGGAAACAACGCCGCGTTCCTATGCTCCTCTCTAGCTCTTCCGACCTCAATTTCTTTGAACTCAATCTCGTCATTCATTATTTCTTCTCAAGCCGAGACCGCCGACCCTCCCCCGCCGACGATCTTGATGTCGTCCACGCACATCGCGATCAGCTCGCTGCCAGGACCAGCAGCGGAGAACCCGATCCCAGTCACGTCGGAAGAACCGACGCCGCAACCAAACTGGGACATCGGGATCGTGAAGAGGTGGTAGCCGTTGGACAAGCGCTCCGTCGGCTGCCTCGAGGCGGTGAAGACCTGCCCGCAGAAGGACTCCTTGCTGTCCGAGCCGCGGATCAGGTAGACCTTGAGCGGCGGGATGGACCCTGCGGGGCTGGCCGAGAGCTGAAGCACGCTCGCGTCTGCCTTGACCTTGAACGACACGGCGCTCGCGCCGCGGAACGGCTGCAGCCCCGACTTCTCGCACCCGCGGCACACGAACCGCATGCCTCCTCCCGGGTACAGCGACGCGCACGCAGCTGCGTCCCCCTGCGAGCCCGCTCCTTTTTCGCTGAACAGCTGGTATCCTGGCTTCCACGTCTGCCAAGTCCATCCCGGCTGCGGGCTGCCTCCGCCGGCATAGATCGTCTTCGAGACGTACCCCGCCCCCAGAGGGTTCGGAGAAGGCTGCTTCGAGTCGCAGTCGATGGGGCGGTACTCGATGGACATCACGCCGAAGAGCGGGTGCGCGAGTTTCTCGAACGCCCAGTAGGACAGGTCAAAGTGCGGGATCGAAGACGACGCGGCGCACCAGGGCGAGTTGGGGTTGTCGGGGCACGAGTCGATTATGCGGACCCACGTCGACGACGAGTTCCCCCAGCAGACGGTCCCCTGCACGCCGTCCTTCTCCCACGGATTCCCGGGAAAGGCGCGTCCCTGCGAGTCCTTGACGGTGTCGTCGTACTTGGGCATGTAGAAGTGGTCCTGCGTCTTGAACAGGGAGGTGGGAGCGCCGGAGGAGTCCTTGAAGCCCGAGGCGACGGGCCCCGAGACGCAGCGGACCTCGTAGCAGCGGCCGCACGAGCCGGCAAAGTCTGGGTTGATGTCAGCGGCGGCCGCCGCGTGGGTTTGGTCGAAGGGGAGGTCCTGGGGGCGGATCTTTTGCACGCCCTGTCGACGATGGTGATGGCGAGAGTTGGGTTGGTTGGAGGAGGAAGGAGAGAAAGAGAAGTGAGTGAGTTTGAAGAAGAAAGCAGAGGCGCGCCCCCCCCCCGCGAGTTTCTCTCCGAAACCGATGAGAGGAAGCCGCATGCCTGCGAACCGAATCAATGCGCGCCGCTTTTTCGCCTTTGCCCTCCCTTTTTTTCCAACCCAGCTCATATGGAACGGACCAAGAGATCAAGGTGTTCATGCAAGCACTAACCAGGGATCGATCGGAGCCGTCCTCGCCCCGGTTGAGCGGCGCAGCTTCAGAGCAGATTCGGTTGGAAATAAGAGAGGTCGGTCGGTCCGTTTTTGATGGCATCAAAAGTCCCGCGTCCAGCAGCCCTATCGCGCTTCCGATCGCTCTCTTCTTATCACAACATCAACTAAAATCTCCCCTCTGTCCCTCTCTTACCTGGGGTTTGTTGAAGTAGCCGCAACTCCCGTAGTGCAGGTCGCCGAAGGAACCCTCACCGCGGATCTTCTCAAAGCTTGAGCGGAAGTCGTCCGACGCATCGAAGAACGTCGCGCGGCCGCGGATCCAGCCGTCCGGCGTCTGGGAGACGACGACGGCGGCCGAGGCGAAGAGGGAGGAGGAGGAGGACGACGCTGCCACGAGAAGAAGGAGGAGCAAGGGCGGGAAGCCCGACGCCTTCCCGCGAGGAGCCATCGAGAGAGTTTTGGCAGGTCGGGCGACGACGACGAGTTGGCGCGACTGTGGAGGTGTCGTTTTTTTTTCTTTGAGAGAAGAGCACGTCAGCAAGAAAAAAGGAGGGGACCAGAGAGAGACTCGCGGGCGCTTCTTACGAGAAGAGGAGAGAGCGTGCTCTCGCACCCGAGAGAGAGGAGGAGGACAGAGCAAAAGGCAAGGGCTCCGGGGCACTCTCTCGAAGCGGGCTGTTGAAGCAGCCAGCGGCTAGCAGAGGAGGGCGAGGTCGAGGCTCCGGCGGCGGCGTGGGTCGCCTTTCGTGGGGGATCGATGGCCTCGGCTGCGATCCAATCTCCGCTCGTTTCTCCTCCTTTGCTTCGTTCCAGTCCATTTTTTCTTTCGTGCTAGCCTAGATCGAATCAAGTCCTCGCTATCTCTGCGGGAAAAAGAATGAAGAAAAGGATCTCGAAATGACGAGAGCGCGCGCAATGAAAAAGCAAGCCGCTCTGTTCTCTTGTCGGCCGGCACCTGATCGGGCCAAAGGCAGGCAACAAGATGCGACCTTTCTCGCCCGTAGCGGACACCTTGCAGCCCTGCTTTGGTCTTTTCTCTGCCGCTATAGCAGAAAACACATCACGTTCGATCAATGAGTGGCAAAGAAACCGCAAAATAACAACAAACAAACGCACCTCAGGGAAGAAGCCGGAAAAAAGAACACGATCGAGAGGAGCGATTGTGAACTTTTTGCTCACGTTTGCTCCCCTCTCTCTCCTCCGTCCGTGGCCGCAGAGCCACTCTCTCTTCCTCTCTCAGAGTCTCCGTTTCTTCTTCTTCTTCTTCTTCTTCTTCTTCTTCTTCTTTTCCTTCTCTTTCTTTGAAAAAGACACGAGTTATCGGCGAGATGGGGTTCTTACAAGAAATGTTTTACGTTCGATACTGCGCGCACCGCAAGCGGAAAGGGAGAGCTGTAGCGAAAATCATTTCCTTCAGTTTTTTTGTGGTCGTCAACGAAAAAAGGAGAGAAATCACGCAGACTTGGCCGTCGCGGTCGCGTCTCCGGCGACGGGAGCCGCGGCCTTGGCCTTGGGCGCGACGGATGCCTCCTCGGAGGAAGCCCAGCGCGTCTTGGCCGCGGCGGCGACCGGCGGCCCCTCCTCGGAAGCAACGGGAAGGGGCTGCTTCTCGACGACGGGCGCGCGAGGAGCGACGGCGGCGGCGGCGGCGGCGGGCGCGCGAGGGGCGACGACGCCGGCGGCGCCGGCCTTGGGAGCGGCAGCGACGGCGACCACGACGCCGTCGTCCTTTTGTCCCCCAGCCCACGCCACCGGCCTAGGCTTGAACCCGGGCACGACCCCGGAGCGGATCGCGATGGAGTCGACGCAGACGCCGAGGTAGAGCTCCTGCCTCGCGCTGGCGCCGTTGTTAACCGGCACGGTGGCGTTGGCGTGCGAGAGGCCGAGCCCGATCAGCTCGGCGCCCGTGGGCGAGTTGCACATGAACTTGGAGATCGGGATGTCGAACTGGTGCCACCCCTCGGCCGCCAGGGCGCCCGCCGTCAGCGTCGCGTTCCTGGTCGCGGGCCAGTCCCGCAGGAACGCCTCGCCGCAGTAGTTTTCCTCGGCGCCGCCGGTGCCCGCCCGGATGAGGTAGGCCTTGAGCGGCGGGACGCTGCCCGCGGGCGTCGAGGGGAACTTCATGACGGAGTTGTCGGCCTTCACGCGGAACGAGACGTGCGTCGCGTTGAGGAAGGGCTGGTACCCCTCCTCCTGGCAGCCGCGGCAGGCGAACCGCATCCCGCCGCCGGGCAGCAGGCTCGCGCACGCCGGGCTCTCCCTCTTCTTCGGCGGCGCCGAGGGCGCCTCGGCCGCGCCGTGCACCGACAGGAGCTGGTAGCCGTTGAGCCACGTGAACATCGTCCACCCGGCGCGCAGGCCCGCGTCGTAGACCAGCTCCCTCGAGATGAAGCCGGGGGTCAGCGCCGTCGTCGCCGTCGCGGCGTCCGGGCTCGCCGTCGGCCCCCTCTTCGAGGAGTCCACGACGAGCGGCCTCTTGGAGTCGCAGTCGACGGGCCGGAACCGGATCGGCATCACGCCGTACAGCGGGTGCGCGAGCCTCTCGAACGCCCAGTAGGACATGTCGAAGTGGAAGACCGTCGAGTCGGCTCTGCACCAGGGCGACAGCGGGTTGGGCGGGCAGCTGTCGACGATCCGCACCCAGGTGGTCTCGTTGCCCCAGCAGAGGGCGCCCTGGAGGCCCTCCTTCTCCCAGGGGTTGCCCAGCCACCTGCGCCCCTGCGTGTCGTGCAGGTCTTGGTCGACTTTCGGCATGTAAAAGTGCTCGTAGGTCTTGAACGGGGTCATGCTTCCCTTGTCGTCGTGGTAGTCTTTCGGGACGACGCCGGGCACGCAGCCGACCTCGTAGCAGCGGCCGCAGGAGCCGGCAAAGTCGGGGTTGGCATCGGCGGCGGCGGCGGCGAAGGTCTGGTCGAAGGGGAGGTCCTGGGGGCGGATGGTTTGGACGCCCTGTTTTCATTTATTTATTTGATTTTGATTTTTATGAGGTTCTTGGAAGTTTTGGCCGGGGGGGAGATTTTGGTTTTCTTGCTCGTTTCTCTCTTTTTGCTCTCTCTCTCTTTTCTCTCCAATCACACAAAAATCTTCTCACCTGCGGCTTGCGGTACATCCCGCAGCTCCCGTAGTGCAGGTCACCGTACGACCCGGCCCCGCGCACGCGCTCAAACGTCTCGACGAGCTCGGGGCTCGCCCCAAAATATGTCGCGCGGCCGCGGTGCCATCCGTCGGCGTCGGTCTGCAGGTGGATGTTGGAATTGGCCGCCTTCGCGTTGGATGCGAAGTAAAGGATGCCAAAGAGGGTCAAAAAGGCGAGGAGGGGCACCCCGGCGAGGAGGGAGTGGTTGAGGAGGCGGGCCATGGTTCGATGGGTTGTCGACCTGTTTTTTTGTTTGAAGAGGTGTTGAGGTCGAGGTTTTTTGAGCGAAACGAGGGGGGGGGGGCGGAAAAGGAAGGAGCTCGAGGATGGCGGATTCGGTTTCCGAGTTCCCGTGCTTTTTTTCTTGGGCCGCCTTTTTCGCCCTTGTCGCCGCAAGAAAGCGATTGATTGCTATCAATTAGTTCAATCGATGCGTTCAGAAGGAAAGAGGAGTGCCCCGATGCGTCGTCGCACCGCTGGAGAAGAAACAGGGCAACGACGGAACGATCGTTGCCGCCGCCCTTTTGGCGTGCGCGAAAGGGGGAAGAGCGGTTCGGTGTCGCTCTCGGCACGCTCCTATTGGCTCTTTGTTCTTTCTTTTGCACGCGATGCATCCAAGAGATATTCAATATGCTATTTCAAGCGCTGAAAAGGTCGAAAATGACGCGGAAAGGGGAGCACGCGCGGTGGTCAATTGGCATCGAATCGTCGCTCCTTCCCCTCGGCCAACAGTTTCGCCCTCTGTGCGCACTTGAGAACTCGGCTCCCTCTCTCTCGCTCTCTTCTGCAAACTCACTCACCTCGCAAACGAAAAAAAGGACACTGTCCGCTCTCTCTCTCCAGAAAAAGAGAGAGAGGGGATGCAGAGGAGTGCGCGAAAGAAAGCGACTGGTCCGCCCTTCCGATGTCACCGGGAGCTTCCCTTCTCTAGTAAAACAAAAGAAAAGCGCCTTTCGGGAACTGTGGTTTTTCTTTTGGTTAGACTTTTTCATTTTTTGTTTTGCTTCTCCGGAAACAGAGCAGCATTAGCCTGAGCGCTGCATTTCCTCGCTCGTTCTAACGCTCTCATTACGTGACCGCTGTTGAAATCGATGAGCGCCACAGCACCACCTGCAGCGAGGGCGGCGGAGGCTGCGCCGCCAGCAGCAGCAGCAGCAGAGGCCGCTCCCGCAACATCAATCGCTGCCGCGGCGGCCCGCCTCCATGCCGCCGCGGCCTCGCTCCCTGCCCCCGGTGCGGCCTTCCTCGATGCGTCCGTGAGCCCCGAGTTTCGCAGGGACGTGCAAGAGGTCCGGGAGCGGTCCGTGAAGCTGCTTTCAAGGCTGAAAAAGGTAAAAAAGTGGCGTGGGAAAGAGGAGAGAGAGAGAGAGGCATGCCGCTGCCGTCCTGCCGTCGCCGTTCTCAACCTCATCCCCTCGACCTCTTTTCCAAACAAGAAAAACGCGCAGGCCTCCTCCACCTCCGGCGAGCCCCTCCTGGGTGACGACCCGCGAGCGGCCAGGGACGCCGTCGCCCATGTTCTCGACCCTCTCGTGGAGAGGCTCAACAGGGAAAAGGAGGCGAGTTCCTCTTCGGCCGACAAGGCCGGGGAGACCTCGGCCTCGGCGGCGATGATGCACGCCCCGTCTTGGGGGAGCCGCGGCGGCGGCGGCCCCGCCTCCCCCGTCCCCGTGTCTGGCGCTTCATCTTCTCGCCCGCAGGACGCCTTCGAGCGCAGGGTCAACAACGACCGCGGGGCGGCGTTCGTGCCCCCTCGGAGGGGTTGGAGAGCCTGCTGCCGCGTCGCCGACGGGGGAGGAGGAGAATGGAGCGGCGGCGACGGCACCTTGTTCCTCGAAGAAGACGAGGAAGAAGGAGGGGAGGAAGGAGAGGCCGCAAACGCCGCCACTGCTCCCCAGTGCACCTACCACCCCTTGGAGCGCCTCCTCTCCTCTCTCGAGACCTGCGTGCAGCCGTGGCAGCTGAAGCCGGAGCGTGGAGGAGGGCGGGCGAGACCTCTCTCCCCCCCTCCTCCCCCGCTCTCCTCGACGCCCTTTGCCTTCGTCGACACGCCCGCCGCGCTGTCGCGCCTAGTCTCGCGCTGGCTCGCCTCGGGCGTCCGCGAGCTCGCCTTCGACCTCGAGGCGCACTCTTTCCACTCGTTCCAGGGCTTCACGTGCCTGATCCAGCTCAGCACGCGCGCCGAGGACGCCGTCGTCGACGCGCTCTCGCCCGCGATGCGCGGCTGCGCGGGCCCGCTGCTGGCGCCGCTGTTCGCAGACCCACGCGTAGCCAAGGTCGCGCACGGCGCGCGCCACGACATCGCCTGGCTCCAGCGCGACTTCGGCCTCTTCGTGAGCAACCTGTTTGACACGGGCGTCGCCGCTGGGCTCGTCGGGAGGCCGCGCGGGCTGGGGGCTCTATACGGGGAGATGCTGGGGCTGGCCGCCGACAAAAAGTGGCAGACCGCCGACTGGCGCGTCAGGCCGCTGCCGAGGGCCGCGCTGGCGTACGCGCGGGAGGACACGCACTGGCTGCTGCACGTCGCCGACAGGCTGAAGCAGGAGCTGGCCGCGAAGAAAGGGGAGGGGAGCGGGAGCGGCGGCGACTGGAGGGGCTCCTCGATGCTCTCGTCGGCGTTTGAGGCCTCGAGGCAGCTCTGCCTGTCGCGGTACGACGTCGAGCGTTTCTCGCGCCGCAGGGCGCTCGCCCTCGCGGCCACCGTCGGAGGGCTGCGCGCTCCGGGGGCCGCCAGGGAGGTCTTCCTGTCCCTCGCCGACTGGAGAGACGCCAAGGCGAGGCTGCTCGACGAGTCGACCGGGGCGGTGCTCCCCAAGGGACTGATGGCGAAAATCGCGAAGAGGGCCGCCGACTCGGCGAGCTCGCCGCTGTCGTTTGACGCCGCCGCGCTGCGGTCCGCGGTCGGCGGCGGCGGGTCCCCCTGCATGGTTTCTAGGTACTCGAGGGAGGTGGTGGAGGCCGCGAGGGAGGGGCTGAGGAGGTGGGAGAGGCTGCGGAGTGGGGAGCTGAGCGAGGCAGCGCTGAGGGAAGGGGAGGGAGACGACGAAGGAGACGACGACGGAGGAGGGGGAGGCGACGGCGGCGGCGGCGGCGGCGAGGAAAGAGGGAAGGGCTTGCTCTCGTCGCGCCCCCCCGCCGCCTCTGCGCCAAAGCCGATGCTGCTGGATCCCACTCCTCCCACTTCAGTCGCGGCGGCAAACAACGCTGTCCCCTTCAAAAGCAGGGACGGCAGCAGCGATCCCGCCGCCGCTGCCGCTCCTGCTACTGCGGTTGTCCTCCTTCCGGCTTCCGGCTGCGGGAGTTTGACAACGGCGACGGCGCTCGGAGGTGGAAAAGGAAAAAGTTCTCTCTCCGCCTCCGCTGCCGCCTTCTCCCCTTCTCCAATGGCTTCTTCCTTCTTCGGCAGCGCTGTCGCTCCTGTTCGGAAGCAGCAGCCTCCTCCGCTGACCTTCTCTATGCCTCTGGCCTTTGCCCCGGCGAAGGCGCCCTCGCCCCCTCCTCCTCCTCCTCCTCCTCTGGCGGCGGCGACGACGGCCGCCGCTGCTGCTCCCGCCGCCGCCGCTGAAATGGCGGCCAAGGGCCGCTCCGCCTCCGGGGACGACTTTCTCCCCGTCCCTCTCGGGGACCTCCGCCCAGGAGCGCGGCGCGCCAACAGAGGGAAGAAGCAACAGGGAGAGGAGGAGGAGGAGGAGGAGGAGGAGGAAACAGCGGAAGACGAGGAGGAGACGAGGAACAAGAGGAACGAGAAGAAGAGCACCGGCGGCGGCGGCGCCCCCGGAGACGGCGACACCGAGGCCGACGCCGCCGTCGCCTCCATCCTCAAAGCGGGGCGAAGGGCGATGGCGGTTTCGAGTTCCTCCTCCTCTGAAAACGACAGCAGTGACGGAGAAAGCGACAGCAGCGACAGCGGCAGCGACCAGGGCAGCGATTCGGACGAGGGCCCCGAGGAGGTCGCCACTGCCGCCGCCGCCGCTGCTCCTCGCTCGAGGTTGCAGCAGCAGCAGCAGCAGCGCAACAACGGCGCCGACGCTGCCGCCGCCGCCGCCGCAGCAGCCCGTCGCCTCTCCAGCAAGAAGCGTCCCTCCCCGGCCTCCTTCGACTTCGAGGCGAAGATCGCGGCCTCCCCCGGGATCGTTTCGGCGGCGGAACCGCCCCCGCCGGCCGACGGCGGGCGGGGGCGAGGCCGCGGGGCCGCTGCCCGCGGCCGCGGCCGCGGCCGCCTCGGCTCGAACCGGGACCTGCTGCCCGCCGGCCCGGCCCCTCCCACGGCGTCGTTCGACCCTTACGCGCTGCCTCGCCTCGGGGAGATCAAGGCCGGGAAGAGGTCCGGGACGATGCCCAAATCGGGGAACAGGTCGAAGAGCTTTGTTTGAGAGAAAAACTTGTGAGAAAGGGAAAAAGTGTGAAAAAGGTTTTCGCCGTCGACGTCTCTCCGCGCTCTCTTCTCTCTCTCTCTTTATTTTTCGAACAAAGCAAACAGAGCTGCTCTTCTCAAACGAGGGGTGAGGGGCATGATGCGAAGGACAGTAACACGGGAAAAAAGGGATAAAAAGAAACGGATCGCGCTCTGTGTGTGGGGCCCCCCTCTCTCCCTCTCGCTCTCTCTCTCCCCCCCTCTCTACCCCTTTTTCTCTTCTCTCTTCGTCTTCTCTTTCTCTCTCCTAACTCCCCCTCTCTTTTTCTCTCTCGACGTAAGACCGACCCGATTCGAAACAACTTCCCCCACCCTCCCGAGGGTAGCCCCCCGGCTAGCGTTCCCTGTCCCGCCGGACAAAAAAAAGGGAGCAAAAGAATAAAAAAGCTGAAAAACTGAAAAAAAATCAAAACATCGTCGCGCGTTGTTGAGTTTTTTTGTTTCGTTCTTTTTCTTTGTGGTATCCCCCGGGTTTTTCCCCTCTCTTCTTAAGCGTGCTGCCCGCCTCCCCCCCCTCCTACTCCTCCAGCAGCGACGACGGCGGCCGTGGAGGCCTCGGGGGCAACAGCGGCGGAGGCCTCCTCTCCCTCCCCGCCCCCGTCGCGCCCTCTCTGCTGCTCCCTCTTGGCCGCGGCGTTGAGCGCCGCCGCCGTCACCTCGGCCGCCGCGGCCTGCTGCTGCTGCTGCTGGAGCTGCACGCGCGAGCGCAGGCGCCTGCCCATACCACAGCCCCCGGTAACGACGTCCTCCTCCGCGGTGGCGCTGCCGAAAGCGGCGCCAAAGTCGCTGGCGCCTCCTCCGCCGATGCCGCCGACGACAGACGGGCCCGCGCCGCCGGCATAGACGTTTCCGCCTCCGCGGGCGACCCCGCCGCCGCCGCCCCCGGCCCTCGCCGCGGAGGACGCGAACGCCGACGAGATCGTCGTGATCGTCGCCGCGGGAGGGGTAACGGTGGAGAGGGAGACGAGGCCGCCGCGGACTCCGTGCTGCTGCGCAAAGTGGTGACCGCCGCGGTTCGCCGACGGCGTGCCCGGGAGCAGCGGCAGCCTCTGCTGCTGCTGCGACAGAGGAATCCCGCTTAAGGAGCCGCCGCCGCTGCGCTCCCCGCCGGGGCCCGTTCGGCGGATCTTCCCCGGCCCGGCGCGCTGCATCTGCTGCGAGAGGACGAAGGCCGAGGGGGCGGTGCCCCCGCCGCGGCTGCTCCCCCCAGTCGCGAGCGTCGTCGTCGTGAGGGCTTTGGAAGCGGCTCCTGCAGCGGCCGCGGCAGCTGCGGCAGCGGCTTGGGCCTGAGCAGCGGCGGCGGCGAGGGCCGCGGCACGGTGAGCGGCCTTGAGGCGCGACTTGGGAGGCCCGCCGCTGGACTTTTCGGCGGCAGCAGCGGCCGCGGCCGCGGCGGCAGCAGCAGAGGCGGCGGCGGCAGCAGCCGTGGCAGCCTCGTGGGCTCCCCTGGCAGCGGCAGCGCCGCCGCCGCCACCGCCGCCTCCTCCTCCGGCCTCGCTCTCCGCTCTCTCCGCCTCCGCCGCGGCGGAGGCCAGCGCCGAGAACGCCGGCGGCGGCGGCGCATCGTTGCTATTGGGCAGGGCGCGGGAGCGCAGAGGGTAGGAAACGCGGCCCCCAGCAGCGGGAGCTGCTGCTGCTGCTGCGGCGGCGGCCGCAGCAGCAGAGGAAGGAGCGGCGTCGTTCGCAGTGTCGCTCCCTCCGTCGCCGCCGCGGAACGAGTTGTTGTTGTCGTTCGTGCCCGAGGGCGGGGACTCCGCCTCGGCCGACCGGGCCCTGTGCCAGCCCGCGCGGGAGACGGCGTTGTTGCGGTGGTGGGCGTCGGCCGCAGGAGCCCACCCGTTGTTGCGATTGGTGTCGTTGTTCCCGACGGCGCGGCCAGAGGGCGGCAGCCCGGCGCCGAGGGTGGCCGTCGCCAAGGAGGGCCACGCGCCTCCCCCTCCTCCGCGTCCGCCGCGGCGCCTTCCCGCGTCGGACTCGTCCGCGCCCTCTGCGACGCGCGGTCTCAGGGAGGCCACAGTCGCCGCCGCTGCTGCAGCGGCCGCGGCGGCCGCGGCGGCCTCTTCCTCCTCGGCCAAGAGAGCCGCCGCCGCCGACGCATTCGCCGCCGCCGCGGCAGGAGCGCCGCCGGCCGCGTTGTTTGCTGCGCCCGCCGCCGTCGCCGGCACGGGCATGAACAGCGGAGGGGGCGTCGCCCCGCGGCCCGAGGCGGCCCCGGAAGCCGCGGCCGAGGGCGAGCGCCCGCGAGGGTACCCGTTGTGGTGGAGGTAGAGGGACTGGTGGCCGCGGCGGCCCTGCTCCTGCTGCAGCTGCTGCTGGTACCTCTTCCTCCCCGAAGACGTCGCCGCCGCCGCTGCCGCAGCCGCGAGCGCGTGCCTTCCTCGCCCACCAAGGCCCGCGGCAGCCGAGCCAGTTGCAGCAGCCGCAGCTGCTGTTGCCCCTCCTCCCCGCCCGCGCTTGGAGCCGGAGATCCTGCCGCCGTTTGCGTTCCCTGTCGTCGCCGCCGCCGCCGCTGCCGCCGCCGCCCCGCGCCGCGGCGGTGGGGACGGGGTCCTCGCGACGAGCCGCCTCGGCGCCGCCCGCGAGCGAGTCATCCGCCGGAGGACGTTGCCGCTGTTGTTGTTTGCGTTGTCATTCCCGACGCCCCCGTCGGAGGAGGCCGTGGGGCCGTGACCGCCGTCGGCGACGCCCCCTCCTCCGCCAAAGGCGAAGCTCGAGGCGCC
>Ga0315289_10010215_pt1 | contig 13449 bp, 12 predicted proteins | sample YL17G11_40_MG_FD_203452 | JGI IMG/M metagenome (GOLD analysis project Ga0315289, IMG submission 203452) | Sediment microbial communities from Yellowstone Lake, YNP, Wyoming, USA - YL17G11_40 | ecosystem: Environmental > Aquatic > Freshwater > Lake > Sediment | place: USA: Wyoming | collected...
GCGCTTCGCCTGAACTTTTTATTAACATAACTGATGGTTTAATTAGAACCTGCCCCATTAAAGGCACAAGACCGCGAACGCACAACAAATCTATCGATGAAAAAAATTATAATGACCTTGTTGAAAGCGAAAAGGAAAAAGCGGAGCTGGATATGATAATCGACCTTGAGCGAAACGACCTCGGCAGGATTTGTTCTTACGGCACTATTAAAGTTGTAAAAAGACGTGATATAGAGGCCTTTGCGACGGTTTTTCACGCAGTTGCAACAATACAGGGCCGATTGCGGCAGAGGGTTGATTTTGCTGATTGTTTGGCGGCGATATTTCCGGGCGGGTCGATTACCGGCGCTCCGAAAATTAGTGCGATGAAGATAATTAATGAGCTTGAGCCGACTGCTCGCGGCATTTATACAGGCTCTGTCGGCTGGATAGATTTGAAGGGCAATGCGTGCTTGAATATAGCCATAAGAACAATTATCATACGCGACGGTTTTGCCTTTGCACAAAGCGGCGGCGGAATCGTTGCCGATTCTGACCCGCAGGCCGAATGGGAGGAAACGCTTGTTAAAGCGAAGGCCTTGCTTGGCGGCATAAAAGCAGTTGAAGGAAAATAATGGCACAGAAGGTTTTTTTAAATGACGGGATTGTTGATTCTTCGCGAGTCTTTATAAGTCATTCTGACGGCGGATTTTTATATGGTGCGGGATTGTTTGAGACGATGCGAGCTTCAAACGGCGTGGTTTTTGTCCTCGATGAGCATTTAGACAGACTTTTTGCCAGTAGCGAAAAGTTTAAAATCAATGTTCGAGGCGATAAAAAATTTATTGCTGATGCGGTGTATCAGACGCTTAATGCCAACGGCCTTAAAGATGCCCGCCTGCGCCTGACCGCCACAAGCGGAGCGATGAATGCGGAAGAAAGCCAGCCGACTTTACTTATCACGGCTGTCAATTTCGAGCCTTATCCGAAAAATTATTACGATAAGGGCGTGATGGTTATCTTGAGTTCATACCGTCAAAATCCTGCCGATGTGCTGGCCGGCCATAAAACGACGAGTTATTTTTCCAGACTATTTGTTTTAGGTGCGGCACATCAAAAGCGTGCTGCTGAGGCGTTGTGGTTTACAACCGAAGGTCTTCTTGCCGAAGGATGCGTAAGCAATGTATTTCTCGTGAAGGATTCGGCCCTTTTTACGCCTTCGCTGGATACAGGCATACTGCCGGGTATTGCAAGAAAGAATATTCTCAGCCTTGCCGACAAAAATTCCATAAAAGTTGAGGAAAAGGAGCTTACTATTGACGACCTGCTCGGCGCTGATGAAGTTTTTATTACAAATGTTATAATGCAGGTTATGCCGGTGATAAAAATTGAGGCTCACGATGTTGCCGACGCCAGGCCGGGAGCAATGACAAAAAGAATATCCGCACTTTTTACGGAATCTTTCAATCAATATTGTTTAGGCAATAAAGGGAATAAAAAATAATGAAGGTTAGAGACGTTATAACTCAGATTGAAAGGATTGCTCCTCCGGCTCTTGCCCAGCAGTGGGATAACACGGGTTTGCTTGTCGGAGATAGTGGTTCAGCAGTGAAAAAAATCCTGCTGACAATTGATATAACGCACGAGGTGGTAAAAGAGGCCAGGCAGACCGGCTGTAATTTTATATTAAGTTATCATCCGGTTATCTGGGACGGCCTAAAGAAAATCACCCCCGAAGACTCTGGTTCAGTTGTTTATGAGCTTATCCGTTCGGGAATTTCTGTTTATTCGATGCATACTGCACTCGACGCAGTATCAGGCGGAATAAACGACGGGCTTGCAGAAATTGTCGGGATAAAGAATCCTGAGCCGATAGGCGATTTTGTAGAGAGTCCACAAAATCAGAATTACAAACTCGTTGTTTTTGTTCCTGCCGATTCGCTTGAAAAAGTTGCCGAGGCAGTTTTCAGAGCCGGTGCCGGCTGGATAGGCAATTACAGCCATTGCAGTTTCCGTACAGCCGGAGAGGGGACTTTCCTGCCTCTTGAAGGTTCAAGGCCTGCAATCGGACGAAGGGGCAGACTTGAAAAGGTCGACGAGGTAAGATTTGAGTCGATAGTACGTGGTGAAAAAGTTGCAGACGTTGTAAGAGCGATGAGAAGTGCACATCCGTATGAGATGCCTGCCTTTGATATTATAAAATTGTATGATTTCGAGGACAAAATCGGTCTTGGCAGGATAGGTCTCCTCGAAAGAAAAGTGCAGTTAAGTACAATACTTAAGAAGATAAAATCTGCTACCGGCGCCAGAGTTGCAGGAATTGTTGGAAACAGAAATCGAAAGGTGGAAAAGGCTGCTGTTTGTGCCGGCTCATGCGGCAAACTTATATTAAATGTTATTTCTGAAAAGTGCGACCTCTACGTAACAGGTGAGATAAAGCATCATCAGGCTCTTGCAGCTCAGGAGGCGTCAGTTACGGTTGTGTGCCTGGGCCATACGGTCTCGGAAAGGTTCGTACTTAAAAAAGTTGCAAAAGAACTACAAAAAAACTTAAAAGATGTTAAAATCATCATCAGCAAAAAAGACAAAGACCCCTTTGAATGGACGAAGGTATGAGCGAAGAATTTCAGCGTGAAACGGATTTGACGAATGTTCATGACGAGCAGCAGCCGGAGCAGGGCATTGAAGAGGCTGCCGTTGTCGAAGAGACCGACACAAAGCAGATAACTGCCGAGTCTGTGATTGAAGCGATACTTTTTGCTTCTGACGAGCCGTTGTCTGCTGAACGGCTCATCGGCATTGCCGAACTTGCCGGCGGTGTAAAGCAGATTCAAAAATGTGTTGAGACGCTCAATGAGCAGTACCGCCAAAGCAGCCGGGCGTTCAGAATAGAGGAGATTGCCGGCGGCTATCAGATGATGACGCTGCCCGAATATAATAGCTGGCTCAAAAAACTTTTGCGCGAGCGTAGCGACAACAAATTAAGTCCTGCCGCATTAGAGGCCCTTGCCATCATTGCCTACAAACAGCCTGTAATAAGGGCTGATGTCGAGGCGATTCGCGGTGTTGCCTGCGGCGAGCTGATTCGCTCGCTGATGTATAAAGGCCTTGTCAAGATTGTCGGCAAAGCCGAAATCCTCGGCAGACCGCTTCTTTACGGCACAACAAGAAAATTTCTCGAAGTATTCGGGTTAAATGACTTAAAAGACCTTCCAAAAGCAGAGGAGCTTAAACAGCCGGAACAATAAATCTGCATTGATTTTTAGGGTGTTTTTTGCTATAATTTTTCGCATAGGAGTGAGGTGGTGAAGAAAGTGTCTGTGTATAGGTATTGTCTGATAACATCGCTGTTATCGGCGGTTATTTGTGGCAATGTATATGCCCTGCAGGGTTCGACGGCAGGAAACGGCTCAAATGCCCGTGCGGTTCATCAACTCGGCTATACCGGAGAGGGGATAAAAATTGGTCTTATTACCGTAGGAAATGTCCAGGCTGACCATCTTGCGTTTCTTGACGCCAATGGCCAGACGGGCGCTTTTAATCATAATTATACAGGTGATGGGAATGGTTTCATTTATAATTTTCACGATACGCCTTTTGCGGGGATAATCAAAAGCAGAGGCACTTACGACCATCCTAACGATATTGGTGTTGCCCCGGATGCCGAGATTCATTGCGGCAGGGTTGTCAATAACAGCGGTGGTATCCAACCAAGCTATGTTCAAAATGCTTTAACAGGTCTTATAGACGGCAATGACTGCAAAGTAATTGTAACCGGCATTGCGTTTGGGCCCGATGACGCAAATGCCAATGGCCAGAGTCAATGGACGTTGATGTATGATTATTTTGCCGAGCAGTATGATGTGGTATTCGCTAATGCGGCCGGCAATTATATTTACGACCCTTGCACCGGCATAACTACGCGCAATATTACTGTTTTTGGCGATTGTTACAACGGCATAACCACCGGCGGTCTTGAAGAGCCGAATGTCGATAATTATTGCAGAGCCGGCGATGTTACTAATTATGGTCCTACGACTGACGGCAGGAGAAAGCCTGAGGTGATGGCGCCATCGACCTATCAGGTCGCACCCGGCTATAGCGGCAGTTCGAATAATTACTGGAATCCCGGCTATGGTGATGGTGCTACAAGCTGGGCAGTGCCTCATACGGCCGGCGTTGCTGCATTGCTGCTTGAGTATGCAAATCAGACCGCAGATGCCAATGGCAGCCATAGCGAGGTTATAAAAGCTGTAATTGTCAATTCGACTTTTCCAAATATCGACGACAAAAATGGCAATCCCACCAATCCGACAGTCTGGCATTCTCAAAGAGGTTATGGAAGAATTGATGCATTAAGAGCATACCAGACTCTTTCTGCCGGCAGAATAATCCGGAATACAACGGTTACAGTGCCTGCCGGCTGGGCTTACGATACAATGAACAATGGTGCAACGCACACTTATTTTGTTATGGGCAAGAAAAATGAAAGATTGATTCTGACAGTTACCTGGAATTGGCAGGTAACCCGGCACGGCTCCGACTATTCTGGTGAAACCTCGCCGAAATTTAACATCGATGTAAATGTGACAAATTCTGCATCACAGGTATTGTTTTCAGAAGCAAATTCACTGAATAATCTTGAAAAGGTTGATATCCTGCTGCCAGCTGATGATGTTTATCAAATCAGTCTGACTAACACTTCATCAACAAAAAGTCGTGACTATGCTCTTGCCTTTGAACTGCTTAGTCCGTTAACCGGCGATTTTGATATAGATTATATTGTGGATGAATTGGATTTGCGTCGAATGGCTTTTGATTGGCTGACTACTGAGCCCGATACGGATATCATTGCCGACGGTATGGTCAATTGGCTGGATTTTGCTGAGTTTGCCGACAACTGGCTTAAAATTGAACCGAAATATTACAATCCATAGAGGAGAGATTAAACAATTTTAAGCAGGCAAAGAGGATGCTTTGGGTCGGGAAATGCCCGCCTAAACTGCTAAAGAGGCTTAAATTATCTGAAAAAAAGTAAATATAAAAAATATTTTGTTGCTATAGAAAGTCAGTGATAGTATTATCGTACTGATGAATATGCGCGTAATAGGCTGATGAAATGGCTGAGGTGAATTTTATTGCTATCTGTTCATGAAACGACCTGCCGTTAAAGTCATCTCTTATTTTGCAGCGTTATTTAACAAAATTGGCATATAGTGTTCTGAATCTTTAAGGATTCAGAAATGTTGGCCGAGTTTTCGGCAAAAGTTTTTAAATTTTATTTTGAGGGTTTTTGAGATGAACATTTATGTAGGTAATTTAGCAAGAGAGGTGACGGAAGAGCAGTTGCGGCAGACTTTTGAAGCACACGGCCAGGTTGGGTCTGTAAGCATTATAAAGGACAAGTTCAGCGGCGAATCGAGAGGATTTGGATTTATCGAGATGCCGTCGAAGGACGAGGCCCTTGCGGCCATTCAGGAATTGAATGGCAAAGACCTGAGCGGCAGGGAAATGAAGGTCAATGAAGCTCACGAACGCGGCAGCAGAGGCGGCGGCGGCAGCGGCAGCAGCAGAGGCCCCCGAAGGGGCGGTTTTGGCGGCGGCGGCGGCAGAGGTCCTCGCAGCGGCGGCAGCCGTTACTAACAAGTAGAAAATCAATCTATTCGCCCGGGTCTGAAACAAAACCCGGGCGAATATTTCTTTCATACCATGTTAGGTTTATAATATCATAACAAGGCAGTGTTGTACTATGCTCGTTATGAGTGAATGGGGCTTATGGTCTGTGGGGCAGGCAAATTCTCAATATTTCCCTATCATCACGATTTTCGCAAAAAGCGAAGAATTTCGATAACAAGCATAAAAAGCCAGCCGATTTGCAGGACGAAGAACGCGATGATTTGCACCCACTCCGCGCGGTGTTTCGCCGAGACGGTGAAGTTTTCAACAACTAACGAATATGTATCTTCCAACGATTCGAGTTTGCTGCGGATGGTTCTTCTCCACTCGTCGATTTTGAATTTTGCCGCAGCCAGTTCATAGAACCGTGCCGAGTACCAGTCGCCGATGAGTTTTATATCGCGTTCCAGCCGTTGCAGTTCCGAAATGGAGACCATTCGTATTTCCATAGTTTCCTTCATTTTTTGTGTCAAATCTCTGCCGTGCATGTGTATTCCGCCGGCCGGAATGTTGTGTACCAGCTCTGCCATTCTCGATAGTCTGCCGTCGAGCTGATGGTCGAGAATTCTGCATCTCAGGAGCTGCAGATTCGCAAGCGTCAGCAGCTCCAGGTCTTCTTCGATATCGCCGTTTGGGTCAAAAAGAAACGCACCGTCCCAGTCTATTATCGACATATCATTATTGCCGTATTTTATCTTGCTGCCTAATGTGTACTGCACCTCCTGCGGGTCGAGGTCCAGCATTTCTGATTTCAGAAGCGAGACAATAACGTCTCGATGTTTGAGAAACTGTTCCGGGTCTCCCTGATAATTGGTAACGGCAAAGACCGAGTACTCTTCGCTGAACAGCAAATCTCCGCCGTATTCTTTGAGGATACGATATGAATGCTCATAAGATTGCTTTTCGAGTGAAAAGATACCCTCCTTATGAAATATGTTTTCTACATCTATTGTTGTTTGAATAAGGAGCACGTCGGGCTGGTACCCTCGCAGGTGAAATGTTACGTTTTGGCCGCCGATTGTGAAGTTTTCCTGTCCGACGGTTACCTGTCTTGGCACAGCGGCTTTGTAATACACCGGCGAACTCTTGATAACAGTGGGATTAAACACTTCGCCGGTCAGTTGTCGCGAAACTTTTCCTAATACGAGCGTAATAAGTTGTTGCTTAATTTCAGCCATAGCCGGAATTGTAACTGTTTTTTTGTTTTAGGCCAGAGGATTTATCTTCGCCGTTTATGGCAAGATTTGTCAGACGCTTGGAATGCAAAACATCAATTATCCAGGATAATCAGCTAACGCAGCAGCATTTCTTTGACAATGAACGGCACAACAAGCAGGAGATTATGAACTTCGGCAACTATGCCGGGAATGAGGTATCTATTAATGTTTGTCTCCTTTATGCTCATGCTCCTTAACTTAGGAAGCCATCTGGGAACCTGGTGGGCATAATTCAGGTAGGCACTTCCATACTTTTGGTATAGGCGGTTTTCTTCGAATCGTACGACGAAAGTATAGACTATCGCACAATAAAGTATCTGAACAGGGACAAACCAGAACAACTCGGCAAGCATACAAGTCGCAGCAAGCATAATTGTATTTGCGATGTAGAGCGGGTTTCGAACATAAGCGTATGGGCCGGTCGTTGTTAGTATTTTCTTCATTTTGAGACGATGATGAATGTGCATTTGTGCCCAGATTCTCAGTGCCAATCCTAACGCAAAAGTTGCCCCACCCAATCCAAAATCAAGCCAGGCGTTTTCAATTTCGTGCCAGGTGCATAAAGCAATAAAGATTATCAGCGGCGCCATCAGCGATCCGCGGGACTTAAAGATTTTTTTTATTAGGATTTTATTTTTTGTCTCTTTCATATCAGCTTTTAGGAAATTTACTTGTAGAACCTATACGAAATATTCCCACCTCCCCGAGTAGGGCTCGAACCTACGACCTAGCGGTTAACAGCCGCTCGCTCTACCAATTGAGCTATCGGGGAATAGCTTTAGAAACAGAGAAATTCTCCAGATTTTTACCGTTTTGTCAAGTGCAACTATACTTTTTTACAGCGGCAAAAAAGAGGGCTGATACTGGACAAACCGTTAAATTTAAGGTATTATGTTGCGTTTTCCAGCCTGAATTAGGTCTTTAATGTATTTCAGCAGTTATGAAGTTTGTTTAAAAATATGTTTAAATTGCTATAATATCAGCCATGGCAGTTGACAGGCTCGAACTGGACGGTTTTACAATAATTAAGAAGCTCGGCACAGGTGCCCGAAGCACGATTTTCCTTGCGCTCGACGAGGAAAACGGCAGTACAGTCGCTCTTAAACGTTCTATCTATGAAAAGCCGGAAGATGGCCGAATATTCGAGCAGATAACAAATGAATACAAAGTTTCGAGGATAGTCCAGCACCCATATTTACGCAAATGCAATAAGCTGATTAAAATTCGTAAGATGCTCAAGGTCAAGGAGTTATTGCTTTCGATGGAGATGTTTGAAGGCGAAACTCTTGAAAAATCCAAAAGCCTTAGTCTTGGCGATGTGCTGCTGGTGTTTCGTATGATTGCCGACGGCCTTAATGCTATGCATCAGCAGGGTTATATCCATTGCGATATCAAGCCGAACAACATTCTTATAAACGAATCCGGTGCTATCAGGATAATCGACCTCGGTCAAGGCTGCAAAATCGGCACCATAAAGCCGAGGATTCAGGGTACGCCTGATTACATTGCGCCGGAGCAGGTTAAAAGGAAGCATCTCGACCAGCGAACGGATGTCTTTAATCTCGGAGCGACTATGTACTGGGCTCTTACCGGCAAAAATGTTCTGACGCTGATACCGCAGTCAAACGATATTTCAGCGACACTCGGTCAGCGTAATTTTCCCGCACCGCACCAGCTTCATCGCAGAATTCCGCTCGGCGTCTCAAAGCTCGTAACCGACTGTGTCAAAGAAGAGCCGGAAAAACGCCCCAGTTCAATGGCCGAGGTGATTTCAAGGCTTGACCTTCTGATTCACAGTATTTTCGCCAAAAAACTCCGGAATCAGTAATGGCAAAGGACTTTATAGAACTGCTGCAGGCCGGCATCGGGGCTAATCAGAACGACCGGTATCGGCAGCATAATCTGATAGTTGTGCCGGATACGGGGAATATGGTTATTGCCGGCGATATTCACGGTCATCGGCGCAATTTCGAACGAATCATTTCTTATGCAAATCTTGAAAAAAATCCCGACAGGCATCTCGTTCTGCAGGAAATCATACATGGCGGACCGGAAGATGAGCAGGGAGGGTGTCTTTCGTTCGAACTGCTGGCCGATGCCACAAAGCTCAAGATAAATTACCCCGACAGAGTGCATTTCATCCTCGCAAATCATGATACTGCCTTTATAAACAACAGCGAGGTAATGAAAAACGGGAAAGAAATGAACGCAGCGATGCGTGCTGCGATGCAAAGACGTTTCGGCAGCCGGACAAAAGATGTGGAAAGTGCGATAGAAAGATTTCTTTTTTCGCAGCCTCTGGCGGTCAGATGTCCCAACCGGATATGGATTTCGCATTCGCTGCCTTCCGACAGGATGATTGAAAAGTTTGACTTTTCAATTTTTCACAGGAAGCTGAAAATCAGCGACATTGTAAGACCCAATTCGGCGTATCTGCTGACCTGGGGCAGAGGACAAAGCAGCAAGACCCTTGAATTTCTTGCACAACAGCTCGATGTCGATTTGTTTGTGCTTGGCCATCAGATACAGGAAACCGGATGGATGAGTAATGATGAAAATCTGATTATAATAGACTCGCAGCACAATCACGGCCATCTGCTGCATATCGACCTGAGTTCCCGGTACACAATCGAAAAATTAACAGGCTCTCTTATACCGCTTGCAGGTATTTACTGAAAGTTCGGCAGATATGACATTTCTGTATGCAATAGCAATAGCTTCCATTCTGATACAGGTCTTATTCGTTTTTCAGATTTTTCAACACTACAGATATGTTCTGAAGAAATTTGCCAGAAAACATACTTCTTACCGTCCCAAAGTCACATTGATTGTGCCGTGCAAGGGAATTGATACAGCTTTTGATGAGAATATCGGTTCGTTTTACCGGCTTGATTATGATAATTATGAATTAATGTTTGTAGTCGAAAGTTCCGAAGATGCGGCTTATAACCGTCTGCTCAGTCTTAAAGATAAATTCAAAGACCGAACAAAAGCATTTAAGACAATTGTTCTTGTCGCAGGCATAGCAAAAGACGGCAGCCAGAAGCTGCATAATCTGCTTTATGCGTGCAGAAATGCTGAAAAAGATATTGAGGTTTTTGCATTTGCCGATTCCGATGCCTGCGTCCGCAGCGATTGGCTCAGCCATCTTGTCTATCCGCTGCGAAAGGAGAAAAACGGCGTGGCCAGCGGCTATCGCTGGTATGTGCCGCTGAAAAATAATTTCGCAACACTGGCTCTGTCTGCGATGAATGCCAAGGTTGCTCAGCTTCTCGGGCCGACAATATTCAACTGCGCCTGGGGCGGCTCAATGGCGGTGCGTGTCGATGTCTTCCGAAGACTTGGAATTGATAAAATCTGGCAAAATGCAGCCAGCGACGATTTGACGCTGAGCAGAGAGGTTAAAAAGGCGAAACTTAAAGTCATCTTTGTGCCTGCATGTCTTGTCGCTTCTTTTGAACAGACCGATTGGCGCAGTCTTTTTGAGTTTGTAAGACGCCAGTTTGTTATTACAAGGGTCACTGTGCCGGGAACATGGTGGTTCGGATTTTTCAGCAGTGTGTTTTCTGTTTTCGGGTTATGGGGTTTTGCGGGATTGGCAATTTTTTCATACCTTGCCGGCTCAGAATACCGGCATGTCTTTCTGACGGCGGCAATCGTCTTTCTTGCAGGACAGATAACAGGGGCCTTTTTAAGACAGAGAATGATTTTCAGACTTCTTGAAGCAGAAGCTGCAAAAATGAAAATAGCGGCACTGGCAGATATTATCGCCAGTCCATTATGGTCGCTGATTCTATTTTTCTGTATAGCCAGTTCGGCTTTTGGCAGGATAATTACCTGGCGGGGCGTCAGATATAAGCTTAACAGAAGTGGTCAGGCCCGCAGGCTGTAGGGGAAAATTCGAAGCACGAAATCCGAAATACGAAACAAGTCCGAGTCACTGAAGTTCGAATTTTGTTTCTGTCAGGCTTGCTGTTGGTTGTTTTCGCGGCCGATGAGGTAAACGCGGTTTTTGCCGCTGCGTTTTGCCTCCAGCAGGGCCTTGTCGGCCTGGGCGAAAAGCTCCTCCACCGTTGAGCCGTCCCGCGGGAAAGTTGCCAAGCCGCCGCTTATGGCTAATATGCCTTTGCCTTCTGCGCCAAGCGCAGGAAGATCGGTTTTGTTAAGCTCCCTTCGGAATCTTTCACAGATGTTTATTACCTGCGTGGGATGTTCGCTTTCGATACGCCTTCTTTCTGTTTTCGGGTCTGCATCCAGAACGATTGATTTGCCGGAAGGCAGATTCCAGAAGACAACGGCAAATTCGTCTCCGCCGTATCTGGCGACAACATCCTGTTTTCTGCAGCACTTCTGCATTAAAACGGCGGCCTGTTTCAGGATGCTGTCGCCGACCAGATGACCGTAAAGGTCATTATACTGCTTGAAGTTATCTATATCGAAAATGAGCAGCGTAACCTGCAGAGATTCCCGGCTGGCACGAGCGGTAATCTGCCGCAGAAATTCCCTGACAAATCTCCTGTTCCTGACGCCGGTCAGCTCATCTTCCATTACAAGTTTTTCGAGTATTTCGATACGCTGCCGCTGCTGCTGTATCAGTTCTGTATCAGGCAGGTTTTCTGTCGCCCGTTTTTCGTCAGATTTTTTTGCCGTGAAGCTGACAGGCAGGATATAGTAATCGTCGGCAAGTTTTGCTCCGTTAAAGGCAGAGGCTGAAAATTCGATGGCTTTCGGCTCCTGCCACATTTGAGTCAGCAGGAGAATTTTTGATTTGGGGTTTATTTTTCTAAGTGTCTTGAGGGCCGAGGCAAGATTTTCATCAAAGTCATCCGGGATTACCGCTATGATGTCGAATTGATTTGTTGATGCAGCAACGATGGCATCGGGCATATTTGGACGGGTATGGAACTGTATGGAAGCACAATCAGATGTATCAACGGCCGCTTTTTCAACACGACCTATCAGCAGTATTTTTTCATCCTTGTTGTAACTATCTATTGTTATTCTGCTTTGCATTTTTTCGTCTATATACCCTCACATAGCGTAACACTGTATTATACTAAAAATCCGGGGCAAAGTCAAATTAGGTAAAATGGGCGGATTTGTAAACCCGCCTCAGGGGGGTATCCCGTACCTATTTGACTCAGAGGGCCATCTGTTTGGTCTGATAACGGCTGGAAGAATTGCATCGAAGGAATAGAAATGTTTGTCTGGTTCAAATAGGTGCGGGATGTCAGTGAACGGGCATAGCGGAGAGTTTTTCACGGGCCTGTTCTGCGAAGATGCTGTCGGGATGGTCTTTGAGGAAATTTTCAAGGCCGGCCCTTGCTTCAGTCAGGTATCTTTCTTTTTCCGTATCGCTCAGACTGTGTTCTTTCCAGATGGCCAGCTTCAGACAGGCCTGCTCGAATTTTGCCTGTATGCCGCCGTCGGTACCTGTGTAATTCTTTGCAAGCTGGCCGAGACGCTGCTCTCTTAAAACGGAATCCGGGGTAAGCATGATTTGTGAAAGTAATATATTGTCGGCGATGGGACTTTTATCTCCTGCCTGTGCCAGGAGATTGTCAAGGTGCAGTCTGAAAAGCTGCTCGTGAGGGTTGAGCAGAATAAACTGTGCGAGCAGATGAGCGGTTTTGTCGTCGCTGCCGAGACTTTCGCTGCTGATTAAATTGCGCAGATACTGGAGTTTTCTTTTGATTTTTTTGAGTTCAAATTCCGTGATGACGGTTGTCTGAGGCTTTCGGAAGATTCTTTCGGTTTCATCTGCTGACGGGCCGGTTGTTCTGGTTGATTCGTTCTTAATCATGGAAAGAGCCTGGTCTATAAGCTGACGGGCAGAGGAGAATTGTTCCATACCGGCAAGATGGACGGCTCTTCGCCAGCTGGCTTCGACAGATTCTATGCTGTAGGGATACTCAAAGAAGAGTTTATGCCAGATAGGCAGGCTTTCCCTGTGCGGGTAGTCATTATAAAAATGCAATACTTCCTTTTCGACGAGGATATTCAGTTCCGGCGAGAGCTCGCTCAGCATGGCTTTGTAGTAAAGCGCTATCGGCATGCGCTTTGTTCTGACTTTGCTTTTTAAAAGTGCTCTGTGAATAAAGGCGGGCTTAAACCACTGCTTCTGAGGATTTATAAACCCTTCGTATTGTTCCAGAAGCTGCTGTTTTTTTTCCTGGTATTTCAGTTCAGCCGGGACATTAAACCATTCCGGCCAACGGTCATGTATGAGCCTGTTTTGAATTTCCTTTTTTAATGCCGTCCTTAAGGCTATAGTTTCCACAGGATAGAAAGGCGGCTGGAAATAACTTCTGCTTTCACGACTTGTTATGGTACGGTCGAGAGCGCCCGTTATACTGTGGTCCTGAAATTCCGGTATTGTCTCCGGATTGTTCTTTGCGACATAAAGCTGATAGTCAAGCTCGGCAAGACTGATTGTGCTCTGAAAAACAGTCACGGCTGCAGCGAGGAAACAAGCGGCAATACTCCATATCAGGCCCGGCCTGTAACGGGTAAAATGACCTATCACCAGAACAACGGCAGCGATTGCCAGAGCATTAAACAGGCCGTAGAACCACGG
>Ga0315289_10010216_pt1 | contig 13449 bp, 15 predicted proteins | sample YL17G11_40_MG_FD_203452 | JGI IMG/M metagenome (GOLD analysis project Ga0315289, IMG submission 203452) | Sediment microbial communities from Yellowstone Lake, YNP, Wyoming, USA - YL17G11_40 | ecosystem: Environmental > Aquatic > Freshwater > Lake > Sediment | place: USA: Wyoming | collected...
AAGCAAACGAGGAGTCCGCGTCTGAGCGCGACCCGGCGTTTCGTTAAAGGGGGCCCTGGTATTGAGTGAAGGACTCGCCAACTGTGAGTTTAAGCTGCTGACCACGTCAAAGGACGTGGGCTTGCGCAGTTGGCGCAGCTTTACCGCAGCTTTGGGCGCGAGCGGCCAGATCTTTCATGAAATAAACGATCTGCTGCTGCAGTTAAGCACCAGGCGGCCCAACAGCTGCGTGCCGATCGTGATCTACGACCAAACCTTAGCTCTGAGCCCCCAGGATTTAAGCCGCTTACAGGCCTGTTGCCGGCTGTTTATATTGCGACCATCGTCGGTGTTCTCAGACATCTCGGTGCCCTTGCCTATGGCTCCGGCTTGGGCGGCGGAGGCCTACCTACAATGCTCACTCAACGCGCTGCTGGATTCACCCGTAATACGCACGAGCTTGGGGCGCCTGGCCCTCGGCGGCCAAGGGTTTAAAACGCATCATCTGCTGCGCTGGGGTTATGCAGCGCAGTCGTGCAGTGCCAACAACTCCGAGCTAAACCGAGTGAGCCTGGCGTTTAGCCGCAGCTTAAACCTCCGCGGCGAGGCCCGAAGTCTCACCGAAATGTTTACCCACTTTGTCCTTACCCGCCTCGGCAGCTTGGGGCTGCGCTACGAGCTCGTCACATTCGGCTTTGATGGCATCTTGACCCTCGTCTCGGCACGTTGTGCCATACTAGCAGGTATGGATGTCCACGCTGTGGCCGCCGAGCTACGCATCCACCAGATACAAATCACTATGACCAATCGCTTGGCCGGCAACTACCTCGAAATCGCTGGCCTGTGCCAACAGCAGACCTCGAACGCTGAGCGGATGCTCTTAGTGTTCAATAAGAAGCACCATGCGTCTGCGCTCACCCAAGCTGAATCTGACCAAGCCTCAACCGAGGCGTCTATTTACCCCCCACACAAGGCGAGTTAAGCACCATGGCACCAACCTCTGCCCCAAGCTCGGTTTCAAGTACCCTACGCGTCATTCATCAACGCCGGCACATCACCGCCGTGTGCCTGATACTATGTGTGATTTTAGCCCTAGTAAGTGCCATGCGGTTGGTAGCCATGAGCGCCATGGCCGCGCCCTTGATCGGGGCGCTATTGTTCGTCATCCACGGCCTTTTGGACCCGAGCCGTCAGGGCTTCCTGCATCACCGCCGCATCCGCTTTATTGGCCTGTGCCTCACTGCAGCCAGCGCCGTAACGATCGCCTGGATCTCCCCACCTGGCGCCATACCTAGTTTAGTCTTTGCGATCGCCATCGCCTATCGCCATCATCGCGGCGGTACCCGGCTATATCTAGCGGCCGCGAGCGAGATCGAAGAGCTGCGCCAGAAGGTCCTCGCCCTAGAAAGTCGCCACGTACTGACGCAGCAGCTTCAAGCAATGCAGCATCCAACGCGTGACAAGCTACGCAAAGCCAGCTAAGTTGACCGGCGAATCGATAATCTATGACCCATCCGGAATGCCCTAGCCCCTACGCTAGGCTGCCGGCTTTGAAGGAATAAACCGATGACGAAGTCCCTCGATGTGGTTGGCATCTGCAATGCTTTGGTTGATATCCTCGTCACCGTCGAGGACCAGGATTTAAAGGCCCTCGAATTGACCAAGGGCATGATGCACTTGGTCGATGACGCCCGCCAGGCACATGTGCTCAACTACTTCTCGGGTAAGCCCCAGGTCACCGAACTCGGTGGTTCCGCGATGAACGCTATCCGCACCTTGGCTCAGCTTGGCAAAAAAACAGCCTTTGCCGGCATGGTCGGCGGCGACAGCTTTGGCGAGCGCATTAAGTCGCGCATGACCCAGCTGGGCATCAAAGGCTTTCTCGGGCTGGGCCTGGAAGCCACTGGTTCTTGCGTCATCCTGATCACACCCGATGGTGAGCGGACGATGAACACCAACCTCGGAGCCAGCCGCCTGTACGGTTCAGCCGAAGTGCCCCATGCCGAGATCAAACAATCCCAAGTTCTACACTTTTGTGGCTATCAGTGGGATACCGACGCCCAAAAGACCGCGATCAAAGAGGCGGTAGCAACGGCGAAAGCTCACGGCACCCTGGTGTCCTTTGATGTTGCCGATCCTTTCGCCATCGGTCGCAGCCACGCCGACTTCTTGAAGGTCATTGCCGACGACGCGGACATCGTCTTCGCCAACCGCGAAGAGGCCATCATGCTCTACGGCGCCACGCCGGAGATCGCAGCGGCCAAAATAGCTGCCACCGGTGCCATTGCGGTGATCAAGCTAGGTGCCGCCGGCGCTTTGGTGCAACAGGGCAGCGAGGTCTTCATGATTAAGCCCGTCGCTACAAAGGTCCTCGATACGACTGCTGCGGGCGATATGTTCGCGGCTGGCTTCCTCTATGGCTACACTTCGGGCAAATCACTGCAGGTTGCCGGACAGATGGCGGCGACCGTAGCTAGCGACGTCATCAGTCGGGTTGGTGCGACCGTCTCCGATGCCGCCTTAGCTGCCGTCAAGCAGCTTTGATCCAGGTCACCAGGGGTCAGGCTTCAGGGGCTGTTGGATAAACCGGCGCTGGCTGGTATCGCCAGGATAGAAATCAGCCCCGCGTAGCAAATCCCAATAAAAGGCATCGGCAGCCTTTTTATTGTGAAATTCGGCATATGATTCGCGAAATTCCTTTAGGTCAGGGATGGTATAGCTGACGTGAACGCGGATGACCTGGGTCGGCAAGACCTCGTACCAAACCTTGCTGGCGGTAAACGCCTCAGCTCTAGAGGCAGCGAGGCCCCAACTTAAGCCGAGCAACCCAATAATCTTTGATACCTTGGCAGCCATCACCGTATGCTCCTCTACGACCTAGTCGTAGCCAGCTCATCGGTCTGACTGGGCCTTAACTTGACGCTCGGCTACCTGAGGCGGGTACTTTCACTGGAATTCTCCAGTTTTCGCCCTCTTCACGGGTGACTTCTCTCGACCTCTGGTATATCTCTGGGGGTCTGCATTTCTATTAGCTTGGGAGCGTTTTCAGCGCATGAGCAAAGATACCAACGAGCCCCGTCCTGCCGTAAACACAGCCAACAACAGCCCTGCCCCCAAGCCGGGCTTCTTCAGTATTGATAACCTCCGCAGCCTTGGCACGCTTTTAGCCGTGATCCTAGCCTTACGCTGGTCAGTCGCCTCGCCCTACCATGTGCCCACGGCTTCGATGGAGCCGACGATTAAGGTTGGCGACCGCCTGCTCGCCTTTAAGCTCGCATATAACTTCAAGGTGCCCTTCACTGACATCACCCTGGGCCACTGGGGCACGCCGCAGCGCGGCGACATCATCGTCTTCAAGTATCCACGCGATCCCGACATCGACTACGTCAAACGGGTCGTCGCGGTCGGCGGCGATGAGGTCAAATTGGTCGACGACATCCTCTATATCAATGGCAAGGAACAGCCGCGCCAGGACGCTGAAAGCCAGCGCAGCTTCCTCGCTGACATTGAAGACGACAAAGACATTAAGCTGCTTTATACCGAAGACCTATTTGGCCTTACCCACTTAGTGATGCAGAATATCCCAAGTGCTCGGCACTTTAACCGCAGCGTCTGGCCTTCGCCTGGGCTAGCAGCTTACACCGTGCCCAATGATGCCGTGTTCTGCATCGGCGATAACCGTGATAACTCGACCGACTCGCGGGTATGGGGCCACGTCCCACTGGACTATGTCCGAGGCAAGGCCTTATTCGTGATTTGGAGCGTCTATACGCCACGCGATGCGACTTTTCCGACGATCCGGCTCAACCGTTTTGGCAAATGGCTTTACTAATCCTTGCCTCCCCACCCAGGTGCGCGGCCAGTAAGCTTTCGGACTTGCGCATCAGCGCTCCCATTATTTTCGTAAATTACTTTAATTACTATGAAAAATAAATTAATGATGGCTTTATTTAAGCCCCGTGACTGCCGCTGCCGATAGGTAGGGTAGAGAGACGACTCTCTTATGCCATGGACTGGCTTTTGCCCGAGGAGTGACGATGCAACAAGAAGCAACCGAGATGATTTACGCCAAAGAATACTGGACCGGAGATTCCCGCGATGGTGCTGTCGTCAACGGCGACGGCTACCACTACTACCGCATGTCCAAAGTTGGGCTGATCAAGGAAGCATACGAATTCTACGAAATGGATGATGGTGCGGAGGTGGCATCGCCATTGCCAGAGATGCAAAACGTGGATTGGATGCGTGACCTGGGCTTCGAAGACATGGAAGAACTAGACTTAATCGATGAGGACGAGTTTCTCCGCGTCAAAGCGCTGATCAAGGGCCCGGCCTCATAGACAACCGCTGTTTAGCCAGTGGGCCTGCAGAGGTGTATTTTAGTTTAGCTCGCCGTCCTCTTCTTCGCCTAAATTGCGCTCATGGCGCCGCTGCAGCAGGACATGCCGGTACCAGCTAACCGTGTGCTCAATCAGCCATTGCTGGGCTGTAAATTGCGCTGGAGGGATCTGCTCCTCGCAGTAGTCGATCAACTCAGCTTCGCTCCCCTGGGGGTGCTGTCGCATCCAATCCTTGACCGAGCGCTTGAACTGATTCGCATCAAACATGCATGTCCCTTCCTGAAATAATGGTGCGTCGCACTGCGCTTCACGATAATCTAGACTGGCACCGGCGAGTCGCCGGACCCGTACGCGATTCCTAAGAACTAGGTCGGCAAAAACGCGCCAGGCTTTAGGCAAGAACTTCCCAATGATGACGGTTGCTAGATGTCCAACAACACCTTAATGCTGCGCAGATGTATCGATTTGTCGGCTAGTTTGCATGGTAGCCGCTGCCTGGAAGCCGACGCGTTTTCCTTGCTAGGCAAAGGCCTGGCGGCCTGGCTAGGCACCTTGCTCGACGAACTCGGCGTTAAAGATCAACCGCTCATTCACGGCATCGTCGCGCCCGGCGCCATCATTGAAGGCCGCGTTTACATTGCAGAAGGGGCCATCATTGAGCCCACTGCCTATATTCAAGGCCCCTGCTACATCGGCCCCAAGGCCGAAGTGCGCCATGGTGCCTATATTCGCGGCCAAGTCTACGTCGGACCAGGCGCCGTGGTCGGTCACGCCACTGAAGTCAAAGGCTCGGTGTTTTTTGATGGCGCCAAGGCTGGCCACTTCGCCTATGTCGGCGACGCCATCCTCGGCCGCGAGGTCAACCTCGGCGCCGGGACTAAACTCGCTAATTTGCCGTTGCGCCGCGGCACGATTCGCCTCAAGCACCCCGATGGCCATCTAATCAGCAGCGGTCTAAGTAAGTTTAGCGCGATCCTCGGTGATTACGCCCAGACCGGCTGCAACTCAGTACTATCGCCTGGGACGATCCTGATGCCAAACACAGCGGTCATGCCTTGCGTGCACTTTCGGGGCACTTTAATGACCGGAATCGCTAGATAATCTCTGGCGCGAGATTTCAAGTTCGCGCCAGTGACTAGACAGAGTGCCAGAAATATTTAGTTACGCTCACTCAGCTCAGCCACCTTAGCCGTAAGAACTGAGATCGCCTTAGCCATCTCATCCAAACGCCGCAGGCGAGCGACGTCGCGCCGCCATTCCTTCACTGGGCGGGCGGGGAAACCCATGTAGACTCCGGGCTCCTTTAGGTCCTTGGTAACGCCGGACATCGCTCCAACCTGGACCTTATCAACGATTTCGACTCGATTGGTGGTGCCGGTGTGGCCACCGAGGACCACCCAGTTACCAATCCTAGTCGAACCTGCAAGACCAGCGAACGCACACATCACGGTATGCTCGCCAACCTGAGATCCATGTCCGACGTGGACATGATCATCCAGCTTGGCGCCACGACCGACTACGGTATCCTCCAATGCGCCGCGGTCGATGGTCGCCATGGCGCCGATTTCGACATCGTCAGCGACGACCACGCTTCCGACCTGGGGAATCTTGGCGTAGCCGCCCTCGCCCGGCGCAAAGCCAAAACCATCAGCGCCGATAACGGCGCCGCCATGAATGAGGACACGGTTGCCGATCCTAACCCCTGCCTCAATGACCACGCTGGCCCGCAACACAGTGTCCGCTCCAACCTGCGCCTGGGGACCGATATACACACCTGGATACAGCACAGAGCGTTCGCCGATCACCGCACCAGCTGCGACATAGGCGAAGGGATAGACCTTCGCCGTGGCCGCCACCGTGGCTGAAGCGTCGACATGTGCTTGAGGCGAGATCCCGGGCACTTCAGGCTGGACTGGGAAAAATAGCTGCGCTGCCCGAGCAAAGGCCCAGTAGGGATTTTTATGCACCAGCTGTGCTAGACGCAAACCAGCCTGCGGCTTGGCCAGGATGATAGCGCTAGCCCGCGTCGTCGCCAAAAACTGCGCGTAATCATCTTGAGTCAAAAAGGTTAGGCTGCCAGGCTCAGCCGTAGCGATCGGCGACAACGCCGTCAGCTCGAGATCGCCGTTCATTTCAGGGGCCAAGCCAGCATCCGGTAGCACTAGCTCAGCTTGGAGTAAGGTCGCCAAGTCATTTAACTTCATCCGGTCAATTCCTCGCATACGGCTCGGACCATCAGCCAGAGCCATTCATAGGCTAATCGGGTCTCGCACCAGGCAGCACGGTCGCCGCAAATTGCCGCGCCAAGGATGCCGCCGCTCCAGTGTAGCTGCCTGGAGTCAATGCGCGAAGGGCGTCTTTAGCGGCAGCAGGCAATGCCGTCGATTGATCGATCAGCTGATGCAACGCGGCACGAGTGACGGCCTTGCCCCTGGTTGCCTCTTTGAGCTGTTCATAGGCATCGACGACGCCGTAGCGGCGTAGCACCGTCTGTACTGGCTCGGCGAGCACCTCCCAAGCGGCGTCGAGGTCACTGGCGATGCGGACTTCGTCGATACTCAGCTTGCCCAAACCGCGCAACAGTGAACGCCAAGCTAGCTCGGTGTGACCGACCAGGGTCGCTAGAGAGCGCAATACGGTCGAATCACTGAGGTCACGCTGCCAGCGCGAGATGGGTAGCTTATCACTGAAATGGCCGGCGATGGCGTTGGCGATGCCGAGGTTACCCTCAGCATTCTCAAAGTCAATCGGGTTGACTTTATGCGGCATGGTGCTCGAACCGATCTCACCAGCCTTGAGCCGCTGGCGAAAATAACCAAGCGAGACATAGCCCCAGATGTCACGGCTCAAACCGATCAAAATGGCATTGATATGGTGCAGGGTGGCCACGTATTCGACTACGGAGTCATGGTTTTCTATCTGCGTCGTCAGCGGATTAAAGCTCAGGCCCAGCTTCTCGACGACAAAGTCCTGCGCGACTGCCGGCCAGTCAACGTTGGGAAAAGCCACCATATGCGCGTTGTAGTTGCCAACGGCGCCGTTCATTTTGCCCTCCAGCACCTGGCCTTCCAGCTTGGCGTGAAGGCGCTGCAGGCGCCGCCCAAACACCGCCATCTCCTTGCCGAGGGTCGTCGGTGTCGCCGTCTGCCCGTGGGTCCTAGACAGCATCGCCACATCAGCATACTCGCCAGCCTTGCTCGCCAGATCCACGGTGACTTGGGCCAGCAACGGCAGCAGCCGCAGAGCCCGCAGATCCTTGAGCATCAGGGCATAGGCGAGGTTATTAATATCCTCAGAAGTACAGGCGAAATGGATAAAGGCAAGCGTCTGCGCCTCCACCCCAACGCTTTTAAGGCGATGCTGGAGGTAATATTCGACGGCCTTGACGTCGTGATTGGTGGTCTTTTCGATCTCTTTAATCTGCACCTGCCAATCCCGCCCGGCACCCTCCGTTAGCAGCAGCAGGGTCTGCCGCGCAGCTGGCGGGAGGATGATCAGCGATTTAATCTCAGGCACGTCGGCTAAATGCAGCAACCAGGCGGCCTCGACCTTAGTGCGGTAGCTGATCAGAGCCCCTTCACCAGTCAGATCGCCAAGGCCGGCCAGGTGCTGGCGATAGCGGCCATCTAGCGGTGAAATCGCCCAAAGTTCCCATTGATCGGAGCCCAAGGATGGCACAGGTCAGCCTCCACACGTAAAGCAGCGACAGCGCGTAAAACGCGAGTCCAAACCAAGGCCTATATCACGCACAAAATGAGACTTCCAGTGGACAGCGGTGAGGCGGTCGATTAAATGGAACCTCGGGACGACAACCATTTCAGGCAGGAACGAATCGGCATGGCTGCTTCTACGCAGGTCACGGTATTGGTCGGCGCTCAATGGGGCGACGAGGGCAAAGGCAAGTGGATCGACGTGTTAGCCGCCGACGGCGACTTAGTCGTGCGCTATCAGGGCGGCAACAATGCCGGACATACCCTGTATGTGGCTGGACAAAAAGTGGTCCTGCACCAATTGCCAAGCGGCATCTTCCACCCCCGACAAACCAGCGCCCTCGCGGCCGGCGTCGTGATTAATCCTGCCCAGCTAGTCGCTGAAATGCACAAGGTGCGCGACCAAGACGTCCACCTTACCCCCGCTCGCCTGTGGCTGTCCGGCCGTGCCCATGTCATTACGCCGTGGCACATCCACGTCGATGAACAGCGCGAGAGCCGCAGTAAGTCAGCAATCGGCACAACCAAGCGCGGCATCGGCCCGACCTACGGCGACAAAGCCGCTCGTTCTGGTTTACGCGTTGGCGACTACGTTGATGCCGCGGCGCGTGCGCGCTGGATCCAGCGCATGACCGAGGTCGAGCCTGAATTTGGACCATTACTGCAGCGTTCAGCCACCGCTTGGGCCGCCTTCGAAGCCGCCGCAAACGCCCTGCAGCCCTTCGTCTGCGACGCTGAGAGCCTGATCCGCACCGCTGTGCGCGCTGGCAAAAAGGTTCTGCTCGAAGGTGCCCAAGGCGCACTGCTCGACCTCGACCACGGTACCTACCCTTTCGTCACCAGCAGCAGCACGGGAGCCGGCGGCGCCTGCCAGAGCATTGGTCTACCGCCGCGTCACATCAACCGCGTCATCGGCATCGCCAAAGGCTACGTCACTCGCGTCGGCTCCGGCCCCTTCCCGACCGAGTTACAAGATGACATTGGGGCATTGCTTGCAGCTAAAGGCCAAGAGTTTGGCGCCACCACTGGCCGCCCCCGGCGCGTCGGCTGGCTCGACGGCGTCGCCTTACGCTACGTTGTTGAGGTCAACGGTTTAGACACCTTGGTGCTAAACAAAATGGATATATTAACGGGCCTTGCCGAAGTAAAAATGTGCACCGCCTACCGCCATCCACGGCTGGGCCTATTGACCGAGTTACCATGGAGCAGCGATGTGCTATCGGCTTGCGAGCCGGTATATCAGACGTTTCCTGGCTGGAGCACCGAGATTCCAAAGAGCGGCTCGATGGATCTGCTGCCGCCAGAAGCTAAGGCCTTTGTGGCTGCGGCAGCCGCATTTTGTGGCGCAGAGATCGCCATGGTGGGAACAGGGCCGGGACCTGGTGATGCTTTGTACAAAAATCGCTAACTGATCTCACGCCATGGATACGACAAGTTTTCGTTGAGCTAGTGGGCAATCGTCAGCGGTTTGTCGCTCTCTACCTGCAAGTAGAGGCCATTGGCCGCTGCACCAATAGGCTCGGCCATGACGGTGACCGTCGTCAGGGTTTTCACCGGATACAAAAAGGGCGTACCGGGCTGCATGTCACGGTATTGTACCCGGTCGGAATGCTCATCGAAAATCACCAGGCGCAATCCCTGGAGTGGCCCATGTGCGACATTGACTGGGCGAAAGCTCAAGGTTTGCGGCATGTCGGTTGCGGTTAATAGAATGCGCGACGACAGCGGCACGTAGGTCGTAGCAGGTCGCGGCATAGTGACATCCTTGCCTTTGGGCAGATTGGTCAGCAAAAAGGCCACGCCACTGCGGTCTCGCCTGATTTCGGGACGCGGCTTAGCGGCACCCAGACCCAAAGCCCCCAGGGTTAAAGCCGCAATCAAGACCGCTGCGTGCTGTCGCTGCATGTTGAGTCCCCGATAAATTAATTAGTGTTTAAAATTTTATAAGGGAGTACCCCACAGCTGCAAGGAAGAAAAGCAAACCCCCGCAGTTCCAGAGACAATCATCAGATAGTTAGGTTTAGGCAAACTGTCGGACTCAACAACTAGAGCGACCGCGCCGATGAGCTGGGTGCTAGGTAGATTCCTCCTACCTCACTCCAGCGAATTGGGGCTATGATTGGAACTCGACAGGGTATTAAAAGTTGCGGTACGCGGTGGCGCTAGCGACGTCTTGCTAAAGACTGGCACTCTGCCACGCTTTCGCCTCAATGGCGATTTGGTAAGCCTCAGCGACGGCCAGGAAATCACCGCCGAGATCATGACGGCATGGATTGAAAAGATCCTCCCAGCCTACCTGCAACGACGGCTGCAAACCGCCGGCGACGTCGACTTTGCCTACCAGATTGCCACTGGTCACCGCTTTCGCGTCAACCTCTTTCGCCAACGCCAGACCTTCGGCATGGTGCTGCGGGTGATTCACCCAGCAGTCAAATCGCTGCAGGAACTGCAGATGTCCGAGACGATCGTCAAGCTGGCTAAGGAGCGGCGTGGCCTCATTTTGATCACTGGAGCCACCGGCTCCGGCAAGTCAACCACGCTTGCAGGCATTGTGCAGCAAATCAACAACGAACGCGCCGCGCACATCATTACTATTGAAGACCCGATCGAATTCAACTTCCGTGACGCCTGTTCAACCATCAACCAGCGCGAGATAGGCAGCGACTCTGAGTCGTTTGCGTCGGCCATGCGGGCTGCGCTGCGGCAAAATCCCGATGTGATCCTCGTCGGCGAGCTACGCGACCAACAAACCACCGAAACCGCTCTAATGGCGGCAGAGACGGGCCACTTAGTACTGTCGACGCTGCATACAGTAGACGCTGTGGAAACGATGATGCGACTACTCTCCTACTTTCCGGCGACGCAACACTCAGTGATAAGGCAAATGCTGGCGAGCACGCTCAAAGCAGTGGTATCGCAACGCCTCGTGCCACGTAGCGATGGCAAGGGCATGGTCGCCGCCCAAGAGATTTTGATCATCAACGCCAACGCGCGTGAACTAATCCTTAAGGCAGAAAGTTTTTCCAGCCTGCACGCCGTCATCACCAACGGCCTCGACCAGTACGGCATGTGCAGCTTCGATGACTCCCTCCTGAGCCTGCTTGAGCGCGGCGAGATCACGCGCGAGGAAGCGCTGACCCAGTCGTCAAACCGGGACAATATGCTGCTCCAGATGAGCGGAATCACCTCGTAGGCCAGGCACAAAAGTATGGGCGCCAGTACTTGGTCCTAGAAGTGATTTCGGTTTGAATGGGTGATCATCGGATTTTGATCAATAGGACCAGCATCACCATGGTGATCATCACCTGCACCAGGGTAAAACGCACGAGCACCTGCGTATTTGACCATCCCATCTTGTGCCGGACGTGATCGTGGAGCGGGAATCGCACCGTGCGGAAGATGCCAATTTTAAAAAAACGCAACAGTGCGACCTTGACCAAACCGGTACCGCCGTTGACCAACAGCACGGCAGAAACGATAAAAATCGTGAAGGGATTGCCTGTTTTAATGACGAAAACGCCGAGCAGAAAGCCCAGCGCCCGCGAGCCGGCGTCGCCCATTAGCATGGAACTAGGATTAGCGTTGTACCAAAGGTACCCCATGATGGTACCGACCATAGAAAATGCCATGACCCCCCACACGGCACCATCCTGATAATGCGGCAACAGCAAGTAGGTTGAGATCTCCTTGTGACCGAGGACGAAATAGAGCAAGCCGCCGAGGCTGGTAAAAGCGATGGCGCAAAGCGTACCGGACAGACCATCGACCCCATCGGTGCAATTGGTCGAATTGATCGCGGTCCATATGAGTATGGTGCCAAAAGCGATAAATACCGGCGGCGGAATGGTTATGGTCATCTTGGTAAATGGCAGCCACACCTCGGCTGCTTGGCCTTGACACAAGACCGCTGCGGCGGCGGCTGCGAGGATTAGATCAATCAGCGCCTTCTTGTATTCACTCCATGAATCCAAAGCTTTATCGTCAAGCCAACCGGATAGCATGGCAAAAAAGGTAAGGCAGATAATCATCAATGACTGCAGCGTGGTCGGCAAGACCAGTAGCTCAACGATGGTAAAGATACTGACGAAGATGACACCGGCCCCAGTCGGCTTACCAGCCGCGGCTGCGCTCTGCACCGCATGTTGCCGACCGCGATCGCGTGGCAACTTAGGGGCCAGGCGTGGCAAGAGGATATAGGTCAGACTCCAGCATAGGATGACGCTCAGTCCGCCGAGAAATAAGTGCGAAGTCAATAGTCGCAATGGGCCAAAAAAAGACTCGAAATACGCGCCTAGCCAATAAAGCACAAGTACCCCCCGGCGAACTTCCTAGTGCTGCGCATGCGCTGCTGACGACGATGGCGATTGACCTCAACTATAGAGCAAGACGGGGGATATTGGAACATCCCATGAGCCCATTTGATCATTCCAAGTCTTTGTGGCTTTGAGCCAATGTTTGGTGGTAGCAGACTGCGCAGGGGATTTTTACCTAGGCACACGCATCTAAAGGAGGCGGCATGGAAACGTCGACAACTAGCCGCGTGGTCGTGTGCGTGACTCGCGAAAAGCACCAGCAGCGGCAGATCCTGGTGCAGCAGCATCCACTGTCTACAGCAGGAAGCTACCAGCTCGCGCTGCCTGGTACCGAGCTGCGACCCGGCGAACACCCTGCAGAAGCCGCCTTTCGCGTCCTAAACCAGGTCATCGAGCAGGACTCCTGCCCCATGTTTCACAAGTTAGCGCAAGTCGCTTTAGATGACAGCATATGTCATGTGTTCCAGACCGCCCCGGAACAAGAGCTGCCTGAGGACATCTGCGGTTTTGAGTGGCGAGCACAAAGCGAAGCTTCCAGCCTACTAGACTCAGATGGGGTCTGGCTGACCGCACTCAGCCGACTTGAGTAGCCAACGTTGGGAATGGCTCGCAAAGGGCCTGAGGGGTCCCCCCCTCAAGCTAGTGCCTGACAAACCAACTTAGTCGCTGGCCGTTTTAGCGCCAGCGATTACTTAGTTGCAGCGACGACTGGCTTTTTCGGAGCGATCTTCGCTCCGATCAACCCAGCTCCACTGTGGCCATTGACCACCGCCGCACCCATTCCAGCCTCAGCGCCGACCCGTTGTGGTTCATCCGTCTTAGACAATGAGTCGCCTTTAAAGTCCTTGTCAGCTGCCTTCATCCCACCGACTGCCTGGGGGGCCTTAACCCCGCCATCGTCCTTCGGAGTGAGGCCGTAAGCTGCCAGCACTTCCTTCTCGACCCGCTTCGCAACCGCCAGGTTCTGTTCAAGAAACTCCTTAGCGTTCTCACGGCCTTGACCGAGGCGCTCCTCTTTGTAGGCAAACCAGGCACCGGCCTTAGCGACGATGTTCTTGGCCACGGCCAAGTAGAGCATGTCACCCATACGCGAGAAACCGGTTCCGA
>Ga0315289_10010217_pt1 | contig 13449 bp, 8 predicted proteins | sample YL17G11_40_MG_FD_203452 | JGI IMG/M metagenome (GOLD analysis project Ga0315289, IMG submission 203452) | Sediment microbial communities from Yellowstone Lake, YNP, Wyoming, USA - YL17G11_40 | ecosystem: Environmental > Aquatic > Freshwater > Lake > Sediment | place: USA: Wyoming | collected...
GCGGAGGTAGTACGCCAGCATCCATTCGTGGACGCCGTAGTCTCGGGAGAAGGAGACATCGTATTCCCGGAACTTGCCCGAAGGGTATTGAACGGAGCGCCCATCTCTGATCTGCAGGGCGTCTACACCCGTGAGAATGCCGACCGTTTGATCGCGGAAGGTAGATGCCCCAACGCACCACTCGTGATGGACATGGACAGTCTTCCTGTTCCCGAGTACGACGATTACTTCGAGCAGAGGTCAGCAGCTTGTCTGGACAGGGCTTTCGAGACGTGGATTCCCTTTGAGACATCGCGCGGCTGCTGGTGGGCAGAAAAGGCCCGCTGTACGTTCTGCGCCCTCAACGGTGCTGACGTGAGGTATCGAAGCAAATCCCCAGATCGAGCGCTCGACGAACTATCATCGCTAATGAGCAGGTACAGACCGCAGTTGTTCGTGGCATGCGACAGTGTGCTAAACAACTGCTACTTCGACAACCTCATTCCAACACTCTGTATCCAGCCACTAGGGGCGCCGGTATTCTATGAAGTGAGATCCGACTTGACTAAGCACCAAGTTCGGTTCCTTCGCCAAGCCGGAATAACGCATGTCCAACCCGGCATTGAGAGCCTCAGCACGAAAGTACTAAGGCTTATGCACAAGGGTGTGACCGCCCTGCAGAACATCCAGTTCCTCAAATCCTGTGAGGAACTCGGAGTAGACGCCAGGTGGAACCTGCTTTGGGGGTTCCCCGGTGAGCCGCCGGACGAGTACGCCCGCATGGCCGCTCTTATTCCTATGATTAGCCACCTACGCCCACCCGTGGCCGCGCACTGCGTAGTAATACAGCGTTTTAGCCTATTCTACGAGAATCCTGAGCGATTTGGTTTTGCCGATGTAAGAGCTCCCCCTATATACAATCACATCTACCCGTTCTCACCTGATGTCATAGCGAACCTGGCCTACCATTTCGCTTTCCGGTACCGCGACGGACGGGACGTAGAGAGCTATACAAACCAGGTCAAGCAGGCCTGGGAAAAGTGGAAGACGGATTACCGTTCCAACAGCCGACTCATCATGGTTGACCATGGCTCGCATCTGATCATCTGGGACCTGCGTTCGACGACTGACAAACGTACGGTTGCGCTCAAAGGATTGGAGAAACTCCTGTACCTCGCCTGTGACAGCATACAGAGCATCGGACGCTTGCGTCGCCTGGCCATGAAACACTGCGGCAGAGAGATGTCCGAGCTGGAAATCGAGGAAACGCTGCAACGGTTTGTAGACGACGGCCTCATGATCCGCGAGGGCAATCAATACCTGAGTCTTGCCGTCCCGTCATCCTTAAACTCCATGGATAGCGGAGACGGAAGGGAAGAGTCAAGGCGACCAATGCAAGCAGTGCTCCGGGAGGTCTAGCAATCTTGCGTAGCCGGTTGGGAGTCTTCCCGAGCGCTCGGCCAGGGTGCCGGCGGCAGCAGACACACATGGCAACAGAGCATGAGGTGGGTACCACGGTTAAATGCTCACCAGAGATACCCGTGCCGACGAAGTCGGGCTGTTCGGCTTGGGGTCGCAGTACTAGACTTATTCCCGTTCCCACCTTTCCAGGCAATGAAAAGGGTAGCCTCTCTGCCTATCGGAATTGTGAAACGATCGGCTGGGGCAGTGCCGGTGCTGCTTAGGAAGTGGAGATTGCCTCGCCGCACCGGCACATGATGGGGAGGATACATCAAATGTCCCAGACGCCCCCCACCGAACCGATACGCTCGAAGATAGGCCGCGCACTGCGCCTCGGGCGGGCCATCCGCCTTGTCTGGGAGAGCGCGCCGAGGCTCACAGCCATCGGCGTTGTCCTCATATTGTCACAGACCGCCCTGTCCCTGCTGTCTTTGTATCTGATGAAGCTTGTCATAGATGCGATGGCCGCGGGTCTGTCGTCTCCGGATAAGGCTGCGGTCTTCGGTCGGATGGCAACGTTCGTGGGCCTCTGGGGCGGGGTCCTGCTGCTTAGCAGCGTCTGTCAGTCGGTGCAAGCGCTAGTCAGCGAGGCTCAGGCTCAGATGGTGACCGACCACGTGCATGATATCCTGCACGCCAAGTCCATCGAAGTGGACCTGGAGTACTACGAAGATCCCCAGTACTTCGACACTCTGCATCGCGCGCAACAGGAGGCGCCGTTCCGGCCGACCCGTATCGTGAATGGCCTTGTCAGAGTCGTTCAGAGCGCCGTCTCGCTCGTAGGGATTGCCGGATTGCTCTCCTCACTACATTGGCTGATCGCAGCAGTCCCGTTCGTCTCGGGCCTACCCCAGCTGTTCCTGCGACTGGCCTACGCCGGCAAGATGTACGACTGGCAGCGCAAAAGCACGGAGCGAGAGCGGGAGGCATGGTACTACAGTTCGATGCTGACCAGGGATCAGCATGCCAAGGAAGTTCGGCTGTTCAACCTGGGATCTTTGTTCATGAGCAAGTTCCGCGACCTGCGAAAGCAGCTCCGCACGGAGCGGCTACGTATCATCAGGGGGCGATCTACCAGGGAAGTGGTAACACAAGCCGGCGTGACGGTCGTGATGTTAGGTACGTTTGTGTTCGTTGCCTACCAAGCGATACAGAGGAGCATCACGCTTGGGGGCGTAGTCATGTTCTTACAGGCGTTCCAGCGCGGGCAGGGCTCCGTGCAGGAACTGCTGGCAGGACTGGCCGGGCTCCACGAGGACAACCTGTTTCTCTCCAGCCTGTACGAGTTTCTCGACCTGAAACCGAAGGTCGCTCAACCGTCGCATCCTGTGCCCGTCGCGCGGCCGATGCAGACCGGCATCGTCTTTGATCATGTCACCTTCCGATATCCAGCCAGTACGAGGACCGTTCTTAAGAATGTCAGCCTGAGCGTGCCGGCTGGCCAAGTCGTCGCTCTGGTCGGCGAGAACGGCTCGGGCAAAACAACCCTCGTGAAACTGTTGTGCCGACTCTACGACCCGGATGACGGCACCATCACCTTTGATGGGGTGGATCTGCGCAAGCTTGACCTGACAGCGCTTCGTCGGGAGATTGCCGCCATCTTCCAAGACTATGCGCACTACAACGTGACAGCCTGGGAGAACATCTGGTTCGGGAACGCCCATTTGCCGGCAGACCAAGAAGAGATTGTCGCAGCTGCACAACGCTCGGGAGCCCATGACGTTGTCAGTGGATTGCCTTACGGCTACGACACTGTTCTGGGCAAATGGTTTGAGGGTGGTGAGGAGTTGAGCATAGGCGAGTGGCAGAAAATGGCCCTCGCACGGGCGTTCCTGCGTGACGCACAGATAATCGTGCTGGATGAGCCAACGAGTGCTATGGACGCCAAAGCGGAGTACGAGTTCTTCGCACGCTTTCGCCAGTTGGCCGAAGGCCGTTCCGCACTACTGATAAGCCATCGGTTCTCGACGGTCAGAATGGCGGATCTCATCTACGTGCTTGAGCGCGGAGAGATCGTCGAACACGGCACGCACGAGGAGCTGGTCGCTTCCGGCGGCAGGTATGCCCAGTTGTTCGACCGACAAGCCCGTAGCTATAGATGAGATGCTTGCCGCTTCCAAGGGTTCATAAATGCAGTCCTCTCGCGCCGCCAACGGTGGGTTTCTGCATACGCGCGCTCGCCCGGAGATCAGGTTGCTTCATTGCTGTGCGCGCACCCACATGGATTCAGATACCATTGACCAGGCACGCGACTTGGTCTCGGGCGGCATAGACTGGGACTACTTGCTGCGAAGGGCCCATTATGACAGGATGATGCCGCTTCTCCACAAACACCTCAATGCAGTCTGCCCCAGAGCTGTTCCGCGGACCGTTCTGCGGGTGCTGCGCGATCGTTTCCTCGCCAATACGCACAGGGGTTCCCTGCTTGCGCTCGAACTGCTCCGGATACTGAGACGACTGGAAGATCATGGGATTAGAGCCGTCCCATTCAAGGGGCCTGTTCTGGCGATTTCAGTATACGGGAGCCTGGCGCTCCAGGAGTTCGCCGACTTGGACATGTTCGTCCGCAGAACCCACATGCGGGCCACGAAGGAACTCCTGCTCGTGGACGGCTTCAAACCGGTTCAGGAATGGCCTTCTGAACACCATTTCAGTCCCCCCAGCGGCCAGTTCAGTCTTGACGTTCATAGCAGTTTCACCCCGAGGTCCTTCCCGTTCCGGCTTGGATTGGACAGCCTGTGCAAGCCCCTGGAACGCGTCTCCCTTCTTGCCAGGGACGTCTTGTCCTTTTCTCCGGAGGACGTGCTGCTCATCCTCTGTGCGCACGGCTCGAGACATTTCTGGGCACGATTGAGGTGGCTCTGTGACCTCTCCGAATTGGTGCTTTCTCGAGAGAGCATGGATTGGGGGGTCTTACTCGACCAGGCAGGCCGGCTAGGTGCTAGCAGGATGCTGTCTGTCGGGCTTCTCGCGTCCCACCATGTACTCGGAACACCCGTGCCGAAGGAAGTGCTACAGGCAACAGAGTCTGACGGTACCGCTCGGTCTATCGCGGTCCACGTGAGCAACCTGCACCTCGACGATACCCCTAGATTCCCACAGTTGCATATGAATCCTCTGGTGATACGGATGAGGGAGCGCCTGCGCGACAGAATCCCCGGCTATCTCGGTATTCTGTGGCATGCCGCCAGGCGAAGATGAGCCCCACATGCCCGTGCGATCTTGGCAATACCAGGACGACCGGAGCTCGAGGTCCAGCCCTACCGAAGGTCACCGGGCAACCCGTCGGACCCACGTCAAGCCAGAGCGACGACGGTACGCGGTCCTCATGCATCCGCGTTTGCCCGCAGCAGCGCGACGCCGGAGGTAGACGAAGCCACGCGGGCTGCGGAACCCAGGAGTGCAACATGATTCTCGCGATGGCAGAGAGCTGGCGGACGATCAGACAATGACCGAGCGCCCGCCCTGGCGTCATCCCGGTGGACACATCCAGTGGCGGAGCCAGATCAGCGCCTCCCGTTCCTCGGCAGCACCCACCGCCGGACGAGATACGCCACCAGCGCGTTGTGGATAGCCGCACCCCACGCCCCCGCTCCCAACCAACGACCTTCCTAAGCCGGAGTACGGTCCAACTCTTCCATGACCACGTCCCCCGAACCCAGTGGAATCCGCACCTTGGTTAGGAACAGGAGCTTCATCTCCAGATGGGTCTTGAAGACTCTCAAGTCCTCCACAAGCTGTCGGATCAGTTCACGCCGCTCGCCGATCTCCAGGTTGTCCCAAACCTTCGGGAACTCGGCCAGAGCAGCTTTGACGGATTGGAAACCGATCTCGGCCATCTCTGTTCGTGCGAGTTGACGATCCAGTTCCTGTAGACGCGCGGACAGCTCCTTCTTCTTCGACAGCAGCCGCTCGTTCTGCGTACGAAACTGCTCTTCATCGATCAGTCCCCGATCCAGCCTGTCCGCCCAGTTGTTGAAACGGTCCGCGAGTGCGCCGATCTCCACCTGTATCTGCTCCCGCTCCTGGATTAGCGGAGACCGTCCATCGCCCATCCGCGCCTTCGCTTCCGACAGGGAGAGCTTCTGGAAGTCTCTCGACTCCGCCAGCCTCCTGATCTCGCCAATGACCGCCGACTCGAGTATCTCGGCGCTCTTGTAGATTCCCGGACATGCGTTTCTTCGCGGCTTGGGGTTGTGCCGGTAGTATCGGCGCAATTCGCCGTACTTCTTCCTGTTCGAGTAGTGAACCGCGAGTGACTTGCCGCATATGCCGCACTTCGCGAGACCGGTGAGCAAGTGTTCGCTGCTGTGCGACCTCACAGGCATGGCACTCCGGCTTTCTATCAGTTGCTGCGTCCTCTGGAACAATTCCTCGGAGACGATCGGCTCGTGCTTTCCAAGGAATACCTCTCCATGCCAGTCGATCTTGCCGACATACGCGTGATTGCGAAGCATGCGGCTTATCGTGTTCTCGCTCCACTGCTCCGCGTTCCGAGGCGAAATCCTTTGCATATTTAGGAACGCGGTGATCTTGTTCACCCCCCACTTCCGGTCGGCATACATCGAGAATATGTCTTGCACGATCTTGGCCTCATCGGGAACCGGCACAAGTGTTTGCGTTTCCTTCGAGTATGCATATCCGTACGGGCCTTTGGTGCTCCCGTTGTAGAACCCAGCTTGGGCGCGTCGGAGTAACCCGTCCTTCACGTTCTCTGCGATCATTTCGCGGGTCAACTGCGCGAAAACGGCAGCGACTCCGAGCATAGCTCGACCCATCGCGGTTGTCGTGTCAAACCCCTCGGTCAGGCTCACGAACCCGATGCCTGCTTCCCGGATCATATCCAGGAAGTCGTAGATATCTCTGACGTTTCTGGACAGGCGGTCAAGCCGATACACTACGACTACGTCGACAGAACGTTCACGAATGTGATCCAGAAGGTCCTGGTATCCCTCTCGATTCGTGTCTTTACCGCTGGCCACGTCCTTGCGTACGCGGATGATCTGCCAACCCTTGTGCTTTGAATACTCCTTGGCGCGCTGCTCCTGGTTTGAAAGGGAATAGTGATTGTCGGTTGACTGTTCCTCGGTGCTTACTCTACAATAGGCGAAGACTCGCATAGCATGTCCTCCTCGCTGGAGCGCTATCCAAGTATAGCAGGAGCTACTGTGATTTGTCAACCAAGCCTAGAGGGGCCAGGGGAGAGGTTCGACCAACATTCCTATCAAGGATCGTGAACTGTTACACGACGACCGGCCGATTGTAAATCATACCCCAGTGTGATAAACTTCCATGAGTGCTCTTTCAAATCCTTCAGTCCGCCGGAAGGAACGCGAAAACAGCGATCAACGCCGCCGGGAAACATCTGTGACAAGGAGCCTTCAAACCCATGACTGCGGAAGCGAGACAGACGGCCAGCATAGGCCGTTACGACAATCAAGTGGGCAGAGCCCTGGATAGGCTTGCCAAACAGGCATTCGCCAGGCGGCTCTGGGAAAGAGACGCCGCCCTCTGGAAGCAGGGAGCGGCCGGAGAAGAAATCATCAAGAACCGCCTGGGCTGGCTGGAAGTCGTTCCGACCATGATGAGGCGTGCGGACGACATTCTGCGCTTTGCCGATGAGGTCAGGGCCGCCGACTTCAAGTACGCTGTTCTCATGGGGATGGGCGGCAGCAGCCTGAGCCCGGAGGTGTCCCGCCTGACGTTCGGCGTTCGGAAAGGTTACCCGGACCTGAGAGTCCTGGACAGCACGGTTCCCGCCGCCATCCTCGAAATCGAGCGGCACGTAGACCCGACCAGCACCCTCTTCGTCGTGTCAACAAAAGCCGGGACGACGGTGGAGACTCTTTCCGCCTACCGCTACTTCTTCAACAGAGTCAGATCACTCAAGGCCGAGCGCGCGGGCGACAACTTCGTCGCGATCACAGATCCCGGCACAGCGCTGGAAGAGGAAGCGCGGAGCGTGAACTTCCGCCGCGTCTTCCTCAACTTCCCGGATATCGGCGGGCGATACTCGGCGCTGTCTTACTTCGGGCTGGTTCCGGCCGCCCTTATCGGAGCTGACATCAAGGGCCTCCTCGAGCGCGCCCGGCAGATGATGGAGTCTTGCGGCCCGGACGTGTCGCCGCCCGACAATCCGGGGGTGGCCCTCGGCGCGGTCATCGCCGAGCTCGCGATGATAGACAGAGACAAGCTCACGCTCATCCTCTCTTCGGAGATTCAGAGCTTCGGGTGCTGGGTCGAGCAGCTCGTGGCCGAGAGTACCGGAAAGAACGGAAACGGGATAGTCCCCATCGAGGGCGAAAGCGTCGGCGCACCCGAGCACTATGGCGATGACCGGCTGTTCGTCTACCTCAGCCTGAAAACTCGCAAGCACGAGGATCTGGACGCCAAGGTGCGCGCACTGGAATCGGCCGGGCAGCCCGTCGTGCGCATTTATCTCGATGACGTCTGTGACCTCGGCCGGGAGTATTTCCGCTGGGAGGTTGCCACCGCGACCGCGAGCGCCCTGCTCGGCGTCAATCCGTTCGACGAGCCGAACGTCCGTGAGAGCAAGGACAACACGAACCGCCTCCTCGATGACTTCAAAGAAAGCGGCAGGCTTCCCGAAGACAAACCGCTGCTGGACGAGGGAAACATCAAGTTGTACTGCGACGCCGAGACACAAGCAGTTCTCGACAAGATACGGGCCGCCGGTTCGAGCAAAGACGTTTCGCTGCGCTCATATCTGAAGGCCCATCTGAATCAGTGCCGGCCCGGAGACTACTTCGCGCTCATGGGCTTCGTCCACACGTCCCCCGCCGTAGACGCCATCCTCCAGTCCATGCGGGCGCATCTCCGCAACGCATACAAGGCACCCACTACCCTGGGATACGGTCCTCGTTTCCTCCACTCGACAGGCCAGCTCCACAAAGGCGGGCCGAACAACGGCGTATTCATCCAGTTCACGGCCGACGACGCGGAGGATGTGCCGATTCCGGGCGAGGCATTCGGCTTCGGCATACTGAAGCAGGCCCAGGCCATCGGTGACGCCGTTTCGCTTCGGAGCAAGGGACGCCGGCTTATCCGACTGCACCTGGGAAGAGATGTGGAAGCCGGCTTGAAACGGGTGCTCGACCTCATTCGCACAGCAGTCCCGCCATAGGGCCGCGCCTCAAGGGCCACTCTACCGATACCCTGACCGCACTCGACGGAGGAATCAGGGTTCTTCACGGTGAACAGGGATTCTCGGAGCAACATGCCTGGTTCGCAGATGGCACCCAGACCACGCGTGACGACCCGAGAAGACCCATCATTCTCCTCGATCCTATTGCTCCTGCCTATTTCACTCACAGGGGGTACTATTGCAGATGAAGCGTCCGGAATTTCGCAACGAGGCGTTCCAGAACTTCTCCGAGCCGGAAGTCCGCGAGAAGATGCAGGCGGCGCTTGATAAAGCTGAGAAGGAATGCGGGCGCGTGCACAGCATGATCATCGGCGGGAAGCAGGTCAAGGCGCCTGACCAGTTCGTCTCGCACAACCCGTCGGACCCGGAGCAGGTGATCGGAATCTTCCAGACAGGCACTGCCGACTTCGGGGTCAAGGCAATCGAAACCGCTCTGAAGACCTTCGAAACGTGGTCGCACACACCCGCGGAACAGAGGGCGGAATTCTGCTTCAAGATTGCCGACAAGCTCCGCGAGCGCAGGTGCGAATTCGCGGCATGGATGGTCCTCGAGGTTGGAAAATCCTGGGTTGAGGCAGACGCGGACGTCGCGGAAGCCGTTGACCTAGTCGAGTTCTACGGGCACGAGGTCCTCAGGTACGGCGGCCCGCAGCCGCTCACGCGGATTCCTTCGGAGGACAGCGAGCTGCGGTATATCCCGCTGGGCGTCGGCATAGTAATCCCACCGTGGAACTTCCCAATTGCTATCATGGCCGGGATGACGACAGCCGCCTTCGCGTGCGGGAACACTGTGCTCCTGAAGCCATCCAGTCAGGCTCCGATGTGCGCAACCAAGTTCGTTGACCTCGTCCATGAAGTCGGGGTCCCGGCCGGCGTAGTGAACCTGGTTACAGGCCCCGGCGGCAAGCTGGGCGAGGCACTGGTTGCACATCCCAAGACGCGGTTTATCTCCTTTACCGGCTCGAAGGAAGTCGGCCTGAGGATCAATGAGCTCGCAGCGCGGCACCAGCCCGGCCAGATATGGATCAAGCGCGTGGTCGCCGAAATGGGCGGCAAGAACCCGATCATCGTGGACAGCGAAGCGGACATCCGCGCGGCAATCGAAGGCGTGGCCGTCTCTGCGTTCGGATACTCCGGCCAGAAGTGCTCGGCCTGCTCCCGCGCCATTGTCGTGAAAGACGTATACGACGAGTTCCTCGCAGGACTCATCGAGCGGACTAAGGTCATCACGGTGGGCGACGTCCGCGACCCGGGCAACTACATGGGCCCGGTTATCAGCCTGGATGCAATGGCCACGATCCTGAATTACATCGAGATGGGCCGACTGGAAGGCAAGCTTGTCCTCGGCGGCAACCGCATCGGCAACCAGGGTTGCTTCGTCGAGCCGACGATCTTCACCGACATGGACCGAAAGGCGACGATCGCTCAGGAGGAAATCTTCGGTCCGGTACTGGCAGTCATGAAGGCCGCCAACTTCGATGACGCGCTGGAGATCGCAAACGGGACCGAGTACGGCCTGACGGGGTCCCTATACACGAGCAACCGCAAGAAAATGGAAATCGGGGCGGATCGGTTCCACGTGGGCAACCTGTATTTCAACCGGAAGTCCACGGGTGCGCTCGTAGGCGCACATCCCTTTGGGGGGTTCAACATGTCCGGCACCGACTCGAAGGCAGGGGGGCGCGACTACCTGCTCCTCTTCAGCCAGGCAAAGGCGATATCGGAGAAGATAGCCTGAAGACGCGCGCCCTCACGCCGAAGCAGGGGCCTGGAAATCTTTGTTGCATAAAACGCGAGATGCGGGTATAGTCTGTATGGCAAACGCATCGAGCCCCGAGTTTAATTTGTGCGGCGTGTTCTTCTTTCTGGATCAGTTCCGACCGCAGAAAATTGGCCCCGTGGCTAAGCGCCTTGCTAAATGATCGGGAAGAACTGTTCCCGGAAAGAGGAGTGCATTGGCAAATAAATCATTGTACGTCGGCAACCTGTCGTACAGCACCACGGAAGAGGATCTGAGAACCTTTTTCGAGCCGTGGGGACCCGTAAGCGAAGTGCGCATCATTCAAGGACGCGGCTTCGGATTTGTTGACGTGCCGGACGATAAGGCCGCAGCGGCGATCGAAGAAACCAACGGCAAGGAATTCCAGGGCCGGACCCTGACCGTAAGCGAGGCACGCCCCAGGGCGGAAACTCGCGGCGGCGCCGCTCGTGGTGGTTTCGGTGGAGGCGGCGGCGGCTACCGCGGCGGCGGTCGCCGAGAGCGCTGGTAAACGACAGACACCGACGAAACGCTAATAGAGAAAGGAAGGCCGATCGGCCTCCCTTTCTTGTTCTCTCTATCGTTCACACGTCGAACATCAAAGACGGCGCGAGGCAGAATGTCCTCTGGCTGCGCTGTCCGAGCCGCCATGTTCGCTGCTACTTCTCGATCGCTGCCTTCCTCACGAGAGCAGGCCTCAGCACCTCCGGCGGAAACTTTACCTTCCGGTCGTACGTGTACAGGCCGTTGACCTCCTGCTCGACGTCCGTGAGCTGGGTGTAGCAGCACCCCGCCATGTGCGGATTGTCCAGAAGCACCCGCGCCAGGGCCGTGAATCGCTCCACAAACGCCTGCTCGTCAGCCGGACGGTCGCCGTAACCCCAGGCTCCTCCTTCTTTCTGGCCGGGATTCCACCATGTGCCGCCGTACTCGCTCACAACTACCGGCTGGCCGGCATAAGGAGGCTCGTGCTTCGCGTCGTTCCGGGCCAGAGTGTCGGTGCTCGGATCCTTCCCAAACCCGTCGTATCGCCCGGCGAACGACACGGGATTCTGGTCGTAGTCGTGAAGGTCCCAGACGTCCGTTCGCACGTGAGTATAACCGCTCGCGTCCACGATGCATCTCGACGGATCCAGACGCTTCGTCAGGTCGTAGACCTCTCGCATGAAGAGCGGGTCATATCGGTCGCCGCTGGAATGCGCCTCGTTCAGGGGAGTCCAGGCCACGATGGAAGGATGGCTCCGGTCGCGCAGCACGACCTCGGCCCACTCCCGGAGGAAGTTCTCGCGCGCCTGCGGGTGAAACCGGAGCGAGCATCCCCAGTCCGGGAACTCGCCCCACAGCAGATAGCCGAGCTTGTCCGCCCAGTAGAGCGTCCGCGGCTCGAACACCTTCTGGTGGAGCCGCGCGCCGTTGAATCCCATCGCCATGCTGCGCTCGATGTCGGCCCGCAGCTCGGCATCCGACGGAGCGGTGTAGATCCCGTCCGGCCAGAAGCCTTGGTCGAGGATCAGCCGCTGGAACACAGGCTTTCCGTTGATCAGAATGCGGTCACCTGCGATACGAACATCGCGAAGCCCGAAGTAGGATGTCACCTCATCCACAACTTTCCGCCCGTCAAGGAGACAAATACGCAGATCATGCAGGAAGGGCTTCTCGGGCTCCCACAGGGTGGGTGACGGAACATCGAGGACGAGCACGTTCTGGCCGCCCGCCTGCTTCAGTCTCCCGGTGGCGACAGGCTTCCCGTTCGCAAGAGCCGACGCCTCCAGCGATATGCCCGCCCCGGGATCGCGGATACCGATCTCCAGGGAAACACGTCCGTTCGCGGCGTCCGGCCATGTCGTCAGCGATGCTATATGAGTCACGGGAACGGCTTCCAGCCACACGGTCTGCCAGATGCCGGTGGTGCGAGTGTACATGCACCCATAGGAATGAAGCTGGTGCGACTGCTTCCCCGAAGGCTGGAAGCCCGAGCGCACGTCGTCTACGGCGTAGACCACCAGTTCGTTGTCCCCATTCCCATTGACCGCCTCGGTGATATCGGCATGGAACGGCGTGTAGCCGCCTCTGTGCCGTGCGACCTCCTTCCCGTTCACCCAGACGCGCGCATCGTAATCCACCGCGCCGAAATGAAGCAGCAGCCTTTGTCCTCTAAGCGCTTGGTCTACCTTGAAGAGACGCCGGTACCAGACCGCCTCCAGGAAGTCGGTTTCCCCGATTCCGGACAGCTTGCTCTCCGGGCAGAAGGGAACGATAATGGCGCAAGGGAGCTCGACACCTGTGTACCATCCCTTCTCAAGCCCGGACTTCGAAGCATCAATGGCGAACTGCCATCGCCCATTCAAGTTCTGCCAGGCCTTCCGCTGGAAATCGGGCCTGGGATGTTCGGGACGCGGTATGTCGGACATGGCGTGCCTTTCTCCCTCAATCTGATCTGGTGCCTGCGCCCTGTACGCAAGTACTGCAATGCGGCTTGACGTGCATGCGTGACCCCTGCTTGGCTTCGGGACACGACCCACCAATTATGGCGTACGGAACACTATTTGGCAACCCGCTAGTTGACGACCTGCGAAAAAATGTGCGATACCTTCAACTTTTTCGCCGCATGAGGAGTCATATACTTATGAGGGTTGCTTACAGTCTGCTGGGGACAAGGAGGACCTGAGATGCAGAAACGCGCGGGTTACACCTTGATAGAGATTCTGGTCGTGATAGCGATAATCGCGATCCTGGCGGGACTGATATTTCCGGTCTTCGCCTCGGTCAGGGAGGCCGGACGCCGCACCAAGTGCCTCAGCAACCTGAAGCAGCTCGGAACCGCATTCGAGCTGTACTGCCAGGATTACGACAGCGACTACATCGCGCCGAAGTACCTCGGCCACCTGTATCCACGCTACACCCGGTCCGAAGCCTTGTTCATCTGTCCGTCGGACCAGGGGATCTACAACGCGACCCGTCCCACAAACGGCTCGATAGCCTGGGAACAGAACAAGGGCCTTGCTACAGGCACCAGCTACGTCTACTACCCGCTGGTCGGCGATGAGTGGTACTTCTGGCCGTCATACTATGGATACGGATTGGG
>Ga0315289_10010218_pt1 | contig 13448 bp, 21 predicted proteins | sample YL17G11_40_MG_FD_203452 | JGI IMG/M metagenome (GOLD analysis project Ga0315289, IMG submission 203452) | Sediment microbial communities from Yellowstone Lake, YNP, Wyoming, USA - YL17G11_40 | ecosystem: Environmental > Aquatic > Freshwater > Lake > Sediment | place: USA: Wyoming | collected...
CCACCGTGGGGTAGGCGGGGTTGCTCAGGACGCGGACGCAGCCGTTGAGGGTGAGGGGGCAGGTGGCCCAGCCGCGCCGGCGGTGGGCGCCGAACCAGCGGTGGGCGTCCTCGTGGTTGGGGTGCGTGGGGTCGAACAGGGCCACCAGGACGTTCACATCCAGCAAGGCCGCGCTCATGACTCGTCCCGCAACTGGTTGACCAGGGCCAGGTGGGGCTTCCGGGCGCCGGGCTTGGGGATGAACAGCGGCACGCCGTTGCGCAACCTGGGGGGAGCTTGGGGCTCGAGGGCTTGGCGGGCCAGCTCCGAGATGACCTGGCCGGCGGTCATGCCGCGCTGGCGGGCGAGCTGGCGGGCCACCTGGAGCACGTCCTCGTCGAGGTTGAGGGTGGTGCGCATGGGCACCAGCATACAACATCATCGAGCTTGATGCGTGATGCAGGAACCGCACCGGACCGCCCCCGGGTAGACTATGCTTCTTCAGGAGGGAAACATGCCGAACATCCCATGCTTCATGACCCGGCGCAGCTTCTCGTGGACGCTGTGCGGGCTGCCGTTCTCGCTGCGCCTGCCGGCGGCCGAGCTCGAGGCGATGCCGTGGAACGAGCCGGCCAGGGTGGCCAGAGTGTACCTGGCCTCGAAGCAGGTGCACTGGCCGCGGCCGGACCTGGATGTGGTCAAGGACGTGGCCGAGGTCGAGGCGCGGCTCCAAGAGGTCGCACGCAAGAACGCGCACCACGTGCGCTTCGTGGGCGGCGAGGTGCTGCGGGCGGACGAGGAGGTGAAGCCGTGGCTAGCGCGCATGGGGGACATCGACGGCGTGCTGATCGTGCCGGTGACGCAGCCCACGGGGCCGCTGCGGGCGCTGATCGACGCGCTGGACGTGCCCGCGCTGTTCTTCTCGCGTCCCTACGCCACGCACGCCTGGAGTGGCATCGCGGCGACCCGTAAGCGCGAGAAGAAGAAGCTCGATGTGCTGGCGACTTCGAGCTACGGGGATCTGGACGACTACATGCGCATCTTCCGCGCGGCGCATCACCTCCGCAAGAGCAGGATCATCGTGGGGGCGGCGAAGTCCGCAGGCCGACAGGCGACCATGGACGCCTACACCAAGCAGTTCGGCACGGCCATGGCGTATTTGGACTACAACGACCTCAAAGCCAGCTTCGAGGCCACCGACGCCGCCAAGGCGCAGAAGCTGGCCGACGAGTTTACGCGCGGCGCGCTGCGGGTGGTCGAGCCGACGCCGAAGGAGATCCACGCGGCGCTGCGGTTCTACCTCACGGCGCTGGAGATCATGAAGCGGGAGAAGGCCAACGCCCTGACCGTGGACTGCTTCGGGAGCTGGCCGGCCAAGCAGATGGTGGCCTACCCGTGCATCACGTTTTCGAAGCTGAACGACGCCGGGATGTACGGGGTGTGCGAGGGCGACCTGCCCTCGACCATGACGCAGATCCTGGTGACGGGCTACTCGGGGATGCCGGGGTTCGTCTCCGATCCGGTGTTCGACCTGAGCCGCAACGAGGTCATTCACGCGCACTGCGTGGCGGCCACCAAGATGGCGGGGCTGCAGGGGCCTTCGTCGCCCTACATCATCCGGCACCACCTGGAGACGGCCGAGGGGGCGGTGCTGCAGGTGCTGATGCCGTCGGGGCAGCCGGTGACCGTGGCCCGCTTCGACGGTCCGGCGCGGATGCTGCTCTCGACCGGCGAGGTCACGGGGACGGTGGACAGCGACCGCGGGTGCCGCAGCCAGATCCGCACGCGGGTGAAGGACGCCGAGAAGTGGCTACAGGCTTACGGCCCGGGCCTGCACCGCGTGATCTTCTACGGCGACCACACCCCGGCCCTCGAGCGCATGGGGCGGCTGCTGGGCTTCGAGGTGGTGCAGGAGATGTGAGGAAGGCGGCAGCCTTCAGGCCGCCACGAACCGGCGGAGGCCGGGGATGTCGCGGAAGTCCGGCTGGTTGAGCGTCCAGAGCTCGGCATCGCGGGCCAGCGCGCAAGCCGCGATCGCCAGATCGAGTTCCCGCCCGCGTGGCTTCCTGACGGCCCTGTAAAGTTCCGCGGCCAGGGCCGCCTCGCGGGGGCCGAAGGGGACCGCGGATTCGCGCGGGAACAGGGCTTCCTGGGCGGCGAGTTCCTCGGGCAGGCGCGGTCCTCGCAGCCACTCGTACAGCACCAGGGCGGGGACCAGCATGCGCTCGCCCCGCTCGATGACCCGCCGCAGCGCGCCCGCGGAGCGCCTCGGCCCGGCCAGGCTGTCGATGAGCACGGAGGTGTCCAGCAGGATCACCGGGCGCTCCGTTCCCGGGTCCGGCGTCCGCCCTGGCGGCGACTACGACGGAGTTCGCGGAGCTCCTGCTCGACGCCGGCGAGCCGCCGCAGCGGGACGCGGGGCACCAGCTCGTCGAAGATGCGAAGCAGGCGGAGGCGCTCCCCTTCGCTCAGCCGGCCGATCCGGCCGTGGTAGTCATGAATGGCGTCGCGCACCACTTCGCTCTTGGGCTTCGCCAGGCGCTGGGCGGCGTCCTCGAGCCGGGCCAGGGTCGGCTGGTCGAGGGTGAAGGTGACCTTGACCGTTGCCATACCGGTACCATACTACCATACCTCCGCCCGCCCCAGGCCCGCGAGACCTATCCGCCCAACTCCGCGTTGACGCGGTTCAACAGCGCCTTCATGTAGCCGACCGAAAAGGCGGTGCCGGAGTAGCGGCCGCCCACCATGGAGGGGATGTGGTCGGCAATGACGGCGCCGCTGAAGTTGACCTCGCGCAGGGCGCGCATGACCGGGTACATGTCCATGTAGCCGTCGTCCATGAAGGTTTCGACAAAGTGCGGCAGGGGGGCGTGGACATTGCGGAAGTGGATCTTGAAGAGCTTGCCCTGGCGGCCGAAGTAGCGGATGGTCTCGACGACGTCCTGGCCCATAAGCTGGCCGCCTTCCAGCCAGCAGCCGACGCACAGGCACATGCCGATGTTGGGGCTGGCGGCGATTTCGAAGGCGCGCTTGTAGCCGTCGAAGCTCGAGAAGATGGGGCGTGGGACGCCGCCCAGCTCGGGCACGGGCGGATCGTCGGGGTGGATGCCGATCCACATGCCCAGTTCCTCGGCCAGCGGGACGACCTGCTTGATGAAGTGGACGTAGTTGTCCCAGATCTCCTTCTCGGTATAGCGGCGGCCGTGGGTGAGCGGCGCCGGGAAGGCTTTGCCGGCCCAGTTGCCCTGGTCGGCCTTGGCGAGGTCGAAGGCGCGGGCGCGGGCGCCGCCGCGGGTCAGCTCCGGCGTGGTGCTCCAGATGCCGTTGCCCATGTGGGCGTAAGTGGTGTAGAAGATGCCGGCGCGGGCCAGGTTGCGGAGGAACTGCTTGTACTCCTCGATCTTCTGGTCGCGGCCGGCGAGGTTGAGGGTGACCTCCTCCATGTTATGGACGCTCGAGTTGCCGATGTTCCAGACTTTCAGGCCGGCGGCCTCGACCTTCTGTCGCAGGCGGAGGTAGTTCTCGTAGGCGCCGGTGGCGGCGCCGCCGGGGATGTTGACGTAGCTGACGCCGAGCTGGCGGACGAACTGCAACTCCTCGTCGCCGGGGTCGCCCGAGACCTGCACGGAGAGCTTGATGCCGGCCGGCCATGGAGGCCGCCTGGCAGGAGCGGAGGGGCGGACCGCCGCGAGCGCGCCGCCCAGGGCCATGCGATGGAACTGCCTGCGTGCGGTGTTCATGTGGTTCTCCCTGGGGGACATTCTACACCGCGTGGCGGCCCGCCATGCGGCGGAGGCGCTGACGGCGCCAGCCTGGCTACAGCGGCGCCGGGACGCGCAGCGCGCGCAGCCGGGCGAGGCGGTTCTCGGTCGAGGGGTGCGTCGAGAACAGGCGCAGGACCGAGGAGCCGGTGAAGGGCTTGATGATGAACATATGGGCGGTGGCCGGCGAGGCGTCCATGGGGATGCGCTTCGAGTAGGCCTCGAGCTTCTGCAAGGCCGCGATCAACCCGTCCGGGCTGCCGGTCGAGCGGGCCGAGGAGGCGTCGGCCCCGTACTCGCGGGTCCGCGAGATGGCCATCTGAATCAGCAGCGCCGCCAGCGGCGCAAAGATCAGCATCAGGATGTCGGCCCAGCCGCCGCCCTCGTCGTCGTCGCGGCGCCCGAACCAAAGGGCCATGCGCGCCAGGAAGGTGATGGCCGCGGCCAGGGTGGCGGCGATCGAGGCGATCAGGATGTCGCGGTTGGCCACGTGCCCGAGCTCGTGGGCCAGGACGCCCCCCAGTTCCCGGTCGTCCATCGCCTCCAGTAGCCCGCCGGTCACGGCCACCGAGGCGTGCGCCGGGTTGCGACCGGTGGCGAAGGCGTTGGGCGAGGCCTCGGAAATCAGCCACAGGCGGGGCATGGGCAGGCCCATCTTGAGGCAAAGATTCTGCACCAGCGGCGCCAGGCGCCGGTGGACTTCAGGGTTCTTCTGCGCGGTGACCGGCTGGGCGGAGTACATGGCCAGCGCGATCTTGTCGGAGAAGAAGTAGCTGGCGAAGTTCATCAGGCCGGCGAGCGCCAGGCCGATCCACAGGCCGTTCCGTCCGGCGATGGCCTGGCCGCCAAACAGCAGCAGGCCGCTCAGCAGCCCCAGCAACACGACGGTTTTCAGGCGATTCACGGCGGGGTTCCTCTCAAGCACCATTCTGCCACAGATGTCCACCGGCAGCGGCCGGGGCCGGATGGGTTTTGCGCCCAGTGGCAGCGGGCTAGCTTTCTTCTTCCTCGTGCTTGCCTTCGCGTATTTTTTGAAGGCGCTCCTCGCGGCGCTTAGCGCGCTCGGCGGCCCGTTTGACCAACTGGGTGCCGACCAACTCGAGCATGACCTGCTCGGCGCCGTCGCCCTTACGGGGGCCCAGGCGGACGATGCGGCAGTAGCCGCCGGCGCGCGAGCCGAAGCGGGGGCCGAGCGTGTCGAAGAGTTTCTTGACCGCCTTGGGGGTCTTCAGGAACGAAGCCGCCCGGCGGCGGGAGTGCAGGCTACCCTCCTTGGCCAGGGTGATCATGCGCTCGAGCAGCGGGCGGGCGGCCTTGGCCTTGGGGGCGGTGGTGACGATGCGTTCCTCCTCGATGATGCTGGTGACCAGGTTGCGCAGCAGCATCCAGCGGGCGTCGAGGGGCCGTCCAAGTTTGTATCCGGCGCGCTTGTGTCTCATGGGTGCTTCTACTCCTCGCGGTCCTCCGGGATTTCCTCGTCTTCGTCGGGCTCCTCGGCGGGGGACTCGGCCGGCTCGCCTTCCTCGAGCTCGGCGGCCGCGGGCACGGTGGGGGTGACGGGAACGCCGGAGGGGGAGATGAGACGGCCCTGGCTGTCGAGCTTCATGCCGAATTGCAGGCCCATCTGGCCGAGGATTTCCTTGATCTCGTTGAGCGACTTGCGGCCGAAGTTCTTGGTGCGGAGCATCTCGGCCTCGGTCTTTTGGACCAGGTCGCGGATGGTCTGGATGTTGGCGTTCTTCAGGCAGTTGTAGGAGCGGACGCTGAGCTCGAGCTCGTCCACGGAGCGGTCGAGGATCTCGGTCATTTGGCCGAGGGCGCGCTCGGCGGGCTCTTCGGCCGCCTCGGGCAGCTCCTCGAAGTTGATGAAGATGGACTGGTGGTCCTTGATGAGCTTGGCGGCCTGGCCGACGGCGTCCTGCGGGGAGATGGCGCCGTTGGTCCAGACCTCGACGGTGAGCTTGTCGTAGTCGGTCATCTGGCCGTAGCGGGCGGCCTCGACGAAAAAGTTGACCTTGCGGACCGGGGAATGGACCGAGTCGATGGGGATGAAGCCCAGGGGCAGGTCCTCGTCGAAGTTGCGGTCGGCGCTGACGTAGCCGCGGCCCGTCTTGAGGCGCATTTCGATCAACAAGCGGCCGCCCTCGCTGACGGTGGCGATGTGGACGGTGCGGTCGAGGACCTCGACGTCGGCGTCGGTCTCGATCTGGGAGCTGACGAGCTCTCCGGGCTGGTCCGCGTGGAGGCGCACGGTGCGGACGCCCTCCCCGGTCATCTTGAAGGGGACCTGCTTGAGGTTGAGGATGATGTCGGTGGCGTCCTCGACCACGCCGGGGATGGGACTGAACTCGTGGGCCACGCCCTCGATGCGGACGGCGGTGATGGCCGCGCCCTCGATGGAGCTCAACAGGGCCCGGCGGAGGCTGTTGCCGATGGTGGTGCCCCAGCCGCGCTCGAAGGGCTGGGCGCTGAACATGCCGTAGCGGTCGGCAAGCGTGTCCGTGTTGGCGACCAGGCGCTTGGGTTTCTGAAAGCCTTTGAACATGGTTCTGCCCCCTTACTTGGAATAAAGCTCGACGATGAGCCGTTCGTTCATCTGAAGCTGGACCAGCTCCGCGCGTTTGGGCAAGCCGACCACGCGGCCGCGCAGCGCTTCGCGATCCACCTCCAGCCAGTTGGGGGCGGGAGCGTGCGCGGTGGCGTCGCGGGCGGCCAGAATGGTGGGGTTGTTGCGGCTTCTCTCGCGCACTTCGACCACGTCGTTGGGCTTGACCACGAAGGACGGGATATTGACCTTGTGGCCGTTGACCAGGATGTGGCCGTGGCGCACCAGTTGCCGGCACTGGGGATGGCTGGTGCCAAAGCCCATGCGGTAGAGGACGTTGTCCAGGCGGCGCTCCAGCAAGGCCAGCAGCACGTCGCCGGTGACGCCCGGGGTGCGGCTGGCCTTCTCGAACAGGTTGTGGAACTGCCGCTCGAGCAGGCCGTAGTGCCGGCGGACCTTTTGTTTCTCGCGGAGCTGGAGGCCGTAGCCGACCAGCTTGACCCTGCGGTTCTGGCCGTGCTGGCCGGGGACGAAGTTGCGCCGTTCGATAGCGCACTTCCCGCTGTGACAGCGCTCCCCCTTCAGGAAAAGCTTCATTGCCTCGCGCCGGCACAGCCGGCAAACGGGGCCGATGTAACGAGCCAAGTTATCCTCCTTACCTTCTTCAGGTGCAGTTTACGGCCCCCGGCAGGGCCTTCCTCCTGCTTGCGGCGACGAATCCTCTACACTCTCCTCTTCTTGGGCGGCCGGCAGCCGTTGTGGGGGACGGGGGTGGTGTCCTTGATGGCCCTGACCTCCAGTCCCACGGTGGCCAGGGTGCGGATGGCCGACTCGCGCCCGGCGCCGGGGCCGCTGACGCGCACCTCGACGGTGCGCACGCCGGCTTCCTTGGCCTTAGTGGCGGCAGTCAGGGAGGCCTGCTGCGCGGCGAAGGGCGTACCCTTGCGCGACCCGCGGAAACCCAGCGAGCCGGCGCTGGACCAGGCCACCACGTTGCCGCGCGGGTCCGTGATCGTGACGATGGTGTTGTTGAACGTGGCCTGGATGTAGACGATCCCCACCGGAACGTTCTTCTTTTCCTTCTTCTTGAACGCCTTCTTCTTGGTTGGTTTGGCCTGCGCTTTCGCCATATGTCTCCCGGAATCAGGTCTTGGAGGAGGATTTCTTCTTGTTGCTGACGGTGCCGCGCCGCGGGCCCTTGCGCGTGCGCGCGTTGGTGTGGGTCCGCTGGCCGCGCACGGGGAGCCCGCGCCGGTGGCGGAGGCCGCGATAGGCGCCCATCTCGATGAGGCGCTTGACGTTCATGGTGACCTCCTTGCGGAGGTCGCCCTCGACGGCGCCTTCCTCCTCCAGCACCTGGCGGATGCGGTTGACCTCGTCCTCGCTGAGCTCGCTGACCTTCTTCTGGCGATCCACGCCGGCCCGGTAGAGGATCGAGTTGGAGCGGGTCCTGCCGATGCCGAAGATGTAGGTCAGCCCGATCTCGATCCGCTTACGGGGCGGCAGATCCACGCCTGCTAGTCGCGCCATGTTTCCCTCCCCTCACCCTTGCCGCTGCTTGTGCTTGGGGTTGGTGCAGATGACCCGCACCACGCCGTAGCGGTGGATCACCTTGCACTTCACGCAAATTTTTTTCACTGACGCACGGACTTTCATGAGCTTGTAGCCTGTGGCTGGTAGCCTGTAGGTTTCATCTATCCCTTCAGTAACTCCACAATGCGCCCCCGCGTGCGGTCGTGGGCGGAAAGCTCCACCCGCACGCGGTCGCCGGGGCGGACGCGCACAAAGTTCTTGGCCGCCGGCCCGGCGTGCGCCAGCACCGGCTGGCGCGTTTCCAATTCCAGCCGGTAGGTGGCGTGGGGCAGCAACTCGACCACGGTGGCCACCACGCCCTTCCGTCCAGCCTCTTCCTTCTCGGCGGCCCTCTTCACCATTCCCTCCTACGGGCGGGTCAGCACCCACGGGCCGTTATTGGTGACGGCCACGCAATGCTCGAAGTGGGCCGAATAGGACCCGTCCTTGGTGACCGCGGTCCAGCCGTCCTTCAGCAGCCGGACCTCGGACCTGCCGGCGTTGACCATGGGCTCGATGGCCAGCACCATGCCCGGCTTCAGGCGGGGGTTCGCGGCCTTGGGGTCCACATAGTTGGGGATCTGCGGCTCCTCATGGAGCTGCGTTCCGATGCCGTGACCGACGTACTCCCGCACCACGGAAAACCCGTTCGCCTCGACGTGCCGCTGGACGGTCCCGCAGACGTCGCAGAGCCGCTTTCCCGGCCGCGCCTGGTCGATGGCCAGCTCGAGGGACTCGCGGGTCACCTCGAGCAACCGCGTCACCTCGGGGCCGACCTCGCCCACCGGCACGGTCATGGCGGCGTCGCCGTAGTAGCCGTCCAGTTCGAGGCCGGTGTCGATCGAGACGATGTCGCCCGCTTCCAAGACCCGGCGGCGCGACGGCATGCCGTGCACGATCTCGTCGTTGACCGAGGTGCACAGCACGAACTGATACTTGGCCTTGGCGGCCTCGACGTAGTAGCCCTTGAAGGCCGGCCGGGCGCCCGCCTCGCGGATCCTCTTCTCGGCCACGTCTTCCAGGTTCTGAGTGCTCACTCCGGCCTGGACCAGGCCCTCCAGCTCGCGGAGAATCCTCCAGACCAGCAGCCCGCTGCGGCGCATTTTCTCCAGATCGGCGAGGGTCTTCAAAACGATCATCCCAGCCTGACGACGTCCCCAATGCGGCGGGCGATAGCGTCGGGCCCGCCGGTCGAGCCGTCCACCTCGTGGAAGCGGCAGCCGCAATTCCGGAAGCCGCCCAGCAGCGGCGCGGTCTGCTGCGCGTAAGCCTCGAAGCGCTTCCACACCACGGCTTCCTGATCGTCCTCGCGCGTGATGAGCGCAGTCTGGTCCCGGTCGCACACCGCATCGTGTTTGGGCGGGTTGGAAACCAAGTTATACGAGGCGCCGCACTGCGGGCACTGCCGCCGCGCCCCGATGCGGCCGACGATTTCATTGTAATCCACCAGCAGGTTGACCACCACCTGCTGGAAGCCGCGCCCGCCGAGCCAGCCGCTGAGCGTCTCGGCCTGCGGCAGCGTGCGCGGGTAGCCGTCCAGGATGAAGCCGCCGGCGCAATCGGGCTGGACCAGGCGCTCCTGGACGATGCGGTTGACCAGCTCGTCGGGCACCAGGCGGCCGGAGGCGAGGATGGCCTGGACCTCGCGGCCCAGCCCGGTCCCCTGCTCGACGTGCCGCCGGAAGATGTCGCCCGTGGAAATGTGCGGCAGGCCGAGGGAATCGGCCAGCAGCACGGCCTGGGTGCCCTTGCCGGAGCCGGGGGGACCGAACAGGATTATCGCTGCGCTGCTCATAAGAAGACAGAAGTCAGAAGACAGAAGTCGGAAGTCCGAAGCCGGGAGCCAGCGGCGCACACCACCCCTTCTGACTCCTGGCGCCTGACTCGGGAATTCCCTGCTGCTCGCATCGTGGTGCGCGCTCTCCTCCTAGAACACGCTCCTGCGACCGCGAATTCGGCCCGTCCGGGGCGTGAAGCCCTCGTAGTGGCGCATGATCAACTGGGCCTCGATCTGGTTGACGGTGTCCATGGCCACGCCGACCACGATCAGCAGCGAGGTGCCGCCGAAGTAGAAGCTCACGCCCAGGCCGTCCAGGAGCCAGCGCGGGAAGTTGGCGTCGATCCAGTTGCCCAGCAGGGGCAGGCTCTGGAGCTTGATGCCCGAGATCATGATCTCGGGAATGATGGACAGGATGGCCAGGTAGAGCCCGCCCACCACGGTGATGCGGGTCAGGATCTTGTTCATGAACTCGGCGGTATTGCGGCCCGGGCGGATGCCGGGGACGAAGCCGCCGTACTTGCGCATGTTGTCGGCCGCCTCGTTGGGGTTGAAGATGATCGAGACGTAGAAGAAGCAGAAGAACATGATCCCGGCCACGTACAGCAGGACGTAAAGCGGTTGCGAATGCCGAATGGCGGCCAGCATGGCGCTCATCCAGGGGTTGTTCTTGACCATGGGCACCATGGCCAGGGTCTGGGGGAAGGTGAGCATCGAAGAAGCGAAGATGACCGGAATGACGCCGCCGGCGTTGACCTTCAGCGGCAGGTGGGTGGACTGCCCGCCGAGCACGCGGCGGCCCACCACGCGCTTGGCGTACTGCACCGGGATGCGGCGCTCGCCGCGCTCGACGAGCACGATGAAGGCCACCACGGCGACCATGACCACCAGGATGAGGAGCAACTGGAGCGCGTTCCACTGGCGGGTGACGAAGACCTGGGTGTAGATCTCCTCGACGGCCCGGGGCAGGCCGATGACGATGCCGGCGAAGATGATCAGCGACATGCCGTTGCCGACGCCGCGCTCGGAGATCTGCTCGCCCAGCCACATGATGAAGGCGGTGCCGGTGGTCAGCGTCAGCATGGTCATCAGGACGAAGCCCAGGCCGGGGTTGAGCACGAAGCCGCCTTCGCTGGCGGCCAGCGTGGTGGCGATGCCGAAGGACTGCATCAGCGACAGCCCGACCGTCAGGTAGCGGGTCCACTGGGTGATCTTGCGCCGGCCCAGCTCGCCTTCCTTCTGCAATTTCTCCAGGGTGGGGATCACCACGGTGAGCAACTGGAGAATGATGGAGGCGGTGATGTAGGGCATGATGCCCAGCGCGAAGATGGTGAGGCGCCGGAACATGCCGCCGCTGAACAGGTCGATGAACCCGAAGACGGTCCCGGCGCCGGCGGTCTCGAAGAACTGCTCGAGCTTGAGGGCGTTGATGCCGGGAGTGGGGATGTGCCCGCCCAGGCGGTAAATGGCCAGCATCAGCAGGGTGAACAGGACCCGCCTGCGGAGGTCCGGGATCCGGAACACGTTGGCAACGGCTTCCAGGAACTTGTTCATGGCAAACTCGCTAGCCGGCGCTGCCCCCGATCAGCTCGGCGCTGCCGCCGGCGGCGACGATCTTCGCCTTCGCGGAAGCGGAGAACAGGTGCGCCCGGACGGCGATGGGGCGGGTGAGTTCTCCGGAGCCCAGCACCTTCAGCCCGTCGCCCAGCTTCTTGACCACGCCCAGCGCGAGCAGTTGCTCGGGGCCCCAGCTGTCGCCCGCCAGGCGCTGGAGCCGACCCACGTTGACGATGGCGTAACGCTTCTTGAAGATGTTGGTGAAGCCGCGCTTGGGGAGGCGGCGGTGCAGGGGCATCTGGCCGCCTTCGAAGCCGCGCATGTGGCTGTAGCCGCTGACGGAGCGCTGGCCCTTGGCGCCGCGGCCGGAGGTCTTGCCGCGGCCGGAGCCCATGCCGCGTCCCACGCGCTTGCGGGCGTGTTTCTGCCCCGGCGGGGGATGGAGTCCGCTGAGGTTCATACTTGCTCCTTGATGCGCACCAGGTGGGGGATCTTGGCGACCATGCCGCGGATCTGGGGCGTGTCGGGCCGCTCGACCACCTGGCGGAGCTTGCGCAGGCCCAGGCCGCGCACCACGCGCCGCAGTTTCTCCGGCGAGCAGATGGGGCTGCGGTAGAGTTCGATTCTCAGCTTGCGGTCGGCCATCACAGCTTCTCCAGCGCCAGGCCGCGCATGTCGGCCACCGCCTGGCGGTCGCGCAGTTGATCGAGCGCGTTGACAGTGGCCCGGACCACGTTGTGCGGGTTGTGGGAGCCGATGGACTTGGTGGCTACGTTGGGGATGCCCACCGCCTCCATGACCGCGCGCACCGGGCCGCCGGCGATGACGCCGGCGCCATTGGGCGCGGGCTTGAGCAGCACCCGGCCGCCGCCGTAGCGTCCCAGCACGGCGTGGGGGATGGTGGTGGGCCCGACGTTGATCTTGCGGAGGTTCTTCCTGGCGGCCTCGATGCCCTTCTTGATGGCCGAGGGAACCTCGCGGGCCTTGCCGATGGCGAACCCCACCACTTTGGCCGCGGGGTCGCCGACCACCACCAGGGCGGAGAAGCTCAGGTTCTTGCCGCCCTTGACCACCTTGGTGACGCGGTTGATGGCGACCACGTGCTCCTTGAGGTTCAAGCCTTGCGGATCGATGGGTCTAACGGTAGCTACTGCTGGCATGGGATCAGAACTCCAGTCCGCCCTCGCGAGCGGTGTCCGCCAGGGCTTTCACGCGCCCGTGGTAGAGGAACCCGCCACGGTCGAAAACCACCTGCTGGATGCCTTGCTGGCGGGCCCGCTCGGCGATGAGGCGGCCCACGGCCTTGGCGCCCTGGAGGTTGCCGCCGCCGCCCAGCTTGGCGTCCTTCTCGTTGGTCGAGGCGGCCACCAGGGTGCGGCCCTGGGAGTCGTCGATGACTTGCGTGTAGATGTGATGGAGGCTGCGGAACACAGCCAGGCGCGGCCTCGCGGAGGTGCCGCGCACCTTGCGGCGGATGCGGGCGTGAACCTTGCGCCGGTTCGCGTCTCTGGAAACCTGGTGGATCATTTCGCTGCCGCTCCGGTCTTACCGACTTTCTTGCGGAGCACCTCGCCGGTGTAGCGGATGCCCTTTTGTTTATAAGGATCAGGGCGCCTGAGGGCGCGGATGTTGGCGGCCACCTGGCCCACCAGTTGGCGGTCGGCGCCGCTGACGATGAGGTGGGTCTGCTTTTCGATCTTCAGATCGACGCCCTCGGGCAGGAGGAACTCGATCGGGTGGGAGAAGCCCAGGGTGAAAGTGGCCACGCGGCCCTTGACGTCGGCGCGGTAGCCGATGCCCACGATATCCAGTTCCTTGGTGAACCCCTGGGAGACACCCCGGACGGCGTTGGCCGCCAGGGCGCGGGTGAGCCCGTGCAGGGCGGCTTTCTCGGCGTCGTCGCGGGTGATGACCAGCGTGCCGTCGGCGTTCTCGGCGCGGATGCCGCCGGGGAGGGGCACCGTAAGTTTCCCCTTGGGGCCTTCCACCAGCAATTGCTCGCCGGCCGTGACGCGGACGCCTTTCGGCAGCGGAATCGGCTTTTTTCCTATTCTCGACATGGCTGGACTGTTCCCCTCACCACACCTGACAGAGAACCTCGCCGCCCACGCCCGCCTTGCGGGCGTCGCGGCCGGTCATCACGCCGCGCGGCGTGGTCAGGATGTTGACGCCCAGGCCGCCCAGCACCCGCGGAACCTCGCTGCGGCCCACGTAGACGCGGCAGCCGGTCCGGGAGACCCGCTCCAGCTTCGAGATG
>Ga0315289_10010219_pt1 | contig 13448 bp, 10 predicted proteins | sample YL17G11_40_MG_FD_203452 | JGI IMG/M metagenome (GOLD analysis project Ga0315289, IMG submission 203452) | Sediment microbial communities from Yellowstone Lake, YNP, Wyoming, USA - YL17G11_40 | ecosystem: Environmental > Aquatic > Freshwater > Lake > Sediment | place: USA: Wyoming | collected...
GGCAGGTCCTTTTCTTGGGGCAAGTATATCCGCCCCACCTCAAACAGCTTTATGCTCTGATCCTGGTATCTCAGGTTGGCTGCCAGGGTGGACAGCAGGGTGGGGCGCAGGCTGGTACGCAGGCAGTCCTGTCCGGCGTTCAAAGGGTTGGCCAGGCGCAATGGCTCGGTGACAACACCGGTCTTGTTTAATGACTGCGGACTCACTATTGAGTAGGTGATTACCTCTTGGAAGCCACAGGCCACTAGTATGTCCCGCACTTCGTCTTTAAGGTCAAGTAGAGGGTTGGGTGATTGGGGTGGAGGCGAGCCGCTCAGGATGGTGGTGGGTATGTGGTCATAGCCGATAATGCGGGCTACTTCCTCAACCAGGTCATCCTTTTGCTTTATGTCACTGCGCCAGTAAGGGCTGCTGACCAGTAACTCGGTGCCCCTGTTCTGACAGGAGAAGCCCAGGTCGGTCAAAACCTTGACCACTTTTTCCCTGTCCAGGTCTATGCCCAGCAAGCGCTTGATCTCTGACAGAGGCAAGCTGATGGACTGAAGTTCTTTCCTGCCCGGATAGACGTCCAGGATGCCGGAAGCAGCCTGGCCGCCGCCAAGCTCTACCATGAGCTGGGTGGCACGCCTGAGCGCTGGCACTGTCAGATCCGGGTTAAGCCCTCTTTCAAAGCGCAACGAGGCTTCGCTGCGCATTTTAAGCTCTGTAGAGGTGCGGCGGATGCTCTGTGCATTGAAGTTGGCCGATTCCAAAAGTATGGTGGTGGTACCCGGTGTGACCTCGCTTTCAGCGCCACCCATCACCCCGGCCAGAGCCACCGGCACATCGGCGTCGGCGATGGCCAGCATGTGAGGAGCCAGCGGGCGCTCTGCTCCATCCAAGGTAGTCATGACTTCGCCCTGTCTGGCACGGCGGACGATAATCTTGCCCTTCCTTAGCTGACGGAAATCAAAGGCATGCAGTGGCTGCCCGTATTCCAGCATGACGAAGTTGGTGATGTCCACGATGTTGTTGATAGGTCGCATGCCATAGGCCAGCAGCTTTTGCTGCATCCAGCGGGGGGAGTCCTTTATCTTGACCCCATTTATCAGGCTGGCGCAATAGCGATAGCAGAGGTCAGGGTCGGCGATTTCTACAGAGGCCATCTGCTCTATTGCAGGTCCCGGCTCAGGATACTCCAAGCTGGGTGGCTTGATAGTCTGTTCTGTTAAAGCGGCTATCTCGCAGGCTATGCCCAACATGGAGAGGCAATCAGGGCGGTTGGGAGTTACCTCCACATCAAGAATGGTATCACCAAGATAATCGGCCAGCGGCAATCCCACCGGTGCGTCCTGTGGCAGAATCAAAATACCGGTATGGTCTTCTGAAATACCAAGCTCTTTTTCAGAGCAGACCATACCCTTTGACACCACACCGCGTATACGGGCCGCCTTCAGACGGAATAGCTGGCCATTGCCTGGATCGATAAGCTGTGCGCCCTCCTTAGCAAATGCTACCTTGTCACTCACAGATACATTAGGAGCGCCGCAAACTACAGTCGGACGCTCTCCGCCCAGGTCTACGGTGGCCAGTTTCAGGCGATCGGCGTTAGGGTGAGGGTCAAGGGCTACCACCTGCCCTATCACTATATCCTGCCAGTTCTGCCCGATGGTCTGGATACTGCCGACCTCAGTGCCCGACATGGTGAGCCGCTCTGCCAGCTCGCTGAGCGGCAGCGTTATTTCGACATAGTCCTGGAGCCACTTAAGAGAGACTTTCATATGCTAAAACTGCTTCAAAAATCTCAGGTCGTTGCTATAAAACAGGCGGATGTCTTCAATGCCATAGCGCAGCATGAGCATGCGCTCCACCCCCATACCAAAGGCAAAGCCGGAATAGACATCAGGGTCGTAGCCAACCCGGCGCAGCACATCGGGGTGCACCATCCCTGCCCCCAGTATTTCGAGCCAGCCGCTGTTGCCACAGAGGCGGCAGCCCTGGCCCTGACACATCAAGCAATCAATGGCCATCTCCACCCCTGGCTCGACGAAGGGGAAATAGTCGCAGCGGAAGCGGGCCTTCCTCTCCCGCCCGAAGAGCCGTCTGGCATATTCAAATAGGGTACCTTTCAGGTCCGCCATGGTAATGCCCTTATCTACTGCCAGACCCTCCACCTGGTAGAACATAGACTCATGGGTGGCATCGGTAGCCTCGTAGCGATAGACCCTGCCAGGCACAATGACCCGCAACGGGGGCTGGGTCTGCTCCATAATTCTGATTTGCATGGGTGACGTGTGTGTCCTGAGCAGCATAGGCCGCTGTCCTGCCTCGTCCTGGTAGTCTATCCAGAAAGTGTCCCACATGTCCCGGGCGGGGTGCCCCTCGGGTATATTGAGAGCCTCAAAGTTGTAGTAGTCCCACTCCACCTCTGGCCCCTCCACTACTTGGAAGCCCATTGAGGTGAAGATGCCGCATATCTGGCGCAATATCTGCGTGGTGGGGTGAAGCCGGCCCAGGGAAATGGAGCGGCCAGGCAGGGTGATGTCCAGCTTGTCACGCGTCTGTGCGCGAAGTGAGTCTGCTTCTTTGAGGGCTTTCTGCCGCTCAGCCAGAGCGTTCTCCAGGCTCTGCTTGACCTTGTTAGCGATAGCGCCCAGAGTCCGTCTTTGCTCTGAGGGCAATTCGCCTAACCCCCGAAGCACACTGAGGAGCTTAGCGTTCTTGCCCAGATAGCGGATGCGCCAGGCTTCTATCTCTTTGAGGTCGGCCAAACGGGACAACTCTTCAAGTGCCCTGGCCTGGAGCTCTTCAATTTCCTTTGGGGTCATGCTGACTCCGCATAAAATTGAGTGCGGCCTTCATCCGCACTCAATTTTTAACTATTGATGACGTGGTGGGAGGTCAGGATTGGGCCTTGGCTGTGGCCGCCAACTGGGCAAAGGCGGTTGGGTCACTTATTGCCAACTCGGCCAGCATCTTGCGGTTGACCTCTATGCCCTTCTTTTTCAAGGCGTCCATAAACTGGCCATAAGTGAGGCCCTGGGCACGACTGGCAGCGTTGATACGGATTATCCACAGCCCCCTCATATCCCCTTTGCGCTCCCGGCGATGAAAATAAGAGTAGCTCAGGGATTTCATCATCGCCTCGTGGGCACGTTTGTATAGTTTATGCTTGCTAGCCCGCTGCCCCTTGGTGAGAGCGAGCACCCTGTTATGGCGACGGCGGGTCTTGAATCCCCCTTTGACTCTCACGGATAGCTCCTGTTATCTCGCTCCATAAGGCACTTGACGCCTAACACGGGGAAGGTCTGCCTTATGCACAAGAATCATCTCATCAAAATCGCGTTTAGCACTGGCTGATTTCCTGCGCCTGAGATGGCTTTTACCCCCCTTGGTGCGCATAATTTTACCGCTGCCTGTAACATGGAAGCGTTTTGCGGCTGATTTCTGAGTTTTAAGCTTTGGCATCCAAAACCTCTGGTTGTTTCTTTGTCTCTTTAGATGGCTCTTTTACTGCTTCTTTTACTGCCTCTTTGGCTGGCTGAGCGATTCCCGGAGCAAAGATTATGGTCATCATTCTGCCTTCCATGGCTTGGCGTCGCTCCACTATAGCTATTCCTTCCATAGCAGTAGACACTTTTTGTAAAAGCTTGAAAGCTATCTCCGGGTGAGTGATCTCACGCCCCCGGAACAACACCGATACCTTTACTTTGTCTCCCTCCGCCAGCAGTTTCTTGGTTGAGCGTATCTTGGCCTCCAGATCATGATCACCTATTTTTGGCCGCAGTCTTATCTGTCTGAGATCGCTGGTCTTGTGATCCCGGCGGGCTTCTCGCTCTTTCTTGGTCTGCTCATACCTGAATTTTCCATAATTTAACAGACGGCATACCGGAGGAGTAGCAGTAGGAGCAACCTCCGCCAGGTCAAGATTTTTCTCCTCAGCCAATAAGAGCGCCTGGCGCACGGGCATAATACCCAATTGCTGTCCGTCGTCTCCAATGAGGCGGACTTCGCGTGCTCTAATCCTCTCGTTTATATTAAGTTCTTTAACTATGGCCTGCCCTTACACCCACTTATGTTTAGCTGCGACAGCTAATATAGCATATACTAGCCGGTAAGTCAAATATTTAAGGCAGTTTGGAAACGCTTTTCAACCCCCTAAATCCCCCGGTCTTGGGGGACACCCCCATCCCCCTGGCAAAGGGGCTTTGCCCCTCTGCATTTCCCAGTTTTCATAAAATCCAACTCTCAGCGCCGGGCTCTGATGTCAGCCCGCGCTTTGATCAGGAATTTATTTAGTGGCTGCAAGCCCAAATCCTCACCACTGCGTAACCGCACGGAGACACTAGAGGCAGCCACCTCTTTATCTCCAACTATCAGCATATAAGGCACTTTATCCAGTTGCGCCTGCCTGATTTTCAGGTTTATCCTTTCGGGGCGTTCATCTACCTGGACCCGCAATCCCTTTTCCTTCAATTTAGCCTCTACCTGGCGGGCATAGTCCAGGTGGCGGTCGGCAATGGGTATGACCACTGCCTGGGTAGGTGCCAGCCAGACGGGGAAGGCTCCCCCGTAGTGTTCAATCAGGACTCCAAAGAACCGCTCCAGGCTACCCAGGAGTGCCCTATGGACCATGTAGGGCTGATGCTCCTTCCCATCTTCGCCGATATAGGTCATATTGAAACGCTCAGGTAAGTTGAAATCAAATTGGATGGTGGAGCACTGCCAGGCACGGCCCAAAGCGTCCTTGATCTTGACGTCGATCTTAGGACCGTAGAATACTGCTTCCCCTTCCATCCGCTCATAAGGGAGTCTCCGGGCTTCTAAAGCCTTCACTAGAGACGCTTCAGCTTGACTCCACATCATGTCGCTGCCGGCATATTTCCCCGGGTTTTTGGGATCGCGAACGCTCAGTTCCACCTTGAAGTCCTTGAACCCGAAGCCACGTAGCATATTAACGCTGAAGTCCAAGACGCGGAGAATCTCGTCCTCGATCTGTTCGGGGGTGCATATAATGTGCGCGTCGTCCTGAGTAAAGCCGCGCACTCGCATCAGTCCGTGCAGGGTGCCACTGCGTTCATAGCGGTATACCGTGCCCAGTTCGGCCCAACGCAGAGGCAGATCTCGATAGGATCGCAACTTCGACTTATAGATTGCTATGTGAAAGGGGCAATTCATCGGCTTTATGTAGTACTTCTGCTCATCGACTTCCATCGGGGAGTACATGCCGTCCTTATAGAAATCGAGGTGCCCCGAGGTTTCCCACAAGTTGGCACGCCCAATGTGAGGCGTAAATACAATGTCGTATCCACCCTCATAGTGAAGCCTGCGCCAGTAATCTTCTATGAGCACCCGGATCCGGCCACCTTTGGGATGCCAGAGGATAAGCCCTGGTCCCGTCGCGTCTTGCACGCTGAAGAGATCAAGATCACGTCCCACCTTACGGTGGTCACGGCGTGCCGCCTCCTCAATCCTGTGCAGGTATTCCTCCAGATCATTCTTGTTCTCGAAGGCCACCCCGTAGATCCTCTGAAGCATGGGGCGATGCTCATCACCCCGCCAGTACGCCCCGGCGATGTTGAGCAACTTGAAGGAGCCGAGCTGCCCGGTGGAGGCTACGTGCGGGCCGCGGCAAAGGTCAGTGAATGATCCCTGGCGGTAAATGGTCACCTTTTCATCGGGAAGATCGTCAATAAGCTCCAGTTTATAGGGCTGGCCGGCGAAGAGTTGTTTGGCCTGATTTTTGTCCATCTCCTGCCGAGTGAAGGGTAGGTCCTGGGAAACGATCTGACGCATTTTGGCCTCGATGGCGGGCAAGTCCTCCGGAGCGAGAGGCCGGGGCAAGTCAAAGTCATAGTAAAAACCGTCCTCAATAGTAGGTCCTATGCCGAACTTGGCTCCGGGGAAAAGGGACTGCACTGCCTCCGCCATCACGTGGGAGGTGGAGTGGCGCATAACGTCTAATTGGCTATCAACTTTCTGACTCAATAATACCTCAAAATGAGAACCTCCCGTCCCCGAGAGGTTCAAGCAATAACATAATACTTTTTTATATTATATAGCTTGTGGGATAGGGGTGCAACAGCTTGTTAACCTGATAGGCAGCTTTTAACAGATTCTAGGTTACGGTATTAGACCATAAATGTCTATTGTAAGGGGGGAAGGCCCTTGACTATCTTCATTGTCTCCAGACTCACCGTAATCACCTGACCGAGAAGGCGCACAATGTACTCAGGCTCATCCGGTCGGTTTGGGTCATTCACGATGCCGCTGCGCTTATCTGTTTTGACCTGGTATTGGTCAACTATCCATTCAAGAGCGGAACGGTTGCCCAGACGATATTCAAAAGCTTCCGGCGGGATGCCGCCGACGGTCAGGAAATCGTTATAGACAAGCTGTGTTTTATCTTTAGAGAGCCTCATCTTGTCCACATGCCAGTTCAATGGGACATCCTTGCTCTCCATCCTCTGCAGCGGGTATTCGGGCTGCCTTTCGTATTGGACGTGCAATTCGGCTAACCTGGCTCCGGCCTTGGCAAAGGCCCAGAATTCAGGGGTAAATGAGATATGAGGTAGTTCCCGCCTCAGGTTAGCAGCATATTTCTCACGGTATTCAGGATGGTGGAGAAGAGCATAAACGTAGTGGAAAATGTCCCACTTGGAGATGCGGTCTTCATGGTAATGGGTTCGGAACTGCTCCAGCGCCCAGTCGGTTATGTTCTCACGCTGAATGCTGCCGCCCTCATCATAGGTGTAGAAGGGGAAACATTGGCTCTTTTCAAATGCAAGATCTAGTGATGTGATAACATTCGCCATAAAGCAGCCAAACCTTTGTCTGTTTCCAATGCCTGCTACACAAATCACCCGGTTTTCAGACTCAGTTATAGTGGCAGGAAAGATTTTCTGAAAATGGGCGGGCCGGTCATTCAAAATAGAGTCATAGTACATGAACATACGAGTGAAGGGGCGGTACAATGAGTCTCGCACTTTGCCTATATTGAATTCCGCAAGTGCCCCACCTTTGAGGTGGTTTTTGAGTGTGCTGCTCCACTGCACTCTCTCATAATTTACAAAATTATCAATTTCTGCTGGTCGTCCCTTTTGGTTATACCGCGCTACTTCAGCATTGTAATCGTCACAAAAACGCGCGATTCGATTCTCTAGGCTCTGCCTGTTAAAATCGTAAACCACGCTGTCACGGTTCGTGGAAACTCCAAGAGAAAACATCTTGAAAATGGTTTGAGCGTCCGCTTTCTTTAAACCTTTCGCCGTTCTTGTTCCCAACGCTACAAATGATCCAAACTCCTCACTCATTCCTTTGGTCAGCCAGTTATTTTTTCTATCAGGCTTAATTTCATCCCATTCGATATTGTTTATGTATTCCTTTTGATCCAGAAAATCATATTTCTCCTCTTTGCGGCGCCAGAATTCATCAAGACTGAAATAGTATATCCTCGCATCTCTGGTTTGCAGGCCCTTCCTCTTTATAAAAAGGTTGATACTTACCCCCACCCGAATTCCGAACACGTTTGAGTCGGAAACCTTCAAGCCTTTCCGCGCATTCCCACCCAAATCTAGAATGTAAATCATGTCGAAATCACGCTTTAGATATTTCCTCATACCATCAAAAGTAACATCATTCACAAAACTGTTATTGGATACAAAGGCTACGATGCCTTCATCCCCAATTCTATCAGACGCCCAGCGGATTGCCTTGACGTATGGGTCGTACAGTTTTCTTAGCAGTGTCGCTTGTGATGCCTTTCCATAGGTTTGGGAAACGCGCCGATCAATTGCAGGATACTTGCGGTTCTTGTTGTTATCGTTCTCGTTCACCTGCCCGGCGTTGTATGGTGGATTGCCGATGACGACGAAGATCGGCGTCTCCTGCTGCTGTTTCACCCGTGCCGTGTTCTCCTCAGTCAATAGCGGCAGTTGTTTTCCTTCGGCCAGCTCGAAAGTATCGACCAGGCAAATTCCTTCAAAGGGCTGATAATTGCCGGTGAGTTCGTAGTACTCGTGCTCAATGTTCATGGAGGCGATGTAGTAAGGCAATAGCATCACCTCGTTGCAATGAAGCTCATTGGGGTACTTGTGAGGCAGCCTGGACTTCTGCATCTCCCGCATAATGCGTACTATGAAGCTGCCGGTGCCTACAAACGGGTCGATAATATGGACGCCTGAATCGGAAATGGAGCGGCCAAACTCCTGGCGTAAGATTTTATCCACTGATTTCACCATGAAGTTAACGATGGGCTGCGGGGTGTAGACAATGCCATAAATATCAGCCGACTTGATCGAGAATCCCTGGAAGAACTTCTCGTACACGGTGTTTAAGAAGCTCTGTTTCTGGGAGAAATCGTCGATGGTGGCGGCGGTGGTTTCGATGGCCCCATAGAAGCGGTCTAGCGACTTCAGGAACTCGTGGCGGCTGAATGACTGCGAGGTCATAGCTAAGATGACTTTCTCTATCTCGCGGGCGATGACATTGCGCTCAACGAAGTCAGGGGTATTGAACACCTTGCGGAAAATACGCTCCGTCAGGAGATGCTGGATAAGCATCTCCTCGATTGCCTGGGTGGAGATATTGGGGTTGATGGTCTGACGGCAGAGATTGGAGAAACCATCGAAGGCGTGGATGAAACGCTGGTTACTGGTGCGCTCTTTTCCGATGAGTTGTAGCAAGCCAGCGGCCAGTTCGGGCACCTTAAGTTTGAATTCTCCGACGGCTTGGGCAAATTGCTCATACGCCGGGGGCTGGTAGGCAAAGAAGGCTTTCAGAGCCTCGATTAGACGCTCCGGCTGGGTGATATCTTCGTTAAAGACTTGCCTGGCATCCTGCCAGGTGATAATGCGGTAAGGAGCCTGGAAGAGAATGTTGTCTTTGGGATATCCGGCGGCGAACTTCTTCTTGATTTCCTTTTCAAGGTCGTCACTTGTATCCTTAGCCTCCCAATAGCCATGAACCAGTTTGAAGGCATCCACCAGAGCGCCATCAACGCGTATGGGGTGGCCATTGCGTTTGACAGAGTATTCTTCGAGCAGTGTCCAATCGAACTGGTGGGCGCAGTGGCGCAGCAAAGCGGCAAAAGCTGGGGAAACGGCACCCTCGTGTGAGGTCCCCAAGGCACTAAGATTACGAATTGCTTCGTAGTATTTCTGAATTGCCTTGTGAGTGGGTTTCAGGTTCAGAGTGCCCATAGCCTCCACCGAGTTCTCCCATTTGTCTTGATTCTAGAACTACTTCCAGCCTCTGTCAATATGCAGTATGGCTAGCTAATGGTACTACCCTTAGCAACTTTTGGTTTCGTTTGACCATTTCCCCTATCCGCGCTGAAATGCGCTAGGGATTTTCCGCGATGCTATTCCCCCTGCGGTTGCCTACAATGTCCTATGACGGCATTGCTTCTCTCTTTATCCCGTAGGGGCGGGTTTGAAACCCGCCCCTACGGCAATTTAACGGAACCAAGCCTTCTCTAAAAGCGAAATGCCTGTTCACTCAGGGTTCTCGCGATCCAGCCCCCATTTCAAATGGTTGGTGCTGATGTATTCTCTTATCTGGGTTAGCTCGTGTTCATTGCGGATGACATGCTCGTAGTAATTGCGCTGCCAGACGGGGATGCCTGCCGTATTGCGATATTCGTTTATCCGCCGTGCCGAAAATGTTTTGAATGCACGGACTATTTCGGACAACGGGTGCCTTTTTGTAGGGGCGGGTTTGAAACCCGCCCCTACTACATCGGTAAGAACGATTATCCCGTGAACATGGTTAGGCATAACCATGAACAAATCCAATGTCACAGTAGAATAATGATCAGGAATGTTTCCCCAGCATGACAACACAATCTCGCCACACCGGTTCATCACCATTTTCTCCTCAATGACGTTTCCAAAAAGGAATTGCCGTTCATGTGTGCAAATAGTCACAAAATAAGCCCCTGGCTGTGAATAATCGTAGTTCCGCAGGCGAATAGAACAGCGGTGATGTGTATCTGGTTTAGGCTCGATTTTGGATGCCTCCAATGATAAATATCTATGATTATCTATGGGATGGGTTTGAAACCTGCCCCTACTATCTTATACGATGACAAAACACGATTCAACGGTGAGGCCAGTCCACCAGGGAAAGATTCATCAGCCTGGTGGTTTCTTTCGTGTTGCAAATCTCTTCTTGTATGATTAAAATCATATACAGAGAGCAGCGACATCCTTTATTATTTTTCAAGATAAACTCACTAGAGAGGGGGAAAAGCAATGGATATGTTCTGTTATCAGTGCGAACAAACAGCCAGAGGAGAAGGGTGTACCAAGGTAGGCGTTTGTGGCAAACAGCCGGACGTTGCAACTTTGCAGGATTTGCTGATCTATGCAGTAAAAGGGCTATCGCTGCTCGCAGTCGAAGGCCGCAAGGCGGGAGTTAATGATCCGGAGGTGAACCGCTTCACCTGCGAAGCCATTTTCTCGACCTTGACCAATGTCAATTTCGATCCCGACAGGTTCGTAAAACTGCTCAATAAGTGCGTGCAGTTGAGAGAGTCCCTGAAGAAAAAGGTGAAAGCGGCTGGTAGAAATGCCGATTTCGGTGATGGACCTGCTGCTTTTGTGCCCCTAAAGACTCTGGAGGGACTTGTGTCCCAAGGCAAGAAGGTGGGGCTGAAGTCTGATCCTGATGTGAACTCGGATATTCTGTCCTTACGGCATATCCTCCAGTTCGGCATCAAGGGCGTTTGCGCCTATGCGAACCATGCCTTCATTCTGGGGCAAGAAGATGACAAGGTTTACGCCTTTATTCACGAGGCACTGGTTGCAACGCTCAACCCGCATCTGGATGCGGAGGAACTTACCAAACTTGTTCTGAAATGCGGAGAAATCAACTTGCGCACCATGGAACTATTGGATGTGGCAAATACAGGGGCTTACGGGCATCCAGTTCCCACGTCAGTCCCCCTCGGTGCGAAGAAGGGAAAGGCAATCCTTGTTTCCGGACACGATCTAAAGGATTTGGAAGAGGTCCTGAAACAGAGTGGAGGGATGGGGATTAACGTCTATACCCATGGGGAGATGCTCCCGGCTCACGGCTATCCGGGACTCAAGAAACACCCCCACTTCTACGGGCATTATGGCACGGCATGGCAGAATCAGCAGAAGGAGTTTGCCGCTTTCCCCGGCGCTATCCTCATGACGACGAACTGCATCCAGAAGCCACAAGAGACCTACAAAGACAACATCTTCACCACCGGAATGGCGGGCTGGCCTGGTGCCATGTACATTGAGAACAAGGACTTCACGCCACTTATTAAGAAGGCCCTGGAACTACCGGGATTCACCCAGGATATCACAGGCAAATCGGTAATGGTGGGGTTTGGCCATAATGCGGTTATGGGAGTGGCAGACAAAGTTATCGAGGCTGTTAAGGGCAAGAAAATTCGGCACTTCTTCCTCGTTGCCGGATGTGATGGTGCGAAACCAGGGCGCAATTACTACACCGAGTTTGTAGAAAAGGTGCCCAAGGATTGTGTCGTTCTGACTCTGGCCTGTGGTAAGTTCCGGTTTTTCGATAAAAACCTGGGGGATATCGGGGGCATACCAAGACTGCTGGATATTGGCCAGTGTAATGATGCATATTCCGCAATACAAATCGCAGTAGCTCTGGCTAATGCCTTTAACTGTAAAGTGACTGACTTACCCCTCTCGATGATCCTCTCCTGGTACGAACAAAAAGCGGTGGCAATCCTGCTGACCTTGCTCCACCTGGGTATCAAAGACATACGGCTCGGGCCCAGCCTTCCCGCTTTCATCACACCAAATGTACTGAAGGTGCTGGTGGATAACTTCAACATCAGGCCGATAGCCACACCGGATGAGGATCTCAAAGCCATTCTTGGCTAGATGCAAACTGATTTCGTAATATATCAAGGCAGGTTGCCCGGAACTAGGGCAACCTGCCTTTTCCGGTCACTGCCGGTTTAAAAAGAATTGCCTCAATATGACGCAGCATACCCTCAACAATTACTCATGTATGGCTTAGGGCATCCTCAACAACTTGTGGTTTCGTCTGACCATTTCCCCTCGTCTGCGGTGAACAATGTACTCAAGCTAATGATACCGTGATATAATAACGCTGGCTGGGCAGGCGGGTGGTGGTGAAACCCGGCAAGTGTACTCATACAAAGGAGGTAAATAACAGTGGCAGAAGGCTCAATGACTATCGATGAGCTGAAAAAATTGGTGGGACATGAATTCAAACCGGTTGTATATGAGGTTGAGAAGGGAGCTATAAAGAAGTTGGCCCTGGCGACAGCAGACCCTGGGCCTCTGTGGCAGGATGAGGAATATGCCAAGAAAAGCAAGTATGGCAGCATCATCGCTCCCCCCACCTTTATATCATCTTTCAAGATGACCGAAGCCGACGAGTGGATGATGAAGCTGGACATACCTCTAAAGAGGGCAGTCAACGCCGGAGTAGACTTGGAATTCTTCAAGCCAATCAAGCCGGGAGACGTGATCACCGTCACCGCAAAGGTCACTGAGATCAGCGAACGAGAGGGCAAGTCGGGGAAGATGGTCGTGTCGGCTACTCAGAGAACTTATACCAATCAGAAGGGTGAGGTAGTAGCCAAGATGCGGATCAGGGGAATGCGATTCTAGATAGACCTCCCAAACAACTAGATTTCACTAATTAATATTATTTATCGCGAAGGGAGAACAATGGCCAAGCAGCTTTATTATGAAGATGTAGAAGTAGGTAGCGATATACCCAGTATTGTCAGGCATCCTACAACCAGACAACTGGTCATGTGGGCTGGCGCTAGCGGCGACTACAATGAAATACATTACGATAAAGACGTTGCTCTCGCTCAAAACATGCCAGGAGTCATCATTCACGGCTGGCTGACAGCCTCATTTCTATGTCAGTTGCTAACCGGGTGGATAGGTGATGAAGGGACTTTAAAGAATTTTAACGTTGCCTTCCGGGGCATGCTTTTCCCAGGGCAGGATGTCATCTGCAAGGGAAAGGTGGCCAAGAAATACGCTCAAAACAAAGAGAACCTGGTGGAGTGCGAGATCTGGGCCGAGAACCCCAAGGGAGAGAAAACAGCGCCGGCCACCGCAGTGGTCAGTCTACCCTCAAAAGCCTAAACATTAATAAAGGTAGTTATTATCTAACGTTTACCGCAGTAGTGTAAGTGATAGCCTTCACTCACACTACCTTGCTTTTAGTTTAGAAGAGCCGTTCGATGCTGGTCGCCTCTATATAGGGTTGACCGGCCTCGGTGACACGGACAACACCTTTAACCTCCAGGATGACATCCGTGTCCTCAAATGAGCCAGGGTTCAATCCATCGGGAACCCCAGCCTCTGAATTAGCGCTTATGTAAATAGCACCCGTCGAGTCCTTAATCACCCAGTCGCTGCGGCTAACCGGAGGTGTCACATTGGCCTCGTGCAACAGATCCCAGCCCCGGTAAT
>Ga0315289_10010221_pt1 | contig 13447 bp, 10 predicted proteins | sample YL17G11_40_MG_FD_203452 | JGI IMG/M metagenome (GOLD analysis project Ga0315289, IMG submission 203452) | Sediment microbial communities from Yellowstone Lake, YNP, Wyoming, USA - YL17G11_40 | ecosystem: Environmental > Aquatic > Freshwater > Lake > Sediment | place: USA: Wyoming | collected...
CCGGCGTGCAGCACCTCCAGATGGGCGAGCACGTGGTTAAGGTAGTTGAGCGACTTTATCTGCGGGCTCAGCGAGTCCGGGTTGTTTCGGCGGGTCGAGACCGTGAAGACTTTCAGCCCCTCCCTGTAAACCTCGTCGGGATATATCTTTATCGTCGAGGCTATGATGAAAACGCTGGGATTCGAGCACTTCGTCGGACTGAGGCCAAGGTCGCCCTTGCCGCGCGTGACCACAAGCCTGACATACCCGTCGTCGAGGCCGTTCACCCGCACCGTCTCGCATACCTTCTCCTTGAGCTCTTCCGGTGACAGGGGGATCTCCAGCCTTATGACCTTAGCTCCGCCGTACAGGCGCTCGAGGTGCTCGTCGAGCATGAAAACCCTTCGGTTATATACTCTTATGCCCTCGAAAACGCCGTCGCCGTAAAGAAGGCCGTGGTCGAAGACCGAGATCTTCGCCTCCTCCTCCGGAACGAAGTTCCCGTCAAGGTAGATCTGAAGCCCCATATCGTCTCCTTCCGGTCGCCTTAGCCCTCGAGAACGTACTTCGCTATGAGGTCGCCGACCTCGGACGTGCTCATCCCCATCTTGCCGGCAGACAGGCTCTTTATCCGCCCGCTCGACAACAGTTTCACTACCGCGTTCTCTACACGTGCGGAGGCACCTTTCTCCCCGAGGAAATCGAGCATCATCTGCACGGCGCTTATGGCAGCGAGCGGGTTTATCACGTTCTTCCCAGTGTACTTCGGCGCCGAGCCGCCTATCGGCTCGAACATGGAGGTGCCGTCGGGATTGATGTTGCCGCCGGCCGCTATCCCCATTCCGCCCTGTATCATCGCCCCGAGGTCGGTTATGATGTCCCCGAACATGTTGTCTGTGACCACCACGTCGAACCACTCGGGGTTCTTCACGAACCACATGCATATGGCGTCAACATGGGCGTACTCGGTCGTTATGTCGGGGTACACCCCGGCGACTTCGTCAAACACCCTCTCCCACAGGTCGTGCGCGTAGGTCAGCACGTTCGTCTTCCCGCAAAGGGTGAGCTTTTTGTCCTTGTCACGTTCCCCGCAGAAATCGAAGGCGTAACGGATGCAGCGCTCCACTCCCTTCCTGGTGTTGACCGACTCCTGGATCGCGATCTCCTCGGCGGTGCCCTTCCTGATGAAGCCGCCGGAACCGACATAGAGCCCCTCGGTGTTCTCCCTTACCACCACGAAGTCAACGTCCTCGGGCCCTTTATCTTTTAGCGGGCAATCGACGCCCGGATAAAGCTTCACGGGCCTCAGGTTTATATACTGGTCCATTGCGAAGCGTATCTTGAGAAGGATGCCGTGCTCCAGGATGCCGGGTTTCACATCGGGATGGCCGATCGCACCCAGAAATATCGCCTTGAAGGAGCGCAGCTCATCTATAGCCTCGTCGGGAAGGACCTCCCCCGTTGCAAGGTAACGTTCCCCGCCGAAGTCGTAGGACACGGTTTCGTAATCAAACCCCTCGGCTTCCGCGGCCGCCGCGAGGACCTTCAAGCCTTCTTCCACGACCTCGGGGCCCGTCCCATCTCCGGGCAATACAGCTATACGGTGCATTTCATCTCCAGCCAGCAAACACCTAATCCTGGCTTTTCAGGTAGTCTATCAGCCCGCCGGCGTCTATTATACGACGCATGAAATCCGGGTAAGGCTGCACTGAGAACGATACGCCGGTCCTCAGGTTCTCTACGGTCCCGGCCGCGAGGTCCACGCGCAGCCTGTCGCCCTCCTCAGTCGCCCGAACGACCTCGGGGGACTCAAGGATGGGCAGTCCGACGTTGATGGCGCTGCGGAAGAATATCCTCGCGAAAGAACTCGCTATCACGCAGGCGACCCCCGCCCCTTTTATTGCGAGTGGCGCGTGCTCCCTTGAGGAGCCGGAACCGAAGTTCAAACCCGCGACGATAATGTCTCCCTCTTTTATCCGTGAAGGGAAGTCAGGGTCGTGCCCCTCCAGAAGGTGACTCCCCAGCTCGACCGGATCGTGCGAAACAAGATATGTTGCAGGTATTATCGCGTCTGTGTCAATGTGGTCGCCTAGTACGCGGGCATTCCCCTCTATCAAGGCTCCGGATTCGCTCATACTATCTCCCCCGGGTCGGTTATCCTGCCGGTGACAGCCGAGGCCGCGGCAACGGCCGGGTTCGACAGATAGACCTCGCTCTCCCTGTGCCCCATCCGCCCCGCGAAGTTCCTGTTGGTGGTCGATATCGCCTTCTCACCCGCGGCCAGCACTCCCATGTGGCCACCCAGGCAAGGGCCGCATGTCGGTGGGGATATTATGGCTCCCGCGTCGAGAAATACGTCAAAGAGGCCTTCCTTTATAGCCCCGCGGTAAACACGAGGACTTCCGGGGATGATGATGAGGCGCACGCCGGCCGCCGCCTTCTTTCCCTTTAAAACCTGTGCGGCAACCCTCAGGTCTTCCATCCTCCCGTTTGTGCAGGAGCCGATGACCACCTGGTCGAGCCTGACGTCAGGCGCCTCCCCGACGGCCACGGCGTTGCTCGGCAGAGATGGTAACGCCACCTGCGGCTCGACATCCCCGAGATCTATATCCACCTCGTCCGAGTAACCGTACTCATCCGGCTCGATGGACAATTCGGAGGCTTCGATACCTACAAGGGCCAGATAACGAACTGTCAGGATATCTACGGGGAACAGCCCATTCTTTGCCCCCGCCTCGATTACCATGTTAGCAACGGTCAATCTTCCCTCCACTGAAAGACCTTTCAGTCCTTCACCCGTGAACTCCAGAGATCGGTAAGTGGCCCCGTCAACGCCGATCTTCCCGATGAGGTAAATTATCAGGTCTTTTCCTGATGCCCAGCGGCGGAACTTACCGCTTACTTTCACAAGGATGGCTTCCGGCACGCGCAACCATGCTTTACCAGTCGCCATCGCGGCGGCCACGTCGGTCGAGCCCACACCGGTCGCAAAAGCACCCAGGGCCCCGTAGGTACAGGTATGGCTGTCTCCGCCTATAACGACGCTCGCAGGTTCGATGAGGCCCTCCTCCGGCAACAGGACGTGCTCGATTCCGACCTCGCCGCAGTCGTAGAAATGCTTTATCCCGTACCGCCTGGCGAAACTCCGGACCATCGCGCACTGTTGAGCGGAGGCGATGTCACGGTTAGGCGTGAAGTGATCAAGTACTATGACAACCTTACCTGCGTCAAATACCTTCTCGCCGCCATGCCTCTCGAACTCCTTGATGGCAATTGGTGCAGTCACGTCGTTTGAAAGCACCAGGTCTACGGCGACCTCTATGAAATCTCCCGGTTGCAGTCGCTGCTTCCCGGAATGTTCGGTGAGGATCTTTCTTGTCGCGCTCATCGGTTTTCCAGTACTAGCGAATAACCTTGTTGATGGCATTGAGGTAAGCGCGGGCGCTCGCCTCGACGATGTCGGTCGAGACTCCCCTCCCCACCACCCTGCGGCCCTTGACGTCGAGCTGTATCGTAACGTCGCCGAGGGCGTCGAGCCCACCCGTAATGGCCTCCACCGTGAAGGAGATCAGCTTGGCGTCTATGTCCAGGGCGGTCCGTATCGCCTTGCAGGCGGCGTCCACCATCCCGTCGCCGATCGCCCGCTCCGTCACGTGCTCGCCTTCCCTCTCGAGGCTTATAGTCGCACTCGGCGGTGCCTCTTTACCACCGCTGTGTACTTCGTACCCGGCCAGCTTCCACTCCTGGCCCTCGGTCCTTATGTACTCGAGGGCGATAGCCTCGATATCACCCCCGGAGAGAGAACCCTTCTTGTCAGCCAGCTCCTTGAAACGCCCGAACGCCTGGTTGAGCTCATCCTCTCCCAGGTAGAACCCCAACCTCTCGAGCTGCTCCGAAAAAGCGTGACGGCCGGAGTGCTTGCCCAGCACGATGTCGCTCTCCACCAGCCCCACGTCGGCCACGTCCATGATCTCGTAGGTTGTGCGCTCCTTCAGCACGCCGTCCTGGTGTATGCCCGACTCGTGCGCGAACGCGTTTCGCCCGACTATCGCTTTGTTCGGCTGTACGGGGTAGCCTGTCAGCAGGCTCACCAGTCGGCTGGTCCTGCTTATCTCCCGCGAGTTTATGCCGGTATCCAGCGCCAACATGTCCTTCCTGACCTTGATCGTCATTGCAATCTCTTCGAGACTCGCGTTCCCGGCCCGCTCGCCGAGACCGTTCACCGCGCACTCGACCTGACGCGCACCCCGCGCTAGGGCCGCCAGCGAGTTTGCGACCGCGAGCCCCAGGTCGTTGTGGCAGTGTACGCTGACGATGACCCCCTCTATCCCTTTGACGTTGTCGAATATGCCTTTTATGAGCCCGGCGAACTCGTCCGGTATCGCGTAACCGACAGTGTCCGGGATGTTAAGCACTGCGGCGCCCCGTTTGACCGCCGCCTCCAGGACCCTGTACAGGTACTCCGGGTCGCTCCGTGTCGCGTCCATCGGGGAGAACTCAACGTCCGGGCAGTATCCGCGAGCGCGTGCTACCGCCTCACCGGCCATCTCCAGCACTTCGGCGCGGGACTTCTTGAGCTGATACTCGAGGTGTATGTCGGAGGTGCTTATGAAAGTGTGGATCCTCGGTCTGGCGGCATCCCTGACGGCCTCCCATGCCCTGTCGATATCTTCCGGCATGGTGCGGGCGAGCGCGCAAACCACGGAGTCTTTGATGCGCCCCGCTATCTGGCGCACCGCCTCAAAGTCGCCGGGGCTCGCCGCTGGGAAACCAGCCTCAATAATATCGACACCGAGGCGCTGGAGCTGCTCGGCGATCTCAAGCTTCTCTCTGACCCCCAGGCTTATCCCGGGTGACTGCTCTCCATCTCTTAGGGTTGTGTCGAAGATATAGACTTGGTCGGCCACGCAGCCTCCTACAGGACGATGAATATGACATCCTTGATTCCAGGCTCGCCTTTGAGCTGCGCAAGGATCTCATCAGAAAGCGGGCTCTCCAGCGCAAGGCCCATCGCCGCGCAGCCGCCAACCTTCCTCCTGCCCACCTGCAGGTTGGCGATGTTTATGCCCTTATTGCCCAGCACCGTCCCTACTTTCCCGATCATCCCGGGTCGGTCCTCGTATCTGAAGAAGGCCATGTACTTGCTGGCGGCTATCTCGATATCGAAATCCAGTACGTTCACGAACATCTCCTGGTTCTTCCCCACCAGGGTGGCGCCGGCGGTCACTTTCCCGCCGTCCGAGAACGCGGTAGCAAGTATCATGTTCACGTAGTCCCTCGACTGCCTGCTCTTGCTCTCCGTGACCGTTATACCGCGCTCAAGCGCGAATATCGGGGCGTTGACATAGGTCACCGGGTCCGTAGATATGTCTTCAAGGAAACCCTTCAGGAAAGCCACAGTGAGAAGCGAGGTTTCGTGCTCGCTTATTTGCCCGAAGATCTCGAGTTCGATCTCTCCTATCGCGCCCCGCACGATGCGGGTCACGAGCTTTCCGAGCTTCTCACACAGCGGCAGGTAAGGGCGCAGGGTCTCCACCACTTCCTTCAAGGGCATGGCTATGTTGACGGCCCCGCTCACGAACTCTCCCTTGAGACCCGCAATGACCTGGTCCGCTATGGCGGTGCCTGCTTTGTACTGCGCCTCGGAAGTGCTGGCGCCGAGGTGAGGAGTCGCGACGACCTCGGGCATCCTGCACAGAGGACTGTCACCGGGTGGTTCGTGCTCGAAGACGTCAAGCGCCGCACCGGCTATCTTCCCGCTCGTTATCGCCTCGACCAGCGCTTCCTCATCCACCATGCCTCCGCGCGACACGTTTATGATCCGCGCCCCCTTCTTCATGATTCCGAGCTGCTTCTTGCCTATGATGTGGTAGGTTTCCTTGGACTTCGGCACGTGCAGCGTCACAAAATCCGCCTCTGCAAGGAGTCCCTCGACGGTCGGCTTCATCTCCACCCCGAGGAGCTTCGCCTTTTTGTCCGATATGAACGGGTCGTACCCGATAAGCTTCATGCCGAAAGCCGAAGCCCTTTCGGCGACCAGGACCCCGATCCTTCCCAGGCCGACGATGCCGAGCGTCTTGCCGTACAGCTCGGTGCCCTGGTAGTCGGAGCGTTTCCACTCTCCCTTGGCAAGCGAGGCGCAGGCGGCGGGTATCTTCCTCGCAAGTGCCATGATGACAGCCATCGTGTGCTCGGCGGCCGAGATAACGTTGCTCTCCGGGACGTTTGCGACCATTATGCCCTTCTTGGTCGCCGCATCGACGTCGATGTTGTCGACTCCGATACCGGCCCTGCCTATTATCTTCAGGTTATCTCCCCGCTCTATGGCCTCGGCATCTACCTTTGTCCCGCTGCGCACTATCAGCGCGTCATACTCGCCCAGCTTTTCTAGAAGTTCCTCGCGCGAGATGCGGTCAAATGCGTCTACGTCGAACTTGGCTGCGAGCTTCTCGATCCCCGCTGCGGATATCTTCTCCGCCACCAACACCTTGGGTTTGGATGCCTTGGCCATATCCCACCCCGTTCCTTCTTATCCTCGGGACAACACCTTCAAAGCAGCAGTAACACCCGCCCCTATCTCAACCGGGTAACCGAGCTTGGCAAGCCCCATCTCGAGCGCGCTCAGCTGGATTATGATGTCGAACCTGTCGAAGAAGCCGACGTGACCCAGCCTGAATATCTTGCCCTTCATCCTGCTCTGGCCGCCTGCGATGAATACCCCGTACTCATTTCTCAGAAGCCTTACAAGGTCTCCGGAGTCTATCCCCTCGGGCGACATGACGGAAGTGACCACGTGGGCCCGTGAACGGTCCTTGGCGAAGAACTCGAGCCCCAGTGCGCTGACCCCGGCCCGGGTGGCCTCCGCGAAAAGGCGGTGGCGCTCGTGTATGTTCTCGAGGCCTTCGTCCTCTATCATCTTTACCGCCACGTCCAGCGCCTGCACAAGCGTTATGGCCGGCGTGTACGGTGTCTGCGGCGGCTCCTTCGACTGCGACTTACGGGCGGCCTTGAAGCAGAAATAGTAACGGGGGAGCTCGGCCTTCTCGACCGCTGCCCAGGCCTTGCCGCTCACGGCGGTGAAGGCGAGCCCCGGCGGCGTCATGAGGCCCTTCTGGGAGCCGCTCACGGCGACGTCGACGCTCCAGTCGTCTGTCTTGAACTCGATAGCTCCCAACCCGCTTATGGTGTCCACAACGAAAAGCGCGTCGGTCCCGGCTACTATCCTGCCGAACGCCTCGACGTCGTTGACGACGCCCGTCGAGGTCTCGCTGTGTGTGAGCATGACCCCCTTCACGTCTTTGTTCTCTTCGAGGATTCTCTCGAGCTCCCCCGGATCGGCGCACTCTCCCCACTCGTACTCGACGGTTATCACGTCGAGTCCGAAGAATTTGCTGATTTCCACGAACCTCTCGCCGAACTTGCCGCCGGCGAATACCACGACCTTATCTCCGGGTGAGAAACAGTTCGCGACCGCCCCCTCCATTGCGCCTGTTCCGCTCGAGGAGAAAAGAAGCACCTCGTTCTCCGTCTGAAAGACGTACTTGAGCCCCTCGAACACTCTGGCCAGCAGCTGCCCGAAATCGGTGGACCTGTGGTGAATCATCCTTACCTGCGCGAGACCGACCGATGGCGGTATCGGCGTGGGACCCGGCGTGAAGATGTAGTCTTTTTTCAAGACACCTCTCTCCTTTTCTCCTGCCGGAAGTCTCTCGAAGTCATTCCTTTAACCAGGTCATCATCGAGCGGAGCCTCTTTCCGACATCCTCCAGCGGGTGAGCCGCCTCGAGGCGCCGCAGCGCCGTCATCGACGCCCTGTCGGCCCTGTTCTCGAGCACCCACTCTGTCGCGAACTCGCCGGTCTGTATCTCGCTCAGGAGTTGCTTCATCTCCTGCCTGACCGCGGGGCTTATGACCCTATTGCCCCTGGTCATGTCGCCGTACTCGGCGGTATCGCTCACCCTGGCCCGCATCCCGCTGATACCGTGGTAGTGTATCAGGTCGACAATCAGTTTCAACTCGTGCAGGCACTCGAAGTAAGCGACCTCCGGCTGGTAGCCGGCTTCCACAAGTGTATCGAACCCGGCCTTTATCAACTCGGACACGCCGCCGCAGAGGACCGCCTGCTCCCCGAACAGGTCGGTCTCCGTCTCCTCGGCGAAAGTGGTCTCGATGACGCCGGCTTTCGTGGCACCGATCCCCCAGGCGTACGCGAGCCCCCTTTGGAGCGCCATTCCCGTGTAATCCTGCTGCACCGCGATGACCGCGGGCACGCCGCCCCCCTCCAGATACATCTTGCGCACCATAACGCCCGGCCCCTTCGGCGCGACCATTATCACGTCGACGTCATCGGGGGGGACGACCTGGTTGTAATGAATGTTGAACCCGTGTGCGAAGAACAGCGCGTTGCCGCTTTTAAGGCCCTGTCGGACCTCCCTCTTGTAGACGTCCCCCTGGCGGTCATCAGGTATGAGCATCACGATGATGTCAGCTATGCCAGCAGCCTCGCCGATGGCTGTTACCGGGAGCCCCGCAGCTTTCACCTTATCGACGTTGGGGCTACCGTCCCTTAGCCCTACCACAACGTCGAGCCCGCTGTCGGCGAGGTTCTGGGCATGTGCGTGTCCCTGGCTGCCGAAGCCAAGCACCGCTATCTTCTGGCCCTTTAAGACCTCGGAATCTGTGTCGCTGTCGTAGTATATCTTCGCCATCTTCCCCTCCTTGATGGGCTCGATGATCGGTGTCTACCCGCGGTTGAGGGCGACCATCCCGGTCCGCGCAAGCTCGACGATGCCGTACGGTTTAAGAAGATCCTCCAAAGCCCTGAGCTTGCTTCCCGTGCCGGTGACCTCGATGCTGACCGTACCCTTGCCGACATCCACGATCTTTCCACGGAAGATGTCCACCATCTCTATTATCTCGGCGCGGGTCCTGGCGTCCGCCTTGACCTTGACCAGTATCAGTTCCCGCTGAACGCTGTTATCGTCCGGCAGGTCCACGACCTTGATCACGTTTATTAGCTTGTTTAGCTGCTTGTACACCTGCTCGAGCGAGTGCTCCTCCACATCTACCACAACCGTCATGCGCGACATGTCCGGGTTCTCCGTAACGCCGACGGCCAGGCTGTCGATGTTGAAGCCCCGCCTCGCGAACAGACCCGCCACGCGTGCGAGTACACCCGGCTTGTTCTCAACCAGGACCGAGAGAGTATGCTTCACTTCTAACCCCCAATCATGTCGTCCAGCGACGCACCGGGCGCCACCATCGGAAACACGTTCTCCTCTTGCTCAACGATGAAGTCGATCATGGCTGGTTTCTTCGCCTTTAAGGCTTTCGCGAGTGCCGGCTCGACCTCGGAAGGCTTTGTGACCCTCAGGCCAATCGCCCCGTAAGCCTCGGCAAGCTTTACGAAGTCGGGCGACTCACCGCGCCTCAGCGAGCTGTGCGAATAGCGCTTGTCATAGAACAGCTCCTGCCACTGCCTGACCATGCCGAGGTACCCGTTGTTTACTATCGCAACGACAACGGGGACATTATTCAGCGCGGCCGTGGCCAGCTCCTGCGAGTTCATCTGGATCGAGCCGTCCCCGGCTATGTTGATAACCACTGCCTCGGGGCACCCGATCTTCGCGCCTATGGCGGCCGGCAGTCCAAATCCCATGGTACCCAGGCCGCCGGACGAGATGAAGTGGCGGGGTTTGGTGGACTTGTAGAACTGGGCGGCCCACATCTGGTGCTGCCCGACGTCCGTCACTATCAGCGCTTTTCCCTTGGTCACCCGATATATCTGGTCGACCACGAACTGCGGCCTTAGTCCGCCTTTGGGAATCGTAAGAGGATATTCCTTCTTCCACTGCCTTATCTGCAGGTGCCATTTCCCAAGGTCGCTTCCGGCGCCGGCCCCGACCCCGGGCTTGAGGGCCGTCAGGAGCTCCTTCAAAACCCCTTTTGCGTCACCGACGATAGGGACATCGGCCTTTACGTTCTTGCCGATCTCGGCGGGGTCTATGTCTATGTGGATGACCCTCGCGTGCGGTGCGAACGTGTCCAACCTCCCGGTTATGCGGTCATCGAACCTGGCACCGACCGCCACGATGAGGTCCGTCTCCATCATCACATAGTTCGCGTACGAGGTTCCGTGCATCCCCAGCATCCCGAGAGACAGGCGGTGGGTCTCCGGAAAGGCCCCTTTGGCCAGCAATGTCGTGGTCACGGGGAAACCAAGCAGTCGGGCGAGCTTCCTGAGCTCTTCTGAAGCGCCCGACGATATGACGCCACCTCCCGCGTATATGACCGGGCGCTTGCTCGCAAGAATCAGTTTTGCGGCCTCTTTGATCTGCCTGGCGTGCCCCTTTGTGGTGGGCTTATAGCCGGGTAAGCTCGTTATCTTCTCCGGGTACTTGAAATCGATCTCCCCCCTGGACACATCGACGGGGACGTCTATGAGCACGACGCCTCCCCTGCCGGTGGAGGCAAGGAGGAAAGCCTCCTGGACCACCTCGGGTATCTCGGCCGCGTCCTTGAGGAGATAATTATGCTTGACAATAGGAAGCGTGATACCGGTCGTGTCCGCTTCCTGAAAAGCGTCGGTTCCGATGACGTGCGTCGCGACCTGCCCGGTAATGGCGACCATCGGGACGGAATCCATGCCTGCTGTCGCAATACCTGTGACCAGGTTACACGCTCCGGGGCCACTGGTCGCCATGCAGACACCGACCTTTCCGGTGGCACGGGCATAGCCGTCGGCGGCATGCGCCGCCCCCTGCTCGTGCCGTGTCAGTATGTGCTTGATCTTCGAGTCAAACAGAACGTCGTATATCGGCAGCACGACGCCGCCGGGGAACCCGAATACTACCTCGACACCTTCCTTTTCGAGGCTCTTTATAAGTGCCTCTGCTCCGGTCATCCTTACTTTATCCGCCACTGCTACCCCTCATACATCCCCGGGTCGACGACCGCGCCGCCCGCGGCGCTTCTGACGAGCCTGGCGTACACGGCAAGCAAGCCCTTTTCCTCTTTGCTTCGCGGCGGTGCCCAGCCTTCCTTCCTTCGGGCCAGCTCATCCTCGGGGACCGCCAGGTCAAGCCTGCGCATATCCACATCGACCTCTATCATGTCTCCGTCCTCGACAAAGGCTATCGGGCCTCCCGCGGCGGCCTCAGGCGAGACGTGCCCTATCGAGCCGCCCCGCGTGCCGCCGGAGAATCGGCCGTCGGTTACCAGAATGACCTCGTCATCGAGCCCCATGCCCGCAATCGTCGCTGTGGGCATAAGCATCTCCCTCATGCCCGGACCGCCGCGCGGCCCCTCGTAGCGTATAACGATTATGTCGCCTGGTTCTATGCCTCCGCCTCTTATAGCCTCTATCGCTTCATCCTCAGAGTCGAAGACGCGGGCGGGGCCTCTGTGCTTTTTCATCTTCTGCCCCATCGCCGCCTCTTTCAGCACCGCGCCCTCGGGCGCGAGGCTGCCTTTGAGCACGGCAAGTCCACCTCTCGGTTCGTAGGGCCGGGTGGCCGGCCGTATGACCTCGTGGTCACGGCTCCTTGCACCGGCGATGTTATCGCCCAGCGTCTTTCCGCTTACAGTCGTGGCGTCCATTTCGACACGACCGATGCTGTCGAGCTCCCCCACCACCGCGGATATCCCGCCCGCGCGGTGAAGGTCCTCCATGTGGAACTTGCTCCCTCCCGCCGGAGCGATGCGGCACAGATTCGGCGTGCTCGCGCATATGCTGTCCACCTCGGTTAGGTCGATCTCTATTCCTGCCTCCCTCGCGATCGCGGCCAGGTGTAGAAGCGAGTTTGTCGATCCGCCTATCGCCATGTCCACCGCCAGCGCGTTCCGGAACGCTTTTTCGGTTAGAATCGAACTGGGTCTGACATCACCCTCCACCAACCGGACCAGCGCAGCCCCGGTCTCCCCGGCGAACTCCAGCCTCTCGGGGTCCATCGCCGGCATCGTCCCGTTCCCCGGAAGCGCCATCCCCAGTGCTTCAGAGAGGCAGTTCATGCTGTTTGCGGTGAAAAGGCCTGAGCAGCATCCCGGTCCCGGACAGGCGCATCTCTCATACTGTTCCAGCTCATCGTCACTGACCGAGTCATCGGCCGAAGCCTCCATGACCCTGATTAGATCGAGGTCCATATCACCGAGCCGGCCCGCTAGCATCGGACCTCCGCTCACCATCGCGGCGGGCACATCCATTCGCGCCGCGGCCATGAGCATCCCCGGAACGACCTTGTCGCAGTTCGGTATCAGCAGTACACCGTCCAGGGCATGGGCCTCGACCATTATCTCGACCGAATAGCTTACGACCTCTCTCGAAGGCAGGGAGAACTTCATGCCCCGGTGGCCCATCGAAAGCCCGTCGCAGACCGCGATCGTGTTGAAGAGGAACGGCGTTCCTCCCGCTGCCCGTACCCCTTCCATCGCCTTGCGGTTCACTTCTTCCAGATGCATGTGGCCGGGGACGAGGGTGTTCGCGGAACCGGCTATCCCGATAAAGGGCCGCGCTATCTCCTCATCCGAAAGTCCAAGGGCGCGGAGAAGTGAGCGGTGTCCTGCCCTCTCGCGGCCTTTCTTAACGGCATCGCTTCTCATCATCCCGCCTCTATCGCCTCAACCATCGCTCTTGCCATCTCGCTCGTCTTCGCCTCGCCGCCGAGGTCGTAAGTCACCGTCCTGCCCTCACCGATGACCTTCGTCACCCCTTTGAAAACGCGCTCGGCGGCGTCGCCCTGGCCGATGTGCTTGAGGAGCATGTACCCTGACAGTATCTGCGCCGTGGGATCGACCTTGTCCAGTCCCGTGTACTTCGGCGCGCTCCCGTGGGCCGGCTCGAATACAGCCATGTCGTCATCGCCCAGGTTTGAGCTCGGAGCGACACCGAGCCCTCCCACGAGGCCCGCGCAGAGGTCGCTTATTATGTCCCCGTAGAGGTTCGGCATCACCATGACGTCGTAGATATGGGGTTTCTGTACGAGCTGCATGCACATATTGTCTACTATCCGTTCCTCGAACTCGACATCGGGGTACTCCTCTGATACCTTTCTCGCGGTATCCAGGAACAACCCGTCCGTCATCTTCATGATGTTCGCCTTGTGGACCACGGTGAGCTTCTTCCTCTTCTCTTCCCTGACATACTCGAAGGCGAACCTGACAATCCGCTCCGAGCCTGCTCTCGTGATGATTTTTATCGACTCGGCCACGTCGTCAGACACCATGCGTTCCACACCCGCGTACAGGTCCTCCATGTTCTCCCGGACCACGACCAGGTCGACGTCCTTGTAGGGCGCGCGTACCCCCTCGATGTATACCGCGGGGCGAACGCACGCGTATAGGTCGAGCCTCTTGCGCAGCTCGACGTTCACGCTCCTGAATCCGCTTCCTACCGGTGTCGTTATCGGCCCCTTGTAGGCGACCCTGTTCTCCCTGATGTTGTCCAGGACCGCTTCCGGCAGGGGGGTACCGT
>Ga0315289_10010223_pt1 | contig 13446 bp, 12 predicted proteins | sample YL17G11_40_MG_FD_203452 | JGI IMG/M metagenome (GOLD analysis project Ga0315289, IMG submission 203452) | Sediment microbial communities from Yellowstone Lake, YNP, Wyoming, USA - YL17G11_40 | ecosystem: Environmental > Aquatic > Freshwater > Lake > Sediment | place: USA: Wyoming | collected...
CGTTGTTAAAGACTCGAATCGCGGCCGCGAGTTCATCGCCGCCGAGAAAACGGAGGATCCGCCGGCGTTAAGAACTTTTGAAGAAGCGAGTCCCTCCAGGCGAGTCTTCCGCGCCGCCCGGGACCCGCTCCGCTCACTTCTCGATCGCGGCCCGCTGCCGGTTGATGAAACGGATCGCGTTGGGATCGAACTTCGGCTTACGGTCGAACGTGTAGAGGCCGTTCACTTCCTGTTCGATGTCATAGAGCTGCGTATAACAGAACCCGGCGACCGCGGGATTGAACAGCAGGGCCTCGGTCAGCGCTTTATACCGGTCCAGGAATTCGCCCGCCGTTTTCGGCCGCGAACCGTATCCCCAGGCGCGCTGGTCGGTCTGCCCCGGATTCCACCAGATGCCGCCGTACTCGCTCACGAAATACGGTTGGCCGCGATAAGGCGTATTGCGGCCCGGACCACCGTTGACATAGACCTCGGGGGGTGTCTTGAGCAGCCCATCGAACGCCGCCTTGAAGCTCACGGGATTCTGGTCGTAATTATGGCTGTCGTAGATGTCGGGCGAGACGGCATGAAGGCCGCCTGAAGAATCGATGACCAGCCGCGACGGGTCGAGCCTTTTGGTCAGGTCGAACACGGCGGGAATGACTCTCGGGTCCTGGGGCCCCCAGCGTTCGTTGAACGGGCACCAGCCGATGATGGACGGATGATTCATGTCGCGCGCCAGGGCCTCGGTCCATTCCCGGGCGAAAACGAGGTAAGCTTCGGGCTGGGCGAGGTCGAGCCCCCAGTCGGGGAATTCACCCCAGACGACATAGCCCATCTTGTCCGCCCAGTAGAGGAACCGCCGCTCGAACAGGCGCTGATGCAGCCGGGCGCCGTCGAAACCGAGACCTTGGGAAATGAAGATGTCCTTGACCAGGTCTTTTTCCGAGGGCGCGGTGTAAATGCCGTCCGGATAGAAGCCTTGGTCGAGGACGGTCCGAAGGAAGACCGGCCGGCCGTTGAGATAGATGCTCCGGCCCCGGGCTTCGACCGATCGCAGCCCGAAATATCCGGACAAGGCGTCCGCAACCCGACCGTCCCGTTCGTATTTGAGCTTGAGGTCGTAAAGCTGGGAACGCCCGACATCCCACAATGCGACGTCTTTGAGCTTGACGTCGAACGCCACCGCGCGGTCCGCCTTTTTCGAAAGCGAGGCCTGCGGCGTCCCGTTCAGAATGACCTCGACATGGACCGTACCGCCGGCGGGGGCGGAATCGAAAAAAACGCGGACGAGCGCCGAGCCGTTGGCGGCGTCGGGAAGGACCTCGTAGCGGACGATATACGTTTCGGGCACCGGCTCGAGCCAGACGCTCTGCCAGATCCCGGTCGTTCGCCGATAGAAACAACTGTAGGACGACAGGCGCGTGCTCTGCTTGCCGGCGGGTTGAAGCCCGGAGCGGACGTCATCGGCCGCCCGGACGACTAAAAGGTTGTCTCCCGGTTTCACGAATTCCGTGATATCCAGGCTGAACGGCGTATAACCGCCGTCATGCCCTCCGGCCAACCGGCCGTTCACCCAGACGGTGGCCCGGTAATCCACGGCTTCGAAATTTAAAAGCAAATGCCCCCCCGCCCAGTCCGGGGGAACCGTGAAGGTCCGTTTATACCAGACGGCATCCATGAAATAGGGATACCCGACCCCGGACAACGGACTTTCGGGCGCGAACGGAACAAGGATCTGCTTGTCGAAACCCTCGCCGCGAGGCAGCCCGCGCGTCTCGCCCGTGACCGGATATCCGATCGCGAAATCCCAGGTTCCGTTCAGACACAGCCATTTGGCCCGGACCATGTCGGGGCGGGGGTATTCCGGGCGCGGGATTTTTTCCACGGCCCAAGAGACGGAAACGAGCAAGGCTACAGCGGCCAGGACCGGGATGAGCTTGTTGTTCATGTCGTTCACCTTAAGAGTCCGCGAGCGCATCAGCATTCACCTGTTTTTTTTAACAATTCGGCGGGAGAACATCAAAAACATCGGGAGCGACCAGCTACGATATTCGCTTCAGGCTCGCCGCGACGTATCGGCGGAGGAAAGCCATCGCGTCGTCGGCGCGGCGGAAGACCGGGACACCCGCGTCCTCGAGCTGCCCGGCCATGGCGTCATAGGGTGATCCGGCGTCGATGCTGACGACGAAAGGTTTGTCGGTGGCCCGAAACAGCTCGGCGAGTCGCAGGGACGTGCTCTTCGGGTCGTTTATGCTTTCCGAATAGCCCGGGCCCGGCGCGAGCGTCTGCATGGCCGGCGTCATCGGCACCGGCGAGATGACCGCGCAGTCCACACCCGGGTCGGCCAGGATGGCTTCGGCGCACGCGCAGAACGCGGCGTCGTCGGCCTGAGGCGTGACGTCGAGCGGGTTTTTAATGTCCTGGAGCTTGTCGATGCCGAGCGGAGCCAACGCCGCGGCGAGCCGGCGTTTGGTCTCCTCGCCGAACGCGGCCAGGCTGAGCGCGTCCCCGTTCGAGAGGCCGTCGGCCATGACGACGCTTTCAAAGCCGGCGTTGCTCATCAGTCCGACGCGACGGCCGCGGACCTTTTTATCGCTCAGCGATGTCAGGCCCTTGATGAAATTCTCGAATTCGAAGATGCTCTCGACGACGATGCATCCGGCGTCCTCGAGGATCGCCCGACAGATACGGTAGTCTCCGGCCACGGAGGCGGTATGGCCCGCGGTCGCGACGCGTCCTTCGGGCGAACGGCCGCTCTTGTAAACGAGGATATGCCGGTCGGGCGATTTCAGGACGTCGCGCGCCGCCCGGGCCAGGAGATATCCGTCGCCGGTTTTGAAACCTTCGGCGTACACGGCAAAAATCTTGACCTCGGACTCGTCATTCAAATAATTCACGTAGTCTGAGATGCGCAGGTCGAGCTGATTGCCGAGCGAGATACCGTAGAGCGGCTCAAGGCGCTGGAGCTTGCTGACGCGGCAGACCATGAACGCTCCGCTCTGGCTAATGTAGGCTAGGTTCGAACGTTCGGTTTTCGGGAAGCGAAGCTTGTGTTCCGGGATGAACGTCGTGTCATAATGTCCCGGTTTCGAAAAGATGCCGAGGCAATTGCCGCCGTTGACGACCGGCGTGAGCTTCCCCCGGGCTCGGCCGTCGGCAATCAGAGACACGATTTTTTCCTCGAGCCTCTGCGTCCCCTGTTTTTCGCCCATCCCGCCGGCGATGATGATCACGGAGCGGGCTTTCCCATGGGCGATGAGCTGGGACATGATATCAAAGACGAGGTCGGCCCCGAGGGTCAGGACGAAGAGGTCGACGGGCTCCGGAAGCGAGGCGACGTCCGGAACGCAGAGGCAGCCTTCGATCTCTCGGAGACCAGGCTTGACGACGTAAACCTTGTCCCGGGGGAATCCTTGTCTCAGGACGTTGTTCAGGATGATATGCCCGAGGTTCAACTTCTCGGAAACGCCGATGACGGCGACCGACTTCGGATGGAGGAGAGGACCGATGCCGCGAACCGGACGGTCGGCCACTATCACGTGCTTCCGGGAAAAACGGCATAGCCCGTCGAGGGGGATGAGCGTCCCCCGGCGAACGACGAACGGATTAACCTCCATCTCTTCCCAGACATAGCGGTTTCGCCCGAACGGCGAATAGTGGGCGGCGAGCCGGGCCAGCCGAAGGTAGATCCTATAAAGCTCGCGGGCGTCGAGAACCGGGGGTTGGCCGCGGAACGGCTTGACGAGCTTGTCATGGACCGCGAGAGGCCGGAGATGGGCCGGAACGTCCCGCGCTTGAAGCAGGGCGGCCGAAGAGATCGAAACCGCCTGTCCGTCCTTGATGCGCTCGGTCAAATATTCGACTTCGACCCCTCCCGGACCGAGCGATATGACCGGGCCGAACTCGCGCGAATTGCGGACCCCGACCAGGAGCTCCGTGCCGAAGCCAAATTTTTCATAATCCACGTTCTCGCAGACGAGAACGCCGCGGATATCGCCGCGGACGGTCTCGGCCGAGACACCGGCCCCAGGCCCCGCTTTTTCGAATTTCTTCGTCCAGCTCAGATAACAGTCGGGGACGGCGGCCAATATGGCCTTGATGCCGGCGTTGACGGCCGCGGGGCTGTTGCGAACGAATATCACGCCGCCGATGTCGGTCTTGTGCTGAATGAGAGGCGCCGTCACCTTGAGGACCAGCTCGGCCGAGGCCAACCCGGCCAGGTCGGTCTTCGTGACGCGGCGGCCTTTGGGAATGAACCGGAATTTCGGCGTCGCCAGGCCGGCGGCCGCGAGCATGGCGTAGACCTCGTGTTCGAAGAGGGACAGGCGGCCGTCGTTTTCAGCCTTGGCGAAAATGCGGTCGATGGTCTTAAAGGCGGTCGGCATAGCGTCTATCCGGCGGCCTTCCGGCCGAGTTCGAAGGCCCGGAGGTTCGGTTCCAGAACCTTTTCCCCCCGCGGCGCGAACAGCACGCGAATGAATTCCACAAGACTTTCCGGTTTGACGATGAGGTATTTGGACGCCGCGCCGAGCATTACGGTGTTCTGCGCCCGGCTCGTGCCGGCCGCCTTGGCCAGGGCTTCGGAGTCGACAATGACGCTCCCTTCGAATTTCCTTATCCGTTCGAGGACGCTCTCCTGGAGCGGATAATCGGGGATGTTGACGAAAGGCGAGCTCGAGGTCACGATCCGGCCCCGGGGATGAAGATAATCCACGTAACGGAGCGCTTCGAGCGGCTCGACGCTCAGGACGAGGTCCGCCTCGCCGCGCGGAATGAGGTCGCTCCAGATCTTGTTCTTGGATAGCCGGAGGTGCGACTGGACGGCGCCGCCGCGCTGGGCCATGCCGTGGACCTCGGCCTGCTTGATCGCGAAACCTTCCTTAAGCGCGGCATTGTCGATGATGAACGCGATCGACAGGATGCCCTGGCCGCCGACCCCGGCCAGGATGATGTCCTGCTTGAGGCTCGAGCTCATTCGGCCCTCCTGTTCTTCTTCTTGGCCTCTTCGAGGCATTCCCGGACGGCGACGATCACGGACAACCCCGGATACGCGATCTCGTCCTTGAGCGTCCGGACGTTCTGGGCGTGGAATTTCGGGAGCGGGGTGATGACCCGGATGTGGTCTTTCGCCACGCCGACGCCTTCGATGATCCGGAGCAGCCGTTCGCCCGTGGCGAAACTCGGCTGGCCGCCGGTCATGGCCACCGTGCCGTTGTCGAGGACGATCAAGACCATGTTCGTGTTGAAGGCCGCGGCGCTCAGGAGGGGCGTGATGCCCGAATGGCCGAAGGTCGAATCGCCGATGACGGCCACGGCGGGATGAATCCCCGCTTCGGCCGCGCCCTTGGCCATGCCGACGCTCGCGCCCATGCAGACGCACGTATCGACGGCGCTGTAAGGCGGAAACCAGCCGAGCGTGTAGCAGCCGATGTCGCTGAAGACCGTCGCCGTCTCGACGCCGTCGAGGGCGTCATTTAAGGCCTTAAGCGTGTCGGCGTGCGGACAACCGACGCAAAGCTGCGGCGGCCGCCCGGCGAGCTTGAAATCGGCAAGCGCCTGGCGTTCGCGCGGCGGCTCATGGAGAGCGGCCCGGACGGTTTCGGGCGTGAGCTCCCCGGCCAGAGGCAGGTCCCCGCTGAGCCTACCCAGGACGGTCTTGCCGTGGATGCCGAACATCCCTTTCACCGCCCGTTCGATCAGGGGATAGCCTTCCTCGACGACGAGGACGGTCCCGACATGCTCGACCAGCCGCCGGATGAGCGACTCGGGAAGCGGGTAGGCCGAAATTTTGAGGACAGGGGGCGGAGACGCGGCGCCCCGCAGGTTTTCCATGACATAGTTATATCCGATGCCCGAAGCGATGATCCCGAGCGTCCGGCCGCCGGAGTTCATTTCGAGCCGGTTGAAGGGCGTGGTTTCGGAATGCCGGACGAACGCGGCCTGCTGGTCCAGGACTTTTTTGAACAGGACGCGGGCGTTCGTCGGAAGAAGGGTCCAGCACTCCCGGGCGCCGGGCTTGAGCGAATTCTTCGGCCGCGGCTCGCGCGTTTCGACGCCGCCGCGGCTGTGCGAAAGCCGCGTCGTCAGCCGAAGCATGACCGGGATTCTCATGTTCTCGGACAGGTCGTAGGCCTCGCGCGTCAGGTCATACGCTTCCTGGTGGTCGGCCGGTTCGAAGCAAGGGATCTGGGCGAATTGGGCGAAAAACCGGCTGTCCTGCTCGTTTTGAGAGCTGTGCATGCTCGGGTCGTCCGCGGCGACGACGACAAACCCGCCGTTGGCCCCCGTGAGAGAGGCGCTCATGAAGGGGTCGGCGGCGACGTTCAGCCCGACATGCTTCATGGACACCAAAGCCCGCTTTCCGGCGAACGACGTCCCGAGGGCTTCTTCGAAGGCCGTTTTTTCGTTCACCGACCAGGCCGCCGTGAACAACGACCCACCCTTGGAAACGCGGATGAGGTATTCCATGACCTCCGTGGCGGGCGTTCCGGGATAGGAGTATCCCGCGCTGAGCCCCGCGTGAACGGCGCCGAGGGCGACGGCTTCGTCGCCGAGCAAAATCTCTTTCGCCATGGGGTGATTCCTTCAGGTTTATAAGAAAAACTAGCATACAATCCCGCAGGAGAAGAGTCAATACAAAGGGGATCGAGCCGAATTCCAACTATTTCGATAATTCCTATAAATTTATGTTGAAAAAGCCTCGATTCTGGGCTAACATAGTGGCGGCTCACAAGTTACGCCTAACTTGAGGAAGGAGTTCGGCATGATCAAGCTTTCCACAAAGGGACGCTACGGAACGCGTCTGATGCTCAACCTGGCCCGTCATAACAAGACCAGTCAAGCGGCCGTGATCCTGAAAAGCGTTTCCGAGGAAGAAGGCATCTCCATCCGTTATCTCGAACAGATCATCATCCCGCTCAAGATCAACAAGCTCGTCAAGAGCATCCGGGGCGCCGGCGGCGGTTATACGCTGGCCAGGTCCCCGTCCGAGATCAAAATTTGCGACATCCTCCAAGCCCTCGAGGGAAGCTGCAGCTTGGTCGACTGCATCGAAGACCCCGGCTCCTGCGAAAAGAACGACACCTGCGGAACTTTCGAGATCTGGAAAGGCGCGTCCGAGCTCCTGAAGAATTATTTTGAGTCCATCACGCTTCAGGACGCCCTCGACCGCCACGAAAAAAAGCTCGCCGGCCATCGCAAAGCCAAGGCCCGATAGCGCCCTCCGGCGGTCCGTCGACCTCCGAACTTGAAGCGCGCCGGAATGAAACGAACCCTCGCGTTCTTCTCCTCACTGCGGCTGGCAATCCTCCTTCTCATCCTCCTGACCGCCGCCTCGGTCCTTGGAACTCTGATCCCCCAAGGACGGTCGTTCGAAGAATATACCGCTCGTTTTGGCGGCTTCACATCACTCGTCCTTCATCTGCAGTTGAACCGTTTATACCACTCGACCTGGTTTCTGGTCTTACTCGGCCTCTTCGCCTTGAACATCGTCGTCTGCACCTTGACCCGGCTGGGCCCGAAAGTCCGGCGGGCGCGGAGTCCCCGCATCGAGGTCGAACCGAAAAGCCTTGCGGCGCTCAAGATTCGGGACTGCGTGAAATTGAAAATCCCGGCAGCCGGGGCCAAGTCCGAACTCCAAAAAATTCTCGCGGACGCCGGCTATCGGACGCGGGAAACAACCCGCGGCGGGCGGATCCATATCCTGGCCCGAAAACGCGTCTTTGGCTTGTTCGGGTCGGACTCCGTTCACGTCGGGCTTCTCATCATCATCGCCGGCGGTTTGGTCAGCGGCCTGTCCGGTTTTCGTGAGGGTTTAACGCTCGTCAAAGGCCAAGAGGGGCCTGTCCCGCGCTCCGAATTCAGGCTCCGGCTCGACGATTTCACGACCGAATATTACGCCGGCGGAGGCGTCAAAGCCTGGAAGAGCACCCTCACGGTACTTGAAAAAACGGGGCCCGTCCTGTCCAAAACCATCGAGGTCAACCATCCCCTGTCCTATAAAGGCGTTTCGTTTTTTCAGGCGAGCTACGGCTGGGATTGGGACAAGACGTCAATCGAAATCTGGGCCCGCAAGAAGAACGACCCGGCCTACCTCAAGAAGCTCACGGTCCGCGTGGGCGAACGACGGGATCTGGAGGACGGCGAGCGGACGGCCCTTTCCGTCACCAAATTTTTTCCGGATTTTGTCCTGGGCGCCGGAAACGAGCCCCAGACGCGGTCGAACGAGCCGAACAACCCGGCCGCTCTTATTGAAGGCTATCGCGGCGAGAAATTCTTCTCGGGCTGGGTCTTCGCCAACTATCCCGATTTTTCCCAAACACACGGGACGGCGGACTCCGGGTTGACGTTCGAGCTCAAACGGTTCGACGCTGAGCCCGTCTCGGTGATCGAACTCGTCTATGACCCGGGAGCAATTCTCATCTGGATCGGGTGCGCCCTGGTCATGGCCGGCCTGGGCCTCGCTTTTTACTGGCCGACATGGGAAATCCGGGCTATCCTCGAGGAAACCCAGGGCCAGGCCGACCTCGTCGCGGCCGGCTCCGCGACAAAAAGCCGCGACCGCTTCGCGGCCGAGTTCGCCCGGCTCGGCGCCGCCCTGAGGAGAAACCGATGACCGAATCCACATTGTTCGCCGCGGCGTTCATCCTCTATATTCTCGCCGCCGGGTTTTATCTGGCCACCACGTTTTCGAAGATAAAACGCCGCGCGCCGCTCGGATTCTGGTTAGGGCTCGCCGGCCTGGCTCTTCATACTCTCGCCCTCGTCCTCCGGACCTCGGAGAGCGGGCACGCTCCGTTCACGAACATGTACGAATCGCTGTCCTTCCTCGCCTGGTCGGTCGCGCTCGCCTGCGCCGTTACGGTCCGCCGGTTCGGTTTGCCGCGGATCGGGGGCTATCTCATGCTCATCGTCATCGCGCTGGTCGCGCTCGCCTCCTCCCCCCTCATGCCGAAAGAGGCCGCGCCCCTCGTCCCCGCGCTCCAAAGCATCTGGCTCTGGCTCCACGTCTCGGTGACCATCCTCGGCGAGGCCTTCTTCGCCGTCGCGTTCGTGGCGAGCCTCGTCTATCTCGCTGCCCGGGACGACGCCAAGAGAGCCCAGATGGACGACCTGGCCTACCGGTGCGTCGCCGTCGGTTTTCCGCTCTTCACGCTCGGCGGGCTCGTCTTCGGGATGGTCTGGGCTGCCAAAGCCTGGGGAACGTACTGGAGCTGGGACCCGAAAGAGGTCTGGAGCCTGATCACCTGGTTTGTTTTCGCGCTCTATCTCCATACGCGGATCGTCATGGGCTGGAAGGGCAAACGGTCGGCGGTCATCGCCGTGATCGGTTTCCTCGCCGCCCTGTTCACGTATTTCGGCGTGAATTACCTTCTCAACGGATTGCACAGTTACGCATGATATTCGGCGGAAGGATGGTCCATTGACAAGTCCGAACGCCGTACCTAGAATTAAAAAACTTCCAAACTGTTACGGGAGTTCACGATGAAGAAAAGACTTGCCCCTGCCGTTCTGGCCTTCGCCCTGCTGGCCGTCTTTACGGCCGGCCAGAAGACCGCGTATATTGGGTCGGAGAAATGCCAAGTCTGCCACCGGGCCGAATCCCGCGGCAAGCAATACCAGCTCTGGGAAAGCACGAAGCATTCGAAATCCTATGCGGCTTTAACATCGAGCCAGGCCGCCCAGGCGGCGCAGGCATTGGGCATCGACAAGCCCGAAACGTCGCCCAAATGCCAGGGCTGTCACGCGCCCCTCTTCGACAAAGCGCCCGACCGGAAAGCCGAAAGCGTTTCCTGCGAGTTCTGCCACGGCCCGGGAAGCGAATACGCCAAATTGACGGTCATGAAGGACAAAGCCGCCGCGGTCCAAAATGGGCTGAAGCTCTATGGAAGCATGGACGCGATCAAGACATTCTGCCTGACCTGCCACGAAAACGCCCACGGCAAGAGTTTTGATTTCGCCGCCGGCTGGGATAAAATCAAGCATCCGTTGCCGGCCAAGTGACGCCGTGAAAAGAACCGCGTTCGTCCTCGCCCTCGTTTTGGCCACTGCATCCTTTCTGACGGCGACCGTCCAAGTCAAAGACGCGGACTGCCTGGAGTGCCACGGCGATAAAAATCTCATACGGGAGAATGGCAAACCGGTCTTTATGGACGCCGACCGGTTCCGCGCGTCCGCTCACAGCCGGTCCGTCGGATGCGTCGGCTGCCACGCCGACCTCAAGACCGCCAAGGATTTCCCGCACGACTCCATGCTCAAGCCCGTCGATTGCGCCGGATGCCACCCGGGCGCGGGGTCGGGCCTGACCGCGGACAAAGCCCATTATGTATCTCCGAGCTCCAAGAGCGCCCGCGTCGTCCGCCTCTTCTATATCGTGCTCATCGGCAGCCTACTCACTATTTTTCTGGTCTACATCATCGCCGATATCAGAAAAAAGGGCCGAGGGCATCGCGCGCCATGAACGAACACGGCGGGATCCGCGACGACGAACTCTTTAAGCGCATGTCGCTCGCCGAACGCTGGCAGCACCATATCCTGATCCTCGCCTTCTCCGTCCTCATGATAACCGGCCTTCCTCTTCTCGTCCCCGGGATCAAGGCCTTCGCCGCGTGGGTCACGCCCGGAAAAGCGTTTCGCCTCCGCGGCCTCATCCATCGCGCGGCCGCGGTCCTTCTCGTCACCGATCTCATATGGCGCGCGGTTTATTCGTTGACGACGCGCCGGGGAAAACTGAACTTCGCGTGGGCCCGCCCGCGGGCCCATGACGCCCAAGACGCCTGGCAATTATTGCGTTACAACCTCGGTCTGGCCGACAGCGCCCCGGAATTCGGGCACTACTCCGTCATCGAAAAATTTGAGTATTGGTCTGTCGCCTGGGGGTCGGCGATCATGATCGCGACCGGTTTCTTCCTCTGGAAGTCGACGTTTTCGCTCAAGCTCTTCCCGGTCTGGCTCCACGAGATTTTTATCGCCGTCCACGGCTGGGAAGCCATCCTGGGGCTGATCGCGATCTTGATCTTTCACATGTACAATGTCCATCTCAATCGGGACGTTTTTCCCATGAGCACGGTTTGGCTCCACGGTAAGATCACCGGCCGGGAATTGCGAAGGACACACCCTCTGGAATATCGTGAGATCCTGGAGAAACGAGGCGCCGATATTTCGGTAACGGATAACGCTTTATCGAAAACTGAAGCGCCGGCTCAGCCGAAGTGATCGAAGCCGCGCCGGCCGAGCTTCGTCGGCATCCCGTTCCGACGATATTCCAAACCCTCGTTCTTTTTCACAATCTCGCCCACGGCCGCGAGCCGTCGGCCGAACGCCAGCCGGAAGGCCGACCCGATTTTTTCGAATCGCTCCGGCCGGACGGTGACGAGAAGGCAGTAATCCTCGCCCCCGGCGGCCGCGATTTCAAGAGGATCCCAGCCGAATTTCCGGGTGGTCCGGACAAGCTGCGGGGAGACCGGCAGATGGTCCAGGTTGATCACGGCCCCGCAACCGGAGCGCTCCATGATCCGGCGGATATCCGAGTCGATGCCGTCGGAAACGTCCATCATCGCCGTCACGCCGCCGTGCCGGGCCAGCCACGCCCCTTCGCCGAGATGAGCTCGCGGCCGGTGATGGCGGCGGACAAGATACCTCTCATCGCGTCCAAGAGGACGCTCTTCGAGAAGCAGCCTTAGCCCGGCGCCCGAATCCCCGAGACGTCCGGTCACGGCGATAATGTCGCCGGGCCGGGCGCCCGACCGGAATTTGATGCGATCCGGGTGGATCCGGCCCAGGACGCAGAGGTTGATGATGAGAGGACCCGGAGACCGGGTCGTGTCTCCACCGAGGAGGCGAACGCGGGCGGTCCGGGCCAGCCGCCTCAACCCCCCGAAAAACGCATCGATCCATGCGACATCGATCCGAGCCGGGAGCCCGATTGACAGAAAGACCGAAGTCGGCCGCCCGCCCATGGCCGCGATATCGCTGAGGTTGACCGCCAGAGATTTATAGCCGAGGTCGCGGGCCGAGATCTTCGCCCGGAGAAAATGAACATCCTCGACGAGCATGTCGGTCGTGACAAGAAGACTAGCGTTTTTTTTCCACGGCAGGACGGCGCAGTCATCGCCGATCCCGACGATGCCGCGGGGAAGCCCTTTGAGAAACGCCGGAGAAAAACGGCGGATGAGGCCGAATTCTCCGATCGCCGACAAGTTGGTCACGGCCGTGTTCCCTGCCCCATTCTAAACCGGTCCACGACATTCCGCAAACGCCGGGCCGCGGCTTCGGGGTCGGCCGAGGCACAGATCGCGGAAACAACGGCTAACCCGTCCGCGCCGGCGGCCAGCACCGACTCGGCGTTCGAGGCATCGATGCCGCCGATGGCGACCAAAACGCGCCGCGTCCGGGCACGGAGCGACCGGAGTCCTTCCAATCCCCACGGCGCGCCGGCGTCGGGCTTCGTCGGGGTCGAAAAAATCGGGCTCACTCCCAGATAATCGACGTCCAGGCTTTCGGCGTCGAGAGCTTGGGCCGGGGTTTCGACCGAGAGCCCGATGATCGCGTCGCGACCGAGGAGGCGCCGGGCTTCGCGAACAGGGAGGTCGCGCTGACCGAGATGCACGCCGTCCGCGCCCGACGCTAAAGCGACGTCCACCCGGTCATTGATGATCAACGGAACTCCGTTGGGTTGAAGGACCGATTTAAGCCGTCGGGCGATAGCGATAAACTCACCGGGCTGGCATTTTTTTTCGCGGAGTTGGACGGCCGAAACGCCGCCCCTGACCGCGGCTTGGACGACGTCTTCGAGCGGCCGGCCGGAGCACAGGGCTCGGTCCGTGACCAGGACGAGTCCGAGGTCGAGAAGTCTCCTCAAGCGACGTCGATTTTCAGCCGGTCGAGGATATCGCGCTCTTTGATGCGGAAAAGCGCATCCAGAAACTGCGTTTGAAAGCCGGCCGGCCCTTGGGCATGCTCGGCCGCCATCTCGCCGGCGATGCCCATCACGGCCATGGCGCCGGCCGCCGCGCGGGGATAATCGCGGTCTACCGCGGCGAACGCACCCGTCAAGGCCGAAGCGATACACCCCATCCCCGTGACGCGCGGCATGAGCGGATGGCCGTTGGCGACGCGAACGACGGAGTCCTTATGGACGATCAGGTCCACGGGCCCGCTCACCGAGACGATGCAACCGACCTCCCAGGACAATATCCGGGCGGCGTCGAGCGCCGCTTCCGCGGCATGGCGGCTGTCGACGCCTTTCGTTTCCTTCTCATGATAAATGAGCGCCCGGATCTCGGAGGCGTTGCCGCGCAGGACAGCCGGCGGGGCGTCGTCCATCAGGCGCCGGGCCGTTTCCGTCCGGTATTTCGTGGCGCCGGCGCCGACGGGATCGAGAACGATAGGAATGCCGCGCGTCCGCGCCCGGACCGCGGCCTTGCGCATCGCGGCGACCCACGGCGCGCTCAGAGTGCCGATGTT
>Ga0315289_10010224_pt1 | contig 13445 bp, 10 predicted proteins | sample YL17G11_40_MG_FD_203452 | JGI IMG/M metagenome (GOLD analysis project Ga0315289, IMG submission 203452) | Sediment microbial communities from Yellowstone Lake, YNP, Wyoming, USA - YL17G11_40 | ecosystem: Environmental > Aquatic > Freshwater > Lake > Sediment | place: USA: Wyoming | collected...
AAACACCCCGGAGTCCGGCCGGAATGTATTCGGCGTCGGGTCGGGCTTTCTTCAGCGGATGGAGCATGCCGACCTCGGTCGCGACGATAAAGCGTTGCGCCGGGCTTCCTTTGACGAACTTGAGCATCTGGCCGGTGCTCAAGATGGCGTCGGCCAAATCTTTCACCGGCTCCGAACACTCCGGATGGGCGAGCACCACGGCATCCGGGTACTGCTCCTTTGCCTTTCGGACGTCCTCCTCGGCAATGAAAATATGTGTCGGGCAATAGCCGGGCCACAGGATCAAGTCCCGGCCGGTCTGCTTCTCCACGAACTGGCCCAAATGCTGGTCGGGCACAAAAATGATCTCCCGCTCCTTCGGCAGCGATTGGACGACCGCCACGGCATTGGCACTCGTGCAGCAGTAATCACTTTCCGCCTTTACGTCCGCCGTGCTGTTGACATAGCAGACGACCAGAGCGTCCGGATATTTCCGCTTGAGACCGCGCAACTGCTCGGCCGTAATCATCTCGGCCATGGGGCACGTCGCCCGCCGGTCCGGCAGCAGCACGAGTTTGGCCGGCGACAGAGTTTTCGCCGTCTCCGCCATAAAGCGCACGCCGCAGAATACGATCACCTCGGCATCCGTTTTCGACGCCTGAATGCTCAGCCCGAGCGAATCGCCGCAGAAATCGGCCAAATCCTGGACCTCGGCCGGCTGATAGTTGTGCGCGAGGATGACGGCCTTGCGCTTCTGCTTCAGCTCGCGAATCTCCTCCAGCAGCCTCTGGTCCAACGTTCGCTCCACGCCCGTTATCTACCTTTCTTACCCGGGTTTTTGTGCTTTCGGTACACGAGGTCCGGATTCGGACTCGACACCGTGACGCCGGGCGGCACCGACTCTTTGATCCAGGTGTTTCCACCGATGATCGCCCCTTTGCCGATCGTCACGTCGCCGAGGATCGTGGCCTCGGCATAGATGGTCACATCGTCCTCGATAGTCGGATGGCGTTTGCCGCCCCGGATGATGCGGCCGCGCTCATCCCGCCGGAAACTCAAGGCGCCCAGGGTCGTGCCCTGATAAATCTTCACGTTGTCGCCGATAACCGTCGTCTCCCCGATCACCACGCCCGTGCCGTGGTCGATAAAGAAATGGCTGCCGATCGTCGCCCCGGGATGGATGTCGATGCCGGTTTTCGCGTGGGCGCACTCCGCCATGATCCGCGGGATCAGCGGGACCCGGCGGATATAGAGCTCGTGGGCGATGCGGTACGTGGCAATCGCCGTGATGCAGGGATAGCTCATGACGATCTCTTCGTAGGATTTGGCCGCCGGATCGCCGTCATAAGCCGCCCGCACGTCCCCCTTGAGGAGCCGGCGAATCCGGGGCAGCTCCGCGAGAAGCTCACGAGTGACTTTCCGTGCCATCATCTCGCAATCACAATGCCGGCAGTTGTCGATGCGGCATTGGTACTCGTACGCGCGTTGGATCTGCTCGCCCAGCTCCGCGTCGATCTGGCTCAGAAGGTCGCCCACGATGTACTTGACGTTGGATTTCGTCACGACCTTGTTGCCCGTGTGGCCGGGGAAAATCACTTCGAACAACAGCTCGAGGACCTCCAGGATCTGCCCGCGCACCGGCAGATTGGCCGCATCGATGAAATTGATGCCCGAATCGCCTCGGTACGTTTCCGTGATCTCATTGACCAGCTTTTCGAGTGTCCGGTCCGTGAGCTTCTTTTCTTTCACGATCTATGCCATCCTATCTGACTATGCTCTCTCCGGCTCGGGCAAGTCGTCGAATAACTCAGTCGATATGTAACGCTCGCCGGTATCGCAGATAAAAGTCACAATAGTCTTACCTTCATTCTCTCGGCGGTTCGACAATTGCACGGCCGCCCAGACATTGGCCCCGCCACTGATGCCCGACAGGATGCCTTCCTGCGAGGCCAACTGCCGGGCCGTTTTCAATGCATCCTCATTCGTGATTTGCATGATTTCATCGATCAAGTCGACCCGAAGCACATCGGGTATGAAACCTGCTCCAATTCCCTGTATCTTATGGCGACCCGGCTTGCCGCCCGACAGGACGGGCGAGTCTTTCGGCTCGACCGCCACGACTTTCAGCTTCGGGTTCTTCTTCTTGAGCACCTCCCCGCAGCCCGTCAGCGTGCCGCCGGTCCCCACGGCGGACACCAGTATATCAACCTGGCCGCCGGTATCGACCCAAATCTCCTTGGCGGTAGTCTCGCGATGCGCTTGCGGATTGGCCGGGTTCTTGAACTGCTGGAGGACAATGGCATTCGGGTTCTCCGCCAGCAACTGCTCGGCTTTCTCGATGGCGCCGCGCATGCCGCGTTCTGCCGGCGTGAGGATAATCCGGGCGCCGAAGATGGACAGCAGTTTCCGCCGCTCCAGACTCATCGATTCCGGCATGGTCAGTGTCAGCGAGATCCCCTTGGCGGCGCAGATGAATGCCAGCCCGATCCCGGTATTGCCGCTGGTGGGCTCTATGACCATGGTGTCCGGCTTAATGAGCCCCTGCTCCTGGGCCGCCTCAATCATGTACTTGGCAATTCGGTCTTTGACACTGGCGCACGGGTTCTTGGACTCGAGTTTGGCGAGAACTCTCGCCTTGCCCGAGCCCAGCCTGTTGATCTGCACCAACGGGGTATGCCCGACCGACGCTGCAATATCTTCAAATACGGCACTCATACAATCACCTCAGAGCTCTCAAATCTGGTATTCGGACGTTCGTGTGTTTGATTTTTTGACCAGGTCGGCCAACGTGATCGCGCTGAGAACATTCTGGACCGCCGCCTCAACTTCCAGCCAGATATCCCGGGCGATGCAATCAGCCGACCGCTTGCAGACATCGCTGTCGGCGGTACACTCGGTCGTCGTCACCGGCCCTTCGAGACAGCGAAAGATTTCATGCAGTCGGACCTGGTCCGCCGGTCGGGCGAGGATATACCCCCCTTTCGAGCCTCTAACGCTCCGCACGAATCCGGCAGAGCGAAGCAGACTCATCAACTGCTCCAGATACTTGACGGAAATCTCCTGCCGGTCGGCGATGGCCTTGAGTTGAAGGGGGCGCTTGCCCTCATATTGAGCAAGCTCGATAATCGCCCTCATCCCGTAACGTGTTCGTGTTGACAGCTTCATTCTGCAATCTCCTATAATTCCTACTACTTTAGTATAGTAGTACGCTGGTGTCAAGTCCCCGTGCAGAAGAAGTGCAAAAAATCCTATCCGTACGTGGGGGTTTCTATCCTTTGCCAGGCCCAACACTACCACAGCCATGCTACAGCCGATTTACAGGCCTCAGACTGTGAGGGTTCATTTCCCGCCGAATTCAGCGTATGGCGGCGTTCCCGCCGCATCTTAGGCCATTTATGCCAGAGGCGGCACGATTCCTTGGGTAGGGGAATTCACTTCGGGTTTTTCAGGCAATCGCTGGCGCTTCGCCTGTTTGACAGATGTGTATAGGACCAGTATCATTGAGTGCACGATATTGGAAAACAGCTCGGGATTGCGATGATGGCAAAGGACGCGAAGAAGAGAGTCGTCTTCATCTCCAGCTTCCCCCCCAGAAAATGCGGTATAGCAACATTCACGTCGGACCTCATCAAGAGCACCGGCGAGACGGCCAACGGCGAATTCGAGCCGCTTGTCGTTGCGGTGCGTCCCGACAACAATGTGCGATACGGAGACCCCGTCAAGTTCGAGATTCGCCAGAACGTCCGAAGCGACTATGTCTGTGCCGCCGATTACATCAACTTCAGTCATGTGGACCTGGTCTCGGTCCAGCACGAATTCGGGCTTTTCGGAGGTCCGGCGGGCTCTTACATCAATCTGCTGCTCAAACGCCTCAAAGTTCCCATTCTTACGACGCTTCACACGGTTCTCGATGAGCCCAAGCCGGAGTACTATCGGGCGATGGTGGATATCTGCGACTGCTCGTACCGGGTGATTACCATGAACCAGCGCGGCGTGCAGATGCTGCAGAACAGCTATGGGGTTCCCGCCAAGCGCATCCGGCTGATTCCCCACGGCATCCCGGACCTGCCCTTCGTGGACAGCAATTACTATAAAAGCAAGTTCAGCCTGGAAGGCCGAAAGACCATTCTGACCTTCGGCCTGATCAATAAGAATAAAGGCATCGAGGTCATGCTCCGCGCCATGCCGCAGATCGTCGAGGCCGAGCCCTCCGTCATCTATATCGTGCTGGGAATGACACACCCATCCGTGCTGAAATCGGACGGCGAATCCTACCGCTTCAGCCTCCAACAAATCGTCAAGGACCTCGACCTGCAGAACCACGTCATCTTCCACAATCGCTTCGTCGATGACGAGGAACTGCACAACTTCCTGTGTGCCGCCGATCTCTACGTCACGCCCTACCTCAAGCGCGAGCAGTTGACCAGCGGCACGCTGGCTTTGGCCGTGGGAGCAGGCAAGGCCGTTGTCTCCACCCCCTACTGGGCGGCGGCCGAGTTGCTCGCCGAAGGCCGCGGTATCCTCGTGCCGTCCGGCGACTTCCGAAAGCTCGCAGAAGTTATCGTCGATGTTCTCCGGGACAACTCTCTGTTCTATTCGCTCCGCCGGAAGGCCTATGACTACGGGAGGTCGAGGATCTGGCCGAAGATCGGACAATCCTATTGGAAGCTGTTCAGTGACATCCGGATGCCCATTCACCTGGCCGGCAAAAGCCCTCTGGTGGTCGCGGAGACCATCTCCAACATCGAAGTCCCCGAGCCGGCCCTCGATCACCTGATCAAGCTTACGGACGATACGGGCCTGTTTCAGCATGCTCGATTCACGATTCCCAACCGGGCCCACGGCTACTGCACCGATGACAACGCGCGGGGCGCCATCGCCACGGTCAAGTACTATGCCCAGTACCCCGACCCTCAAGCCCTGAGGCTGCTGGACATATACCTTTCGTTCATCATGTATGCACAGAATCCCGAGGGCACGATTCGCAATTTTCTGGATTTCGACCGGAGCTGGTTGCCGAACGAGCCCGCGCACGATGGTTTCGGCCGGAGCCTATGGGCGCTGGGGACCATTTTGGCCAATCCGCCGTCGCCCGCCTATCTGTCCGTCGTGAAGGACTGCTTCGACAGGTCGGTCGGTCACGTGCTGCAGCAGTCGGCTCGAGGCACGGCCTATTCCATTCTCGGGATGTGCGACTACCTCCGGCAATTCCCGGGTGCCAGTGACATCAAGCGCCAGGTCGAACTGGCGGCCGACGACCTCCTCGGACGACACCGGGAGAGCCGCCACCCGGATTGGGATTGGCTTGAAGAGGCCCTGGCGTACGACAACGCGGTTCTGCCCCATGCCCTGTTCGCCGCCGGACTGACTCTCGACAACGAGGAGTACGTCGAGGTCGCCACGAAGACCGCTGATTTCCTGTTGGAAGCGACGTTTGACGGAGATCATTTCAGTTTCGTCGGGTCCCGGGGGTGGTATGAACGAGGCAAGCCGCGCGCGACGTTTGACCAGCAGCCGGTGGAGGCCGCCGCGATGGTGATGATGCTCCGAGCCGCCTACGATGTGACGAAAAACGCCAGGTTCCTCAGTCTCCAGCGTACCGCCTTCGACTGGTTCCTCGGCGCAAACGACCTTCACGTTCCGCTCTATGATTTCGGCACCAAGGGCTGCTCGGATGGTCTGATGCCCGCCGGCGTCAACGGCAACCAGGGGGCCGAGAGCATGGTGAGTTTTCTACTGAGCCAGTTGGCCATTATTGAAAGCTGTGCCATCGTCGACAAGATCCACGCCTATAAGGCTTCGGCGGCATCGGCGGACCTGCTGGACGGCGTCGCGATCGACACCATGGATGTCGAGGCGGCCCAGAACGAGGACGCCCAGGAGAACTCGATGAGCGAGCCCACATAGGATGACCGATGGAGACCCCGGGGAATCTACCATGAGCGAGGTACACACCGTTCCATGAAGGTAGCCACGTTCAACGTTAACTCGATACGCGCGCGGCTGCCGATCGTCATCGAATGGCTGTCCAGGAATCAACCCGATGTCCTGGCCATGCAGGAGACCAAGGTTCAGGACGACGACTTTCCCGCCGACGCTTTCGACCGGATCGGGTACTCCTGCATCTTTCGCGGCCAGAAGAGCTACAATGGGGTCGCGCTGGCCTCCCGGCACGCGCTGGCGGAGGTGCAATTCGGATTGCCGGATGAGCCCCGGGACGAGGCCCGCCTAGTGAAGGCCTGCGTCCGGAATCTGGTCATTGTCAATACCTACATTCCCCAGGGCTATCTGGCCGTCTCGGAGCGATTTCAGTACAAACTGGACTGGTTTAACCGGCTGCTCAATTACTTACGAACGGATTTTCGGCCCACGGACCCTGTCCTCTGGGTGGGCGATCTCAACGTCGCCCCCCTGCCCATCGACGTATACGATCCCGTGGCGCTGCTGGGCCACGTGTGCTATCATCCGCAGGTTCGGGAGGCTCTCGAGCGGATCATGCAATGGGGTTTCACGGATGTGTTTCGCCTGCACTGCCAAGAGGCCGGACGTTACACCTATTGGGATTACCGGCTGGGCAGTTCGTTCCGGCGCGACCGCGGCTGGCGTTTGGACCACCTGATGGCCACTCGACCTCTGGCCGAAAGATGTACCGCCTGCTACATCGACATAGAGCTGCGCATCATGAAGTGTCCGAGCGATCACACGCCCGTGGTCGCCGAATTCGACTGGTGACGGGCCGAGCCGGGTATCGGCTCGCCCGAGATCGAGGCGGACTACTTGATACGAACGGTGTCCACACCGCTGAAGTACTGCCCATCCTTGAGCTTGCCGACCAGCCGCAGCTCGACCGGGCCATTGTTCGGTACGGCCGCCATCAGCTCGGCCCGGTTGAACCGGGCCATGACATGGGTCCTGCCGGTAAACCACACGAACGCCGTTTGCGAGACCGCCTTGATGCTGCCCGGGAAAAGCAGCATCGGCTCGCTCCGGTCGACATCCGAGGGACGTTTGCCTTTCGGCAACATGACGATCGCCAGCAAGGAGTCCTCGTGTCGGCTCCGCGTCATCTCCGAGGGCGACACCAGTGCCTCGGCAGAAATGATCTTCGTCACGGTCGCACGTACTTCTTCGGGCGGGGAATTATTGACGCCGTCGCTCACAACCAAAGTGAACGTATGCTCGCCGAGCGGCAGCTCCATCGTGAATTTGGCCTGTATGGATACGATTTGCCCGCTACGGTACCACCGATAGGTCAACGCCGTTCCTTCGGGATCGAAAGAGCTGCTGGCGTCCAAGGTGACGGTGCCTTTGTCGCCGGTCAGGCAGAAACCCGCGGCATCCGGCGCATAGGCCACCGGAGGATCATTCTTCAGCTCGTAGGCTCCCATATCCACCGCCGCCCCGTAGAGCCGCGGCCGGCCGGCGAAATCCGTCTCATTGGCCTCCGGCACCTCCCGGGGGTCACCGGCATCGACGCAGGGCGAATCCCAGCGCAGGTGGTAGTCACCCTCCGCCCAGGAGTCATCGCACGGGTCGTCCGGGGTCCCGCCCAGATCCCAGTGTCCCATTTCCACAAAGCACGGGTCGCTGCTGATATTGCCTTGGGTGGCCGAGCCGCTCTGAATATCACTGTAGGCAATGATCACAGGGGACTGGTCAGCGGACCAGATCTCCCTCGTCGTGCCCCACACGATACACTGGCTCAAATGGATCTCGCTCCTCTCGGTCGGCTCGGAGGAGTCACAAATCATGCTCGCCCCCAATCTGGCCGAGTTGCCGACCAGGGTGCAGTAGTCCAGCCAGGCTGTCGTCCCGTAGCTGTACAGCGCGCCGCCGGAGCCCTCGTCCGGCTGGATGGCCATGTTGCCGCTGAGGATGCAGTTGGACAGGAACAAAACGCCCTGGTTGCTGTGGATGCCGCCTCCATGGTACTCGGTGGCGTTCCCACTGATGAGACATCGCTCCATCCGGACTTCGCTGCCATTATTCGCCAGACCGCCGCCCCACCATTCGCCCCAATTGTCCGCGATGGCGCATTCGACCAGCGTCAGGACGCAGCGGCTGCGCGTGTACACCCCGCCGCCGTGGCGGGCGACGGAATTGCCGATGATCAGACAGTCGCGGATGATGGGGCTGCTTTCGTCGTTGTAAATACCGCCGCCATAACTGGCCCTGTCCGGATCACGAGACCCGAAACCATGGCCTCCCGTGATGGTGAAGCCATCCAAGACCGCCGTGGAATCGATGCCAGCCGCCATAACGACATGATAGCTGTTGTCGGTGCGGTTGGAGTCATTGACCATATTAGCCGGATGAACAAATGGGCCGTCATTGCCCTGGAGGTCGCCGCTGAGGATGGTCTCATGGACGGCAACATTGCGCTCATTCGGATCGCGTGCACCCAATCCAGCGTACCCTCCCTTCAGGACCACACCGCTCTTGAGCTGAAAGGCCGCGGTCGGATCTCCCGGGGTCATGCCTGCCCCCTCGTCGGGCCGGTATGTACCTTTGGCCACGTGAATCTCACTACCCGCCGTCGCGGCCGCCAGCGCATCCTGCAAGTAGACGAAGGCGTTGGCCCAGCTTGATCCGCTCTTGATGTCCTTCGCGCGCGCATCCACGTAGTAGACGGCGTTCGGCTCGGCGCCGGAACCGCCCACCGCAAAGGAAAGAGAGAAAGTGACCGGGGCTTGTGTGCAAGAGAACTGCCATTGCCCCGCCGCTAGAGGACCAAAGGAGCCTTGCAGGCCGGACAACGGATTCCAGAAATTCCCGGCACTCTCGCTCGGCGGCGGCTCGAACCGCAGCTCAATGTGCTTGGCATTGGGGTCGATCTGAACGGCCGGTTTGCCACCAAGCGTCTTTTCGGCAACGGAGCGGTTCAGGTACGTAGGTGTCGGACCCACGAAGTGAATGACGTCGGTTGCCTTCGGTTCCTTGGGTTGAATGGTCCACCCCGCAGGGCTCGATCGGCCTGGAAGCCACGAAACCTCGGCCGCACGCGTTGCGGAGCTTAGAAGAGTCGCAAAGGCGATGAGCACGAGTTTTGTCACGATCCCGTTACGAGGCATAGCACCATATCTCCATTCAAGGATTGTCTCCAAACTGTCTTATAATGGCCTATCGGCTACTTGAAGGCTCGGCTTAATGCTGGAAGCGGCGTCCCCGCGGAGATAGATGGCGTGATTGAAAGGAAGGTATGCAATTCGTGCGGGACCGGGAAAAAGCTCGTTGGCCGCATAGTGCAGCGGGGACGTCTCCCTGCAGCCGTCTCGCTCGCAAGAGGAAGAATGCCCGCCCGGCTGCTTCATGGGCGACCGCCCAGACTTATCGGGCCTATGGGAACTCTGCGAACCAGGAAGGGGCCGGCAGCTCCGCCATGGTTCTCAATCCGGGGCCGACTTCGAGAATCGCTCGCACGGCGTTCAGCGTCACCGCGCAGGTGGCGATATCCCCGTTGATGCCTCCGGCGATGCGCGAACGGAACGCCGGTTCGCCTTCGATCCGCACCTCCTCGTAAGATTCCGGCTCGCCGACGGCCGCCCGGAACGTCAGCGTGATGACTTCGTTGCGGCCCCAAAAGCCGCGCCCCACCTGATACACGCCGCGGACCATCCCTTTGGCAATGGGTTTGTAGCCGGAATCGACGGGCTGCTCCGCCAGCACCGGCTCGATGCTCTCCGTCGTTTTGTCGAGTCGCCAACCCAGCCGGGCGGCGATGAAATCCACCGATTCCGGCAGGCCCACGTGCCTCAACGTCCCGTCCTGGCGCTTGGCCTCAAATTCCTTCAGCGTCAGGCCCGCGCCGATTTTCTGCTGGAAGGGAATCCGGCGGATGGAAGCATCCTGGACCCGCCACACCCGCACGCCGGTCACCTTCTGGCATAGGCCGGTCAACACGGTTGGAAGAAAATCCATCAGAAACCCCGGGTTCACACCGGTGCCGACGCAGGCAATGCCGTTGTCGCGGCAGACCCGATCAATCCTCTGTGCAAGCTCCGGCTGGCGGCGCCAGGGAAACGAAAGTTCTTCACAGGTAGAGACAACCGGGAGCTTCGCCCGCGCCAGTTGGACCAACTGCGGCTCAAGCACCGCCAAGCTACTGACTGTTGTCACGACCGCGACCCGTGCCGCCTTGCCCCGGATCGCCTCGTCGAGGCTGCCGGAGACCGGGATGCCAAGCCGTTTGACCCCGCACAGTTCGCCGAGATCTTTGCCGATCTTGCCTGGGTCGGTATCCACCGCTCCCACAATCCGAAAGCCCCCGCGCGACGCCGCGGACCGGACCATCATCTGCCCCAGAGGACCAATACCCACATGGACGATCTCAATCATCTTCGCATTCCTCTCTCTCGTATATGGACGCGACATTTTTGCCTCGCGATGAGCACAACGGCGAGCAGCTACTCCGGGAATTCGATCAAGAGCAACGCAGTACGACCTTTCGCCAGTTCTGCGACACTACAAAAGGGGATTGCTTGCCCCTGATTAAGGCCAAGGGCAGGCCCTGCGAGGGAGCGGATCATGCTGCTCACCTTTGCCTATCCGTTCGTGCTCGTTCGCCTGCTGCTCGTAGTCTCACCTTTGGTTCATGCCGTGTTGCGCTCTGCATACTAACGTGCAATTTCGTGGGCATCCACTACTCCCTTTTAGGTAGAGTGTTCTGCAATTGCTCCACCCACTGAGCTCTCTGTTGGGGATCTGGTATGACCATGGGGAGAATGCGATTCATGTCTTGAAGGATTTCATCTATAGCTTTCTTGAGTCTTGGGCCACTACCCAATTCGTTCTTTGTTTCGAGAGAGAGGTACGTTGCACGAATAAGCGTGAGGGCAATCTGGCTCGATGCCGCATTCAATTTTGCGATTTCCTGCTTGGCCGCCTGACTTCCCTGGTTGAGCTTCGATATCTCCTGCTTTTGCTCTTCGATTCTCTTCTGTAAAGCAGAGGCTGTGGCAATGAGGTCTGACAAAGCCTTTCGCTGCTCCTCGAGTTTATCTGATGTCTCATTAGCAGTGGAAATCAGGAGGCGAATTGACTCCTTCTGGCTTTTGACCTCGGTGTCAATCTCAGATAGAGCAGTGGATTTAGCTTCATCAATTTCCCGCTTTGCCGTTTCCACCTCAAGACCTTCGCGGTTAAGCTTTAGGCGTTTGACCACGTCGTAGTTTGCCGCCACGAAACCAGCTACGATAGCGAAAGCCAGAAAGATAATGGTCAATTTGCCATCGATTCTCTTTGTTACAGCAAGGTGCACCGTGATCGTCGTCACGCACATGAAAATGAGAAGACCTATCGTAAGCTTCATACTCTTTTCCAATGACAGCATTGGCTGGACTCTCATATCAGAAAGCGAGCACAACCATGAGTGGCGTTTCCTTAACGAGACGAGCAAGCTGCGAACCTTGTTTCTGAGGCGAAGAACACATTTCAACAGCGTTCAGTTCAGTTTAGGGAACCACCGTTCCGGACAGTCACCCATTGACTCGCTGTTCTGTCTTGTCTGTTTGGACCCTGAGAATTCAGGAGCCAAGGCACTCATTTCTCGGTGGCTCGACATCTATCTGACCTACGTCCGGCTCCAACCAAGCAGTACCTCACCCATAGCAGCTCGTTTGCCGCGTTTAGTTTAGGGAGAGATTCTCATACGTGCCGCACCTGCAAGAACTCATAAAGAACTGGGGAACAAGGATTCGAACCTTGACTAAATGATCCAGAGTCATTTGTGCTACCATTACACTATTCCCCAGTCATGCTTCTCTGGAATCGGTAGCTATTTCATCTTATCGTAGGTGGATGTTCTTTTCAAATCGAAAAATTGAATCAATTTCCAGCCGGAGGGCAGCAAGACCGTCGCCAGAACGATCTTCAGTACGTCGCCGACAAGAAATGGGTACAGGCCCACGGCCAGAACGCCGCCGCTGAGGGGCCGGGCCAGGATGCGGGTCAGGCACAACAGCCATGTCAGGCCGCAGGCGTAGATTACGAGATTACCCAGGAACATCGCGGCCATGGTGGTCGCCGCCCGGCGATCCCAGGTCCGCTCGGACAAGCCGCCCACAACGTAGGCGGCAAAGACGAAACCGACGAGGTAACCGCCTGTAGGTCCCAAAAAAGCAGCCAATCCGGCCTTGCCCTGCGCGAATACGGGCAGCCCCGCCAGACCCTCAGCAAGGTACATCAGGATACACAGGGCGCCCCGCCGGGACCCGAGTAGTGCAGCGACCATAAGCACACCAAAGGTCTGGCCGGTAACCGGCACGGGATGCCCTACCGCGATTTGCGCGCAGAGTGCGATAGCGAGGGAGCCGCCCACGATCAGAACCGCGTCGTAAAGAGAGGCAAGCCGCCTGTGCGAAGGTCGAGCGAGGTCAGCAATAGTCAGTCCGGCAATCATAATTCGTCCCATCCGATGTCCGACTCGATCCATCAAAAAGGCGCGCCGGCTCACGCTGCCGGCAGCAAACGTGCAACTATCGCATTATAGTCCGACCCCGCGAACCGGTCAAATTTGGAGGTAAGCAATCTACTTCGCCAATTCCGTGTCGAAATCGGATTTCGTGAAACGATTCGCCTTATTTCGCGACTAATCTGCATAGACTTGGAGCACCGATGGGTGCGGTCGGAATACGGTGGCGATCCCTGCGGCTTCTGTAGAGCGAGCGTCGCCGCTCGCCTGTTTTGAGGACTCACGATCGTCGGAAATGTCATGGGAAGACGCACGGCAAGGGTGGCGAGCGAGGACCGGGACCCGGGACCCCGGAAGCGATATGTCGCTTGTGGGAACCCCACCAAACGCGAAGAATCGCGTTTGGGAAGGGCTCGGGGTGGGGGCCCCTCCCAAGTGCAGAATATCGCACTTGGGGACCCGAACCCACGCTCGTCCTGCTCTGCGGCCCAAATCCGCCACCGAATCCCGGCCGCACCCCTAACCTGAACGACACCGGAATTTCACTTGACGGTGAAGTCGTATGCATGTATGATATGTACGAAACTATCAGATTGGAATCACAGTTGACTCGCAAATGGTAAACTCGGAGGGTCTGATCGTGGCTGGTGAAGCGCAAATCCTCGCCTCGGCGGTAGTAGAGACGCAAAATCTTGCGTCTCTACGCCATTATTCGATAGGCCAGTATTCCATCGCCAAAGTACCCACCATTCCATTTACGGGCCGGGCAGGACGGGGAGCGGAGCATGCGATTGTGCAAAACAAACCCAATTTCCGGATGGCGCAACAGAGGCTAACTTCTGGTCAGGAAAAAGGTTACGTGAAAAGGTACGAGCTATGCGTCTGCGAAAACAAAGCCAATTTGTCCGGTCGCGCTGGTAGTGTGCCCGTAAGGCATCGTAGGGGCAGGCCCCCGTGCCTGCCCATCCCCGGAGGGCAACCACAGGGTCGGGTTCCCAAACGCGACATATCGCGTTTGGGGTCCCGGTTGCCCCTACGAACAGGCCCGCGTGCAAAA
>Ga0315289_10010225_pt1 | contig 13444 bp, 8 predicted proteins | sample YL17G11_40_MG_FD_203452 | JGI IMG/M metagenome (GOLD analysis project Ga0315289, IMG submission 203452) | Sediment microbial communities from Yellowstone Lake, YNP, Wyoming, USA - YL17G11_40 | ecosystem: Environmental > Aquatic > Freshwater > Lake > Sediment | place: USA: Wyoming | collected...
GGGATTGCGGCCAAGCCTTAACCTTTTTCCAGAAGGCGCTCTCTCATTTTGGGGCGAATATTCCGCTACTCAACAGCCTGGGAGAATGCCATCTGAAACTCGGCCAGAAGGAAGAAGCTTTGTCCGCTTGGAAAAAATCCCTGGAGCTGAACCCTCAACAACCCGAGCTCAAAGCGAAGATGGAAGCCTTGAAAAAGTAATTACCCGGCTGACCTCCCCTATCCCGGATAAAGGTCAAGTGTTCGAAAGGATTTCTTGTCCGGATATGATCTGCGGGCGCGGTTTTCGGGCTATTGACATTGCCGCCCGGCCGGCGGTAGTATCCCATCATGATCATGAGGGAATATTCATCGCATGGAGCAGCTATTCATCGCGCCGCGGAAAAAGGAAAATCCTATAATCTCTTCCCGATGGTCTGGCCCACCCCCTTCCCCATGACGACGAAGCTTTTTTTCGGGGTTGAAGCGACGCGAATAGAGCTACCCATCATTCCTAAAAAAGAGCGCAAGGCGCCTTCTTTTAGGGCCCCAGAAAAAAAGGAGGAGCGTACCGACGCTCGCTACCTCGGTGGCGGCGCTTGGCCCGTGGGCTTTTTCCAGTGAAGAAGGGACCTTTGGAAAGGGACCGTGGGTATTGAATGGCGAGAAACAAGCACCTGGGAAATTGAAGGCCGCCGTTACCACGCGACCGAGAAAAATTACTATGAGACGAATGAAAAAAAATCCCGCTCAATCGCGTTTTTTGGGCGAGGACAGCGACCGCATCGAACTCCCCGGCCGGACCATCTATCTGCTGACTAATATTGAGATTCGCTCCGACGAAAAAAACTTCCATGTCGCACTCGTCCGGCAGATATTCGAGAATGACAAACTGGTCCGGCGCCGGGAATGGAAAGAGACCGTGCCGAGGATGTTCAATTAAGATGGGAGAAGGAGTGTCAATTAAGAAATGAAAAAACAGAAAGCGAATTTCTTTTTGCTGCTATTCCTTTTCTCTCCATTCGCCCTTTTGGCCTCGGAATTTCAAATCAAGGTCATCAACAGCGCGGCCGACCTCCCGGAAATATTTTCCTCCGAATGGAAGCCTGGTGATTATTTGATATCAGATGGGAAAAACATGGTCCTCATGGGTGGGACAGACAGGGTTCTGAAGTCCTATTATCAATACCCCATCGAACATACGCTGGGATCGGTTCTGGGCTTTGTTCCGGCGGGCAAAAACCTGCGCAGTGATCTGGTGATCGGGGCCCCTTACATCAGAATCAAAAACAGGAGCCGCTATCTGGCCTATTCATCTTTTAAACTGGAACCGCAAAAGACGCCCGACGGCTCCTTATCATTTCTCGCTGCGGCCGTTTATCAAGGAAAAAATAATGAAAGAGCGGAGATCAGGACGCGGTATCGCCTCTATCCGGGAACCGGAAAGATAGATATCGTTTCGACCGTTAAAAACTCGGGTCAGACTCCCATCGCAGATTTTCACTACTCGCTCTATTTCAGCGCGGATCAGGTCTACTATTTCAGCCCTTTCGAAGGAGAGGACAAAACAAAGCCGCCTTTTTGGGTCTATCCCAAAAATGGGCATTATCTGGGATGGGTCGACCTGAATCCGGTCAAGGAAATATATCAGCCCATCGAGAGGGAATCTCTGTCGACGAACCTCAATCCCGGAAAAAGCGTGGAAGCCCGATATGTTTTCCTGGTCGATGACCGGCCGGGTGAATTATTGAAAAAAATCTATCGCCTTCTGGGCATTGAATCAGAAAAGGTGAGCCTTTCCTTCTCCGGAATGAATGGAAATCTAATGGAGGTGGTGATACAGGACGCGTCTTCTTCCGTTTTCTTCAGGAACTTCTTCAAAGAACCTCTGCCTTTAGAGATTGCGCTTCCCAAGGGATTTTATAAGGTCAGGGCCAACTTCTTCCCCGCGGTTGTCGAAAAATCTTTGATAGTGGAGCGGGGAAAAGAGAATCCCTGCCTGCTCGAAGCCCCTCCCTCCGGAAAAATCAGAGTCCGCATCAGGGACGGCAAGGAGGCTTTTGTGCCCGGAAAGGCCACGTTCATCGGGCTGGACCCCACGAAAACTCCCTACTTCAAACCGGAAAACCCGATAGAAACCAAAACGACCTGGGAATCGTTCAAAAATTCCTGTTATCCCCAAAAAGACGGACAGGAAATAGAACTCCCGGTCGGCACTTATCTTGTCTCTGCTTCGCGCGGCCCAGAATTTTCGCTCGACCAAAGAGTCATAGAGGTCCTCAAAGAAGGCCGGGAAGAGCTTCTGATGCGCGTTGACAGAGTGATTGAACCAAAAAACCTGATCTCGGTCGACCCCCATCTCCACACGCTTCACTCGGACGGCGCGGTGACGATCCCTGAGAGGATTAAATCTGTCGTCGCGGAAGGAGTGGACGTCGCCATCTCCACGGACCATAATTATCTCAGCGATTTTCCTTCGGCCATCAAGGAACTCGGATTAGATGCATATATGGCGGCGATTGTCGGCGAGGAGGTCAGTTCGCTTGATATCGACCAGAATTATTTACCCGAATTCAACCGGTATCCCATGACCATCAGGAGAAATGAGCCGGGAAACGGAGCGATCGAAATCGGGTTCTCCGATGGTGACACGCCCCTCTTTGAAGCCAGCCGCAAAAAAGATCCGGGTTCGGTCATTCAGGTCAACCATCCGCATAACGATTCTTTTAGTTATTATCAGCTCGACCGCGATTCCGCCTCCCACGCTCTCAGAGGCTTCGACACATCTTTCGACCTGTTGGAGGTCATGAACGGGCCCTCTTTCGAATCCGCGAACAAGGCTGTCATTCAGGACTGGCTGCATCTCCTCAACCGAGGGTATTTCTTTCCGATTGTGGGGTCTTCGGATTCCCACGAAACCGACGGGGATGAGCCGGGGTACTCGAGGACGTACGTTTCTTACGAGGGGAAGAAGTCCAGGGAATTGGATGAGAAGGCCTTGATTAGCGCTCTCAAAAAGGGCCGGTCTTTTGTGAGCAATGGCCCTCTCATGGAATTCAAGATAAATGGAAAATACTCTTCGGGGGACACCTTCACAGCGAGACGCGGAAAAGCAGACATCTGGATAAGGGTTCAGAGCGCTCCGTGGGTTTCTGTGGATGAGGTCAGGATCATTGTCAACGGCGAAAGAAAGATCGTCATTCCAATCAAAACCCGGCCGGAAAAGATCGTTAAATTCCAGGATACAACGAGATTGGACCTTCAAAGGGATTCTTATATTGTGATCGAAGTCGCCGGCAGGAGAAGCCTCTATCCGGTCTCACAAAGCAAGCGTGATAGAATCGGGATTGCGAGCGGCCCACTCCCCTATGCGCTGACGAATCCTGTTTTTATCGACGTGGACGGCAACAGTACGTTCGATCCTCCCTGGCCGGAAAAAATAAAGTTTCTCGTCCTGGCGGAGGATTAGGCTTCACCTAAAATCGCAGGCTTTAGGCAAGAAAGGAGTAGCGGATGACTGATAATAACGAGAAAATTCCAATCCACGATGGTTACTATTTTCCCAGGCTTTCTGAAGCCCAATGTCAGAAGATCCATGAAACAAGCCTAGTAATCCTTGACCGCATCGGGGTGCGCCTCTTTCTAGAAGAGGCGATCGAATTGCTAAAAAAGGCGGGGGCAAAGGTGACGGACGGCAACCGGGTCCAAGTCCCCCCCGCGCTCGTGGAACAAGCTCTCGCGACCGCACCGAAACGGGTTGTGCTCCATGACCGCCACGGTAATCCGGCCATGCCCGTTGAGGGCTACAGATGCTTCTACGGACCTGGTTCAGATTGTTTGAATGTCATCGATCACAGGACCGGAGAGCGCCGCAAGCCACGCTTAGACGACATCCGAGAAGGCATAATCCTGTGCGATTCCCTTCGCAACATTGATTTCGTCATGTCGCTCGCCCTCCCGGCCGACGTGAATACGGCGATCGCGGATCGATATCAAATGGAGATCATGCTCTCCCATACGACGAAACCTATTATTTTTGTCACTTATGATTATGAGGGCTGCGTGGATTGTGTTGAAATGGCAGAGGCTGTGGCAGGAAGTGAAGAGAGATTGAGCCAGAATCCCAACGTCGCCTGTTATATCAATGTCGTTTCGGGGTTCCGTCACAATAAAGAAGGATTGCAGAAACTCCTTTACATGGCTAAGAAAAACCTGCCGGTTCTCTTCATTCCGGGGTCGACCGCGGGAGTGACAAGCCCGAGCACGCCAGCGGGCTCACTAGCCCTGGATAATGCGGGAAATTTATTGGGGGTCGTTTTATCTCAGCTGCAAAGAGAGGGATCCCCAGTGATCATCACCGGCATGCCCCCTGGACATCTGGACATGAAGACCCTCGTCATGCCCTATTCCGAACCCGAACGGGGAATTACCCAGGCTCTCGTCCACTCCTATGGCCTGCCCATGTTTTCCTACGGCGGAGCCTCGGACTCCAAGTTGGTCGACCAGCAGGCGGCTGCGGAAGCCGCGCTTTGCCTCATGGCCGAGACTTTCGGGCGGGGTAACATCATCCACGACTTGGGCTACCTGGAGTCCGGGCTCACGTTTTCGCTCTGCCAATTGGCCCTCTGCGACGAGATCGTCGACTGGATAAAAGCTTATTCGAAAAATTTTGAAGTGACAGATGAAACGCTTGCCCTGGACGTGATTTCTCAAACCGGGCCCGATGGGGAATTCTTGAATACCGATCATACGCTCAAGCACTACAAAGAACGCTGGTATCCCAAGCTCTTTGAGCGAGGAACCTACCACGCTTGGCTGGGAAAAGGAGGCCGGAGCCTGACTGAACGCGCTGCGAAGCTTATTGAACTAGCCCTCGCCGAACCTAGGGCACCATCGTTGCCCCAAGACGTAAAAGCCCAGGTGAGGAAAATTGTCCAGAGAGCCGAGAAATACCAAGAGAAGTCCTAGGTGCCGCGCGAGAACTTACAGTCTGATAGCAAAAAAAGGCTTTTGAAGTTGCGAAGGAAGCGATGAAGGCAAAGGTCAGCCTTGAAGACAGCACAGGGGAGAATTGGTATTTACGGACCGTCGCAAAAAAAACAGTAAACAACCCCGGACTTACGTCCGCAGGTTTATGGCGGTACGACTAAATTTGCTTCGTTTTCAATGATTTTGGAAAACTCATGATATGACATGGGCCGGATACTGTTATTTTACAGGCTGCCCTAATCGTTTGATGGCACGACGCCATGCGAATATTCTCAGCTACGGCTCAAACCTCATCGTGCCAATGTGCCATTTAGGGAGTGGCCCAATGCATCCGGTTGACATAGAAGTATCCTTATGTTAAGAAATTTGAAGTCCGACGGAGGGAAAATGAAACGACGCGAAAAGAGCAATCATCTACTTTTTCTAGTGGTTTTGCTGTTTGTTCTTTCTGCCTGGACCGGCCCGAAGCCAACTCCCGCGACCAAAGACGACATTTCGCCGCCGGTTTATGATGTCACGATCGAGAACGGCTGGTTCACCATGAAAGACGGAGTGAGAGTCTCGGTCACCTTTTACAAACCAGTTCCGCGAGAGGCGGGAGAAAAATTCCCTGTGCTCTTTGATCTCTACCCCTATCGCAAAGATGAATACGCCTATGATCATCCCTTTTACTTCGTGCGCCGAGGATACATCATGGCAACAGCGGATATCCGAGGAACAGGCTCGTCGGAAGGAGCTGTTCCCGACCGTGAATATTCAGAGCAAGAACTCAATGATGCCGTTGAAATCATCGACCAACTCTCAAAGATGCCGAACTCCAACGGCAACATAGGCATGTGGGGAAAGTCCTGGGGAGGCTTTAACAGCATCCAGGTAGCCATGCGCGAGCCGCCGGCTCTCAAAGCTATCTTGGCCACGATGGCGACGGATGATCTCTATCACGACGATGTCCATCATATGGACGGCGCTTTTCATGTGGACCAGTTCATGCCGGTCATGGACCATGAAAATACTCTTCCCCAGACGCTCAATTATGCTTTGGATGAGGCCTACTTCAGAGACCGGTTCAATCGTTATCCTTGGTTCTTGACCTACACTAAAAATCAGCTCGATGGCGAATTCTGGCGAAAAAATTCGCTGCGCTGGCAATACGACAAAATTCGAGTTCCCTGTTATCTAATCGGGGGCCTTTTGGACGGCTACCGGGACAGCATTCCCCGAATGCTTGAGAATATGAAGGTCCCGATAAGGGCGGCCATTGGCCCATACAAGCACGACTGGCCGGACAACGGCGTGCCCGGACCAAATTACGAATGGCGTTACGAAGCTGTGCGCTGGTGGGATTACTGGCTCAAAGGCAGGAACACGGGGATCATGGCTGAGCCCCCGCTCGCTCTTTTCATTCGCGAAGGTCACGGACCAGACGCGGCGCTTAAAACGACCCCTGGCCACTGGGTCTTTGAGGAATGGCCGGTCAAGGGGACAGAGTGGAAGAAGTTCTTTCCCTCCGAAAACCGCCGGCTTCAGAATCGGCCGGGGAAAGCCGCAGTGGAATCTTTGCGCTATGTTCCGAGCTTCGGAGTCCAGACGGGGCTGTGGTGGGGTGAGCCTACAGGCGACATTCGTCCGGACGACGCGGGAGCCCTCGTTTTCGACAGTCCGGCAGTCGAAAAAAAGTTCGAGATTGTCGGGTTCCCGAAAGTCTATCTTCGGGTTTCAGCCGACGCGCCCCTGGCCCATTGGGTCGCCCGGCTGGAAGATGTCCAGCCCGATGGCACGGTTTCCCTGGTTACAGGCATGCTGCTCAATGGATCTCAGCGGACTTCGCGGCTCAAGCCGAAACCTCTTGTTCCCGGCGAAGTTTACGACCTCGAGTTCGAGATGCACTTTACGACCTGGACCTTTAAGCCCGGTCATCGCATCCGGCTGGCGGTTTCGAATTCGCTTTTCCCTATGATCTGGCCAACCCCGTATCTCATGACCACGAAACTCCATCTGGGTGTTGAAAACACTCGCCTGGAGCTGCCCATCTTCCCCCAGGCCAGTCGCAAGGCGCCTGCATTCCGGCCACCGGAGCCCCGGGAGATTCGCACGGATGCCCGCGAGCTTGGGGGCGCTCCCTGGCCTCAGGGCTTTTACGAGTGGAAGCGCGACCTCTGGAGTACAAAAACAAGTGTTGAATGGAAAGGCTACGGAGATTTCGAGGTCCAAGGCCGCCGCTATCACACCTGGGAGAGGAACTATTACGAAACGAATGATCAGAAACCCGCCGAATCCCGTTTCAGCGGAGAGGCTGGGCGCCGCATCGAACTCCCAGGCCGCAAGATTGAGCTTCACACGACACTGGACGTTTATTCTGATGAAAAAGACTTTCATGTCACCATCGTCCGGTTTCTCTTTGAGAACGGAACTCTTCTGCGGAAGCGGGAATGGATAGAAACGATCCCGCGGATGTTTAATTAAAAAGGAGGAGAAATTGAAGATCCGAAAAAATCAGTGCTTTTCGTTCTCAATGATATTATTATTGGTCCTGCCGGCTTTTATTTCTTCCCAGGCCCCATCCAAAACCAAATCAGAACCTTCGGCCCCGATTTACGACTTTACCATCGAGAATGCCTGGCTGACCATGAAGGACGGTGTCCGGCTTTCAGTAACCTATTACAAGCCCACACCCCGTGCTCAGGGGGAAAAATTCCCCGTGCTTTTTGAATTCCTTCCCTACCGTAAAGACGACTCCGGCTATGGGGGCACCTACTCTCAATATACCTATTTTGTGCGTCGCGGATACATCATGGTCCGGGCGGATATCAGGGGAACAGGTTCGTCCGAGGGGGCTGTTCCCGACCGGGAATATTCTGAACAAGAACTCGATGACGCCTGCGATATCATAGATCAGCTCTCCAAACTGCCGGACTCCAACGGACGCGTGGGCATGTGGGGAAAATCCTGGGGAGGCTTCAACAGCATCCAAGTGGCGATGCGCCAGCCCCCTGCCCTAAAGGCGATCCTGGCCACCGAGGCAACCGATGATCTCTACCATGATGATGTTCATCACATGGACGGCGCCTTCCATTGCGACCAGTTTATGCCATCCATGGACAACACGAATGCCTATCCGCAATCACCAAATTATCCGCTTGATGAAGCCTACTTCCGGGATCGTTTCAATCATTATCCCTGGTTTTTAACCTACACAAAAAATCAACTCGATGGCGAGTTCTGGCGAAAAAACTCCCTGCGATGGCAATATGATAAGATCCGTGTCCCCTGTTATCTCATTGGCGGCCTCCTTGATGGCTACAGGGACAGCATTCCCCGGATGCTTGAGAATATGAAGGTCCCGATACGAGCCGCCCTCGGTCCCTATAAGCATGATTGGCCTGATAATGGAGTGCCGGGCCCAAACTACGAATGGCGGCACGAGGCTGTGCGCTGGTGGGATACCTGGCTTAAGGACCGGGACACGGGGATCATGGACGATGCCCCTCTTGCCTTGTTCATACGAGAGGGACATGGTCCCGATGCGGCGCTCAAGACAACACCCGGCCACTGGGTTTCTGAGGTCTGGCCGATCCCGGGGACGACCTGGCAAAAATATTTCCCTTCAGAATACCGCCAGCTTCAGAACCGGCCCGGAAAACAGACCGTAGAGTCGCTGCGCTACGCGCCAAGTTATGGCGTCCAGACCGGATTATGGTGGGGCGAGCCGACGGGCGACATACGCCCGGACGATGCCGGGAGCCTGGTCTTTGACGGCCCTCCGGTCGAGAAGAGCTTTGAAATCGTCGGCTTTCCAAGGGTGCGCCTTCGCGTCTCCGCCGACGCCCCGCTGGCCCACTGGGTGGCAAGGCTCGAGGATGTCCAGCCCGACGGCTCAGTGTCTCTGGTCACCGGCATGCTCCTCAACGGCTCGCAGCGGAATTCCAGGCTCAAGCCGGAGGCGCTTGTCCCAGGCAAAGTCTATGACCTTGAGTTTGAGATGCACTTCACAACCTGGACGTTCAAGCCCGGCCATCGGGTTCGCTTGGCCGTCTCAAATTCGCTGTTTCCGATGACCTGGCCAACGCCCTATCCGATGACGACAAAGCTTTATCTGGGGGGGGAGAACACCCGCCTTGAACTCCCCGTGATCCCCGCAGTGCAACGCAAGGTCCCGGCGTTCCGAACTCCCGAGCCGCGCGAGAGACGCAACGAAGTTCACCATCTCGGAAACGCTCCCTGGCCCCAGGGATTTTATGAATGGAAACACGATTTATGGTCGACAAAAACCAGCGTGGAATGGAAGGGCTATGGAGATTCTGAGATAAATGGTCGTCGCTACCATTCTTGGGAAAGAAATTATTATGAGACCAATGATGAAAAACCTGCCGAATCAAAGTTTTCCGGCGAAGCGGGCCATCGCATTGACCTCGAGGGGCGAACCTTCGAATTCAAGACCACCCTGGAAGTCCAATCCGACGAGAAGAATTTCCATGTGACCGTGACTCGCTTTATCCATGAAAACGGAAAACTCCTCCGCCAAAGAGAATGGAAAGAGACAATCCCTCGGATATTTAATTAAAATAACAGCTTCAAAATTCCAGCTTTAAGCCCACCTGGAGCCGCCGAGGCATGGGAACCGATGAGGGGCTTAAATAGAGCTCGGACCACTGGTCAAAGCTCTCATAACCGAGCCTGGTCTTCGAATTGAAGACGTTGAAGATGTCCAGGATGGCGCTGAATCTGACCGTGCTGTAGATCGGAAAGGTCTTTTGCATCCTGAAGTCCAGCATGCTTAACGGATCGAACCTGTGCTTGCCGTCCCTCGGCTCAGCCAGGATCCTTCGGCGTCCCTGGTTGGGATAGACCTGGACTCTCGAGGTGTACGGTCTGCCCGTCATGTATTGAAAATTCGCGCTGGCCAGAATATCCCAAGGCAAAGTATAGCCGAGCTGAAGCTTGAAAACCCAGGTCCGGTCGAACTGCATCAGCCCTCTCGCGTTCGTCCAATCGTTGGGGTCCTTGCCGGTGTGATAGGATGTCTCGGAGATAATCCCAAGCTGCCGCGTTCCCGTGCTCGGCGAGATTGTCGTCAGGCCTTCGGACCTCGACCAGGTCAGCGAGGAATTGAAAAGCCAATTGTTGGAAAAGCGCTTATTCAAATTCAGGACGATGCCTTTATACTTTTGTCCGAAGTCTTTGGGATTGGTGAGGACATACTTGCTCTCCCCCACGTTGAGCTGGTTATAGACCATATAGGTCTGATTATTGTCGGGAGAAACCATCGGGACGAGCTCATAAATCCCGCCCTGGTTCTCAAGCGCGATCGGATTTTTCTGGTTTTTATAAACTCCCAGAAGGGACATAGAAAAATCGGGAAATATTTCCCTTTCTACGCCGATTGAAATTTGGTCTCCATACGGGGCCTTCAGATTGGGCGCGAGCGACCAGCCCCAAGACGCCTGGACAAAGTCATACATTTCCCAGCCTGTTCCCGTCCACCAGTAAGCGGCCCAGTCGGTACTATTCGGACCCGGCCATTCATAGGTCCCCACGAAAAGGGAGTCGTAATAGCGGCCGTAGTGGGCTTTGAGGATCGTTTTTTTGTCCGATGTCAGCTGGAGGGCAAACCCGATCCGGGGAGAAAAGGTGTTCCAGGTGATCAAGTCTTTGACCTCCGCGGTCTTTTTTCCTGGCACCTTGTGCCATCCGTCCCAGAGATCGAAAGCGGGAATATTGCCCTTATAGCGGTCATGGCGGAGCCCGATATTGATGGTCAGGCGGCTGCCGAGCTTCCAAGAGTCGTCAAAAAAGAGGCCGATGGTATTTACCTGACCACCATAGTAGAAGGGTTGCTGGCTATAGAGGAGATAATTATAGCCGCCGTAATCATAATAAAGTTTCCCGCCGCTGTAGCCGCAGATAGACCCCTGCTCACCACGATTGAACTGAACGCCCATTTTGAATTCATGGTCCCCGGCGAGGAAGTCTTCGGCAAAATGCGAGATGCTGGCGTGGGCTTGGAACCGCGAATAATAAGCATAGTAAGGCCATAAAGGTGCATTCGAATAAACTCCGGAAAAGGTATCAATATGGACCGAGTTATCCAGGGTCGAACCATACTGGTTCAGTCCATCGTCCTTGCTCCGGTAGCCGGCGGTCTTCAGTTCCAGGAAAGTGCTACCGCTGATGAGCCATGTGTACATGACATTCCAATTCGGGATTTTTGTCCTCCACAGCCGGGTGGCTTCTTTGGTGAGGTAAGGTGTTGGGACTTCGGGATAGGCCCAATCGCGATAGGCGATGACACCCACCAATTTATGCATGTTCGTGATCTGCGAAGAGAGTTTCAGCAGGTAGTTATCTTCTTTGGTCGCCGAATGAAAATCGGGATTCTCTTTCCAGTTCGTCGCATCGTTTCGGGTGACATTGGCCGAACCAAAGAACCAGAGCTTGTCTTTAAGGACCGGGCCGCCCAGAGTAAATCCGGCATCCAAGAATTTATGCCGTTCGAACGAATAGAAACCCTCTCCGGTTTGCGGATTATATTTATCGGGATTGTTGTCCCCTGTAATCCCTTTGAACTGGCCGTAGTAATTGACACTCCCTGAGAACGCATTGCCTCCCGACTTGGTTACGATATTGACGACAGCCCCGCTGAAACTCCCGTACTCCGCGGGCGCCCCAATGCCAGAAACCTCGACTTCAATGAACAGGTCCTGGTTGGGAAAGAGATACGTATCTCCCATCCGGGGGTTGGTTATATCCAGCCCGTCGATCTGGAACGCGTTCGATTCGTTATTCGAGCCGAAGGCGCTCATCAGTGAATCGCCGCCGTATCCGGACTGGGTAACGATTCCGGGAGCCTGTTTCACGACGTCCAAAAATGAAAACCGTCCTGAGGGAATTTTTTCGAGAAGGTCCCGGTCAAAGTTCGTGGACAATCCGGAATTTGTCACATCCACGATGGGAGCTTTCGCTGTAACCGTAACAGACTCTTCGAGCGTGGCTGGCTTCATCACGATATCTTCCGTGATCGTCCCTCTTACGCTGACTTTGATGTTGATCCGTTCAATTTTCTGAAAGCCTTGAAGAGAAAAAACGATCTTGTATACACCTGGAGGCAGGTTGACAAAACGATAAAACCCTTTTTCATCGGACGTTTGAGTATGGATGCCTCCCATGAGCCCCGGACTGGAAAGTTCAACGGTGACGCCGGGTAGAGGCGCCCCGCTTTCATCCATAATTGTGCCCCTAATATTGCCCGTCAGCCGTTGCGCGTTCGAGAAGCTCGGGCACATCAAGAGCAATACAATAAAAAACATGGCGGAATTCAAAATACCTTTCTGATCCTTCATTTTCCCTCCTAAAAAAGAAACCGAAAATGGATGGCGTACATTAAAAAAATATTTCTTTCGGCCTGACAAAATTATCATTTTTTATGAGTTTTATGTCAAGTTTTATTCCCGCGCCGAGACTGCCATAGGAAAAAACCTTATCTTTCAGGGCGAATCAATCTATGATGGGAAGATTAAACGCGCGGGGCCAGAAAAAGGGAAGGAAAAATGACTTCTACTCGGCGATACCGCCGCCATCCACGACCAGGACCGCTCCCGTCATAAACGATGAATCATCGCCGGCCAGGAATAAGGCGGCTTTCGCTATCTCTTCCGAAGTTCCGACCCTGCCCATGGGGCGATCAGAGGCACTTGCCAGATAATCCCGCCACGGCATTCCCCGCAGTTTCGCGTCCTCAACGAGCATGGGAGTGTCAACGTCTCCAGGGCAGATGCAGTTGACTCTGATCCCCTGCCGGCCGTGATCGATGGCCATGGCCTTCGTCAATAACACGACTCCGCCTTTGGAGGCGCAATAGGAAACCGCCTCATTCCCGCCAACCAAACCCCAACCTGAGGAATTATTGATGATGACGCCGCTGCCTTGACCAATCATGACGGGCAGCACGTATTTGGACATGAGAAAAGTCCCTTTGAGATTGATGTCCAGCGTCAGGTCCCATTCCTTCTCGGTGCATTCCAGAATCGTATGAGGATAAAAGACCCCGGCGTTATTGAAGAGAATATCCAGCCGGCCGAACACCCGCACCGTTTCGCTAACGGCGCGCTCGCACTCCTCGGCGGAGCTCACATCAGCTCGAATGAAAATGGCTGTTCCCCCCGCCCGCTTTATTTCTTCGACAACCTGCTCTCCGCGCGCTCCATCTCGCCCCGTGATCGCGACTTTGGCCCCTTCGCGCGCGAAAAGGAGGGCCGTGGCGCGGCCGATCCCTGAATTCCCGCCGGTAATGAGGGCGACTTTATTCTCAAGGCGCACAATCACCTCCTTCTTTGGTCTCCAGTCCGATCAAGACGACCCTCTCCCCATTCTTTGTAGGGCTTCACAAAAATAGCTCAAACAAGGTATCGAGGCAAGAAGGATTTTACGTATCGGATTTTGTCGGGAAAGCCCTCGCGATGAGCGGCCAGGGCCACAAGCAG
>Ga0315289_10010226_pt1 | contig 13442 bp, 9 predicted proteins | sample YL17G11_40_MG_FD_203452 | JGI IMG/M metagenome (GOLD analysis project Ga0315289, IMG submission 203452) | Sediment microbial communities from Yellowstone Lake, YNP, Wyoming, USA - YL17G11_40 | ecosystem: Environmental > Aquatic > Freshwater > Lake > Sediment | place: USA: Wyoming | collected...
TTCACGGTGCTGACCGACGCGATGCGAGCCTGCCGTCTTCCTGACGAAGGGGCTATCTGATCTGATGCCAGGTAGGCGCAAAACAGCCACCATGGGAGATGTAGCCACCTTCGCCGGCGTCTCCAAACAGACCGTCTCCGCTGTGGTAAACGGCAAGCCGGAGATCACCAGGGCAACCCGCGACCGCGTTCTTGCCGCCATCGAGACGCTCGGCTATCGTCGTGATTTCATCGCAAGCAGTCTTCGGACGGGCCGAACCCGCACCATTGCCCTCATCGTATCCGACACTGCCAGCCCCTTCATCGGGACATTGGCCGTTGCAGCCGAGGATTATGCCCGCGAGTGTGGATACAGCCTCGTCCTGCACAACACTCATGATGAGGTAGCACGCGAGGCCGCCTACTTTATCAACGTTGTCGAACGGGGCATCGATGGGGTGGCATTCATCTCGGCGACTGACGTTTGCTCTGGCCTGGACGTGCTCCGGGCCAACGGTATCCCCACCGTAGCCATCGATCGCGTCCCTCACCCTTATGAGGGCGCCGCTGTGACGCTCGATAATCACAAGGCTGGCTGCCTGGCGGCGGAGCATCTGCGGCGCCTGGGACATACGCGTGTCGCTCACATCAGTGGTCCCCTCACCGTGAGCATGTCGCGCGAGCGGCTCGGGGGCTTCCGAGAGGCGTTGGGCGACACGGCAGAACTCACTGTGGAAGAAGCGGAGACGTGGGACTATCAGGCGGGGTATACGGCCATGCAACGCCTCCTTGCCGTGCACCGTCCGCCCCTCGCCGTCTTCGCTGCCGCGGATACCCTCGCCATAGGCGCCATGCGGGCCATCTGCGAGGTGGGATTGCGCGTGCCTGAAGATGTCTCTGTGATAGGAGTGGACGACATCGACAGCGCTGCTTACCAGAATCCCCCGTTGACAACCGTGCGGCAGTCGATCCACGAGCTGGCGGTGCTGGGCTTGCAGCTCCTGCTTGACATCCTCAATGGCAAAGAAGTGGCCCAGGCCAAGGTCATCATGGAACCGGTGCTGATCGTCAGGCAGTCTACCATGGCGCCCTTCCCGAGAGAAGGAGGTGATCCCATCGACTAGATTTCGCTCGCGCGGCTTGACGTTTCGCGGTTCTCACCCTATCAGGAGGCACAGATGGATACCAAGATCCGCCCGCTCTCTCGCCGAGAGATGTTGAAGGTCACGGGTGCCGTTGCAGCCGGCACCGCATTGGCTGCTTGCGCGCCTTCTGCAGGCCCTGCGCCGGCGCCGGCCCCCACCCAAGCTCCCGCTGCAGCTCCCACGGAGGCTGCGGCCCAGCCTACTGCTGCTCCCCAGCAGATCCAGGGGAAGCTGATCGCCTTCTTGGGCGATTGGACCCCCACCGAGAGCATGGAGAAGAGCGAAGACAACCCCGCCCCGCACAACAAGGTCCTGGAAGTAATCGACGGGTTCAAGGGCAACCACCCCGGCGTCGAGTTCGAGTATATCCGCGTCCCCGCCAACATCGACGGGCGCGAGTGGATGGTGGTACAGCAGACGGCAGGTACAGTGCCCCATATCATGCCGGCCAACCAGTGGCTCATCAAGGAGGATCTCCGCAAGAACTGGTGGGTGAATCTCAGCCCCTATCTCCAGGAACCCAATCCCTACGTGAAGGCGGGCGAACCGGGCAGCAAGGCTTGGCTCGATCAGTTCTACCCCAACCCCACCAGCATGTTGGTGATTGAGGGTGACTACTACAATATCTGCCTCGGCATCGTCACCACCTGGTTCTTCTACAACGTCGACCTCTACAAGCAACTCGGCCTACAGGTGCCTACCAACTTTAAGGAGTTCCTGGCGAACTGCCAGGTGGCCAAAGACGCCGGCCTGATCGGCTACGATTTCCAAACGCAAGTCGTTGCCGATACCGATGCCTGGTACCGTGCCCAGTTGGGCGGCATGATCATGGCGCGCGATATCGAGCCAAAGGTGAACCCCGACCGAGGTTGGGCCACCCTCGACGAGGTGGCTTGCGCCCTGAAGCGCGGCGATTATAACGCCTCTTTGCCCCAGTTCCGCGATTGGATGGAGCTCTGGAAGCAGACAGTCCCCTACCGGCGGGCCGATTGGACCGTGCAGGTCCCGGACCCGAACCGCCTGTTCCTCACCAAGAAGACCCCCATCCTGGAACAGGGCTCCTGGGTGATCCCGCAGCTCGAGGTTGATGCTATGATGGACTTCGAGTGGGCTACCTTCTGGGCTCCTCCGCTGACTAAAGAGACCAGCAGCTACGTGACTGATCCGCCCACCCAGGCCCAGAATGTTGGCACCGTATCCAGCAACTTCGCCATCTCGACGCGTGCGGAAAAGGACGGTGTGCTCGACCTGGCCGTCGACTTCCTGCGTACAGTGTGTGTTCCTGAGAACGTGGAGAAGGTGCTGGCGGAACTCGGCTCCGAAATGCCGAACGTCAAGAACGTGCCGGTGGCCGACCGTTACAAGGAGGCTCACAAGTGGGTATCCGAGTCGATCGGCTATGTGCAGATGTTCGCGTATGAGATTTGCACGATGGACCTGGAGTGCGCGGAGGCCTGTGGAAAGGCATGGCGCGCTTACCTGCTCGACGAGCTCTCCGCCGAGCAATCCATCGACGAGAACAACAAGGCGTTCACGGCTTATGCCGAACGCTACATGCAACAGTATCCGGATCTGAAGTGCTGAGATAGCCGGCAGACGGGGCGCCGAAGGGCATGCAGTCAGGCACTCGGCGCCCCACTGTCTTCCGGTGCGGCTTCGCGCGACGGGGCGAGCTCGCCCCGCCGCCCAATACCAGGGCGGGGTAGCGAAAACATGACCATGGGTTTGAACAGACGCGCGCTTGGGTTGCAGAAGCGCAAGAAGACGGGACTCTGGCGGTCAGCGTGGCGGGCGCGCACCGGCTATCTGATGGTGCTGCCCACGCTGCTGTTCTTGCTAATCTTCCAGTACTACCCTGCCATCTCCGGGCTCTATCGCTCGCTGTTCAACTGGAGCGCCGGGCTCCCCGGGCGATTTGTCGGGCTGGGCAACTTTGTCGAGTTGTTCACCACCGATCGCGTCTTCGTGCGTTCGCTGCGCAACATGGGCCTGATGCTCATCTGGTACCTGTTCATCTGGGTCGTGCTCTCGGTGCTCGTGGCGGTGCTGGTGCACCGGCTTAGACGAGCCGAAGTGCAGTATACCTTCCGGCTTTTCCTGATCTTGCCCGTGATCATTCCCGGCATCGTACCGATCCTGCTGTGGATGTTCATCTACGACCCCACCATCGGCCCGCTGAACGCTCTGCTACAGGGGATCGGCCTCGAAAGCTGGACTCGGGCCTGGCTAGCCGATCCCCGGACCGCGCTGTATGCGGTCATGCTGCGCAACTTCCCGTGGATCGATGGCGTGTCCATCCTGATCATCCTGGCCGGGTTGCAGGCAATTCCCGAGGAGATCATCGAAAGCGCACGGTTGGACGGGGCAGAAGGTTGGCGGCGGCTGTGGTACATGGAGCTGCCGCTGATCACCGGGCAGATAAAGCTGGTTTCGGTGCTGACTGTGATGTGGGGCGTGCAGGAGTTCGCCCCCATCTGGGCCATGACGCAGGGCGGCCCCATCGATGCGACCCAGGTGCCCGGTATGTGGATGTATTCGAATGCCTTCCGGCTCGGTCGCATGGGCTATGCCTCGGCCATTGGCGTGGTGATGTTCATCATCACCCTTGTGGCGACCGTCACGAATATGCGCTATATCAAGACCAACCCTTCTTGATTGCCGGCGCCTGGCGCCAAACGAGATAGGCGTCCCAATCATGACACAAGTGCCGAAGAACACTGCCAGATTGCCCTCGATGGGCCAGAAGCAGGCCGGGATAACCAGGCGGCGGCGGACCGACTGGGCTGATGTGGCGCGTATCCTGGGGCTTGGCCTCCTCTGTTTCCTAACAGTGGTGCCGTTAATTCTTGCGTTGATCGTGTCGTTCAAAAGCCCGTCCCAGTTCAGCCGCGCGCCTTTCGTACCCGCCCTGCCGTTACGCTGGGAGAACTACGCCTTCGCCTGGTCGATCGTCCGTCAATTCATGGTCAATACGCTCTTTGTGAGTGCCGTCACAGTCTTCGGGGTTGTCATCCTCGGGTCGCTGGCTGGCTACTCGTTTGCGGTTATCGAGTACCCAGGGCGCACCTTCCTCTTCTATGCCGTGCTGGCCCTGATGATGGTGCCGGCGTCGCTGACATTGGTGCCCTCGTTCGTGCTTGTGAAAGAGCTGGGACTGATCAATACCCACTGGGCGTTGATCCTGCCCTGGATCTCAGGCGGCCAAATCCTGGCCATTCTGATCCTGCGTGCCTTCTTCGAGGGTCTGCCGCGTGAGCTCTTCGATGCCTGTCGCATCGACGGCGCCTCAGACTGGCAGATCTACTGGCGCATCGCCCTACCGCTGACCAAGCCAATGCTAGGGGTAGTGGCAGTGCTGAGCATCCTGAGCACCTGGAACAATCTGATCTGGCCCGCACTCACCATCACGGAGCGCCGGCTTTACCTGCTCACCCCCGGCCTTTACTTGTACATGCAGACGTACTATACCAGTTATGGCCGCGTCATGGCCGGGCTCTTGTTAGGCTCGGTTCCTTTGCTCATCCTCTTCTTGTTCACCAGCAAGTTGTTCGTCCAGGGGCTGACTTCTGGCGCCCTCAAAGCCTAAGGGCAGGCCCTGATCCACCATCCTTGCCAAGCGGAGCACACCATGGAAATGACGTCTCTCCAGCGCATGCTCGCCGCCATCCGCGGCGAACCCTTCGACAAGTTCCCGGTCATCAACGTCTCGCCCTCCTGGTCGATGATGCCTCACTGGCCGGCGATGACCGGGCTGAATTTTCTGTACGAAACCCTTGGCTCCGATGAGCAGCGGATGTGTTTCTGCGAAGCGCTGCTCGAGCAACTGGGCCTGGATTGGCTGCCTGTGCATGCGGGACCTTCCGCCAATCAGCGCGGCCGGTACTTGGTCGGCGACGAGGCGGGTGTCCCGGTGCTTGTCGATACCGAGAACCGTACCAAGACGCGCTACCGGGAGTTTCCGAAGGACCTCCCACCGGAAGAGCCACTGTTCGACTCGGCGTCCGAGGTGGAGAGCATGTTGCCTGTGCCCACCGCTGAGGAGCAGTTGGCTTCTGGCGCCTGGGATTTCACCAGGAAGCTGGTCGACCGTTACGGTGACTCTGTCTATCTGTGGATGGGTGGCGTGGCGCCTTTCCCGTCCTGTTTCTACCTGTTGGGCTATGAACGGCTGTTCGACGCCATGCGTCACCAACCGGACTTGTTGTTCGCCTTGATGGAACGCCAGGCAGAGGTGCTGCACCAGCGGGCGCGCCTCGCCCGGCTTCTCGGCCTGCATGGCATGGACGTCATGGAGTTTTTCTGCTCGGCCGACCTCATCTCAGAGAAGGACTTTTTGCGCTTTGCCTTCCCCTACGAGCAGCGCGCCATCCATGCCATCAAGGAAGAAGGGCTATATGCCTCCATGAACCTGATGGGCTGGATCGAGCCGCGGCTGCCCTATCTGGCGCAGTTGGAGCTGAACTGCCTGCAGATCGAATCTAGCCTGAAGGGTTACGAAAACAGTCTGGTCACTGTGCGCAAGGCATTGGGCGAGGAGGTATGCCTCTTCGGCAACACCCACGCCGTGTGGGTCATTGAGGAGGGCGATGAGGCCACCTGGCACCAGGCCGCCCTCGAGCAAGTAAATGCCATCGGTAGACAGCGCCGCTACGCCATCGGCGCCGGGACCCCGATCACCTGGGCGACTGGCCCGGCTCGCTTCAAGCGCTTCGCCGAGTACACCCGTCAAGTGTTGGCCGAAGCCAGCGATTTGTAGCTGTATTGTATTAATTGGAGGAAGAGACCACTATGGCTAGGCTCGATCCTATGACGCGCGTGATCAATACCTTCGCGGGCCAGCCGCTGGACCGGCTGCCGACCTTCGATATCATCCACAACGTGGACTTCATCGAGCGCGTCGCCGGCGAGAAAGTGACGCCAGAGAATGCCGAGGATGTGACGTGCAAGGCCATGCGCCAGACCCTGGACCTGGTGCGCCACTTCTGCATCCCGGACAACCTTGAGTCCTGGGTGGAGACGGATGACGATGGTTTCCAGTACCGGGCGCAATGGTGGACCATGGAGACGCTCTACCGGCCCATCAAGACGCTCGAGGACGCCGCAGAGCTGATGAAGCGCGACATCGAAAGAATCTATGGCTGTCTGGACCAGCAGAAGTTCTGCCACCAGGCCAGAGAGCAGTTGCGGCTCTTTGGGGAGTGGTACGAGTATCCCGAGGAAGTCAACCGCCACTTCGCACAGGTGGCCGGCAAGCTCGACGGCACCATGATGATCGCGCCCGAGACGGTGCCTGGGCTCTATACGGCCACCAACCGTTACGGCTTTGACTGGTTCGTGTACCTGTATAACGATTTCCCCGAGCTGGCGCTCCAGTACTACGACGCCCTGGTCGATCACGAGCTGTTCAGGATCGACAGCTTTGCCCCCACGCATCTGTCCAAAGTAGCTCTGATCTCAGAGGCGCTCGCCTTCAACACCGGCCTGCTGTGGTCGCCCGGCTTCATCCGCACGGTTGTCTACCCGCGCGTCAAGAAGTGCATCGAGCGCTGGAAGTCCTATGGCTACTATGTGATTTTCCACAGCGACGGCAACAAATGGTCTCTGATCCAGGACCTGGTCGACATGGGCGCCGACTCCATCAACCCTTGCGAAAGTCTCGCCACCATGGAAGTCAAGCGCTTCAGGGCAGCTTACCCAGACACCGTCATTGGCTCCATGGTCGATTGCCAAAACCTGCTGGCATTTGGCACGCCGGAAGAAATCCGACAGGCAACGCGGGCGGCGATCGAGGATTCCGGCGGGGCGCGAACGCTCATCGGGTCTACGTCCGAGATCCACCCGGATATCCCGGTCGAGAACGCGCTCGCGATGTATGACGTGGCGCGCAGCTATCGGCTTTAGCGGCCTCCGCAGGAGGCCAGCCAATCTCAGAGTTCGAGGAGCGTCTAGATGGACAAGCACCTGTTCCAAGATCCGCCGAAGGAGTATCGCGAGGTGCCTCTGTGGTCGTGGAACGATGATCTCGACCCGGAGGAGTTGCGCCGCCAAATCGCCCTGATGGACGAGGGAGGGTGGGGCGGCTTCTTCATGCACACGCGCGTGGGACTACGCACGCAGTACCTGGGCAAGCCGTGGTTTGATAGCGTGCGGGTCTGCGTCGAGGAAGCGCGCAAGCGCGGCATGGGCGCCTGGATCTACGACGAGGATCGTTGGCCCAGCGGCTTTGCCGGCGGCCTGACGGTGGCCGCGCACCCCGAACACCGGCTGCAATTCCTGGTCGCCAAGGTAGACAACCGCCCGGCCTTCGTGGCCGAGCGCATCGCCACCTTCGCAGCGCGCGAGGTCGATGGGCAACTGACCGACATCCGGCCAGCCCAGGAGCCGGACATCATCGACCCTACAGATCGGGTGCTTCAGTTCTCGCCGCAGACGATGGCGCTGGGCGCCGCATGGTTCAACGACTACACCTACCTGAACCTGCTCAGCCCCGATGCCGTGCGTGCCTTTCTCGATTCCACTCACGAGGCGTATGCGCGCGCTATCGGCGCAGATTTCGGCGGCGTGGTGCCGGGCGTCTTCACCGACGAGCCCAGTGTGTCCTACGCCGGCCACGGGATCGGCCGGCAGAACGCGGTCCCCTGGGATCGTGGGCTTGCGGATTACTTCAGGGCGCGCAACGGCTATGACCTGCTGCCCCACCTCCCCGAGCTCTTCTTCGACGTCGGTGACTTCCATGCCACACGCTACGACTTCTGGCGCACCGTGACCGAGCGTTTCGTCGAGAGCTTCACGCGCCAGATCTATGAATGGTGCGACTCGCACAACTTGTCCGCCACCGGCCACTACATGGCCGAAGACTCGCTGCTCTCACAGACCCAATGGATCGGCGCCGCCATGCCGCACTATCCCTACATGCACATCCCGGGCATCGACGAGCTGGGGCGGTCGATCAATGAAGGGGCGGGGACGGTGCTCACCGTCAAGCAGCTCGACAGTGTGGTATGCCAGCTAGGCAAACCTCGGGCCTTCTGTGAGAGCTATGGCTGCGCAGGGCAGGACTTCGCCCACGCCGGACGTAAGTGGATCGGCGACTGGCTTTACGTGCTGGGCGTCAACCTGAATGACCCGCACATCCCTCTCTACTCGATGCGCGGAGAGCGCAAGCGCGACTTTCCGCAAGACCTGTTCTACCAGCAACCCTGGTGGCCCGAGAATCGCCTGATCGCCGACTACTTCGCTCGCCTGAGCTACGCGCTCAGCCAGGGCAAGCGTGTCGCCGAGATCCTGGTGATACACCCCATCGGCAGCGCCTGGGCGGTCTACCGGCCTGGCGCCAGCCGCGCAGTCGACGAGTTGGACCGGCCGCTCGACCTCCTCGGCATGACCCTGATGCGTTCGCAACGGGATTTCCATTTCGGCGACGAGCTGCTGCTGGTGCCCGGGGCGCCCTGTGCTGGCTGCGTCGTAGTGGACGAGCTCGGGCCGCGTATCCAGGTCGCGCGCATGTCCTATCGCGTCGTGATCGTGCCGCCCAGCCTCACGTTGACCGAGAGCACGGTACGCTTGCTGCACGAGTTCGCCGATGCGGGCGGCCCGGTGCTGGCCATGGAGCCGTTGCCCACACTGCTGCGAGGCAGACCCTCCACGGGTCCGCTTCTGCCGGCGACGACACGCATCGTGACGATCGAATCTCTACCTGCCGTGCTTGACGAGCTACTGCCGTTCGACGTGCACATCGCGGGGCGGCCAGCCATCTGGGCGCATCACCGTCAGACTGGCGGTGCCGAGTGCTACTTCCTGGCCAACACCGACCTGGATTCCGGCGGCCCCGCTACGGTGCAGCTCAGGGGCGCCGGCTATCTGGAATCGTGGGACGCCGCCACCGGCAAGACGCAGCCGTTGCCGAGCCGCCAACACGACGGGATCACGGAGCTTGTCCTTGACTTCCCGCCGGGGGGCTCTCATCTGTTGTCCTTGTACCCCGACCGGCCGCCGGCAGACGTTCAGCCTGTGTACGAGCGCGCGGTTCGGTCCGTGGCTCTTCCTGACACGTGGGATCTGTCTCTGGATGGTAACAACGCGCTGACCCTGGATACGGCCGAGGTACGGATCGCCGGAGGCGGCTGGAGCAGGCCGTTGCACATCCTGGATGCCCATGCAGCCGTGGCTACGGCCGGGACCGGCACCCCCTTCGCTTTGCGTTTTGCCGTCGATGTGTCTGTCCTGCCGGCCGGTCCCATCTACCTGGCCGTGGAGTCCCCCCAGCGCTTTGAGATCGCCGTCAACGGCCAGCCGGTGCCGAATGCCGATGCCGGCTGGTGGACAGACACCTCGTTTCGCAAGGTCGACCTCGGGATGTCGCTAAGGGCCGGTCTGAACGAGATCGTGTTGAGCGGCGTCTTCGCCCGCGATAGCGAGCTCGAGAGCGTATACCTGCTGGGCAACTTTGGCGTGACCGCGCGGCGCTTGAGTGAGGAGAACCGGCTCAACGGCCAGGTTTTCGACCGCTACGCCCCGGAATTCCGGCTCACGGCCCTGCCGCATCAGGCCCAGGCCCAGGGCACTCGCGCCGGCCTATGCCTCGACCTGACGGCCCAGGGACTGCCTTTCTTCGCCGGTCGGGTCAAGTTATGCCAGACCATCCGGCTGGGCGCCCCGGATGGCCCGGTCATGCTCGAGTTGCACGATATGCGCGCCGCGCTCGCACACGTCCGCGTCAACGGACAGCACGCCGGTACGGTCGCATGGCATCCGCATCGCGTGGACATCAGCGCGGCGGTCCGCCCGGGCGAGAACCAGATCGAGATCGAGCTGGTTGGCACCCTGCGCAACCTCCTGGGCCCGCATCACCTGAATGGCGGCGACCTGAGCTTCACAGGCCCCACGACCTTTCGTGACAAGCAGCGGTGGACGAACGACTATATCCTCGTCCCGTTCGGTTTCGATCATGTGACGCTTACCGAGCTTGAATCTGCAGCTGCGGATGCCCGCAACCTTGTAGGCTGAGAAGGCCCCCCAGGGGGCGACGCAAGGCCCCCCAGAGGGCGACGCAAGCGCCCACGGGCAAGGAGTCTTCCCTGCTAACAGTCGAGAGAGAGAAGCACATGCAAGATTCGAGGCTTCGCCGCCCCAAGGTTGGTCTGCTGCCTACCGGGCACAACTACTACTGGGATCAGTTCCCCACTCTGCGCGACCTGGGGCTGGGCATGTACGGCCGGCTGCGCCGCCTGCTTGACCAACACGCCGATGTCGTCGCTCCTGACCTGGTCGACAATCCCGAGCAGTCTCGACTGGCCGGCGAGATGTTCAGGCGGGAGGGAGTTGACCTGGTTCTGGTCTTTCCCTTCGGCTATACCCCAAGCATGAACATCATACCGGCGGTCGCGGACCTGACTGTGCCGATCCGCCTGCTGAACGCACACGAAGACCGCTGCTACGACTACGCGACGGCTGATACGACGCAGTACCTGCACCACGAGGGGGTGTGTTGCATCCCCGAGCTCGCAGGCGCCCTCACCAGCCTGAACAAGCGCTTCCGCGTCCGCACCGGCTATCTCGATGACCCGCGCCTGCAGCAGGAACTGGCCGACGACTTTCGGGGCGCTGCTGCCGCCCGCTTCTTCAAGCACATGAACGTGGGTCTGATCGGCCAGGTCTACACCGGCATGGCCGACATGCCGATCGACGAGCACCGTCTCCTCAGGGCGACCGGGCGCCTGCTGGTGCGGCCGGAGGTGGAGCAGATCGAGAATGCCTATCACCGAGTGACCGAAACCCAGTTGGATGACATGTATCAGCAGTTCCGGGAGATGTACGACGTCGATGCCACGGTCACAAACGAACACCTGCGCTTCTCTGCCCAGGCCGCCGTCGCGTTCGATGAAGTGATCCAGAAGTACGACATCTCTGCCTTCGGCTTTTACTGGTGGGGCGAGCGGGAGCTGGTCACGCAGCTCAGGGCGCAGGCGGGGCTGGCGGTCTCGCGCCTGGCCGCCCTGGGCCGCCCGGGCGTGACCGAGGGCGACGTCAAGTCGGCCATGGCAATGAAGATCCTGGATCTTCTGGGGGCGGGCGGCATGTTCGTCGAGTTCTTCGCCATGGACTTCCAGGAGGGCTTCTTGCTCATGGGCCATGATGGGCCAAGCAACATCAACGTGGCGCAAGGTCGCCCGAGGCTGACGCACCTGGAGGTGCACCACGGGAAATCCGGCCACGGCCTTGGCATCGACTTCGATATGCAGCAGGGACCGATCACCCTGCTGAACCTGACGCAGTTCGCCGCCGGCGACACCTTCAAGCTGATCTATTCGGTCGCGGAGGTGGTTCCGGGGCCCATTCTGAATATCGGCAACCCCAACTGCCGGGTGCGCGTGTCACGCTCCATCCATGACTTCATCGATAGTTGGTGCCAGCAAGGCCCATCGCACCACATCGCCCTGGGCGTGGGCGACCAAAGCGCGGCGATCGAAACCTTCGCCGAAGCCATGCATTTCTCTGTAGTACGAGTGTGACGCCGTATTCGTCTGAAGGAGCAACAGCCATGGAAAACATACGTGTGGAGCTGGCGGAGATTACTCTACCTGCGTTCGGCGAGCCGGCTGTGGAGCCGGCCATCACCCGCACCGAGTATGAGGACCGGCTCCGAACACTCATGGATCGGGCAGCGGCACGGGGCCTGGATGCCCTACTCGTCTACAGCGACCGCGAGCATTCGGCCAATCTGGTCTTCCTGACGGGCTTCGACCCCCGCTTTGAGGAGGCGTGCCTGGTCGTGTGCCCAGGGGCCACACCTACGCTCATCGTGGGGAACGAGTGCTGGGAGACCTATGCGAACATCAGTCCCGTGCCGCTAGAGCGGCGTCTGTACCAGCACTTCAGCTTGCTGGGTCAAGACCGTTCCCAAAGTGAGCCCCTTTCTCAGGTCCTCCGTAGCTGCGGCATACGCCAGGGGCACCATGTAGGCGTCATCGACTGGAAGTACTTCGGCAGCGATCCCGAGCCGCAGCCCGAACTGCAGCCCGAGCTCTGGATCTGCGCCCCGGCCTACCTGGTCGAGGCCATCCGCTCTGTCACCGGCCTGCCTCCCGTCAATGCGACGGATCTCCTGATGAATCCGCGAGACGGCTTGAGGGCCATCAACAGCGTCGACCAACTGGCCTGCATGGAGTACGCAGGCGCCACGGTGACGAACGCCATGCGGCGCGTCATGTGGGGTCTGGCGCCAGGTATGAGCGAGTACGAGGCGATGCAGCAGGCCTGTGTGAACGGCATGCCGCCGTCAATGCACCCCGTGTTGATGTCGGGTCCCCGCGTCGCGCTAGGGCTGGCCAGTCCCTCCGGCCGGCGTATGCAGGTGGGCGAGCCCGTGATGCTGAGCATAGGCGTGTGGGGTGCGCTCAGCACGCGGTTGGGGTTCCTGGTGCGCGAGCGAGCCCAGCTTCCACCCGGCATCCGAGACTATGTGGAACGCCTGGTGCAGCCCTACTTTGCCGCGGCCGTCGAATGGTACGAGCTCCTCGGCATCGGTGTGCGAGGCGGCGAGTTGTACGATGTCGTTCACCGGCGGCTGGGCGATCCCTTCTTCGGTCTGATGCCCTTTGCCGGCCACCTCATCCATCTGGATGAGTGGGTGCACTGTCCGACGTATCCCGGCTCGAAAGTGGAGATGCGGTCGGGTATGGCGCTCAACGCCGACATCATCCCGGCGACCGGCGGGCCCTATGCCTCTTCTCTCATCGAGGATACGCTCGCCCTGGCCGACGAACCGCTGCGCGAAGCCATGGCTGCGCGTTGGCCCGAAGCCTGGTCGCGTATCCAGGCCCGGCGTGCCTTTATGCGTGAAGAACTGGGCATCCGGCTCAAGCCCGAGGTGCTGCCGCTATCCAACCTGTCTGCCTACCTGCCGCCCTATCTCCTTAACCCGGGCCTGGGCATGCGGGTGGCCGGGCGTTAGAAGTCAAATGTATAAACACAGTGTACTTTCCTGCTCTCCAGGGAGAAGGCGATGGGAAAGCCTATTGTGGCTATTACGATGGGCGACGCCGCCGGGATCGGACCCGAACTGGTCGTTAAGGTGCTTGCCGACCCGTCGATTGGCGAGATCTGCCGGCCGTTCGTCATCGGTGATCGCGGCGTGATGCGGCAGGCCTGCCAACTTGTCGGGGCCAAGCTTGAGGTCAAGGTCATCTCAAGTCTGGCAGAGGCCCAGTTCGCCGGGCCGTTCATCGAGGTCCTCTGCCCGGCGGATCTGTCTCTAGGCCAGCCCATCGCGGGTGTTTTGGACCCGGAGCTCGGCAGGGCCGCGGCGGTCTGCCTGGCC
>Ga0315289_10010227_pt1 | contig 13442 bp, 13 predicted proteins | sample YL17G11_40_MG_FD_203452 | JGI IMG/M metagenome (GOLD analysis project Ga0315289, IMG submission 203452) | Sediment microbial communities from Yellowstone Lake, YNP, Wyoming, USA - YL17G11_40 | ecosystem: Environmental > Aquatic > Freshwater > Lake > Sediment | place: USA: Wyoming | collected...
AGATGCTCGAAATGACTCAGTTCTGAGGAGATCCGTATAGGCAGTGCAGACAAAAGGAGAGGGAAAAAGGGAACAATAGGGACGGACAGTATACGTCATCACAGAGAATTCATTGACAAATGTGAATGGGAGTGGTATAAATCTCGACAGGACCATCTTCGAGGGTTATCTAGTAGGCTCATATACCGGTCTCTCCACTCAAAAAACGTTAGATCCCGATAGTGATCTTATTAAAGGCTTTCCGGAGCCCATTTCGGCCTTGCCCGTTTAGAACAATTCCCTCGGGGTCCTAAAACGGGAAATCCTGGTTTGGGGGTGGCGGAATGTGTGAGTTCTGCGTTCAGCACGGTGAGGGAAAGAAATGGTATTTGGTGATGCAGAACTACTCGCGCGAACTCTGGGGCCAGCAGAAGCGGTCTCATTTCATGGAGGATTTCGGGGTTCATTTTGAGGAAAGGATTGGCAAAGCGGTGGCGCAAATAGACGCCGTGAGAGACATTCCCCTGGTGGGACGCCTCGCGCGGCAGATGGCTGTACGCAAGGAAAAGGCGCTGCACTGGGGGCAGGTGGTACCAATCGAAGATGCTGAACAGATCGTGGACTTAGTCGATTCTATTGTGCGCATGCCTTGCCCCTGCCGCAAGCTGACCACTGGTCGGGAAGCACGCTATTGCTTCGGTTTAGGCATAGATGTGATCGGCATCCTGAGCAGGTATCCTGACTACTCACACAGCTTTGACGTGCTGGAAAAGGAAGAGGCCAAAAATGTTCTGCGCTCCCTCGACAAACAGGGCCTGGTGCATTCCATCTGGACCTTCAAGACTCCCTACATAGGTGCGATCTGCAACTGTGACCAAGATTGCATCGCATTCCGCATCCAGGTGAAGACAAACATGCTACAAATCATGTTTAGCGCTGAGTACGTAGCGCTAGTAGACTGGGACCTGTGCAACGGGTGCAAGAAGTGCCTGTTGAACTGCCAGTTCGGGGCTATCCGCTACTCCAACGCGCTAAAGAGACCCACCATCGACATGACGCGTTGCTATGGCTGTGGTGTCTGCCGTGCTGTATGCGACAAAAATGCTATCACCCTGAAACCGAGAAATGAGTTCGCCAGGCTGCTGTGACAGGGACTGAGTGACAATGAAGATAGACATCAATAGTGAAGAATGTGGCAACCCATTGGATTGTCGGTTGTGTCTCGACCGCTGCCCTGAGAAGGTGTTCGGAACCTATCCCCGCGGCCGGAGGCATCCAGGCGTGGCAGCTGGGGACTGGGTAATCATCCCCTTGTTCGCTTCCCGGTGCACAGGTTGCAATGAATGCCTGGCCTTCTGTCCCAAGCAAGCCATCTTGATCCAGCGACTATCGTTGCGCCAGAAGATTGTTGACGCTATTAGTCTTGTTCGGGATCTTGTCCGCAAAGGTGAGACAGCTTGGTCCTGGAAATAATGGACAATTCAAGAATCAAAGCCCTATCCCAGGGCCGCTAGAGCAGAAGGGGAGCCGTTAGTATCAGGGCACCGGTTCACTCAAGAAGAAAGTGGTTTTGGAGCACAGCTCAGCCAATATTGAGGTCATTGCTTCAGATGGTTATTGAACCTATCACAGCTTCAGAGGTCTACCACTGGACGAACATCGGGATGTTTGATTTGTTTGTACTATGACGATTCCACTCGTAAGGAGTCATTAAAAATTCTACCACAAGAGCATCTACAGCATGTAAGGTGTTCCAAATGTCTCAGTCTTTAAGAGCGTCTGTTTTACACACAGAAGGTCGGAGGTTCGAGACCTCCATCGCCCACCATATTCTGAACGTAAAATTCAGCCCCTGGCGGTTTCCAGGGGCTTATTTATTGTCAAGTGTCAAACATTTGTCAAACATACCTAGCGACATGCGGCGGCACAAGACTGTATAATACACTGAAAACTGTCCCCGCTGTATGTGCATTATTAAGAACGTAACAGCAAAGTGGCGGACAATATTTGTAACGTCTCAGAAATTAATGTAGGATAAGGCAATATGAGAGAATTTTCATATATTGACTTCTGGTCGGTGTAGGAGTAGAATCTAACACGAGCTTCGTGACAATATAGTCTTGATACACTGAAGTAAATAACATGGGAAGAAAGGAGGTGATTTTATGGCATATGCTAATGAACTTATGTGGCTTAAGGAGCATATAAATGAACTCAAACGAGAATGTGCTGGCAAGTGGATTGTAATCGACCTGTCGAAAAAACATGCAACAGCTTTGCATAATCCTCTCGATGAGGTGGTGGTTGTTGCGAGTTCGGTCCAGGAAGCGGTTTTAAGAATCAAAGAATTAGGACTTGAACATCCTTTCCTACAAAGGATTCCTGATGCCAAAGAAGGAGATCTTCTTTTATGACTGTAACGACCGTAAACATGAGACAGAGGAAGTTTCGAATAACCGCACCTACCGCAAATTCTTGCACAAAACATCTATTGGAAACCACTTTTCTCCCTTTAATGGCGGGGAGACCCTTGCCAATGATACAGCTAGACCTTGGACACTATGATGTTGGGGCTTGCATAAGCACGGTACATTCTCGTACCTGGCTTAATACTTATTATGCAGAATTAGCTGAAATAGAAAAAGACGGCAAACCGTTGGTAGGTAAACCAAAGTTAGTTACGGCGTTTCCATGGAGTAAAGAGAGACCCGCTCGGGTATACAAGACAGATAAGCTTAGAGTTCTTGGGAATAGTGTACCTTGTGAGGTTTTAGTTTCTGAGGCTCTGCCAGAATCTGCCCCTCCTATACTTGGCGTTGATTTTCTAAATGAGCTATCTGATATTACACTTTGTCCTTCTGAGGAGAGTGTATTTATACTCGGAGATACTTTAAACTTCAAATTTGATATTGTATAGAAGTTGTGCACCTTTTATATCAGGTGCCTCGCCTTGCACAATTGTTAGGTCTTCTTCACATTATTCTTTTAATCGAGAAATGCTTGGCTCTCAAAAGGTGTATTCTGCCTGATGTCGACCGACACCAGCCCGAGCCTGGGAAGAAAGGTCATCGACCAAAACCGATTTGTGCATCTCTCCTCAGAAGCCTATCCCGCCTAACTTCATTTTGTCATCCAGCATAGCTTTCAGGTCCCCTATAGATGCCGATTCGAATACATTCATAGTTATCATTCTGATTTAACTCAGTCAACCAAAGGGTAAGAGCACAAAAATCTAACGCGAACTTCGCCAGCGTTTTATACCATTGGCATGAACCTTTGTCAACTGAGCATCAACTATACTCCGAAACCAAGTGTTTTTTGGAGCACAGCTCAGCTATTATTCAGGTCAGTGCTTCAGATAATTTTTGAACCTAAGGCAGCTTCAGAGGTCACCATTGGACGAACATAGGCATGACCACATGTATGTAGCTCTCATCTCCCACCGGGCGGATGACCCCCGGGCTGGAGGAGGTTGTGGTCTCCAGAGCCACTTCGTCCTTTGTGAGAACCCCCAAGACATCCATCAGATATTTACTGTTGAAGGCAATCTTGGCTTCCTCTCCCTGGACAGTTGCATCAACCTCACCTAGGTTGTCGCCGATCTCCTCGGCACGTGCTGAGATAGCGATCTTACCCTTACCATCCCTGGGCATTATCTGGAGTCGAACAATGCCGCTGCCGTCTCTGGCGAAGATAGAAGCGCTTTTGGTGGCCCTGAGGAACTCGGAAAGCTTGATCACCGCCCTGGTAGTATAACTCTTGGGGATAAGCTGGGAATAATTGGGGAAAGTGCCCTGGATCAACTGAGAGACCATCTCTACATTTCTGAGCCGGAACATCACCTGGCTTTTCTGGGAATTGACGATAAGCTCCAGAGGCTCTTCTTGCTCGCTGATGAGACGAGTTAGCTCGTTGAGGGAGCGTGCAGGGATAATGATAGCCATCTTTGTATCCACCGGTTTAGAGAGGGATACCTTGCGCACTGCCAACCGAAAGCCATCGGCAGCGGCCAGAGTAAGCTGTTCTCCTTCGAACTCGGCGTGGACGCCGGTAAGGACGGGACGCGACTCTTCGGACGCTGCGGCAAACACAACCTGGTTGATTGCCAGCCTCAGGTCGCCAGGCTTCATCTTGACATTCATCCCATCGGTGATCTTGGGGATAGCCGGGAAATCAGCGGGATCCAGCCCGCTGATATGTGCCTCGTGACGAGCACACCTTAGCTCCACGCTTCGGCTGCGAGGGGAGAGGGCCATATCTATCCGGCCGCTGGGAAGAGAATTCACGAAATCGGTTAACAGCCTCGCCGGAATGGTAACCGTGCCTTCCTTCTCAATAGTGGCAGGTATCCAGCAACTGATGGCGATCTCAAGATTAGTTGCGGCCAGCCTGAGTCGAGAGCCCTCTGTGGCTATCAGAACATTGTTGGTTATGGGCATAACAGCCCTGGTTGCCACCGCCCTGCCCACCACCGCCAACCCTTTACTTAAGTCCTCTTGAGAACATGAAACTTTCATCGCTCACCACCCAGTCAGAGTGAATAGTGGCAGTAGTATACCCCCCAATTATCTGCCGAGTCAAGTAGCAGAAAAGCAAACAAGCGAAGCTATATTGGCTGTGAGTTGTCAGCCTGAGTTAGCTTGAGCCAGCTTCTATATAGCTCCATAATTACGAAATCGTGTCCCCTGTTGTTGACATGCCCACAGACTACAAAGCCGCACTTCTGAAAACACCGCTGTGCCCGGACATTCCATTCCAGAGTATCTAAGTAAACCCTCTCCAGACCCATGTCTTCGAAGACATGGGCGATCAATGTCACTACGGCATCAGCCCCACAACCCTTGTCCCAGTATTCCCGGTCGCCGATTATGACACCTATCTTGGCTTGCTTCCTGTTCTTATCCACATCGTAGTACATGCAGTTTCCGATGTGCTTGCCTTCGAGGGTATCTATGGCAAACCAGCGCCGATCTTCCTTGAAAGATCGCAGTTGTTCCGTGTAGTAAAGCATGAATTCTCGAAAGGACAGCTTTAAGGGCAATACCGCATCATAGCGGGACAGCTCAGGATCGGATCTCCATGCATAGTCGTTGGCGGCATCGCTAAGCCGTTTCTCTCGCAATACTACCCTTTGCCCTGCTAGAATCAGCTCATCACCAATCATACGGTTAAAATTCTATCCTTTGCATGCCCATGAGTCAAACTTGCCACTCTTTCTGTTCGACTTGGGAAATTCCCCCTCTGCGCTCCCCAAATTAAAAAACAGTCTGTCAGAAATCTTACTTGTACAGATAGAATGGGTGGTCTATAATAGATAGAATATCAAAAATCAAGGTTTGAGAGTCTATGGCTAATAAACACGACTACTACGATATTCTCGGCGTGGACAGAAATGCCTCTGATGATGAAATCAAGAAGGCGTTCCGGAAGCTGGCATTTCAGTATCATCCCGACCACAACAAGGACCATGGAGCCGAGGAGAAGTTCAAAGAGATCAAAGAAGCCTACGATATCCTCAGCGATTCTCAGAAACGCGCCGCCTATGACCGCTTTGGCCACGCCGGGGTTCAGGGATTTGGTGGCCGCGGTTTTGAGGGCTTCGACTTCGGCGGCTTCGGCGACATCTTCGATGCCTTTTTCGGCGGCACAGCCCGGCGTACAGGGCCGCAACAGGGTGCCGACCTGAGTTATAACCTCAATATCTCCTTCGAGGAGGCGGTCTTCGGCTCTGAAAAAGAGCTGGAGATAGTACGCACGGAGGTCTGCTCGGTTTGCAAGGGGAGCAGAAGCGAACCAGGCAGCCAGCCTGCTAAATGCCCTACCTGCAACGGTACCGGGGAGGTGCGCCGGACTCAGCGCAGCATATTCGGTCAGTTCATCAACGTGACTACCTGTAGCCGCTGCCATGGCGAAGGGAGAATCATTACCAAGCCTTGCCCTCGTTGCAATGGCCAGGGTAGGGAGCGCTTTACGCGCAAGATCGCTGTAAAGATACCACCGGGGGTTGATGAAGGAACACAGATTCGACTGAGCAGCGAAGGGGATGCTGGCAAACAGGGTGGCCCACCAGGGAATCTCTACGTGTCATTATCAGTGCAAAAGCACAAGTTCTTTCAGCGGGAAGGCGACAATATCCTATATGAACTGCCGATAAACTTCGCTCAAGCGGCCCTCGGCGACGAGATGCAAGTTCCAACTCTGGATAGCGATGTCACTCTGAAAATACCCGCAGGCAGCCAAACAGGCAAGGTATTTCGTCTCAGGGAGAAGGGCGTTCCCCATCTGCGCCACCCAGGGCGCGGCGACCAGTTTGTGAGACTCTTTGTAGTCACCCCTTCGTCCCTGGATGAAACACAGAAGAAGCTATTCAAAGAGCTGGCGAAAACCCTGGGCAAGGCCACGCTGCCTAAGGAAGATAAAAGCTTCTTCGAGAAAATCAAGGACACCTTTGGGAGCGGATCGTGAGATGGCAAAATACGCCGCCTCCTTGCAGCACTGCTAAGCCTCAAAGTCCCCTGGCCTGAAAAGGCCAGGGGTTTTTAACTGAACATGCATCGTTTTTTCTTACCTGCAGATTGGATTGCCGAGGACACGGTAGTCATTACCGGGAAGCTGGTTCACCAGTTGCGCAATGTACTCCGCCTGGGAACCGGTGATCATATCACTGTTCTCGATAATAGCGGCTGGGAGTACGAGGTCGAGCTCCAAAAAGTGGACAGCAGCAAAGTCAAAGGAAGGGTGATCAGTAAATCCCTGGCTGTTGGTGAGCCCCGCACGAAAATCACCCTGTATCAGGCATTGCTCAAGGGGAGCAATTTCGAGTTCGTTCTCCAGAAGTGCACAGAAATCGGCGTTGCAGGCTTTGTACCAATAATCTGCGAACGGTGTGTGGCAGGCGCACCGGACAGTAAACGGCTCAGCCGCTGGAGAAGCATCATCACCGAAGCTGCGGAAGTATCCAGGCGAGGAAAGCTGTCGGTTTTGCATAACCCAACGAGTCTGACCGAGGCATGCAAGTCAGCAAGCGGAATTTCACTTCTCCCCTGGGAGGAGGAAAAGTTGAGAAGCATTGGCGATGTACTCAGGAGCCATCGGAAAACCAGAAAAGACCCCGCAGTCAACATCTTCGTCGGCCCCGAGGGCGGGTTCTCACCTAATGAGGTGGAATTTGCTGAAAGCTGCGGGGTCGTACCTGCGAGCCTGGGCCGCCGCATACTGCGAGCAGAGACTGCAGGTTTAGTAGCGGCCGCTATCACGCTCTATGAATTCGGCGATATGGATAGTGGTTAAGTGCCGCGGCCCCAAACAGCGAAAGCAACACGCAAGGTGCGACAGGTCAAACGCTTCGCCCTCATTTCACTTGCAAGCAAAGTACATTTTTATGTCTGGGAGCCTCCCCTTTTCAGATGCTCCTCTACCTTAGCGATCAGCTCCTTAGGTTTTAGCGGTTTTCGAAGATATTCGGCAACTTGGAATGGAAACGGCTGCCCTAACGACTCAGAGAAACTGGTCAGCGCCAGGACCGGGATTTTTGCAAGCGACGGGTCTTTGCCGAACTGCTCAGCGAAGTTGAACCCGTCCATCACTGGCATCATTATGTCCAAAAGAATCAAATCAGGTTTTTCCTTTTTGGCTTTTTCCAGTCCCTCTTTGCCATTATAGGCTGCTATTACCTCGTAAGGCTTACTCTCCAAAGTCCCTTTCATTACTGCCACAAGATCAACATCATCGTCGATAACCAGAATCTTGGGTTTCTGCTTCATGTCCGATTTCCTCCTTGGCTATTTATTTTACCACAAACCGAAATGGGTTTATTCCCGCTTTTCCTAAGATACAGCCGTTTGTTTCTTGGGAATGGTGAAGGTAAACCTGCTTCCCTTCTTAGTTTCAGGGTCAGGGCTTTCAGCCCAGATTTTACCACCATGAGCTTCGACTATCCTTTTGGATATAGATAGCCCCAGTCCCGTTCCCTTGCTTCCCACATTGCTGCCGCGGAAGAAGTCATTGAACAACCGCGGTAAGTCCTCGGGTAAGATGCCAATTCCGCTGTCCATCACTTCAACACGTACGTCTTTCTCGTTGTCAAAAACCCTGACCAGCACCATACCCTCGTTGGTGTAATTGATAGCATTACTTGCTAGGTTTGTTACCACTTGCTGCAGCCTGCGGCTCGCCCCGATGATTTTGGGCGAACTCTCGGGCAATTCCACCTTCAGTGTTAATTCTTTCTGCTTCGCCACGTTATCAAGGCCCTCGAGGGAACGTTTGACTACTTCATTCAAGGAGATCTCCCGCATTTCTCGCGTTATCTGCCCAGCTTCGATACGGGGAATATCCAGCAAGTCGGTAATCAAGGTCAAGAGCCCATCGATTCTGCGAACGCCTCTTTCCAGCAAATCTTTTTGCCCGTCTGTAATGGGCCCGGTAAATCCATCTAATATATAGGACAGGAAACTCTGAGTAGCAATGAGAGGAGATTGGAGGTCATGAGCGACAACGCCCAGAAACCTGACAAAACTACGCCTTTCCTGCTCAAGTTTGACCACCTCACTTGATACCTGCTCCAGTTCCATAGTCCTCTTCTCAAGAACCTGGTCTCTCAATTTTACCATTTCCTTCTGCCTTCTCCTGAGTTCCCCGGAAACAGCAGTGATCACATAGGTGCAGCCATAGACCAAAGTTGCCAAAGCGACCAGAACGGCAACCACACGGCTTGTGTCCTTGTATCGAGTGTCAAGTACAAACCCCACAAGATTCACATGGGGAATGACACCGTAATACTCTAGTAAGACCAACAGAGTAATCGCTAAAACCGCTAAGGTGGCCAGTGCATATGCCCTTCTTTGGGGAAGCAAGATACTGGCAGCAATGGTATGGGCCAAATAGAAGAATACAAATGGGTTTTCTATGCCCCCGGTGAAATGCATCAGCGCGGTCAGCATTAACAGGTCGAGGACGATCTGGATATTTCCCGAGGTCTGAGCTCTTTTAATTACCTGACCGACTTCACCCGTTTGCAGACTGCGTGCCTGGCGCACAAATATCAGATTATACGAAGCGATAATGGCGCAGATGATATAGACTGGCAAAGTCGAGAAGCCGATGTGAAATACCCTGGAAGAGATAAGAGTGGCAGAAACAATCATGAGAACAATAAGCCATCTCATGTTGACATACACCCCGAGTCGTAGCACTAATGCTCTCTCCTCGGGGGTATGTTCTCTCGCTGGTTGTTCCTTAGGGATCACGTTATCTATCTTCAATGCCACCTAATCTCCGGCTCTAACTTCTCCAACCCAGCCAAAGACGATGTATCAAGCTCAACAACGCTGTTATCCCTAAAATTGCAGACTACGGACTGGTGAAATCTCTATGTCGGTAGATATTGTGGTACGCTATGAGCCTTCGGCCTGAACCAAAACAGATGGCGACCTTACCAAATATAATTCAGTTCGTGACCCGAAGTCAAGGCCTCTGCACAGACTGTATCAAGTTGCCCTGTTTATCTCTTATATTCACCACGAGGGGCATCTGGCCAGGTAAGGCATGGGTGGCACAGCCAAGGCAGGGGTCATAAGGCCTAAAGGCCATCTCCACCATATTGAGCATGCCCTCCTTTACCTCAGTGCCTTTAACGAAGGCTTGCGCAGCCTTCTTCACGGACAGGCAGATAGGCGCCGCGTTGTGCTGGGTGGCAACAATCAGGTTTACCTTTGTGATTATGCCGCGGTCATCAGTCTCATAATGGTGGATTAACGTGCCCCGAGCTGCTTCGACACAACCGATCCCCCTCCTCTTCAGTCTGAGGTCCATATTGCGGATATCTCTGCTGGTCAGCAGGGGATCATTAGCAATCCTCTGCATGTGCTCCGCAGCCTGGAGGGCCTCAATCAACCTTGCCCAATGGTAAGCCAAGGTATGGTGGCTTGGCTTACCACCCAGGGTATCAAACATGGACTCATATTCCTTTTGCGCCAGCGGTGTCAACATGCCATCAGCTACGTTCAGCCTGGCAAGAGGCCCAACTCGATACAATGAAGTCCCCTCGCCATCGTTCAAACCATTCCATCCTATTTTCTTTAGATGCGTTAACCTTATATAAGTCCAGGGTTCGACCCACTCTCCTATTTGACTGACGTAATCGCGATAGTCGAATAGCGCGTATTCGTCCCCATTGGGCTTGATCACCCTCAACTTGCCTTCGTAAAAGTTGACCCGCTTGCTCTCGTCCACCAACCCCATGTAGTAGGTGTTCAGCTTATAAGCGTCACTGAGAACGAGCTTCAGGTACTCCTTGTTATCCAGGACAACCTGCTTGAATAGCTCCAGAGCAAACCGAGCAAAGTCAACGCTGAAGTCGGCTGTCTCCCTTATCCACTTCCTATCCTCCTCGGTAATACCTCTGGGCACCCCTCCAGGTAAGCCTCCTTCAGGATGGCATGGCTTGCTGGCGATGAGCCTTATTATCTCCCTGCACCGCTTCCTCACATCTATCACCTTACCGCCGATGTCCATGCCCACCTTCTTAACCACGCCGACGATGTTCCTCAATGCAGGGTCAGCATCCGGACCGACTACGAAATCCGGGGCAGCCAGGAAGAAGAAATGGACATAATGGTCTTCCACGTAAAAGGCATTGTAATGGAGCTGCCTTATCAACTTCGCAGTTGGAGTCGGCTCGACGCTGTATAAATCATCAAGCGCTTTTGTAGACGCCATATTATGAGGAGTAGGACAAACGCCGCAGATATTAGGCACTATCCTCGGCATTTCCTCCGCAGGCCGGCCGATACAAAACCTCTCGAAACCCCTCAACTCAACTACCTGGAAGTAGGCGTCCTCCACATTCCCTTTATCATCCAAAAAGACCTCGATTTTCCCATGCCCCTCGAGTCTAGTAATCGGGTTTATCGTTACTTTCTTAGACATCTTCTTAGCTCCTCAAGTTCGTTAAAACCTTTTTCTTCTCAAAAGTGAGACAGGCAATGAAAAACGATAGAAGTAGCCCGCAGGATCGTCTATTCTACTGATAACCTTCTTCATCTCCTCATCATCCTCGGCATCTATGATAGATGCCAGAGCAGAGACAAACTTTGCGCCTGAGTCTACCACTCCATCAACCGGGCCGAAACATCCCCGGCAGGGGATATTGATACTGATACAGGATTCTCCGCACCCGCTGCGGGTTGCAGGTCCCAGACAGATTACTCCCTGGGCAAGGAAACAAGAGTCAGGGTCAGCCTCGACCTCATGAATCCTCTTGATATCCTTCAGGGCTATCCGGGACGGTTTAGTTTTGTTTCGGGGACACGTATCACACAATGCTCGGTGGGGTGACAATGTCGAACCTTTGGGGGGCAGCTTATCCTCAAGCACCGCGCTCACAGCATTCATCACCAAATAGGCTGGAGGAGGACAGCCAGGCAGGTAATAGTCAACATTTATCACCTGATTGAGGGCGAAAACCTGATCATAGAATTTCGGCAGTGTCAGCTCTTTACCATCGACCTGGCTTTTCGGTTGAGGATAGTTCCCTTTCGGGTTAACCACTGTCGGCGCATCCCGGTAGACCCAGTTAAATATATCCTCTTTTGTGGTGAAGTTCGCCAGGCCCGGTGTTCCACCGAAACAGGCACAGGCACCAAAGGCCAGAACCAGTTGAGACTTCTTTCTGAGCAATTTTGCGACTTCCTCCTGGTCGGAGTTCCTCACATTCCCATTGACAATGCTCAAGGCAATCTCGCCATCGCGCATCGCTTCGATATGGTCGTATTTGAAATCAAGTGCAACCGGCCATAATACCAGGTTAGTAGCGTTTGCCACACGCAGAAGCACTTCGTTTATATCTACAACCGCCTCATCACAACCCCCACACCCGCCGAGCCAGCAAATAGCAACCTTCGGTTTCTCTGCCATCTCAGTTTCCTTTCTCCATTAGACCACTGCCGCAGTCTTCGCGCGCTCTCCGAGCTTCTTCACAGGGCCCAGTTTTGCGATTCTGTCGCTCATCTCTTTCACAAGCTGCGGGATTCTATTACCTTCGGGATCGATCGAAAGCTCGATCCGCAGCCTTTCCTTCTCAATCCCATAGGACTCAAGTATTTTATGGAGCAGGTAGACCCTCTTCCTCGCCTCATAATTGCCATCCTGGTAATGGCAATCGCCTCCGCGGCAACCCAGTATGAGCACGCCATCAGCCCCACGCCGGAAGGCGTTAAGTATGTGAGAGCTATCGACTTTGCCGCTGCAGATAATAGGCACCCAGTTCTTTATCTGCTTCATCAACGCGGCTTCATCATTCAAATATCCCCAGCCAAACTTGCAGGAAAAGGTCACCAATTTAGGTTCATAGCTGCTCATTTCTTCTCCTCTTCAAGTATTTGTTACAGAGATGCTACAACCTTGGCGATTCTCTGCTCAGTATCATCGTCGACCAATCTTCTGGCATCCGAAGGACAAGCTACTACACACATACCGCAAGACTTGCACTTAAACATATCTGTAGCGGATGAAATTCTCCCGTCAGTATCAATCAGGTGAGCTGCATTGTAGTTACAGGCAAACACACATAGGCCGCAACCGCTGCATTTTTCCCTGTCCACCTCAACTGCATACAGCGACTTTTCGAAACCGATCGATATACAGGCCTTGCACGACACGCAAGGGCCGCAGGTAATACATCTCTTGGCCTCCGCCCTGGCCTCTTCCAGCGTGAGACCTCTCTCAAACAACTGGAAGTGCATCCTTTTCTCGGGAGGTATCCAGACCACTTCGGTTTCAGGTTTGTAGGACTTCCTCAGTGGAAGGCTATATCCCTCGTAATCCCTCTTCCTGCCCTCCCTCATATCCAGACCCCTGAGGTATCTCTCAATTGAGTCGGCGGCTACCATCCCTTCTTTCATGGCCTCCACCATGAATCCTATTCTCCTGACATCCCCTCCTATGAACACCTGTTCCTTGCGCACGCTCTGCAATGTAATGGGATCGACCACAAGCCTGCCTCTCTCATCCATAAGGCCTTCCCTCTGGAGGAAAGCCCTATCAGGCACCTGTCCCACGGTGATTATGAGCAGATCTCCATGCAAGTCTATGCAGTCAGAGCAATCGAACTTAGGGTTAAAACCTTTTTCATCGAATACGCTGGTGCACTTGGGACAGTCGATCCCCTTGAACTTCCCATGTTCTCCAATAATCTTTTTCACGCCGCGAGAATAGACTATCTTTATCCCCTCCTCCCACGCTGCGCTTATTTCCTCCTCATCAGCGGGGATGCCATCCTTGGAAGATTTGTCTTCACACTCCAAACAAATAACGGTTACGTCTCCACCAAGCCTTTGTGCTGTCCTGCCAACATCAAAGGCCACATTACCACCACCGATTACAATCAGTTTTTTGCCCTTAAAATAGTTCGGCCCGATGTTGCCGTGGCTGACTTCATAGAGAAGGGTATGCCCATACATGAC
>Ga0315289_10010228_pt1 | contig 13441 bp, 9 predicted proteins | sample YL17G11_40_MG_FD_203452 | JGI IMG/M metagenome (GOLD analysis project Ga0315289, IMG submission 203452) | Sediment microbial communities from Yellowstone Lake, YNP, Wyoming, USA - YL17G11_40 | ecosystem: Environmental > Aquatic > Freshwater > Lake > Sediment | place: USA: Wyoming | collected...
CCGCCGCCGCCGCCGCAGCAGCAGCAGCAGCAGCAGCAGCGCTCGCCGTCGCCCCCTCCCCTCCTCCTCCGCCTCCGGCCCCTCCTCCTCCCTCCTCGCTCGTCTTCGCTGCGGCCCTCGCCGCGGCCTGCGCCGCCACGGCAGCGACCTGTTCCGGGTCCGGGGGCGTCGCGCCGAACCCTCCCCTCGCGCCGCGCGCGCCGCCGCCGGCCGCGACCCTGCGAAGATAGAGTCGGTATTTCTGTAAATGGGATGCAACGTTCTCGCGCGAGAGGCGCGAAGTCTCCCCGCCATCGCCGGTCGTCGCAGCCATCGCCTCGAGGATGCGCTTGGGCACGGCCTTCTCGATGCCGATCGCGGTCACGGCCTTGACGAACTGCTGGTGCATCTCGATGGTCCAGACCACGCGCTGCTTCTTGTTCGAGTTTGATCCGTTGTTTTCGGTGCCGCCGCCGCCGCCGCTCCCTCCTGCTCCCTCGCCGCCGCCGTTCTCTTCGTCGTCGAGGCCTTTGCGCTTGCGGACCCCGCCCTCGTCTCCGGCGGAAGCAGCTGCAGCTGCAGCAGCAGCAGCAGCAGCAGCAGCAGCAGCAGCCGCTGCTGCAGCTACAGCAGCAGAAGGGGGCTGCTGCTGCTCTTGCTGCTCTTGCTGCTGCTGCTGCTCTCCCTCGGCGGCCCCCCCGGCGCCGCAGACGCCGTTGCCGCTGCTGCCACCTCCTCCACCTCCGACCCCGATCCCCCCCTCCCTGGCCCTCCTCACGACGTGCTGCCACAGGTTCCGCAGCTCCTCCAGCCTGACGGGCTTGATCAGGTAGTCGACCGCGCCGTGCGTCACGCCGCGCAGCACCGCCGCGGTCCCGCCGTGCGAGCTCATCATGATGACGGGCAGGTCGAGCTCGAGGCCGACGACCTCGAGCAGCTTGAAGCCGTCCATGTCGGGCATGTACACGTCGGACAGGACCAGGTCGAAGGCGGCCCCCTCCGCGCGCAGCTGGCTGAGCGCGGCGTGGCCGCTGGAGCAGGTGGTGACTGTGAGAAACGTTGGGGAATTGGGGGGGGTCTTGACTCGTGAGCAAAGGAGAAAAATTCCGCGGCTAGGAGCCAACCGCAAAGTACCGGTTGAAAAAGAGAGAACTCGCGAACGAAATCGCTGTCGAGAAACCCTGGATCGCCCTTGTCTTCTTCTTCTCTCCCAACGCACCGTAATAGGAGCATCTGTTGAATCGTCAGAGGTGTGAATTGGGGGAGAAAGTGAGTGATAAGGGAGTGGAAAGTGAGCGCGTTTTTCCCTCTTTTTTTCCGTTGGCCGGCGACCGCAGTCGATCCTTCTTTTGTTCGACGACGCCTTTTTTCACCTCTTCCGCTTTTACCTTTCGAGCATCGCCGCGACCACCTTGAGGCACATAGGGTCGTCGTCAACAAGGAGCACCTTGAGGCCCGCAGGGAAGGACGCGTCGGTGTTGTTGATGTTATGGCCGCTAGGGCCAGCAGCAGCAGCAGCAACAGCAGCGGCAGCGGCCTCGGCGTCGCCGTCATTCATCGCCCGACGGCCGTCGACGTCGCCGCCGCCCGGCGCATCAGATGGGCTCGAGCCCCCGGGGGGAGTCCTCGGGGGGAGTCCTGTCCTCACCGCTACTACCGCCGCTGCATCTGCTGCCGCAGACGCCGTGGCGAGCATTGAGCGGGCAGAAGGGGAGGGCTAGAAGAGTATATTGGAGGGAGAGAGCAAAGGCGCCAGGGAAATGGCGCTCGCTCAGGTTTACGACACCGCAAGACACGATTGGAGGAGAGTCAACCCCGCCTCCTTCGATCTAGCCGTTAGACTGCTGACCGTCCACTGTGGCCGCAGGCTCGTATCCCTCTTCGATGATAAAAGATTGCACGCGAGAGAGACAGGGGAAGAGAGGGAGTGCAAAGCACCCGCCTTTTCTTGTCGTCGTCGTCAAAGCTAAAGTGAGGAGGAGATTGAAGAGCGAGTGACTTGCTCGAAAAACTTGACTCAAGTCTCAGACTGACAGTCTCCGCTTTCTTTTTCTTCGAGGTTCATGATTTGTTTTGTGTTAAAATTATTCATCGCGTATTCATACTCCAGAGTTAGGATTATAAAGCCCTTGTACTCACGAAGCAGCCGCTTTTTTTTCTTTTTTGACTTGTTATGTGCGCAGGAAGGAAAGGAGTAAGAGCAAATATTTCTTTCTCTCCTTATCTCCGCAATTCCACTCTTTTGCGGAGCGCGCAGAAGGCGCAGCACGAGAACAAGGAAAGGAAAGCGAGATAAAGAGAAAGAAAAGAAGAAAAAATATTTATTTTATTCAGGAGCAGGGGCCAGCGTCAGCAGCACCTTCTTCTTGAAGCCGATGCCCGCTGCCGCCTCTTGCTCCTCGTTCCTGTTTTCACTACTGCGACGGCACCTTGTGAAGCACGATCTCAGCCCTCTGTGCGTCGATAATTGCGGCCGCAATAAGCGCGCCGACCACGAAGAGGTCGATCACCCAGATCGCAAACGAGGCCGGCGTGGGGACCAGCAACGTCGCGACCGTCTTGGCCTCGCCGGCGAGCGACAACCTCCGCGACAACGTGCTGCTGCTGCCACCGCCGCCGCCGCGGCTGCTTGCTCCCACAGCTGTCGAGGCGGCATTCTCCTCGTCAGCGGGCGGGCCCGCTGGCGCCGCCGCTGCCGCCCCTCCGGATGCCGCACAAGAGATGTCGCCCCAGCTGCCCCCGGCATTCGGAAGGCCAGCCCCCGTGCCAGACCGGGCGCCGCGCCGGGCCTCGCGACCGGGGGCAACGCTCCCGAGCACGGTGCCGTCGTCGAGGAACGACCTGTTGGCCTTGACTGAGTCGTCGCTGCGACGCCCGATGCGGCCACTGCCGCTCTTGCCGTAGCTCGCGTCGTCATCGTTGCTCCCGCCGTCGCTGTCGTCGCTGGTGTCGTCGTCGTCGCCCTTGTCGTACTTGCTCTCGATGCTCGACTCTCCGGAGCTCGCATAGTACCTCCGCATGCGCTCTCGCGCGCGCTGCCGCTGCCGCTTGCGCACCCTCTTGGCGGCTTTGCCCGAGCCGCGACCGCGGCGGAAGATGCACGAGCACGTGGACAGGTTCACGACGAGCTGCATAAAGTTGCGCAGATGTTCCGGGAGTAGGATCGACACGGGCGGCCACAGCTGCGAGCAGACGAGCGCGGACCAGCCGAGGGCGACGGCAGTGACGGCGTAGCTATTTTTTTTAGTTTTTTTTTCCCGAGGGAAAAAGAAAAAGACGAGGGGGGCGTGAGCGTGCGAGTTTGAGCGCGAGGTGGAAAGACAATTTTCGAGCAAGGACGTGAGATCGAAGGAGCCAGAAGAAAGAACTAAAATAAGGGGAGGAAGAGAAAAAGAGCGGAGAGAGCGAAGAGCGGAAGAGGGAAACCGAAGCGGCAAAGGCATAGGGGGAAAAACACTTACCCCCAATCGTCGAGCTTTCCGGTCGCCGCGAGGACGACCACGTACACCGCCGCGGCCAACACGGCGAAGAAGTAGAGCCAGTGGACCCACAGGTAGGGCAGGGCCTCCCTCGCGGCGGTCGCAGCCTTGAAGCCAGCGACAGAAGGGGAAGCGAGCACGGCCTTGAGCCGGTCAAACGTGCCTGTCGCGTTTGCAGGAGCAGCAGCAGCAGCAGCGCCGCTGCCGCCAAGCAGCTGCTGCTTCGGTGGCTTCGGCTCAGAAGCCCCTTTGCCAGGTGCGGCGGGCTCGAAGGAGGAAGCTTCGCTCGAGAAAGCGGCCCTCAGGGCGGCGTCGCCAGCCAGTGAAAAGTCGACGACCTTGGCGGCAGAAGCCCCCGAGGCTGTCGTCGCAGCACCTGCTCCTGCTGGTGCCTTGTCGGGCGTCGCCGCCGCCGACGGCGTCCCGGCCGCTCCTCTTCCTGATCCCTCCCCGGCTGCGCTCGGCGTCGCCGAGCCAGTGCTCGCTCCGCCCCCCTTCTTCGTCACCTTGAAGCCGAGGTCTTCTACCTTCGTCCCCTTGGGCGTGAGCGCGCGCTTGAGCTCGTGCCAGAGCACCGTGAGGACCGCGCGCGTGTTGTTGGGCGCGAGCCAGTAGCCGATCTGCGTCGTGCGGAGCATCTCAGACCCGGCGACGCCGCTGCCGATGGTGCCACCCTCGATGCGCAGGTGCGCGATCCACAGCGCGATGCGCTGGGCGACGTAAAAGAGGCCGAACGCGATGAGGAGCTCCCACATCTCGCGGACCGCAAACGGCGTGATCCCGGTGAAGAGGAAGACGAGGGGCACCAGGATGAGCACGAGCGTCGCCGGGGACTGCAGGGCGTACGCGCTCGCGTCAAAGTAGAGCAGTCTCTGCACGAACCCGAGGCCCGGGCGGGACAGCGGGTTGGCCCGCACGAGGATCTGCAGCGCGCCCGTCGCCCAGCGCAGGCGCTGCTCGAAGACTCCCGGGACATCGTCTGGCGCGAGCCCCGCCTGGAGGTTCTCGTCGAGGTAGATTGACGAGAACCCAGCCGCAGCGAGCGCCTGCGAGGTGAGGTTGTCCTCGGTGATCGAGCCATACGCCTGGCCCCCGATCGACACGAGGGCGGCGCGCTCGAACACGCAGCCCGTGCCGCAGCAGCACACGGCATCGGCGCCGTCCCGGCCGGCCTGCAGCGGCCCGAAAAACAGCCTCGACCGGTGGCAGAGCGGGTCCGAGGCCGGGATGTTGACGAACGCCTGCGGCACCTGGAGGAAGCCCGTGCGCGGCTTGAGGCGCCAGGCCCCTCGCGGCGGCGGCGGCGGTGGGCGAGAGGGGGACGACGAGGTCAGCGGGGAATGGGCGTCGGTGGTGATGATGGCGGCGGCGGGGGACGTGGCGGTGCTTGCCGCCGTCGTCGCCGTTGCCGTCACCTCTTCGGCAACATCTTCGGCGTTCCTCATGGCGACGTCGCTTTCGCCGGCAAAGACCTGGCCGTCGCTGTTCCCGTGCGGTGCCTGTCCGTCGCCGGCGGGCTCGCTCTCCATGAAATGGCCGAGCGTCCTCGCGAGGAACTTGGGGTCGGTCAGCATGTCGCAGTCGATCACGACGACAAAGTCCTCCGAGACGCCCGAAGCGAAGAGCGCCGAGTTGATGTTGCCCGCCTTGGCGTGGTGCCCGACGCCGGGGACCTTGGGCCTCGCGAGGAAGGACAGCCGTGGGAAGTTGTTGGCACCCCGATAGCGAGTAAACGCCGAGCGCACGGTCTCGACCATCGTTGGCACATCAAGGCGGCGCGGGTCGTCGCAGCAGACGCACACGTGGACTCTGTCCGGCGGGTAGTCCTGCTGCAGGGCCGCAACGATCGTTGGCTGGGGACAGGATGATTGAGGTGGTGTTTTATGATTTGTGTGCGAGTGTGTGTGCGTGCGTGTGTGGGTGTGTGTGGGTGGGGGGTTGAAAAAAGATGATTTTGAGAAAGAAAGTGCACAAAAAGCCGGTTGAAAAAGAAAGAAGTAAAAACAACCTTACCTGGATGATCTCGACGGGCTCGACGTAGCAGGCAATGATCAAGGCCACAGAAGGATACGCTGACGAGGAGACCATGGTCGACGCAGAATCCCGAGTCAAACCCTTGTCGCCGTCGAGCATCCGATGCAGGTTGCGCGGCGGCCGCTCGACCTGGCGCCAGAGGCACACGACGAGCGGGCACCAGAACACAAACCCGAAAAACTCGATGAGCCAAAACACGACCGAGTAGACGTACCGCGCCGCTTCGCTCGAGTCGTTGAGGGTTCTCAGGGCTCTCCAGGTGAGGTAGAGCGCCCAGGCGACCGTCGCCAACGCCGCGGCGATTCGGAAACTCCGTATGCCCCTGGCTGGGCGCGTCCCGATCGAGCCCCAACCGTCGCGGCCTCTGTCGGCGAACCGCGAGACGAGGGCGAGCTCGTGTCGAGTCAGCGGCGCCGGCTGGCGGGGGGGAGGAAGCGAGCATGCTTCGGCGGCACCTGGCGCGCCTTTCGCGGCCGCTCCGGCCGCGGTAGATGCAGCAGCAGCAGCAGCGGGAGCAGCAGCGAGAGCGGCGGTGGCGGCAGCAGCAGCGGGAGCGGCACCAGCAGCGGGGTGGCCAGCGCCCCCGCCGCCGCCGCTCCGGTCAGGAAGCGCCTCCGCCGCCACAGACGCCGCGGCCTTGTCCCTCGCCATCGACACCGCTTTCCTCGCCCTCCTGGCCTTTTTGGTCGAGCCCGTGCCGGCTCGGAGCTCGGCGATGGGGCCCAGCTCCTCGAGAAGATCGTCGAGCGCGGCCGCGACTTCGTCGCGCCAGCCGAATCGCGCGACGGCGGCAGGGGTCCGCCCAGCGAAGTTGGCCGTCGAGAGAAGCTCCGGGGCCGCGCGCGCGAGGACGATCGCCGCCGCGACGTTGCCCGCCGCGGCGGCATAGTGCAGTGCCGTGTCGCCCCACCCGTCCCTCTTTTTCGCGCGAGGGTCAGCCCCGCGAGAGAGCAGAAACTCCACGGCGGTGCTCGGGAGAGGGAGAGAACCGGAGACAGAGGAGGAGGAGGAGGAGGAGGCCACGGGCGGCGGCCGCAGCGGCAGAGGCGCCGCTTTTGGTGACGACGCCCTCTGAACGAGCACGGACGCTGGAGCAGCAGCAGTACCAGCAGCAGCAGCGCGATTCTTCGCTGCTAGAGCTGCCGCCGATTCCGGGAGCGACTCCGATGACGCGAAAGACCTCATGCTCCCCGTCGGCAGCGTAAGCGGCTGCAACTGCGCGCGGGGGCTCGCCTTGCTCGGCGAGCACACAGCAGCGGCAGCGGCCGCCAGAAGCGCGGTGAAACCGTCAGGCAAAGCCGCATTGGGGTCAAAGATGACGCCGGGCTTCGAGGAAGCGGTTTTTCGAGCGGCAGAGGAGTGCGGCAACGACGTTGCCGACGCTGCGGCCGTTGACGATGCAGGGGCCTCGCCGACCGCCGCTTCTGAGGTGCCGCTCCCAGCAATGCCCCCGGGGGTCGCGTACCGCTCGAGGAGGTCGAGCATGCGGACATCGTTCCTCGCGGCGGCAAGGCGCACGGCGCCGTCAAACCACTGCTGCCTCGCAGTGCGGGGCTTGGCGAAGGCGGCAAGCACTGCGGCGGCGACGGCCGGGTTGTTTCCGTTCTTCGCGGCCGCCGCCTCCGCAGCAGCTCGAGCCGCCGCGGTGGGCTCTTTTTGCCTGGTGCCAACGCCGCCGCCGAAGAGGCTCCAGAGCCCACCAGAGGCGGCCACCGAGCTGACGGCGAGGACCGCAGCGACGGACGCGATCCCGGCGGCCATGAGCATGATGCCGTCGGGCTGCCACCCCTGGAACCTGCGCAAGCTCCCCGTGCCTCGAGGGGAGTACCTGGATGAAGATGAATGTTTTTTTTCTTGTTCCCCCGAGGTTGAGATAGTTCTCTTTTTGAAAAAAAAGGAGTCAAGCAAGCGAGCAAGCGGAAAAAAATAGAAGAAAAAGGAGCCCCCCTCATACCTCGAGCTCGCGATCGAGCTCGTCGTCGCCTTGCGGAGGTCGGCAAGGAACGCCCTGGGCAGCTGCGGGTAGGTGCCGAGACCAGAGTCGAAGCACGAGTCCCATGCGAAGGAGTCGGAGTTGGCGGCGTTTTGGGAGACGGGCAGCGGCGTCGTCGCCGACGACATCGTCGTCGCCGCCAGCGTGCCCGGCTGCGGCGCGGCCTCGTCCATCGCAGCGAGCGACATCGTCGTCACGAGCCAACCAGCGTTGTAGTCGAGCGCCGGCTCGTTGGTCTGGTAAGACTCGCGCGAGTCGAAGAACCCGAAGAAGCCCGAGGAGGGAGCCGAGCTCGAGCCGCTCTGCCGAGCCGCGACGACGTTGGGCCCGCCGACGAGAGCGCCGAAGACCGTCGTCGGGTTGGGGTACGGCGACGCGTACGACGAACAGTCGCAAGGCAGCGCGCGGTCAGTCGGGCACGACGCGCCGCGGTGCGACAGGAACCTGTTTTTATTTTTTTTATTCATTGTTTGTTTGTTTCTGAGGTCTCCCATCTTCGCTTATTGCCAACGCAAAGCACGGCGCGCTTGTCTTGGCTTTGTCTCGCGGGGTCGAAAGAGAAAGGCCGAAGGAGAAGAGGGCCGAGGGAAAGGTGGTCGAGATTGAAGTTCGAGAAAAGGTTTTGGGGTCGACAGGGGAAGAAAGAAAAAACCTCGACCCTCAGTCATTTTTCTCACCTTGGCGCGCCCGGACCCACGCCTACGACGAACGATCGCCACAGCGGTGGGCGGGCCCGGCCGACGGGGGCAAGCGCCGACGCGGCAGCTGTGGCAAGCGTCGCGGCGTCCGGGTTGGACGCCGTCGTCCTCTCGGGAAGGCGGCCCATCAGCGAGCGCGCCTGCGAGCGCGCCCAGCATCGCCAGGCCGCGCGATGTGAAGTCTTTTGTAGGACGGTCGCGAGGTCGGCGAGGTCTAGGGCGAGCGTGGTCGCGCCGGAGAGAAGCCTCGCGTTCCCCCAGGCATTTTCGTAAGCGACGGCGAGGCCACCTATTGGGTGTGTTGTCGGAGTTTTTAAAAAGTCCCCCCCCCCCCAGCTTTTCCCCCCGGGTGAGCGCGCGCGCGCGCGAGAGAGAGAGGTGCGTCCCGAGCTCAAATTAAAGAAGAAGAAAAAATAAAATCCAACTACTCACCTTGCGAAATGTACGAGACCTTGTCTCCGAACCCGGCGAGGTTCCCGAGGATGCGCGAAGGCGCGTACTTGGACGTCGCGATCCACGACATGACCGCTATCTGCGCCGGAGACGTGAAAAAGTGGGTCATCTTGGCGTCCGAGCCGAAGTCGCGCACCGACACCTTGGAGATGAGGTCGTCGGCCGAGGCGAGCGCCGTGCGCGCCATCAGGTTTCCAGCCAGCGGGCCCACGTTGTCCCAAGAGAGCGTGTTTGTCTGCGACTGCGGGGTCTTGAGCCAGCTCCTGCGGTAGGAGCGTCCCGTGGCAAAGTAGCTCTCCGGGGCCCGCAGCGGCGGCGTCCCGCGCGCGGCACTGATCTCGTCGGCACGGGCGCGGAGCTGCGCAGCAGCCGCGCCCGAAACGCCAGACGTCAGGATGGCGACCCCCTCGGCGTCCGCCGCGCCCGAAAAGGAGAGAGAAGCGTTTTTCGCGTTCGAGCGGCGGTACCCCATGAACGTCGCGCCTCCGGTCGTGAGCGCGAGCGACGCGCCTGCAAGCGCGACGTCGTCGAGGTACGACGTCGAGTTGTAAAAGTCTGGCAGCATCGAGTCGACGTGGCGCGTGTGCAGCCCGGGCGAGTCCACGGCCTGCTGGAACAGGTCCGCGGCGACGGACACGTACGAAGCGGCCACATCGAGCGCTCTCCTGCCGTCGGCGAGCCTTGTGAGCGGCAGCGCGTCCGCCGCAGTCGCCGCCGTCGACGCGTCGTCGGCCACGAGCACCTCCACGTTGGCGGCGGAACCCAGGGCAAACGCGCACAGCGAGAGCGCCGCGGAGACGCCCCCCGCGAGGTCAGCCGAGGGCTTCCCGGGAACAAGGTACCCGACGTCCGAAGGGACGTCGATGTCCTCGGCTCGGCCCCAGAAGTTGGCGTGCGACTGGAGAGGTTATTTTTTTTAGGAGAGAGAAGGGAATGAGGGTGAGTGAGATTTTTATTTTTTTTGCACGATGTGTTTTGCTCGCACGACCAAAGTTGGTTGCGGACAGAGATAAATGACCGTTGAAGAAAGCGAGTTTTTTTTTTTACCCGGGAAGATAAGAGCCATAAAAAGAGGAGAAGGAAAAGAAGAAGAGGAGAAAGAAAAGACGAGGGGAAAAGAGGGAAGGGGGAAAAAAGCAGCAAGGAAAAAGCTCAGCTAAAAAAGAAAAAAACTTCTCACCTGCGTCAGGTTGCCCTTGGCGGTCGTGTATGCGACGATCCCGCCTGCCGTATCGTACCTCGAAGCCACGAGGAAGTCGCAACCCCGCGTCAGGATCGAGACGAGGTCGTCCCGACGGAGCGTGTCGACGGCGTAGGCGCCCCTAGCCGGTCCGACAAACGCGCCATAGGCGAGCACCGAGAGCGAGTAGGCCAGCGGGAACACAAACTTGGAGACGTCGGCGGCGTCCAGAAACCCGCCGACCAGCGGCGTGCCGGCCGGCGTCGTGTCGTTGAGCAGCGTGTCTCCCCTCCACGCGCCGATGCGCGCCCTGTCTGCTGGCGTCAGCGCGCCGCTCGACTGCATGTGGTAGAAGAGGTGCGCTGCGTCGCCGACGCAGCGCCAGTCGACCCCCGAGGTGCGCTCGTCGTCGAGCGAGTCCTCGCCCTCGGAGAAGTCGAGGTCCTCGTGCACGTAGTGCGAGCGGCCCGCCGTTGGTGACGAAAACGGCGACGACGAGGAACCGGCATCAGTGCGCCTGTTCCTCTTTGACTTTTTCCCGGCCGCCGAACCAGACGACGTGCGGCTGCCCCCAGGCCTCTCCCGCGGCCAGCCACCCACGACGACGGCCGTCGCCGTCGTGAGGCATCGCAGCGGGCGCCGTCCCGCCGCGAGCCCATCGGCGGCGAGGCGCGCCGAAATACTCCCCGTGCAGGTGAAGCACCCAGAGGGCCCGCCGGCGTTGCGGTCCTGTGGAGGCGCCTCGAGCTGCAGGCACGCGCCCGTCTGGTTTGAGCCGCTCCCTGCCGCAGTCATCAGCTCGGTTCCCGGGACGACGGGGCACGAGAACAGGTCGCTCGGATAGGGCGTGCTGGGGGGCCCGCACGACGGAGGGAACGCAGTGCAGTTGAGCGTTGCCGTGTTGAGCGAGCCGCCGCACATCAGCGACCGGTAGCCTTCGACCCCGGGGGAGAAGGCCGCCGCCGTCGCCTCCCTCGAAAGCCCTGCGTCGGTTGAGTTGACCATCGGGGGCTTGGCGTTGAAGAGGGAGGAGAGGAGGACGGGGGGGAGCGGCGTCGACGACGAAGAGGTTGAGGTTGAGATTTTTGACAGCGACGGCGAGGGCGACGAAGAGGTTGAGGTTGAGATTTTTGACAGCGACGGCGAGGGCGACGGCGAAGTTGCGATCTCTGCTACCGGCGGCGCCACCGCGTCCGAACGAGCGCTTTCCCGCCCGCGGGCGTCTATGTTTGCCCTCAATTGCGACGCAGGCGGCTCACTGGCCTGTGCCGAAGCAAAGGTGATGCCGCAGGACGGGCCGTGGAGCGAGGCGATCGACGACAAGAGGAGCAGCGCCAGCACTGAAAGGTGTCTCGCCGATGCATGAGTGCGGCAACGGTGGTGGCCAGAGTTCCGACGCACGCCGCGGCGCCCCGCAGAAGCAGCTTCTGCAGTTGCAGCGCGAGTCATCCCTCCAGTTTGAATACGATAATCGAAAGAGAAGCTGTGGTGGCGAGAGAACGGTTGGAAATGTCAAAGCCCTCCCTCGTTCCACCACGCATTATTCTTTGTGTTCCTGGGCAGCCCGCTGAAACAAAAAAATCTCACGAACCGCGCGCGCCCTTCTTAGAGACTCTCTCTTCTCTCTCTCTGCTCCTCTCTCTCTACTCTTCTCTCTCTCTGCTCTTCTCTCTACTCTTCTCTCTCTCTGCTCTTCTCTCTCTCTCCTCTCTCCCCCCGGCGCGACTCCTTCAAGCTATATAAAGAAAATGTCGAGGAGGACGAGGAAGCGCGGCGTGCTCGCAGGCTTGGCGGTTTCAATGGCGCAGCTGCTCTTACTCTCGCCCACGGAAGCCATGGTAGCTTCAATGGCACAGCCGAAGACAATGGCGCCGACGACTACGACCACAGCAGCAGCACCAGCAGCACCAGCAACTCCCGTGACGCCCGAAGAGGGAGAAGACTACTCCCACTTTGCCGAGCTCCTCGCGACTGTCATGGTCGTGCGCGAGGGAGGCATCGATGAGGCGATGGGGGCTGTGCCCGTGCTCCACGACATGGCGCACGCGACCATCGTCGCTCTGACGTCGCTTGCCGAAGCTGAGGCGGAGGAGAGCGACCGCCGCAGGGGCGGCGGCGGCGGCAGTATCGGAAGCAGCGGGATCGGGAGCAACGGCGGTGCTCCTTCCTCGTCGGCGGCGTTTGACGTCGATTCCTGGCCAGGACTCTCGGCGTCACAGGCTTCGAAGCTGGCTTCGAAATACTATGCCGCCGACGCTGGCGCCTCTTCTTCTGCTTTGTCTTCGTTTTCGCCGTCGTCGGCGGCGGCGTCACCTGTCGCTGCCTCTGCACCTTCCGCTTTCTCTCCCCTGCTCGCCGACGTCGAAAACACGAACGAACACAAGACGAACCTCTTGCAAAGCATCACCGAGTCCGTCAAGACGGGGAACAAGAGCATCGACCCGCTCTACCTCGCCGGGGAGCGCCTCGGCGCAAGGATCAACTCAACGCTCGAGCGCAAGGCGTCGGCGGCGGCAGCAGCGGCGCCTTCACTCGCCCCTTCTTCGACAGTCGAGTCTCTTCCCGCCACGCTGGAACGAGCGGCGGCGCAAAAGCTCAAGGACCTCGGGGACGCGCTCAGGGCCAAGGAGGATGAGAGCAGGGCCGACGCCGCGACTCGGGCCGCCGAGGACGCCTTTGTCGACGAGCTTAACTCGAAGCTCTCGGCGTTTGACGTCGAGCTGTCAAAGAACAAGGCGGCGGCGTCCGTGCAGGAGCCGGCGAGGTACGCCAATGCCGCGGCAGCGATCCAGCGCGCGATCACGGGAACCACGCTTTCGATAAAGGGGGTCAACTTTGCGCCTTGCCTGATCAGCGCGAGCATCCGAGGGGCCAACGTCGGGGTCACAGGCGTGGTGAGTTTTTTTTTTTTTTTTCCATTTCGTCGCCGCGAGGCAGCAAAGGCTCATGGGGCGTCGGCAACGACCGCCGAACCATAAAAAACACGAAACGAAAAACAGAGCATCGGAGGCAGCGTCCTCGGCGTCTCGGAGACGCTGGCGTCCGTGTCGGCGCAAGGCGCGAATTTGAACCCGATCCTCCTTTATCTCCAGAGTGTCGGAGCTTCGGCGCAGGTGATTATGTTGTGGCGCCTGTGCGTTTTAGGCGGGAGAGGAGAGAGGGGGGGAGGGGGGGACTGGGAGAGAACGGGAGGAAGAGAGAGAGAGAGAAAAGGAAGTTGGAAAAAGAAACAGGAAAAAAGATGGCACGATCACCTCGCCGTCTCTCCTCGCGTTTCTTTTTTATTGCACGACGCCGATCCTCTGCCTCTCTCTCTCTCTCTCTCTCTCTCGATTCCAACTCTCGTTGCGCTCATGATGCTGCTCTTCTCTGCTCTGTCGCCTTTTGTCTTTCTCTCTCCCACCGTTTTGTTTTCTTCTTGTGCTCCTTCTCTCTTCGCTTCCCTTCCCTCTCATCCTCGTCCGCCCCGCTGCCTGTCACTCTCCCCCCCCGTCAACACACCGAATAAAAAGCCGCAAGGATTCCAGGTCGCCCCGTTCCTTATAGCCGTGAGTCCCGTCGGCGCCGGGATCCAGGCGCAGGGCTTTGCCGTCCAGCCCACCGACATCGCGATCGGCGACGTCGG
>Ga0315289_10010229_pt1 | contig 13439 bp, 7 predicted proteins | sample YL17G11_40_MG_FD_203452 | JGI IMG/M metagenome (GOLD analysis project Ga0315289, IMG submission 203452) | Sediment microbial communities from Yellowstone Lake, YNP, Wyoming, USA - YL17G11_40 | ecosystem: Environmental > Aquatic > Freshwater > Lake > Sediment | place: USA: Wyoming | collected...
TTTTTGGGATGCTAACGGAAAACGCTACCTAGATTTCAACTCGATGACGATGTGTGTAAACATTGGTCATGGTGATGAACGTGTGATCAATGCCATCATAGAACAAGCCAGAGCATTGCCCTATGCCGCTCCTGGAATGGCGACCAAACCTAGGGCAATCTTGGGTAATTTATTGACGGAGATTACGCCTGGTAACCTGAACCATTTCATGTTCACTTTGGGGGGTGCCGATGCCAATGAAAATGCTGTCAAGCTAGCTCGCGGTTACACTGGCAAACACAAAATCCTCACCCGCTACCGCTCATACCATGGTGCCACTGCTGGAGCAATGGCATTGACGGGCGACCCAAGACGCCTTCCGTGGGAACCAAATTTGATGCCAGGGGTCGTACACTTCCTCGATCCCTATCGATATCGCTCAACGTTCCATCGCACAAATCCGAACATTTCTGAAGCTGAGTTCTCCCTGGATTATCTAAATCACCTGGAGGAAATAATTCAATATGAAGGCCCCAATACAATTGCAGCGATCTTGCTGGAATCTGTCACAGGTACAAATGGGATCATCATTCCACCAGAAGGGTATATGCAAGGGGTACGGGCACTTTGTGATCAGTACCATATCCTGCTTATCGCTGACGAAGTCATGAGTGGATTTGGTCGAACCGGCAAGTGGTTCGCGGTTGATCATTGGAATGTTGTGCCAGATCTCATGACCATGGCAAAAGGTCTCACCTCTGCTTATGCGCCGCTTGGCGCGGTAGGAATGAAGCCAGAGATTGCTGCTGCATTTAACAATATTACTTACCAGGGTGGATTAACTTATACTTCCCATCCCATCTCTCTTGCTGCTGCCATTGCCAATATCAAAGTGATGCAGGAGGACCAACTCGTTGAACACACGCATGAGATGGGTCCCATACTACACCGGATGCTGACAGATTTAGGTGAGCAGCACCCATCCATCGGTGAGGTACGATCCATTGGACTTTTCGGGATTATCGAGCTTGTTCGCAATCGTAAAACGAAAGAGCCGCTTGCCTCATGGAACAGCAGCAGTCAGGAAATGATGGACTTAAGAAAAGCGCTATTGGAAAAAGGGCTCTATTTGGACATCCATTGGCATACATTGTTGATCATCCCGCCTCTGATCATTACCGAGGAACAACTGGCGGAAGGGTTCGATATTCTAGATAAAGCATTATCTATTACTGATAAATTGATTCAAGAAAAATGACCCCCTCGGAACCAATTACCGGTCCTGCTTTTCGAATAGTCATGCCTCGGTTGGTCATTTGATGTTTACAACCCAATGACGCTAGCATTTTGCGGATATTTTCCAGCCAGTCCGGCAGCAAGAGCTGATATTCAAGCATTTGACGCGATCGGGAGAGGCATCAGTTAATAATATCTTTGCTTAGAGGATATTTTCCAGATATTCGATGAAATACCCGCCAATTCAAGACAAAAATATTCCAAAAGCATTTTTGGACAGGATGGCAGGATTGTTGGGAAGTGAATACAATGAATTCCTCTCCAGCCTCAGCCTTCCGGCAATAACAGGGTTGAGGGTCAATACCCTTAAAATAACAAACAACCAATTCATACATAAATCACCATTAATACTAGCCCCTGTTCCATGGTGTTCAAGTGGTTTCATTGTCGGTTCTGACGAAGGAGGAACCGTTCACGTATCGCTTGGAACACATCCTTACCATAGCGCAGGTCTGTATTATTTACAAGCACCATCAGCGATGGCTGCCGCTGAAACATTGGCACCTCATCCCGGTGAAAAGGTGCTCGATCTTGCTGCTGCCCCAGGCGGGAAAGCTACACATCTGGCTGCATTGATGAATAATACCGGTCTACTGGTAGCCAACGAAATCCATCCGAGACGTGTATGGGATTTGGTTGAAAATCTAGAACGCTGTGGTGTAACCAATGCTATCGTGCTGAATGAGACCCCTCAAAGATTGGCAGACCATTTTGGTGAATATTTTGATCGGGTGATGCTCGATGTTCCGTGTTCGGGAGAAGGGATGTTCCGAAAAAGCGAGGTCGCTCGCAAGGAATGGAAACCCGAGCTAACGCGTAGCTGTGCCATTCGGCAATCGGCTATCCTTGAACAAGCAGCACGAATGGTCAAGCCAGGTGGACGCATTGCTTATACCACCTGCACGTATTCACCCGAAGAGAATGAAGGGGTAATTAACGGATTTTTATCGCAGCATCCAGAGTTTAATCTTGATATATTCCCCCATACCCCAGGCTATTACCCTGCCAAACCAGAATGGATTGGTCTCCCACCGGAGGATCGGTTAAATCAAGCGGTCCGCCTTTGGCCCCACCGCACCCAAGGGGAAGGTCATTTTATTGCTTTATTGATTAAGCGTGAATCTTCCGCAAGGTATCTTGGAAATGGTCTAAGTAAAACAGGCTTATATTCAAATCGGCATACAAAAGTAAAGGGTCCAGGTAAGGTCATATCCATCCTGGATGATTTTTGCCGAGCCAATTTGACCATAGCATTTGATAGTTTGCAGTTAACGATAGATGGATCTTACATTTATTACCTTACGGACGAAACGCCTGATCTATCAGGTCTTCATGTAATTCGTCCTGGATGGTGGTTGGGCTCCATTAATAAAGACCGCTTCACGCCGTCACACTCTTTGGCGATGGGTATTAAATGTGATCAGGCAAGGCATCACCTTCCACTTACACCCGGTGATCAACAACTTTCCGCTTATTTTTCAGGAGAAAGCTTCACAAATTCAGGTGAGGATGGTTGGGTATTGGTATGTGCGGATGGCTACCCGGTCGGATGGGGAAAGAGGGTTCAAAATGTGATCAAGAATTTTTACCCCCACGGTCTCCGAAGATTAACTCGATCGAGATCTACCGTCTAATTAAGATTGCTCATTAATTTCCTTGTATATCGAATTTTTTGTAGATTCGCCTCTTAACGATCAATTCTCGTTTTCTCTAACTGAAATATTCGCCTCAGTACTGCTACCGACGAGGCGTACGTCGAGTCCATACCATAATAGGATAGACTCCCTGCCCCCAAATTTTTCCCTTTCCCCATTGGATTGTCAGAAACGTAGTGAATAATCCCTACATCAAAGGGTACTTCATAAAGATTGACAATTTCATTTACTGGATGCCTTTGGGGACGATACATCTCATAAACGGCAGATAGATATGGACCGGCCTCCATCTCGATATCGGTATATCCCTCACGGTAAAATACTTCCATATAACGTGAGTTCTGCAGGAACGTCCCCCGTACAGAAACACATTTTTGGTTGTCAAGCACCGTACCATACATCAAGTACGGAGTAACCCGTGCCGCGCTAAAGCAATTTTGAAAAAGGTAGGTATTTTTTGAATGTTCATCATGGACAACATTTGGAATGACAATATCTCCGATGACCCCATTTAAGGAAGCAGACTTCCCCATAATATAGATTCCCAATATCTTTTCAACATGCTCGGAGATTTCTGATAAGATGTTATAAGCTGCCATTCCCAAGGGATAATCAATATTCAGAAGAACAGCATCACTCTTAGTTAAAAAGGATAGGTCACCGTCTTGTAATCTTTGATCAAGTGTATCAGGGCAGATACGATTTAGCTCGATAATCTGTGCATCCACATCAAAGCTATGTTCACTTAAAACCCGCAATATACCACAGTCAATTTCGGCACTTAGTTGATCGTTTACAAATGCAAATCCTTGACTCGTTTGCTGAAATTTTTTTAGAATATAGTACAAGAAATTTTCCTGGCTTGATATGACCTGTTGGGCTTGGATATTTTCCCACTCTTCTTGCAATTCGCGATTATTGGTTTCATTCAAATAATCGATAAGCTTCTTTTTGTTTTTAAACGCATACCCTGAAATCAGATTAACCAGACTATGTGGGTTGCTAGAGATAAAATAAACGGGACGATTGATCAACTCCTGACAAACCTGAGCAATATGTTCCCACCAAATATCAGTTGCCCGGCGGTATTCCACCAGAGAGCCGTTCAATAGCCTGACTTTTAATTTACGAGGTGTTGCGGCAATTTTATATAGATTGTTCTCAAAATCCTTCCCCCACACCGTTTTTAGGCGTACTATATCCTCCATCGGAATACTCAAATCTTGTACTAACTCGTCCGTCTCAATATCCTGAATCTTATTTGGAGAACGTTCTCGCGATAGAAAAGTGGAATTGCGTTTAAATAATAAATGGATTTTATTCCATTCAATTTGATATGCTGTCAGGATAGGAATCACATCATCAATATCGCTTACACTGGCTATAAAACATGCCAATGTATCCACTCTATTAAAAAAGCACCGCCTTCGACGGGCGGTAGCAATGACCGGCTCCCAGCTTTCAATATCATTGAAACCAGCTCTAGAAAATACTTCAATGCTTTGACCTAAAACTACCTCCTCAACTTTATAGATACATGCTGGCAGCCTGAGTAGACAATATAAAAATGCCGACATATCAGGAACTGTTTCCCGCACTAATGGGTGTAACGTCGATTTCATGCCTGCATGTGCTTCTTCCAAAGACCGGATCTGCACATCGGCTGAGGAACGTAATAAAGAATAATATGTACGCAGGTATAATTCAACCTCTTCAGAAGCAGTGCTGGGTACAGTTCTCTCCATTTACTTTTTTACCTTCATACTCTGTTTGGAGGAATGTCAAATGGTCCGTATCGAGGCGGGCCTGCAACCCTATACAGAAGGGAATAAACTAATGCCAGCACTCCAAACCCGATAAAGGATAAGATGATGGTAAAGAATATTTGACCGAAAACCAACCTGGTCGCTTCGAAATATCGATTAATGGGTGCAATTACCTTATCTATCTCAGTAATATGGGAGTATGGGATGGCTACCACAGTAGTCAGCTCCCACGGTAGTACTATCTTCTTATTACTTTGGAAAAATAATGTAGTCCCATACCAAGACATGATGGGTACCAGGAGAATCAAAAAACACCCAATACCCCGCCACACTGGATTAACCTTCCAAGGTTTTTCTTTCTGTCCTCGACGATACTGTTGTGATGAGAATCCCATCATTCACCTCCGAATTCTGTGAACCATATAAATATCCTGGCTCAGTTATTTTGTGCGGCTTGTTCAACAGCAGCCACGATGGAGTAATATCCTGTGCAACGGCATAAATTACCACTGATTGCTTCCTTGATTTCATCATGGTTAGGTCGTTTAATTTCATCCAGCAACATCACTGAAGACATAATAAACCCCGGAGTACAATAACCACATTGTACAGCTCCCTTGTCAATGAAAGCTTGTTGGACCGGATGCAATCTCCCTTCCCGCATAATGCCCTCAATCGTCACAATATGTGCCCCGTGCGCACGAACAGCCGGAACTAAGCAGCTCATCACCGCCATTCCATCCAGAAACACCGTACACGCCCCACACTCACCCTCTGCGCAACCTTCCTTTGTGCCAATTAATCCAGCTTCCTCACGTAATAACCTCAATAACGACTTGTTGTGACCCGAAAAGAATTTGTATTCTTTGCCATTAATTTTTGTTTCGATTGCTGGATCCATCAGCCCTGATTTATGGTGGATGCTTTGTTTTAATCCCTCAAATTCATTAAAATGATATCCATGCCGATCTGTACAAGCACGCAACAATACTGGGTGTTTTGGATATCCAATTCTCTCTTCTTTCTTTGCCAAAGTACTTAATACCCGTTTTACACACACGCGTACCATTTCATGTCGATATTCCTGTGAGCTGCGAATATCACCAATCGGTCGGGCAGCGGCTTGCGATAACTCGGCAGCTTTTTCGATAGCCACGTCATCAATCATCCTGCCTAGTAAAAAGTCCTCTGCTTCTTTGGCATGCACAATCAAAGGAGCAACTGCTCCTAAAGTGATTGTTGCATTCTTAATTCGCATACCATCGAATGTTAGTATAACAGCACAATTCACCAGTGATATCGCCTGGGCTTTTCTCAAACCCAGCTTATAAAAAGTCCCTGTCTGGTTGGATTTGAGTGCTGGGAAGTTAATGTCCACCAACATTTCATCAGCCTGCATGACATTATGTCTTACGCCTGTATAGAATTCTTCCAATGGGACTTCACGCACACCATGCATGGATTGAAGTACCACCTTTGCATTTAATCCAATCAGTGGTGGGATGGTGTCATTTGCAGGTGAAGCAGTAATTAAATTACCTGCGATGGTGCCTCGGTTTCTAATTTGTGGGGCACCAACTTCCCAACAAGCTTTTGCGAGCGGAAATGCCTGTTCAATAATAATTTTCGAAGCGGCACATTGTCCATGGGTTACAAGAGGGCCTAGGTGGATCAAATTGCTCTCATCCATTTTAATCTGGTCCAACCCATTTATACGTGTCACGTCAATTAATGTATTTATCCCTTTCCTGACCCCGCGCTCCATTTCCAGCATTAAATCTGTCGCACCTGCAATGATCCGTGCTTCTTTTCCCTCCTCAGCCAGTGTTCGAATGGCATCATCGATTGAAATCACGCTATGATAATCTTGCCACATATCATCTCCGCTTAGTGCGCTTGCAGCTTAATGATCTCTGCCATAATGCTCACAGCGATTTCTTCTGGGGTTTCGGCATGAATTTCCAATCCGATGGGAGAATGTACTCCTGCAAGCAGCTTAGAAGGTACACCGGCATCCAAAAGCTTTTTGGTCGTAGTCGCCCAGCGTCTCTTGGATCCGATTACCCCGATGTAGGCTGCATTCGTTTTCAACAACGATGGCAAGCCGCGAACATCCACATCCATCCCTCGAGTGGTTAAAACGATGGAGGTCCACGAAGTGATGTTAAAATGGCTGGAGAGCTCCTCCAATGGCAGAGGGTAAAACTCATCTGCCTCAGGCACCGCCTGTGGATTGCAAAAATCTGGTCGATCATCAGTAACAGCGACAATAAATCCCAGCCATTTTGCCAGGTGGGCGACTGCCTTACCCACATGCCCCACTCCAACTACGACTAAAACAGGTTTAGGAATGATGGGTTCCACATAAATCTCCACTTGACCACCACAGACACCAGGATCTCCACGTTCCGGATTAGCCATATTATATGCTAACAACCGCGGAGTTTTATCGTTCATCGCCTTAATGGCTTCCTTAATCACACGGTTTTCTACTTCTCCACCTCCGACAGTCCCCATGATATGCCCATCGGGGTAAACCAGCATTTTACTGGTCACATGCCGTGGAGTGGAACCCTTACTCCGAATAATCGTGCATATTGCTCCTGTCCCATTATTTTTTTCAATTTCAACTAAAGCCTGGAAAAGTGTCATATTAATCCATATCTATTACACTCTCAATTTAATCTATTCTTCCAACAAACCCAAGACTACGGGCAGTAATTGCTTCTTCCGAGAGACTACGCCATCAGCCTGAAGAGTGCCATCCTGGAGGTGTGGGTATGGCAAATCGTCTAGTATTGGAGGAGGATTAACCAGAACCATGCGACTAGAGTTACCAACTACATCGGTCACCATGAGCATTGCAAAGTCGATGCCACGTTGAGCCCGAAGTGAGTTGAGTGCTGCGGTGACACGCTCCAGATTGTCTGTGAGCTGCATCAGATTTGTCACCTCGGCTTGCGCAATCGCGAAATTAAACCCACCTGATTTATATAACTTGAGGTCTGATGTAACAATATCCATCGCATCTCGCGATTCTAATCCCACTCCTGCTTGAATGATTGCTTTTCCATATGATTCGATCGATTCTCCGGTCAGCGGACTCGGACGTTTAAATGACCATCGTCCAAGACGATCCGCTGCCAGGTGATCTCTTTGAGTCGTAGTTGGTGAAGTCAGGATAAGGGTGTCCGATAATAAACCTGCCAATAACATCCCTGCCAAGGCAGGTGGAGCACTCAACCCCGCGTCTTCTATCCGCTCAGAAATCAATGTGCTGGTGCTGCCAACAATATCAACTGTAAATCGAATGGGGATATGTGTTGAATGGTTGCCCAATCGATGGTGATCCAAGATTTCTAACAACTCAGCCTCTTCCAAGGCGCCCAAAGCCTGCCCTGGCTCATTATGGTCAACCAGAATTACTTTAATGCGGGGTGGGTTTAGTACATCACGTTGTCGCGTAACCCCAAAATAATGACCTACTTCATCAACGACGAGAAATTCATTGTACTCTTCTCTCAAAATCCGATGTATGACATCTCTGATTCGAGTGCTGGATTGGAAACAAGGGACTTTCTTATCACATGCCTCGAGGCAGTTTTGAATTAATAGATCCGTGATTTGCATCTCCTTCCGCTCGGGGTGTGGACCAACCAATTTACTTAAGTACTGGAATAAGCTAAAACCTGTAATTAATCCGAGCGGCACTCCATCTTCAGATACAACGGGTGCAATCCCTCCAGTCCTGTTTGCAATCACCCATGCATCCCGTAATGGAGCATCAGGTGTGATGGTATCGAAGTGGTGAGAAACTGCTTCAAAACGGGGAGACGCATCGGTTAATAAGAATGGTGGATCAAGCCCGAGGCGTTTTAGGATCCAGGTGGTTTGTGGGTTAATGGCACCCGCACGGGCGGCAAGTGTATCCATGCCATCACGTTCCTTTAGCAACCAGGCGTACCCCATAGCGGCTGCAATGGAATCAGTATCAGGATTTACATGTCCAATGACATAAACTCTATCCACCATTGTTATATCCATTCATGCCAGTGAGTGAGGTAAATACCTGCTCGAGAAAGCCCAAGATTGAATTATCCTACTATTCGTTATTTTTTAACAGGAAGAGTATGTTTTAAAGCTTTCCATACTTTCTCGGGAGTAATTGGATTTTGATCGATATTCACACCCGATGTATTACCAATAGATAAACTTGCATCCAGGACAGCATTTGCAACCGCAGGTGCGATACCATCCATTGGTATTTCGGCTACTGCTTTAACACCAAAAGGATGACTCGGTTCGAAGGTTTCTACGAAAATCGTTTTTAGCTCTGGCATTTCGTGCGCCTGAAAGATATGATAATCCTTCAAATCACGCTCCCGGGCATTTCCTTTCTCATCATAGACCATTTCTTCACATACTGCATAACCCAACGCCTGGGTCATACCTCCCTCAATTTGGCCGGAGGCAGTCAGCGGGTTGACAATAATACCAGAATCAACTACAGAGACTAGTGTGTCTGTGGTGACCTGACCAGTTTCAATATCCAAAGTCACCTCTGCAAATTGGGCTTCAAACGGTGTGGGGGCGACTGGAGAATAATATGACGCAACAGCCATGATCTGCTCCTGTTCAGCATGGTGCAACGACTCACATGCGATATCAGCTAATGTGATCGTCCGCCCATCAGGGGTAATTACGCAGCGATTGGATAATTTAATATCCTGAGGATCTATAACTTTGGTAGAGCCTTTATTGTTATTGAACATGAGCGCTGCTCTAGCTTTTATCCGTTCAGCGACTTGTTTGGCTGCTCTCACTACAGCCGTCCCCGAAATATATGTGGTGCTTGATGCATACGCACCTTTATCGAATGGCGTGAAATCAGTGTCTGACGAGTACACAATCACATCTTCCAAAGGCACACCCAAGACTTCTGCAGCCATCTGGCCCAAAACTGTATCTGAGCCAGTTCCTAAGTCTGTCGCCCCAATAAGTAAATTAAAAGACCCATCATCATTAATCTTGATGCTGGCACCGCCCATATCTAGGTATGGGATGGCTGTCCCTTGGAGAACCAATGCCACTCCAATTCCTTTTCGCAGGTATGGTTTTCCAGGCACCAGATGCCAATCAGGATTGTTGTACTTCTGGGCCCAACCGATGGCGGCTTTCCCTTGTTTGGTACATTCCTCTAATCCACAGGATTGGATGATTTCAGGACGAGGTTCTCTTCCTTCACTCCAGGCAGTGCTGAAAGGTTGTTGCTCACCTTGCCTCAAGGTATTTTTAAGCCTGAACTCGACTGGGTCGAACCCGAGCATCCGGGCGATTTTCTCCATATGACGTTCAACTGCCCAAAAACCTTGAGGCACTCCATAACCTCGATAAGCCCCTGCAGGGGGATGATTGGTATAGACAATATCTGCATAAAATCGGATGTTTGGATCTTTCCGATATTTTCCATCACCCACATAGAGTGCCATGGATTTGTGCCCTGTGTTCCCAGTGACGGTGAGTGCATGACAGCCATAAGCACCCGTATCGGATAATGCGTACATCTCATTGGCGGTGATGGTACCATCATTTTTCACCCCGGTCTTCATATGCAGTCGCATCGGATGACGCGAACGAGAAGCAATGAATTCTTCCTCACGTGTATACTCATAAATCACAGGTCGCCGGGTTGCGATGGTCAGATGAGCCGCGACATCTTCGATCATTACCTCCTGCTTCCCACCAAAACCACCTCCGATACGCGGTTTGATCACCCTTATGCGTTTAACAGGCAATCCGATTACAGGTGCCAGGATGCGTCTGGCGTGGAATGGTACCTGAGTGCTTGTCCGAACCACCAAACGATCGTCCTCATCCCAATATGTGATCACAACGTGAGGTTCGATGGAGACTTGTTGGACCTTTGAGACAGTATAGTCGCCCTCAATGACTTGGTCTGCTTCGGCAAAGCCTCGCTCGACATTTCCGATGTCTATCCGGATTTCAGCCGCCAGATTACGCGCTGGATTCGACTCCCCAAAGTTGACGTACTCTGCTTCGTCGTGCAATATGGGCGCATCTGGCATCATTGCATGACCAGGATTGAGTAGCGAGGGCAAAATTTCGTATTCCACCTTAATCAATTTCAATGCATCGTTAGCAATCTCTTCAGATTCAGCTGCGACAAGTGCGACCCTATCACCGACGAAACGCACCTTGTTATCAAGCGAAAATGAATCCAATGGTCCCGGTATTGGCTCTGATTGCCCAGCGGTGGAGTAAGCTACCCGAGGAATATCCGTCCAGGTGAGCACAGCTGCTACCCCAGGCAATAAACGTGCCTTGGAGGCATCAATATTTTTTATTCTTGCATGCGCATAAGGGCTGTGTAACACTTTAGCAACCAGCAAACCCCTAATATCCACATCTGCAGTAAAAGCAGGTTTACCTTGCGCCAGCTTAATCGCATCCACCTTGATATCAGGTTTCCCTATCCGTTGAAACGATGGTCCAGTCTTGGCGGGAATTACTTTAGGAAGTGATGCGGCAAATCCCTTTTCCGAGGGATTTTCGCTATCCAAATACTCCGGAAGTTCAGCAGAGCTTTTTTCTGGCGATTCACCCCGCATGAACTTTGCAGCTTGCATGATTGCCTGGACAGGTTTGAGGTATCCCGTACACCGACATAGCACACCCGAAAGAGCCTGTCTGACTTCATCCTCAGTTGGATCAGGATTCAAATCGAGCAGATGCCTGGCTACCATAATTTGTGCTGGAGTGCAGTACCCGCATTGGATTGCACCATTCGAGATGAATGCTTTTTGAAGAGCATGCAAACCCTTATTAGTCTTCCAGCCTTGTTCGGGATGCTGTCCCAATGATTCGATGGTTTGAATAGTATGCCCTTGAACTTGTGCTCCTAATACCAGACATGAATTGACGGGTTTGCCATCCATAAGGACAGTACAGGCACCGCACTCTCCAGTTTCACACCCATGTTTAGCTCCAAAATATCCCATTCTACGTAATAATTTCAGGAGCATTTCGCCTGGATCAGAGTTCACCCGAATTATTTCATTATTGATATTAAGGGTTAATTCCATCGATTCTCCAAATGTCTCAATTATTCATGGGCAAAAAACCCAACCAAAGCTGAAAGCCCGGTAAAGAATAATCCTATCACTGAAACAATTAAAACTTGGATCAAGAAAAGCAGTCCTAGGAAACTAATTAGGAAGTTCGGAAGCGCCCAGGTGACTGTTGCACCGTTTATTGCATAATGGAAGAAAATTGGGATGGATAAGATAGCGAGTGTGGTTAATATGAACTTCAATGTTAAAGCTGCAGCTTTGCGTGGTCTTAATTGGTATCCCTTTGTGCCAACAAGAACCAATAACCAGCCGACAAACAATGCAATTAGTGTGGTGAGTGCAGTAGACTCGATTAAGTTTGTCGTACTGATGACTGAGCTAAGGGAGTAGGTTTTATGATCTATCAAGATATATTTTATATTGAAGATCGATAGATAACCTACGACTCCAACTAACATCCATGAAAAATAAGGTTTGGTATGCCATGCAGCCAGATTGACGAACAAGAAAACGAGAAAAATAGCAATTATTCCGCGGGGAATTCGATGGTTATCCAATAATGTTTCTCGTGCTGCATCCATCCCTGCTTGAGATGCAGTAACAATATTTCCCAATTGTGTAACAGTCACCGGATGCCCAATAGCTGTTTGATACGCTTGTACAAGCTGAGCCTGCTGAGAAGCTAACGCGTTGTTCATCTCGTCCACCTGTGTCAATGTGAAATCCAACATTGCAATTTGTGGGTGGCCTTGGTTTGTCGCGGGGATATTCGTCCCAAGTAACGCTGCTACGGTTGGAGCGACATCCACCATCTGAATATCCCCATACTTTCCAGGGATCACACCCTTGCCAATCATGACAAATGGTTCCAGCAGGACAATGCGATCCTGTCCACCATGTCCACCCCGGTCAATCTGACCGTGATCGCTGATGACCAGCAAGGTGTCTAGTCTAAGATCCATCGCCATGGCGATTTCTTTGAGTAACTCATCCGCTCTGGTTGCGGCTGCATCCCATCGTGGATCGATGGGTACACCCTCATGATGCCCGGCATAATCCACCTGATCCAGGTGAATCAACACCAACTGGTACTGTCCATCCTGCAACCATGGTAAGGCTGCATCGGTAACCTGTCGGTCAGCAGCCTGATCTTCTCCTGCAGTATAAAAACTAACTGAAATTGCTTGCTGCGGAATTAGTTTTTCAAACCAATTGAACCCTGAGATTGCAGTTAGCAGTCCTGCCCGGTGAGCAGCGGAATAAATATTATCCTGGGTAAATGTAGGGATGTCGGCATTATCCAAATTGAGGGTGGGTCCATCACTTAAATCTGGCCATGCTCCGGTTAAGAGAACCGTGTATCCAGGCTCTGAATAGGATGGTGGGCGGCTATGCATCAATGCTGACGCACCCTCACTCCTTAGCAGATTTAAAAAAGGCATGACGTTCGATTTTAAAGAAGTGTCATAACGTAACGCATCGATCAGCACAATCACAATCGATCGGGTATTTGGTTTTCCTAGTGCTTCACCTGGTAATGGCGGCGAGTTGTGCAACGGTGACCGATATGCATAGACAGAATCCGTCAGCCCTGTCGCCCAAAAGTACGAAACACCCATTACAATAATGCATATAAGAACACCGATAAATAT
>Ga0315289_10010230_pt1 | contig 13439 bp, 12 predicted proteins | sample YL17G11_40_MG_FD_203452 | JGI IMG/M metagenome (GOLD analysis project Ga0315289, IMG submission 203452) | Sediment microbial communities from Yellowstone Lake, YNP, Wyoming, USA - YL17G11_40 | ecosystem: Environmental > Aquatic > Freshwater > Lake > Sediment | place: USA: Wyoming | collected...
GGGAGAGAATACGATTGAGGATGATGGGTATAATTCAACGTAGGAGGTTATCTTCCAAAGGCTATTTTTATGAATTGACGCCCTTAGCCCTGAAATCCTTAGGTCTTCTTAAATAATGTGATTAGCCCTCACCCTGATAAGGAGATCCTGATCCAAAAGAAATAATTGGATCCATAACCTTCTGAACTGTCAAGGCTCTATTATCTTTAACTAGCTCCTTAAGGCCCAGCGTTAAATTTAATATTTTTCTACGAGTGGATATTCTATTCTAGTTTCATTTTTTTAGATAAAATGTTTGTAATTTTTAATACACATCAAAGTAAATATAGATTTGATATACCAATATATTGGTTATACTTGTCCAGCACACGCAGAAGAAATTAGGTTTCACAGTTTCTTCACGAGGGCTGAGAGGAGTTAGGAGAAGGGGGAGAAAAAAAATGTCAAATGATGTTAGAGAGCCGGAAGAACGTCGTCTTGCGATCCTTAAGGGGATAGGTCAGGATCTCAACATCCTGGATATTGCATCGCAGCTGGGTGTCAACAAATGCCTCATCATGAGTGATTTGAGATATATGAGGCACAAAAAGGACTCGGAGCTCAAACAGGCGAACGAGGATCGATTTGCGCGTATCCTGGCGAATAAGCGTTCTTTAACGAAGATACGCAATGAGAAGATCCGCCTCATGATTGGAATGACGATAGAGGAGAAGAACTTCGAGAACATGGTCAACTTTTACAGGTCCGAGTTGATGAAGATACTTGAATCGAAGAACGAGGAATTGGCGATCAAAGGTCTATCTCATAGTGTGCGGAAGAGCTTTGAGAAGAACGAGATTATCGACTGGAGGACGAATAATCACCTGATCTCCCCAAAGGCCCGTGCATATCTGTTCCGCGTGAAGCTCGTGCGCGAATTATGGTTCTGATAGCTTCATAGTATTTTTCGGTACGAGGAGCAGGCTCAGAGAAAGTAGTTCCATCATCTTTTTTAACCAGACGACGATCGTTGTCTGGTTCTCTTGGGAGTATTGTAAGCTTTCGGGCCTCGCGCGCGCAATTGTCCTGCTCGCATCCGAGAAACACCTACTCTGGCTTTGGTGGCGTATCTAAGCGGCTTCGCCCCGAACCCTGTCTGAGATCCACCAGAAGAAGTCGTCGTCCCGGATCACGCAGCCTTGATCTTTGAGCGTCCTCAGCGCTCTCAGCATTGTGCGCGCGCGAGCGCACATCCGTGAGTTGGGTGTTCAATTATCGAGGACACGTTTGTATAAATTAATAGTCTTTTCAGCAGCTTTCTCCAAAGAAAATAGCTCCTCAACTCTGGTTCTTGCCAATTTACCTTTTTTCTCTCTTAGAGAAGCATCGTTGATGTATTTCTTTAATGTAATGGCAATACTGCCTTCAATACCCATGTCAATATTTTCTCCACCTTCCCCAATAATCCATTTTGTCGCTGGATGTGCCGCTCCTATGACTGGCTTTCCTGAAGACATTGCTTCTAGAAAAACTATGCCGAAAAACTCGTTTATGGAGGCAAGCACGAAAATGTCTGATGAAGCGTACACCTGAGGCATTTTCTCATCTGGGATGTCGGAAAGAAATTTTATCCTATTACCCACCAACTTTTTTCCCAAACTTTCTATCCATGGCGTCTCATCCTCTTTTTCCCCAACAATTAATAGGAAAGCATCCTCCTTCTTCGATATCTTTGCGAATTCTTTTATTAGATAGTCCATCCTTTTGTACCGTTTTATGATTGCACCTACAGATAAAACTACAAAAGAATCATCTGGAATCCCAAGCTCGTTTCTAATAGGTTTGACTTTGGGACTAAACCTATTAGTGTCTACAAAATTCGGCAGTAAGAACCACCTTTTAGTGTCGACATTGGCCCTTTGAGCATTTTCAATATAGAATGGAGCTGGTTGAGTTATTGCATCGATCCAGCTGGGGAATGTTCGGGGATCTATAAGACTGTGACATGTGTGAATCAGCTTTTGATTTTTTAACCCCATCGATTTCAAGTACTTTAAAGTGAAGTATAGATTGCCAATGTGCAATATATCAAAATCACCAGACAAAACGTATGGCAGGAAAAAAACAGAAAACGACTTCATTTCTATGTCCATTCGTCTATACCATGGGATTCTGCTATTCTTGCCTCCAAGGATTACGGAGTTTCGTTTGATACAAGGGACTACGCGTTCCATCCTCGAATCCGCCACTCCTCCTCCCTTTAGCAAAGTAACATCAATATTGTGCTCTCGAAGCGCATAAGCTAAATCACTGGCCCACCTTTCAGTCCCTCTCCTGATATGCCCCAAACCGGACACAGCAATACCTATCCTCAATGAAGCACCTCTCATACTCCTCATTCTAGGCAATCGTGTGCCTATCACTTTATATTAAAACTCTGTTAATAAGGGCACGCGCAGCTGCTATAATTGTAATAGCCTTAGTATTTCTTAAAAGAGGAGGAGTTCGACAACGCGCGGTATAGAATCAAACCGTGCGCTTAAGACGTGGGTTCAAGAGAGCTCATGACTTTAGTTGTGGGATGAATTGAAGCATTTATGTATCCGCCTCCTCTACCATCCCTCCGTAGTGATGGGATAGCCCGAATACACGCCTCCGGAGATTGTGACCTCCATAACCCGCCTTCCCAACGTGAAGGCTCCGCTTGGGGTGAGTGGGGATCGAGTCTGGTCGATGAATCAGGAAGCCCGCCTCTTTAGAGGTGGGTAGTTCACTTCATTTCACATCATAACAAGTCTTGTTTCTTGATCCTTTGGGCTGAAAGACCGTTTCCACGGCTCTCCTATGCGGCCCCCCTCCCCTCACCCGCCTGCAGGCTTCTACGCGCGTAGGTATCTCAGGAGAATCGCCGAGGTGACGCTTCATATCAGTGGTTCTCGGGTTGATCACCTGGACGGCGAAGCCGTCAGGGCACTCGCTTTCGTTTTATTCTAGGTGCGCGCCTTCTCGGCGCCGTGGCCGACTGGTCGCCTAGGATGAGTTGAAGCAGACTCGACGTTATTATGGACAGGGCGTCCAGCTTCTCAGATAGTTCCTTGTCGCCTGTGACCAGGTAGTCGGATCCGGAGTCCATCGCTCCCAGGGCTACTGGTATGTCCTTCTTGTCCCTTAGGAGGCCGGAGTTGGAGAGCACCTCGTCGTTCTCTGGGTCTTCGGTCACAGTGAGGCATTCATACAGGTATCTTATCAGGCCCGTGAACTCCTCGTCGGTCAGAGAGAACTCACATCTTCTGAGAACCGCCTGGGCCTCGGTTAAGGCATAGTCGTTGGTTACAAGTCGGACGGCGCCTATTCGACCCAGCTCGAGGAGGGTGGCCTCGTTGCCCTCGAAGAGCAAGCCGCTGACGACGGTGTTGGCGTCAACGAAGGCTTTTAGAGGTTTTTTCCCAGGCAGCCTGAGTCTCCTCCTCGACTATCTCCTGGAGGCGTTCACGGGTTATCCCGCTCTTCTTCACCTTCTCCCTGACTATTGCGAGGAGGCGCTTCTCCCCGTGGAGCTTCTTAATGAAGTAGGTTTCCCCGATCTTCTCTATGATGACGTAGTCGTCTTCGCCGACGCCGAGCTCCGCTCTCACCTGTTTGGGCAGGGTTACCTGGCCGACTGATGTGACCTTGCAGACGTAGGCTTCAGCCATTGGCACCATCATCTGTGGAATAGGAGAGGGGAGGGTTTAAGAATTTCTTAGATTGTGTGTGGTGGGTGATTTCGCGTGTACGGCGAAGGCTTCACAGTAACGTCGCCCGATCCACGTCCATACCATCCTCGGCGGCTCCAGTTACCGTTTAGGAGAAGATAGTCGTCCGAGGCTCAGAGCATGACGGCGTCCAGGTCCACCTCTCTGGGTTTTAACTGCCTCCGCGTCGCATAGGCATCCCACTCCTCGAAGATCTCGGCTGCGCACATGAATCGATATAATGCGGGACAATTTTACGTGGTTATTGTCCTGTAGGAGGACGATTTCAGCGATTTTTCCTCCCGGGGTGGCGGGGGAGTTCGGGGTGGAGGCGAATATATGGAACATCGAGAACCCGAGGGTGGAGGCGGAGGAGCACTACTATAAGCCGGACAGGGAGTAACTGCCCAAGCTGGGGTTCAGGCCAACGAAGGACATCGACGACGAGCTTCGGCTGACGATTCCGAGGTTGATGAAGTACAGGAGCAGGATCGAGGCGGTTAAGGATATCCTGCCGAAGATCAGGTGGAGGGGTTGATTCCCCCATCTTTCATGGACCTGAACAAATAATTATAAAGAAATTATGGTGGTTTCTGTTCTTCCCAGTCTTTCATAGATGGCTGCGGGATACGTCATGACTAATTCTTGGGCGGAGTTTTTTTTAGCTCGTGGGGGCTTATTTATATAACTTTCCTGTTTGGTGTATTGGAGGGGCTTGGTGTTTAAGGGTATCCAGGTTGTGGGGGTCCTGGTGGGTCTCTACCTGGCGGGGCTCGGCGTTGCGGGTTTCGTCGGGGGCGGATACGGCTGGAGGAGGGCTGGGTTCTGGGTCGTCTTCGGCTCCACGGTCTCGGTCCTCTTCCTCGACCCGGCGCTCGCCAGCTTCGCGCTCCCGTTCTTCACGACGCAGGACACCATAACGACGGTTCTCACGGTTGGCATCCTCATATCGTTCTTCCTCATCGCTCGACTTCAGAGGCAGATAGTTGATCGTGACAGGCGTCTGGCGAAGCTCGTTCAGAGCCTGGCGTTGAGGGATTACCTTACATCTTTTGAGGGAGGAGAACATAATTCATCTACGCCTAACGAGGACAGGGAATGAAGATTCAAGTTTTTATCCCCGCATTTAACGAGGGGGGGAGTATTGGTAGCGTCGTGGAGAAGGTTAAGGCTCTTTATCCTAGTTTGGAAGTAATAGTAGTTGATGACGGCTCCGTTGATGATACTGGGTCTGTCGCCCGAAGGAGTGGCGCGACCGTTATCAGGCATCCTGTGAACCTCGGTGGTGGCACGGCGGTGCGCACCGCTTTAATGTTAGCCTCCATTAAGGGCTCGGATTATGCGATTACCTTCGATGGAGATGGCCAGCACGATCCGTCAGAGCTCTCCAGGTTCTTGGATATTATTGAGCGGGGGGCTCCGGATATCGTGATCGGGACGAGGTTTTATGAGGGCGGCAGGATAGTCATGAGGGGCTACAGGAGGTACGGCATAAAGTTCTTCAGCCTCCTTTTCTCCTGGCTGACGAAGGTGAAGTTGACGGACGTCACCAATTGTTACAGGGCTTATAAGGTGAGCACCGTGAAGGAGGTTTTAGGTGATCTAAGGGAGGACCAGTATTACGCTATCGAGATTTTAAGTAAGGTGGCAGGGATCGGCGGTAAGATCGTCGAGGTTCCTGTCAGCGATATTATGAGGACGAAGGGGAATAGTAAAAAGGGCGTTGTCAGCTATTTCCTTAACCTTTCAAGGGTTTTATTGGGAGTTTAGCAATTCCTTATGAGACGGGGATAGACATTGAGGATTGCCCTGGTTCAGAATGTGTCGATTAACGATCACAGGATGGTGCATACCGATGGCGTCGCTAGGGAGCTTGTTAAAAGGGGCTACGATGTGGAGGTTATAATTCAGAAATCCAGCGAGATACCCCAGTTCAGTGATTTACCCTATAAAATCATCTGTCTTCCAGGTGGCACATATTCTATTTTGGGACAGTTAGAGTTTGCATATGGATTATACAAATTCTTGAAAAAGAGGAAATATGATGTTATACATGCCAAAAATCCTTTTTCATCGGTGCTGCCCATATTATTGAGAAAATCCGGGGCTAAAGTTGTGTATGATGTCAGGGGCCTTTGGATAGACTTTGGCGTACACTCGGGAGATATTCCCAGGATTATAGCCCCTTTTCTGAAGCGTGTAGATATGCTGTGCATGAGGAAGGCGGACAGGGTCATAGCAATCTCAAATGAACTAAAAAACGTGCTTGTTGAGAGAGGTCTAGATGAAGGCAGAGTGGATGTGATCGTCGGGGACGGAGTTGATTTGGAGAAGATAAGAAATTTGAATGCGAAGGATATAAGGGAGTACCTCGGGATCGAAGGTAGAGTAATCGGCTATGTGGGCGGCATAGGGCGCTCCAGGTACTCGGAGCGAATAATAGAAGCTTTCAAAATAGTCCATGAGGAAATTGGTTCTGCTAAACTCGTTATGATGGGGCCCTGTAAAGAGATAGAATATTTTAAAAACTTAATTAGTCGACTTGGCGTTGATGAACGTGTTTTTTTCACAGGTTTTATGGCCCATGATGAGGCTTTGAAGTTCATGAAAAGCTTTGACGTTGCGGTTTCATACCATGAAGGCGATCTGCCTATTTTCAATGTAGCTGTTCCAACAAAAATATTAGAATACCTTGCCAACGGCTGTAGCATAATTACAACAGATCAAAAAATGTATAAAAACCTATTAACTCATGAAAAAGATGGGTATCTTACAGCTCAAAACCCAAAATCATTTGCAGAAGGTATATTTTGTGTCTTAAACGATGAAAAATTATCCAATAAAATATCGAAAAATGCATCGATAACAGCGGAAAAACACTCGTTTAAAACCGTGACAGACAATGTAGAAAATCTCTACAAAAGAGTACTTAAAGGTTGAGGGAAATGAAAAAACTTACCCTTTGCTATGTATCTTTTAATTATTATCCTTCTCAAGGGTTGATTGCTTTTTTAGAATATTCACAAAAAATATCCGAATTGGGACATAAAGTTATAGTAATAGCTGCTGGAAGAGAAAATGAACACAATTATGAAGTCTTAAATGGAGTTACTATATTTAGAATAAAAATAAAATCAACTAAAAGAAAATCATTGGACGTATTAAAATTTAGTATTTTAGCCAATAGACTGTTACTCAAAATTATAAGAATATATAAAATCCAGATAATTCATGTTTTTTCTTGGACTTTTTCTCCCATAGTTAAATTGAATATTTTCGAACAAAAAATTAAATGGATTTATGACATTAGATCTGGCCCTCTTGAAAAATCAAGTAAAAGAACTATTTTTTATAAAATAATCAAATTGCTGATATATTTCGAAACATTATTTTTTGATCATTTATTTATAATAGATACGAAAGTGAAAGATGAAATACTAAAGAATCATAATCTTAAAAAGATAAATATTTCTCCTTTAGGTGTAGATTTAAATAAATTTAATATAAAAGAGAAAAATCTATTAATAAGAGAACAAAACAATATTATGTCTGACGATTATTTAATCATATATATAGGAAGTTTGAATAAAGTAAGATGTATAAATAATTTAATAGATGGTTTTTATTTAGCATCAAAAAAGATAAATAATTTAAAAATGTTTTTAATAGGAGAAGGAAATGATATTAAAAATTTAATCCAATATTCTATACAATTATCTATAAATAAAAAAATACTATTTTTAGGTTACATACCACATGATAAAATCCCTAAATATTTAGCAGCGGCAGATATTGCTATCTCATATATCCCAAAAATCCCCAGTTTTAATGCACAACCTCCTGCAAAAACAATCGAATATCTTGCTTCTTCACTCCCCGTTATCGCCACAAATACTGAAGGAAATAAACAATTCATTAATAATGGAGAAAATGGTTTGCTAATTGAGGATTCCCCCAAGGCCATAGCGAATGCTTTAATATTACTTTGTAGTGATGCCGATCTAAGAATAAAAATTTCTAAAAATGCTAGAGAAAGCATTTTAAAATACGATTGGAGAAAAATAGTATTGAATATACTTATACCCAGTTACGAAGAGGTGCTTAAAAATTAAGCAAAATTGGTTTCAATATTGTTTTTATTCCCCAATAATTTTTAATTTATTGTTAATTGTCTTTAATTTACTTAATTATTCACCACCTTATGACATATGGCAATATATACAACTAATATATTATATATTCATCCCAGGCTTTTATCTAGCTTTTTTTTTATGGAATAAAAATAAAATAAGTTTTAATGAATTCATTATATCAGATATCCTAATTAGTGTTTCTTTTAATACCTTTTTACCAATATATTTTAGTTTCATATTAAATCAGATAGGAAAATTATCTATTTTGATTGGAAATTTATTATTAATAATTATATGCTGTATTGTTTATAAAAAAAATTATGATCCACAATCATCTAATAAAAATATTATCAGTTTTAAAAATTTAATAGAAATCACTAGTTTAATTTTGTGTTTTGTAATAGGAGTTTTACTAGTTTCAAAAATTTTGCCTCAAACTTATTGGCCAGGTTGGGATCCTTGGGTTAATGCTCCAGTAGTTCGAGTAATAGCGAATGAAGGTTTGAACCCAACTGAATTAAGTGTAAAATTTATTGGCGAAGGCTTAGGGACCTCAGGATTTTACTATATGTTAACATCACTATTTGTTGTTACCGAAATAAGCATTTATAATATAACTCGATATTCTGGAATTATTTTTGCAGGTCTTTTATGCGGTTTAACATTTATTATTTTAAAAAGATTATTTAACAATCTTTTAGGGATAATAGGCACTTGTATGCTATTTTTAAATCCTTTTTTAGCGACAAGATTTTCAATGTCTTTACGCGAAAATTTTACTTTTTTATTTATATTATTTATTATTTTATTAATAATTTTAAAAGAAAAGATAAATTTAAAATCTAATAAATTAATAATATTTTTTATTAGTTTATCTTTATCAATAATTCTTAATACACAACTACTAAGTTTTTTGATTATAAGTTTAGTAATTATTTTTAAAATGATTTATTCTATTATAAAATATAATTATGATGATTTAAAGTTTTACATATATTGTATTTTAATGTGCGGCGTTTTCGATTTACCATATATACTAAATATTTATTTATCGTTTAAATGGGTAATAATAAATCAAATTCAATATAATAATATATACACACTTCCTCTAATAATTATTTTAATTCCTATTATTATTTTATTTATAAAATTTAAAATTTATAAAAAAATTATTTTAATATTAAGTAATAAATACACAAAAGTTATAATTTTATCTATGCTCATTATAAGTTCTATATATTCTTTATTATATCAAAAAGATTTCGAATTACTTGGTACTTATAACCCTCCAATTGTTATGAATAATTTTTCTATGTTATCTATAATTTTATCAATAGTTAGTTTAATTTTTCTATTAAAATATTATAATAACGAAATTATGAATATGTTCATAATAAGCAATATAATTTTATTAAATATTCCAAACTTAAACATACCTTTTCCACTATTTAGATTAATTATTTATTTATCATGGATTATGAGTTATAGTTCAATTATCACATTAAAAAATATTTCATTAATTATTGGAAACAAAATAAAAAAAATTAATTTAAAAATTAATTTATACAAAAAAAATATCATTGTTAGAAATTTTCCTTCATATTTAATTATAACTTTGATTTTAATTGGCTTTATGCCAATCATTTATAATGATATAAATAATTTAAAACCGAAATATTCTAATTTCAACGATAAACACATTTTATCTGCAATAGAATTTTTAAAAGATATTAAAGAGAATGACGTGGTTATACCACAAAGGTGGACTCAAAATTTATTAAATTACGTAGGCATAGATAAAGATCAACTATTAATAAATGATTCTTTATATGAAACAAGTGATCCGATCATATTTTCACAAATTATTTTACAAAATAAACCTAATACTACAAGAGCACTTATATTTATAATAGAAAGCTGGGTTGACAATCCTAACGCTCCTTATCCATCACTAGATATTTTAAAAACATATGGGGTCAAAATTAAAATAGATAAAATAATTTATTATATATTAAAAGTACCTTTAAGATAAAATGAAAAAAATAGAATAAGTAAATTTTAATAATTAATTTAAAAATATTACAACCGCTCAATAAATAACAATATTTAATATCATTCTTTTTTATAGAGAAGAATTAAGTGTTTATAATAAAACAATTTATTGTGATTACTTAATTAAAAATTTTAAAAATATGAATTATGAGTAGTTTGTATTAAAAAAAATTATTAATTATAACTTCTTAAAATTTATATTTTAGTTATTTTTTACATATATCGTGTTCAATTCCAGATTAGAAATTAAAAAAGCTTATGAAGAAAAACCCAGGGGCAAACCCGAAGAATATGATAATGTAGAGGAATCTTTATCAAGACATTTTAGAATTAGATATATAGTTAATTTAACTACTGAAAAAGACATCATACTAGACTTAGGTAGCGGACAAGGATATGTTGGTAAATGTTTAGAAAAGGAATTAAACACATATATAGCATTGGATATTTCTTCAAAGGCTCTAAAAACTGGTAAAAAACTTTTGCCACGCCAACATTTCATTTTAACTGACATTACTCAATTACCAATAAAAGATGAGATAGCAGATTTAGTAATTTGCTCCGAAGTATTGGAACACATTCCAAAGTATGATAAATTACTCAATATGATATATAAGTCATTAAAAAAGAATGGATGCACCATAATAACTACCCCGAATTATTATAATCCAGATATATTTTTACGATTAATATTAAAAGGGAAGAGTACCAAACAGATATATAATCGACCCATACCATATAAAATAATTATAAATAAATTAAGAAAGAAAAATTTCAACATCGAGTTATTAGATTTTTTTTATTATCATCTTTCAAACTTACTTCCCTTGTTCCCCATCATAAATAGAAAAATCCATTTAATTATGTTGAAAACAAGTAACTTATTTCATATTCCAACAGGTTTATATATGATCCTTAAAGCAAGAAAACTCGGTTAAAAATAATTCTTATTTTCTAAAAATATTGCTATAAATCTAAATAATAAATTTCCAAGAAATCCTAAAAACTACAAGCTAACCTATATAAAAAGCACCGCCAAAATATATTCAGAAAAAGGAGCAGCCACCGACGCCGAGGGGGGGGAAGATGAACAGGAGAGCCGCCGAAGCAGCCATACTCCTCCTCGTCCTCACCCCCACTGCCCAAGCCACCATCCAACTCGGCAGGAACGGCAACAGCCTCACCTACAACCAGGCCGGCACAGCCCGTAAGACCTCAGGCGTCAAAGGAGACACCGTACTCGTCAACGGCGCGCGCGCCATCGGAATCTACTGGGACAAAACCACGAAATGGAACGCAAGCGAAGGAACCGGACTCCTAACAACGACCACGAGCCGGACAGACGGAAGATTCAACAATACCATAATCATCCCACCGACACAAAACGGCATCCACATGATACTGGCCGTAGACACATCCACCGGAGAAACAACCTCAACCACATTCACGGTGAAACAGAAGACAGAACCATCCGCCACCAACCTCGCACCGGGCGACGAACTCGAACTCAGGGGATACGGCTTCACAACCAACGCGAGACTCGTCTCCATCGAGATCGTGAACGACTAGCCCCTCATCCTCACGAGGCGCTCCATGACGCGGACGAAAGCCACGACCAAAGGCGCCAGTGGGCCCAGCCCCCGGCTCAGCGCCTCGAACTCCCTGAGATCGAAGGCCGTCAAGGCCCCCGAAAGCGGAAGCATGAGGAGGTACACCAGCGCGAAGACCACGCCCACCACGACCAGGGTCACCCAGCCGCCGAGCCTCACGAGGCTCATCACCGCGAAGCCGGCCAAGTAGGCGGCGAAGGCGGAGGCGTAGATCATGACGCTCGACCTCGTCTCGACGCTGAACCCGAAGGTCTTCTTTATCCACCAGAGCCCGTAGAAGAGCCCCACCCTAGGCGCAACAACCATCGTAAACAACATACCCACCACCCCGAAACGCGGAATCAACAGCAACGCCATGGGCGCCCCAACCAAGAGCGTCAACAGGTTCATGTTAAACGACTGGCGCGTCTCACCTACACCGTTGAACAGGCTGTTCACCGAAAGGCTCCCCAGCCCACTGAACAGGAAGGCGACCAAATGGAGCTTCAGGTAGAACGCCGTGAACACGAAATCGGAGCCGTAAACGATCCTCACGACCGGATCCGCCAACAAGATCAACCCCATCGCAACCGGCAGGGTGATCAAAGCCGTGTACTTCACAGAACTCTGGAAAACGACCCGGAGCCCCTCATCCTCCCTGTTTATCTTGGAGAAGAGAGGATAGAGGGCGATGGCGATGGGCCCCGTGAAGACCGTGACGAGCACCCCGAAGTTCACCGCCGCGTTATAGTTACCGATCAGGCCGACGTCGACGTAGATCGCCATGAGCGAGTTGTACAGCTGCTGCAACCCCCCGCCGAGGAGGTTCGCCATGTATAGAGGCAGGCCAAAAACAAGGAGCACCCTCAATGCTTCACCGAATCCTATGCTCGATCCACCATCGTGTCCTCTGACGAACAAGATGAGCAAGACCAAACTGAAAATCCCCACGACCAGTATCCCCACGCTGTTCCCCAGCACCGCCCCATAGGGCCCTAACCCAAGCCAAACCAGCAACGGGGCCAGGAAGCTCTTGACTACCGACCACGATATCATCGTGACGCTACGGAGACCCATCCGCTCATAGCCGACGAGTATGGACTGGATCGTCGTCAATAAAGTGTTGCCCACGACGGCGAGGACCGCGACGTTCAGCAACGGCACCAGCTTCTCATTCTGTAGAAAGTTCTGGGCCAGCCAACCAGACGACAGCCACAGCAGGGCAGCCGAGACCAGGGACACAGCGACACAGAACGAGAGCCCCACAGTCGTGATCACCTTGAGATCCTTCATCCGCCCCTCCCCCCGATACTTGGCGAGGAAACGGGTCATGGCCTGGTTGACGCCGATGCCCTGGAACAGGATCACGATGTTCACCGGGATCATTACAACGGCGACCTCACCATAGTCGACCGAGCCCAGGAAACGCGCAACGAAGATGACCCCAAGCGAGGAGATCAGGGTCGACACGATCTGGCCGACCAGGAGTACCATGCTGCCCCTCGCCGACCCCCTAGCCAACTCCGAGAAGCCCTGAGACAGCCAAACATCCCCCCGAGGCTGAATTATAGCGCTCGGAAGCCCCTTATCAGCGTGACGGAGATACCAACCCCTCCTCCGGGTAGGACCCGCCTCGTAGTAAACGGATCCCTTTGGAGGTTCAATTCATCCCATGACTGAAGTCATGGGCTTTCTTGAACCCGCATCGTAAAAGTTTAACTTCTATTGACCCCCGAATAAAACGGGGATAGGATTGGACTCAACTGAGAACATCATCGTGAAGGCCGACGTCGGCTTCTACCCAAAAGAAAAACCGGGGATGGGCCAGGCCATGAAGGGCCAGCTTATCCTCACGAGTCAAAGACTAGTCTACGTAAAGTACCCCGGCGGCAAGTTCATGAGCGTCAAGGCCAGCGACTATTCCGAGAAGATCGATGAAGGGCTGAAGAACG